>Ga0307380_10010666_pt1 | contig 11556 bp, 6 predicted proteins | sample UN3MG_FD_202239 | JGI IMG/M metagenome (GOLD analysis project Ga0307380, IMG submission 202239) | Soil microbial communities from Risofladan, Vaasa, Finland - UN-3 | ecosystem: Environmental > Terrestrial > Soil > Coastal area > Acid sulfate soil | place: Finland: Risofladan, Vaasa | collected... | reverse complement strand
GACATACTGATACAGAAGCGAGTGCAGATGGACGGGGGGGATCCCCCACTCGTTCATCATTCGCCATGGGCTCATGCCCGTACCGCCGCCCGCACCATCGACCGTAAGAAGATCGATTCCATACCGGCAGGAAAACGCAACGGCCCTGGCGAGGTCCGCCGGGCGGTAAGCGCCGGTCTTAAGAAAAATGTATTTGGCGCCCGCCCGACGCAATTCTTCCACGCGTTGGGCAAACGATTCCTCGCTGACCATCCCGACTCGTGAGTGTCTCTCAAATTCCTTGAAGGCGCCCCGTTCGAAGGCTTTGATAACGCCGGGGTCCGTTGGGTCCGGGAGCACGACATAACCGCGCTCGTGAAGCATCCGGGCCTTCTGGAGATCTCTGATCTTCACTTCGCCGCCGATGTCCTTGGCGCCCTGGCCCCATTTTAGTTCCACGCATTCGACGCCGAGTTTCTCTATGGCATATTCTTGCGCAGCCAGCCGTGTATCCTCAACGTTCGCTTGTACAATGATGGCGCCGTATCCATCCTTCTTGTGGTCCTGATAGAGTTTCACGCGGCGCTTCAGGTCGGCGGTGTCCAGCACTCGGCCGTTCTTGAGAACGGTCTCCGGGTCCATGCCGACGACGTTCTCACCGATGGTCAGCCCCGTTCCCGCCAAAGCCGAACCGATCGCCAAACCCTCCCAGTTGTTCTTGGCTATGTTCGTCGAGCCAATTCCAGGAATGATCCATGGATAGCGGAACTTGAGGCCCTTGTCATGACCGATGGCGACTTCCAGGTTGACGGCAGGGAAGATGGCCTTGTCGCTGTCGGCTTCGATCCCATGGGCGCCGACGGCCGTCCCCATGATGTTGAAGTGGGAATAATCGACGGGATAGGTTTTTTCGGCCGCGGTGGTCACCACGCCGAAGGGTTGCGGATAGATGACCTCGTGGCCTCGATAGGCGGACTTGCCGATCTCACACATCCCGATACAGCCGTCCACGCACGTCACACACATCCCCGAAGCGGGTACAACGGAGCCTTCCGTTCTGTTTTTTGTGAGGGTCGCAGCCGAGGCATTGATCTTCGAAAGCGTCAGTGACATTTTGTCTTGCTCCTTTGCTTGTCTTAATCTTTCTTTATCTCGCAGGCTACACAAGGACTCATGTAGCACATCATGTCCGCGAACTGTTCTTTCTCGATACACGGTGGGGTCAGATTAGCGCAGCCTCCACAGATTGCTTTCTCCGGTTCGGCGTACGTGCATCGAAGCTGACAGGCCGGACAAACATACATGCAGCCGCCACACAGCCGACAGACTTCGGACTTTGTATCAAATGGCGTGCCGATGCTTCTGTTCTGTCCTCGACCTCTAAAACCGATGGCGCCGGCCATCATCTGCTCTTGGCACATTCGCACACACAAGCCGCACAGGATACAGTCCTCGTACTCTTGTTTGAAACGCTGCCGGCGAATGCCGTGTGCCGAAGCCAGGTCCTGGATTGTCTTCGACTGAGGGCATGAGGCCAGGAGCAATTCCAGAACCATTCGACGCGCTGCGAGCACTCGCTGTGATGCCGTCCGGACGTTTAGCCCCTCTGCAGCCGGGTACGTGCATGAAGAGACCAGTTTCGCCCTTGCCTTATCTCCAATCTCGACTATGCAGAGCCGGCAGGCCCCATAGGGCGACAATCCCTCCATGTGACAGAGTGTTGGAATGGGGAACCCAAGAAATCTCGCGGCTTCCAGCAGGGTCGTGCCTTCTTCGACCGAAACATCCAGACCATTTATCGTCAGTGTAATCATGCCGACTCTTCCTCCACTGCTGCACATTTGACTTCGAGGTCTTGTTTGCGCCGGGTGAACTCCAGATCACATCTGAGGCATCGGCGGGCCTCGCACCTTGCCTGTTCGGCAGAGAATGCCATTTCCACCTCTGAGAAACTCTTCTTGCGTGATTTGGCCGCAAGAGTGGGAGGTTCTGCTCTTGACGCCTCTTCGAGCCGGTCCCGATCGACAGCGGCGGGCTCAACGAAGACCTCCGGCCGTTTTGGTCTGGATGGCTCAATCATCTCTTCGCCCCGAAGATAACGATCGATGACGTGAGCAGCCTTCTTGCCCGCCGCAATGGCATCTGCCACGGTATTCGGGCCCGTCACTAGGTCTCCACCGGCGAATACACCCCTGCGATTCGTTGAAAGCGTCTCCGGGTCGGTCATTAACCGGCCGCCTTTGTCGAGTTCCAATCCCATCGGGCCGAGGCAGTCGCTGTCCGGACGCTCGCCGATCGCGACGATCAGGGTGTCGAGAGGAATCGCGAACTCGGTATCCGGCAGGGGGATGGGCTTGCGCCGGCCGCTGACGTCAACATCCCCCAGTCTATTTCTGAGGCACCTGATATCAGCGAGCCGTCCGTTTCTGGCGTCGATTCTTACAGGTTCGACAAATGTCTCGATCTTTACCCCCTCAGCCAGGGCGGCATCAATATATCGAATCTTTATGGGGGAGACTAACGTTTGAAGCTTTATACCTTCCTCCAGAGCCGCTTCGACTTCCTCGGCGTAGGCAGGCATTTCCTGGACGGTGCGGCGATACAGGAGCGTTACACTCTTGACGTCTTTCTGGCGAATAGCGACTCTTGCGGCGTCCACAGCGGAGTTGCCGCCGCCAATAATACCCACGTGTCCTTTCGCCAATTCCTCGCCTCTTAAATTGAATGCCTTGAGGAACTGCATCGACGTGTAAACCCCTTTGATGTCTTCTCCTTCAAGATCCAACCGCCAGCTTTTATCTGCTCCTATCGCCAGGAAGACGGCTCCGAACGCATCCTTGAGCAGTTCGTCGATAGTTACGTCTCGGCCCAGAACCGTTCCGCATCGCAGTGTAATGTTCTCGTCGAGCAGCGCATCGATCTCCTTTTGCGCTACGTTCCGGGGCAGGCGATAAGCTGGGATGCAACTGAGAAGCATTCCGCCCGGCTTTTCTTCCGCTTCGATGAGCGTCACTCTGTGGCCGAGCGAAGAAAGGTAATGGGCGGCTGACAAACCGGCGGGGCCCGCGCCTACAACGGCCACTCCGAGGACGTGCTTGCCCTGAGGGGAAGTCCGAACTGGTTGATATACCGACGGCTCAACGCGGTCCGTGATAAACCTTTTCAAGGCTCGAATCGCGACGGCCTCGCCCCCACCGGCGGCAAGGTTGCATCGGGTCTCGCACTTGCGGTCACAGACTCGGGCACAGACCGACGGAAAAGGATTGGCCTGGCGTATCACTTTGTAGGCCTCTTCATATTCGCCTTTTTCGATCAGGGCAACGTAGCGCCATGCCTGGGTATCCAAGGGGCAAGCGGTCTGACATGGGGCTCCAGCCAATTCTTTGCAGACGAAAGCAGCACATTTCTTATCGATCACGTGTTGTTCGTACTCCTGGCGGAAGTAACTGAGCGTGCTCAGCACGGGATTGGATGCGGTTTGTCCAAGCCCACACATCGTGGTGTCTTTGACCGCGTCCGCCAACTCCTTCAGCAGATCCAGGTGCTCAATGGTTGCCTGACCCTTTGAGACATCGTCGAGAATCTCGTACATCCGCTGGGTCCCCTTTCGGCAAGTGAAACATTTGCCGCAGGACTCATCCTTGAGGAAGTTCATGAAGTACTTGGCGACATCCACCATGCAGGTGTTCTGATCCATGACGATCATGCCGCCGGAGCCCATAATTGAGCCGGCCTCAGCCAGACTGTCGTAATCCACCGGCAGATCAAACTTTTCGGCTGGAATGCAGCCTCCCGACGGCCCACCAGTCTGAACGGCCTTTATCCTGGCCTTTCCGACCGGGCCGCCACCGATGTCATAGACAATCTCCTTGATGGGGGTACCCATCGGCACCTCGACCAGACCTGTATTCTTAACCTTTCCGACCAGACTGAATATCTTCGTGCCGGAGTTGTTCTTGGTGCCGATTTTTGCGAACTCTTTGGCCCCAAGCCTGAAGATTAGCGGAATGTTTGCCCATGTTTCAACGTTGTTAATTGCCGTGGGTTTACCATCAATACCGTTCTGGATCGGGAACGGCGGCCGCTGACGCGGCTCTCCCATCTTGCTTTCGATGGAGCGGATCAGCGCCGTCTCCTCACCACAGACAAATGCGCCGGCACCCTTGACCAGCCTGATGTCAAATGAAAAACCCGTACCGAGAATATTTGGGCCCAGAAGCCCGATTTCGCGTGCCTGCTGCAGCGCAACACCAAAATGCCTGATTGCGAGTGGGTATTCTTTGCGGACGTAAACTATACCTTCTGTTGCGCCAGTTCCATAGGCACCAATGATCATCCCCTCAATGATGCTATGCGGGTTGCCTTCGAGAATGCTGCGGTCCATGTAAGCGCCGGGGTCCCCTTCATCGGCATTGCACACGAGGAACTTGCCGCCGTTACCTGGCTGCTTCGCCAGTAGTCCCCATTTCAATCCCGTGGGAAAGCCGCCGCCGCCTCGGCCCCGCAATCCGGAATGTTTGACCTCTTCGACAATTCCGGTAGCGCTGCCTTTGGTAAATACTCCCACCAACACCGAATATCCGCCAATTCTAATGTAGTCGTAAATGCGGATAGGATCTACTTTCTCGTTCCAGACAAGGAGCCTGCGAACCTGTTTATTGAAAAAAGGTATATCATCCTGCTTTTCCACCGGATGGCCAGTTTCCGGATCCCTGAAAAGTAGATCTTCAAGCACCTCTTCGCGGGCCACGGCCTCGATAATACGTTCCATCTCTTTGAGACCAATCCTTGGGTAAAAAACCCGGCGAGGTTCGACAAGCACGGAGGGTTCCATCTGGCAAAAACCATGACACCCGGTGATGCGGAGGCGAATCTTTTGAGTCAGGCCCTTCGCCAGAATCTCGCGTTTAGCTACACGGATAAGGCCACCGGCCCCACTAGCTTGCCCACACGTGCCCGTGGGAATAATGATGCAGTGTTTGTTTTCATCATTGGCATCAGAAAGCACGCTCCGCAATTCTTTTAGCTCACTTGTAGAAGATAATCTTAGCATCTCGCTACCTTACATAATGACCTATATTCATCCGCTCGTTTACGTCGTGCTGTATCAGTCAGATCAAGTCCAACATGTGGTTCTTACATCCGCGACGCGAACAGATTTTCACTATGCCCCCACCATAGACGAGCATCGGCACCATAGGCGCCCTGCATATTGAACAGTTGGATGTGCTGGGCAGGTCCACGCGACAATGTGGACAATAGAATTTCACTACTGCGTCCGTCGGGATATCAAGCTCCGTTGAGAAATTGTAACTGCCGTAAAGACAGGAGAGCCTGAGGCAACCGTCCTTGTGGTCAAAGGAAACATTTACCTTGATGGATGGATGGCCATCGACCGCAGAGGTCTCGTCCATCAGACTATGGTTGCAATGGGGGCAGTTTACCTCGAGAGGGAATACCCGCTTATCGGTTCCTGTCTCCAGCCTGTCAAATCCTGTCACGGCTTGCTCCAAAAGGTGACCCACGCTTGATTTTCTGACCTGGGAGAAGTAATGACCATCGATGACAACCACCGGGCCGAGAGCGCATGCGCCAAGGCAGTTCACCGTCTCCAGAGTAAATTCCCGGTCGGCGGTAGTCTCTCCAGCCTTGATTCCGAGCTGCTGCTCGATTTCCTGAACAATCGTTGGCGCACCTCGGACGTGGCACGCTGTCCCAAGACAGGCGCAGACAAGATGCCTGCCCCTTGGGCTCAGGCTGAATGAGCGGTAGAATGTGGCGACACCATATACGTCAACCAGTGAGTACCCTTTTCTTTCGCTTACTATCCTGATCGCCTTTTCCGGAAGATAGCCGCATTCCGTCTGAATCTCTTCGAGGACGGCAATAAGTCCGCCCTTGTCCCGGTTGTGCTTCTCCACGATTCTTAGAATGCGCTCGCAGTCCACGTCTTCGAGACCATCTCTATTGTCCGTATTTGGGGCAGTGCTCTGCTGTTTCATTCTATTGGTACTCCTCGCAATGCCAACGACCGCCTTCGGGTCTTGGGAAAGCACAGGTTTGGCTGTTTTCGCAATCCCTGCACAGTCCGATCAATGTAGATGACTCCTCAACCTTTGGGATGGAAGATTCCGTCGATTGGGACATGCTGTCTGCGCCGGTTTTCCCAGGAGTCGTCATTTCGATTTCGAACTCGTTGCAATAGAATGAAGGTCTTCGAGAATCCCCTGGAAACGCGCAAGTGGAGGCATGCTTACACGTCGAACATAAACCGCTGTATAGAGTATCTGACATAATTTACTCCTCGATATAGCCTTTTACCCCCAACACAACAGCAAAAACCGTGCCGGTCACTGCGCAGGGCAAACAAAACGGAGATTCACAGGTGAGTTGCCAGGCATTAACAAGAGAATCGTAAGCCTAAACAGAGGAAAATGGAGAAATTTGGTGAAACAGATTCTTTTCAGGCCGCGCTCGTGACGCTGCTGTGTTTGAGCCGAATAGATGGAATTGGCGGGGTGTTCTGAACCAGTGGGGAGAATTTGGCCGGTACTTGACGTCTCAGGAAGAAGGTTTTTCTTTTCTTTCGAGCTTCTGACGCAGTGTCTTACGATCTATACCGAGGATTTCTGCAGCACGCGTCTTATTGCCGGCCACGCTGGCCAGAACGTTGCCTATGTATTCGGCTTCCACTTCGGCAAGAGTCCGGGTAAATCCCCTCTTCCGCAGGGCTGAGAAACGCATAAGAGACGGCAAATCATGAACGTCAATAAGGTCCCCGTCGGTCATCACCACGAGGCGGTGAATCACATTCTCTAATTCTCTTACATTTCCGGGCCAGTTATAGTCTTTGAGACATTGCAGAGCCTTATCGGAAAAATCAGGGAGCGTTTTGCCCAGTCCTGCAGCAAACTTAGCGGCAAAATGCCGGGCCAGTAACGGCACGTCACCACCTCTTTCCCTCAGAGGTGGTATGAATATGGTTATGACATTGAGGCGATAGAACAGGTCCTCGCGGAACAATCCCTTTTCCACCAAACCCTGTAAGTCCTTGTTGTTGGCCGCCAGAATCCTTGCGTCCACTTTTCGTGTCCGGTTGGACCCCACCATACAGATTTCCTGGTCCTGCAGCACGCGGAGAAGCTTGACCTGCATGGCCGGGCTCATGTCGCTGACTTCGTCCAGAAAAATCGTGCCACCATCCGCAGCATGAAAGAAACCCGCGCGGGATTCAATGGCTCCGGTAAACGCTCCCTTAACATGCCCAAACAACTCGCTCTCGAGCAGCGCTTCCGGAATTCCGCCGCAGTTCACGGGCACGAAGGGCGCCGAAGAGCGGGCACCGCCGTAGTGGATGGCCCGAGCCGCCAGCTCCTTTCCGGTGCCACTTTCCCCGCTGATAAGAACGGTCGCCGAAGTGCGCGCGGCCTTCGCTATGGCAGCAAAGACTCCGTGCATTGCTTTGGAGTCCGCGATAAAACCTTTGTGCGCGGAGACCACGTGATCCAGAGCTGTGTGCCCGGACCTGCGAACGTTCAGCTTATCGAGAACGCGCCGGACCGCGGACAGAAGCTCCTCGTCTGTAAAAGGTTTAGCCAGAAACTCCTCGGCGCCGGTCTTGACCGCATTGACGGCACCTTCGATTGAAGGATAACCCGTGATCACCATGACCTCGGTGTCTTTGAAGTTCTCGCGCGTATGTCGCACCAGATCAAGACCGCTCACCCTTGGCATCTTAAGGTCTGTAATGACCAGGTCCAGTGCCGTGCCGTCGAGAACCTCAATGGCCTCGGCCACGCCCGGTGCAGCAAAAACCTGATAGCCCGCCGCCATGAGATTTCGCTGGAGAACCTCCAGTGTCGCTGCCGAATCATCCACAACGAGAATCCGCTCTTTTCTTGGCGAAGCTGGCATACTAACCGTTTTCCTCGGTATTGCGCGACGTGCCTATCGGCAGTCGAATCTCAAAACGAGTACTGTGACCCTCTTTGCTTTCAACGTCAATTGAGCCGCCGTGGGCGGCGACGATGCCGTGGACGACGGGCAGACCCAAGCCGGTCCCCTGGCCGACGTCTTTCGTCGTGAAGAAGGGGACAAATATTTTTTCAAGAACCTGCTTGCTCATGCCGGTACCGGTATCGGCCACAACCAGGTAAACGCTGTTGTCGCCGAATCGTGTTTCAACGGTAATCCTGCCCCCGCCGGGGATTGATTGCAGGGCGTTGACCACCAGATTGACCAGAACCTGATTTAACTGAGCCGGATCCGCCGTGATGTCCGGCAGGTTCGGCGAAAGTGTGCGAATCAGCTCGACCCCTTCTTTGGCACACCGAGCCTCGAAGAAGAACAGACTGTCCTGCACCACGTGATTCAGATTGACCCGCGTTTTCTCAGGTGGCCTCTGTCGAGCAAAGACCAGAAGCTTCTGTATGACATCCCGTGCTTGCAGAGAGGCCGTCTCGATCTTCTCGATGTCCTCCCGTGCGGAAGTCGGGACGCCGGAGCATTTTTTTGCCAACTGGGCAAATCCCAGGATATTTCCTACAGGTTCGTTCAGCTCATGCGCGACCCCCGCAGCAAGCATTCCAATGGTGGCCAGCCGATCGGCGTGCCGGAGTTGAGCATAGAGCTTCAATTTGTCTTCCTCGGCCTGTCGGCGTTCGATGACCAGGGCTACCTGCCTGGCTACCGCGTCAATCAGGCTGCGTTCCTCCTTGAGAAACGGACCCTCATCAAGATCGGGTTTCTCCTCGATATAAACCAGCTCCACAACACCCCTCGACGGGCCATCCACAATAATCTCGGCCGTCTGCTTCTGAGAACACTCGCGAAAGCCCGGGGTCGTATAGGAAATCCCATCCAGGGTTATTCTGGCAAAAGCGATCTCGGGATATTGCCAGGCGGGGGGGAGAAGCTCCACGATCCGTTGAATGATCTCCTCCAGCGATATGCCTGGTTCTCCCGCGATCTGAGCAATTCCGTAAAGACACGTCAACTCTTTGACACGCTCGGCCAAAGCAGCCTTTGCGGAGTGGGATAACCGGCCATCTACCATCAATATCCTCACGTGCTAACAAAGAGACTACAAACTAAGCTCGATGCTCCTTATCAGATGATTATACTTGTATGTGTGAATGTCTGTCAAGGTGGGCGCGGTGTATCCTGTCAAAAGCAGAGCTTCAGCGACAATGTATGAGTGTGTTAGCGTGCGCGATGAATTCCGGATCAATGTTGTACGGGATACTACTGGTAAGCGGGATGACTTTTGGGGAGGCCCGCAGGCAATATAACTGCAATTCTGTTGGCTGGCCTACGATTACGTCTATCCACTTGTCCATGGGCGGCACAAGAATGAGAATCGACGTCGTCATGCCAAATCTGGCAAGCAGGAAACTGCTCCACAGAAGAACATCTTCCTGCACGGCGTTCGGACCTGCCGGCAGACGGAGCAGTGCAGACCCTGAAGCCTTGCCTTTGGCAGTACCGGGAGGGAGGCGTCCCACTTCACGATGGATGTGGTACAGTATCCGGAACAAGCCTTCCCGACCCGGACCCAACTCGGGACGCCCGGCCAGTTTAGATAAAGCATCGGGATACACCAGGATTGAATCTGGCGGACTCTCGCACTGTTGAGCTAATTGCCGAAGCTCCTGCCTGGCACTTTGGATAGACATCCGGACATCATTGGCCGAATTGGCGGCCGTACAGGTTCGTTCAACCTTCTCCAGTTGAGGCAAAACACGGTCGAATACCCATTGGATCGGCAATTTCCAACACTGAACGCAGACGACGAATGGATAACTCTTGCGACCTTTTCCATCTCGCGAAGACCACATCCGGCCTACGATAAGATGGCCGTCTATGTGCCAGAAAATGACACGGTTGAATTCTTCGATTACCTGATCGCCCGCGAGCTTGTCCCAGCTTCCTGAATCGACGTTGCCGCTGATGCCTTGAACATAGAGCGCACGCTTGACGGCGATAAGGACGTCTGTCTCGAGACCGATGTCATCGATGTGATCATCCCACCCCGGATGTTTCCCAAACGCAGCCACGAAGATTTTTTCAGAGGTACGACGGTGCTCTTTCGGATTGAAACGCCTGAGAAACCTTTTAAAGGCAGAGTCCAAAGCACACGCCTCCCGTAAAATCAACGCTCGCTTTTCAACGATGGCCACTGCTCCGGGTTTGGAAAGTCGAGCGCATACTTGCCTTCAATATCTTTGTAAAACTCGAGCTTCAAGAATAACACTCCACCCAAGCCCTTTTCACTCTTGACTTGAAGCTTAACGTAGCCTGGTTTTCTTCCATCATAACATTGATGCAGCATTCTCAAGGGGGCCCAGGGCTGTGGGAACTCCACACTCGTGTGCATTTCCGTGTCGGAAGGATACTGGTAGAATTCGATAGCGAGGGACGGGCCGGGATACCCAAACATCGCCACACTCAAATTGTCCCTGGAACGCGTGTTTAGGCGTCCGCTCTTGTCATCTCCCTGGACAATCCGGAACTCCGTCAGGTAGTCGAGCAGCAACTGCTCGTCCTGCTTGAGAAGTGTGCGTTGCTCATTCTGTCCCAGGAGTGTTATCCTGCAATAATACGGGTCTTCGGCCTGAGGCAGCCCTCGGAACACCTTCTCAATCCCTTCAAACCACTGCGTGTAAGGCTCGGGCAAGGTCACCCCGCGCAGTTGCTGGAGTTGTTCGTCAATTTGATCCGATCCCGTCTTCGCACCGGCACCTACCGTCCCCTGGGCAAACAGCTCCTGCAAACGAACATCGTTCAGGCTCGACCAGGCTTCGGCCAGCTCTTTCTGGGTCAAATTGGTCTGGCTACCTCGCTCCAAAGGAAACTTGCCGCCGAATCGTGCCTTCAGAGTTTCGAATGCCTCATTGCCCCGGCGTTGTACTGCAGTGGACAGCGTGCCGAGCAGCCGCAGTGACAGTTCCGCCCAATACATATCCACAAACTCGGCTGACGACTCATAGCTAAACGGTGCGTAATCTTCGAGGTAATCGGCCGGCGTGACCCTCAACAACGCTCCCCGCGCAACCGGTACATTCTCACTCAAAGCTCTCCAGTTGTCAAGCATGGCCCTGCAGTCGCGATAGACCTTGTCATAGGTCCGTCTGTCTCTGATTTTGGCAAAGTGAGCATCGAATTGCCTGATTGTCTCCTCGTCCTTTGGGGCATACGGTCGCAGCGGGGCCACCGCTTTTTCGAGGACTCCCCCTAAACCGCCCGTCAGCTCGTCGAAAACAGTCCTCACGATCAGACTCTTGAATTGCGGCGAATCCTGCTCGACCCTGCTTCTAATCACAGACTCAGGCACGGTGCCCAGCCAGTATTCGAAGTACAGCTTCGGATATTCGACATAGACGGCATTTGCATCTCTGAACTCCTGTTGGAGGCGTGTATCCTTGGGCAAACGCTGCAAGGCCACATCGAGAGCGTTCCAACCTCCGAGCAACTCCTCTGTGGACTGTGGATCGTATCTGCGGTTGACAATCTCGGCGGGAACACCCGTCCAATCCCACTTGCCTCGTCCTTCAATGAGGTCACCAATTTCCTTGACGC
>Ga0307380_10010664_pt1 | contig 11558 bp, 7 predicted proteins | sample UN3MG_FD_202239 | JGI IMG/M metagenome (GOLD analysis project Ga0307380, IMG submission 202239) | Soil microbial communities from Risofladan, Vaasa, Finland - UN-3 | ecosystem: Environmental > Terrestrial > Soil > Coastal area > Acid sulfate soil | place: Finland: Risofladan, Vaasa | collected... | reverse complement strand
CAACCATGAAGTTTCCGATCGCCTGTAACAGATGTGTCTTTCCCAGGCCAACGCTTCCATAGATAAACAAGGGGTTGTATGCCTTTCCCGGCGCTTCGGCGACCGCCATCGATGCGGCGTAGGCAAGGTGGTTGTTATTCCCGCGGACGAACATGTCGAACGTGTAGTCGCGATTCAACGGGAGGGTGTCATGCGGCTGCATCGGCGACGCCTCCTGTGAGGCGAGGGCTGGTGGATCGAGAGAATCAGTCGCTGGATCCGGCGACACCTTGATCAACAAGCGAATCTTGTACCCACAGGCATTGAAGGCAGCGTTCTCTACCAATTCCCGGTAGCGCCGCTCTATCCCTCCCTTGATAAACAGATCGGGCACCTCGATGACGAGCTCGCCGGCATCAAGGCTCAGAGGCTTCACCTTGGAGAACCAAGTGGCGAAGCTTGCGGCCGGAATCTCTTTCTTGAGGGTTAGAAGGGTCTTTTCCCAGATTACAGTGGGTTTATCAGTCATTGCTGTTCCTTTGTCATTCCGGTGTTAGGATAGCGGATCGGGAGGTGCGCGGTCAAGACGATCCAGGGAACTCTCACCACGAAGGGGTGTGAGTGGGCAATGGGGTTATGGATAATGAGTTATGGGACAGAACTGCCGAGGTCAGTGTTGTTGCTCAGTGCTGACCGCCGATAGCTGACGGCTGAAAGCTCGTACTGCTTTAGCAGAGGCAAGAAAATGGTGCCGAGACCCAGATTCGAACTGGGGACACCAGCCTTTTCAGGGCTGTGCTCTACCGACTGAGCTATCTCGGCACACAACTGGCGGAGCCGACCGGATTTGAACCGGCGATCTCTGGAGTGACAATCCAGCGTCATGGACCAGACTAGACCACGGCTCCGTTTATTGCGGCAATTGGGCGGGACAGGGCTCGAACCTGTGACCTTCCGGATGTAAGCCGGATGCTCTCCCAACTGAGCTACTCGCCCATTATAGTTGCTAAATCACTGTGTCGCAAACCTAGCTTTACGCTGCGTCCCCAAGGGGATTTGAACCCCTGCCGCCGGGATGAAAACCCGGTATCCTGGGCCGCTAGATGATGGGGACATATTGTGTGCGAATTATAGACTGCGTGGTTCCCCGTTGCAATTGACAATGGGTCGTACTGGATTCGAACCAGCGACTCCCTGATTAAAAGTCAGGTGCTCTAACCCCTGAGCTAACGACCCGTGTGGACAAATAGAGGGCCTGTGGGTGGTACAGGATTCGAACCTGCGACCGACGGATTAAGAGTCCGTTGCTCTACCAGCTGAGCTAACCACCCAATGCAACAATGAATGTTACGAAACGGCAATTTCCCTGTCAAGGAGAGGGGAGGATTGGGCGTTTTCTCCCTACCGTCTTAGGAGAGAGCTACTCTCATCTCACGCAGAGACGAGCAGCAGTGATGGGTAATGAGTGACCGGTGATGAGAAAGGACAAAAGCATCCTCTCGCAGAGGCGCAGAGAACAGCGAAAGGCACGAAGAATGACGGAAAACGCGACCTATCTGCAATAGGCAAGTCGAGACGGGTACCTTCCATAACCACTCCGTGCCTTGCTTCTTGACCCACGAAATAGCGGGTGTATTCCTGGAATATTGCCCGAACACTATTATCTGGGTTTTAACCTTTGTGTTCGTTCTTTGCGTCTACTCTGCGTTTCGTACACAAATACTGCCGCTGGCGTGGCAACTGTTGAGGTCGCAATAGCGATACCACCGCTGCTCTGACCGAGTGATACAAGCCAGATCCCGCCACCAATGCAGCCGGCGGCAAGCATACCACCGATCACTAGACCCGCCCACGCTCTATGTCCATCTCCTCTTGTTACATTGCTTCAAGATCTCTGCGATGGACCGATTGCTTCTCCGCCATGCCAAGAATCCTTTCCGCAGCTCCGGGAACTGTTTCATTGTACTCGCGGAGATGAGAAGGTAATGGCAATGGGCCCTGAAACGCGGCCGCTACGCTTTGCTGAATTATGGAGGGTTGCTTCTCCTGCTTCTTCTTTGCCATGTTTGCGTATTAGAGCACGCTCTTGCCTAATCCAACCAACTGTGATGCTTCCCGAATATCATTGCCTACTGCTAGCCAATCAGATAGCAACGCCTGGCAATCAGCTTCTTCGCGGGTTCTCGACCTGTTGTACTCAGACAGCGTCCCTGCAAGGTCGAAGATCCGCGCTACCCCATCCAAGAAAGACGCTCGTGCAAACGAAATGCGTGAGAAACCATCGGCTACTTCGTTGTGTGAGCGTGGTTCTCCCCTTTTGTCTCACTCTCTCCGCAAAGGTGTCGCGACGCCAAGATCGCAAAGGCCCCTGGATGCACCGTTCTCACATCGAACCCGTTCAACGAAGTGCTGAACATGAGTAGAGGTGTGTGGGATTGTGAACGTGTTTCCGATGCCGCAATAAGCCACTTAACCGACAAAACACCAATAATGAAGGGTTGACCCTCTCTTTCACACAGCTTGTACGACTAGCATGCGCCGAATGATCATTTTGGCGTTTTCCTTCCCGTACTCGCGTACCAGCTCTGCTTCCGAATTCTATTCTCTTTTGCAGCTTTCGTGTCTTGAAGAGAATCTCCATGCATTCTCCTCTGCGTCAACCAGCGCTGTATCTCACCATGTTGGTAAAGAGAAATGCAAGTGCAAGAGGGGATGGTCAGCCATCGGCTGTCAGCATTCAGGTCAGAGCACAGCGTGAATTATGGAGGGTTGCTTCTGTTGCTTCTTCTTTGCCGGACTTCACAGCAACACCAAAAAGGTCACGTCTTAAGGAACATGACGGGTCCTTAAATGATGGCACTCACTCTGCTTCTTGGTTCAAGTCTTCTACAGGGAAATCCGGATCTTCGGATTCAAAGATAGTTCGTCCATCTCTAGTGACGGAGATCCTTCGAAGCCAGTGCCCATCCCGCTTTAGGAAATGGACCTCCTGGGTAAAAAAACCATTTCTCGCACTGAAGAAGATGTTGAAGTCGCGGGCGCCTGAACTTCCAAGATTGAATAGCTTCTCAAAGTCCAATGACGCCGAGCCTGCTGCCAAGTTTCCGATCTCCATCAGCTGCTCTGTACTGAGCACAGACTTATTTGTGTATTCAGTAATCTGAGAAAACAGCTGGAGATCTACGATTCTAGCGGATACATCGAATAGTGGATAATCCCCTTGCTGGACAACAACAAACGCTCCGATGTTGGTTTGATCGTCAAGTCCCGCAATGTCAAGATAGCAGAACGAGTCGCCTCCGGTAACAAGGGATGCGTTTCGAGTGCTCAGCTCTTCAATCTTCTCACTCTGCCTGCGTAGTAGTTTCGTTGACGCGGCATTCTGCTCATCAGACCATAATGCAGCGGCAGCAGCGAAGACCCCTGCAATCCAGTAGAGAATATTCGTTTGGATCGCGGCTCCAACTATTGCAGACACTGTTGCGGTGTAGATTAGATATCTCGGCAGCGACGTCTCAAGCAGCCAATCGTGAAGCTTCACTGGTACTCCTCGCCAGTAGTCCCATTGGGCGGTTTCTGTGTCCACCTTATCAGGACAGCCGCAAGTCCGGCCATGAACAAGTACCCAAGTATTGACTCAATTGCAGCAACAGCCCGAGTTTCCTTGGTTGGCACGAGATCACCGAACCCTACAGATGTCCACGTGATTGTGCTCAGGTAGAGTGCCGCTCCGAAGTTCTTCTGCTCGCACGCTCCATCAAGAAGTGCTCTTGCTGATGGCTGAATGTTCAGCGCATCTAACGTCCCCGTGTCGCCGTTCAGGTAGTTGACAAGTCCAAAAAGCGCTTCGTCGTCTGCTGACAGGGCATATCGAATCACAGCATCTTTGCCCTGGTCTACCACTTCCCTGGCGTTCTGCAACAGCATCTCGACATCCCAGCCGCTTCCCCTGAAGCCGCCATAGACGTATGGCTGCGCAAAAACGAAGACTATCAACGCTTGCACGAGAAGGAATGCACATAAGCGTGGAACAGTGGCAAAAGATCGCAACATGTTCGCGATGGCCACAAGACTCGCCAGGACTAGCAGCACTATTACAAGCCAAAATACTGCTTTCACGGTCCATCTTGGGCTTGAAGAGAAATGACTGAGATGGCGCCGAAGAAACAGTTCTCCAACAAGACTGCTGTAGACCAGCATCCAGAACAAACGCCACGATCTCGGCACGAGCGACCGAACATACGTGCTCCTGCCATAGCGGATATAAAGGTAACTAAGGTCTAGTCCAAGGAACGCGATTGCGACGACAACCATCGAGTATTTGGACGGCGGTGTCCCTCCAATTTCATAGTAGAAGACGCCTATACGTACCATGAGGTAGAGCATAAGCACATCTGGGATTCGCCAAAGCGCAAAACGGAAAACACGTGAATGTACGCCGGCGAACACTTGTTTCCTGTTTCGCTTAGTCAATGCCATCACCCTCTTGTGCTCCTGGTGTGAGGGTCAAGTCGTCGGATATGGCTTGGAGTTCTTCTAGGGCGGCTTGCAGGTCTTCGATGATTTCCGCGGCGATGATGTCGGGGTCCGGGAGGTTGGCTGAATCTTCCAAGCTTTCATCGCGGAGCCAGAAGATGTCGAGGCTGGCTTTGTCGCGGGCGATGATCTCTTCGTAGGCATACGCGCGCCAGCGGCCGTCGGGGTTCTCCTCCGACCATGTCGGCTTGCGTTCGTGGCGATTCTCGGGATTGTAGCAGGCGACGAATTCATCGAGGTCGGCGCGGGTCAGGCGGTTCTGCTTGAGGGTGAAGTGCTCGTTGGTGCGCAGGTCGTAGAACCACACAGTCTTCGTCCACGGGGTCTCGCTGGCGGGTTTGCGGTCGAAGAAGATGACGTTAGCCTTAACACCCTGGGCGTAGAAGATCCCGGTCGGAAGGCGCAGGACGGTGTGCAGGTCGCACTCGTGCATCAGCTTGCGTCGCACGGTCTCACCCGCTCCGCCCTCAAACAGGACGTTATCGGGAACAACGACGGCGGCACGCCCGTTGATCGCAAGGAGGCTCTTGATGTGCTGGACGAAGTTGAGTTGCTTGTTGGTCGTCGTTGTCCAAAAGTCGGGGCGGCTGTAGCTAATCGAGCGTTTGTCGGCCTCGCCGACCTCGTTGACAACGGTGATGCTACTCTTCTTACCGAACGGCGGATTGGTCACGACCACCGGGTAGTGGGTGCTCGGCTCATTGCGCAGGCTGTCATCGGTGCGGATGGGAGGCTCGTGCTCATCGTCATCGGGGCCGACGCCGTGCAGGTACAGGTTCATCGCGCACAGACGGGAGACGCCGTCGACAAGTTCAACTCCGCGCAGGGCATCGTACTTGAGGTGCTTCTTCTCATCGCGGTTCAGCTCGTAGTGCCGGGTGATGTAATTGTAGGCGGAGAGGAGGAACCCGCCGGTGCCGCAGGCGGGATCGCAGATCACTTCGTCGGGACGCGGCTGGACGCAATCGATGATGCCATCGATCAGAGGACGCGGGGTAAAGTACTGGCCGGCGCCGGATTTGACGTCCTGAGCGTTTCGTTTGAGGAGCCCTTCGTAGGCGTCACCTTTCACGTCAGCGGAGAGCGACAACCACTGCTCCTTGCCGATTAGCTCGACGATGAGCTGTCGCAGCTTGGCCGGGTCTTGGATCTTGTTCTGCGACTTGCTGAAGATGAGGCCGAGCATTCCGCGTTGCTGACCGAGGAAGCGAAGGGTGTTGCGGTAGTGCTCCTCCAGCTTCGTCCCGACCATGTCGGGAGCGGATAGATCGCTCCAGCGGTAGCCCGCAGGGATTGGATGGTTTCCTCCAATGAGTGAAACTCGCTCTTCGGACATCTTAAGGAAGAGGAGGAAGGTAAGCTGCTCCAGGTAGTCTTGGTAACTCAGACCGTCGTCCCGCAGAACGTTGCAGTAACTCCAGAGTTTGGTGACCAGTTGGTTCGTCCTTTCAGGCATTTTCAGCTCCTGGCATCTTTGCGTGCAGACCCTCGACGAGGTTCTGCATCTCTTTGAGCCATTCGCCAAACAGCGCAACGAAGTCCTTCTCGATTATCTCTCCTCTTCCGGTATCAGTAAGAAAGACTTTCCCGTCGTTGTCTCCTCCAAGATGATATAGACGGGGCACGTTCTTGCGGTGAGTTGACTGGTGTCTCATTTCAGCTGTACCGCTCAACCAGCTATTCGGGTCATCCTCAAGCTCAATCATGGCATCGAGTGCAGGTGAACTTAACTCAGCATTTCTGAATACATTCTCCAGTCGCCGTCGGGTTACCTTCCCGATTGGGAGCCCACACGAGTGGAAAATATTGATTTCCTGGAGCAGGGCGTCTCGCACTCCAAACAGATGGAATAAGAAAGATTCCTGGTGTGCTGTGTCGAAGTCACTTCCACGTCGGGGGATCATCTTCAGCTCAGTTAGGTGTACGCCAGCGTACCGAAGCTTGGCATCCGTTCTCTCTCTTGCCGCATTCAGGTCGCTCATCGATGCCTTCTTGAGGCAGAGCACTCTGCCTTAATTCGGTCAAGAAGTGCAGAGGCTGGCTCATCCTCTGGATCCTGTGGAACCAGCTTCCCCTCGAATGCCCACTTGAGAACAGATTGGCGAAGGCGAGCGGTGGAGATGTTCTGGTGTTCAAGCAGCTGCGCTATGTTCTCCGTTATGGACAGAAGCGTGTCGATGCGATTCGCGATCCTTCTCTGCTCCACGCGTGGTGGCAGTGGAATCGAAATTGTTCGCAGAAGTGTCAGCCCAATTCGTGGCCTTCCCATGCCATGCACAAGAGCCTCTGTTCGTCTCCGGGTCGGACGGGAGTTCAGCGCATGCATCAAATAATGGCGGTCCACAAGTATCACATTTGGTTTAAGCCTCAAGCAGTCAGCCTTAACAATCGCTTGTCCGAGCCGATCTGGTACTAGGCATGCCTTAGGGAGTTCTACACCAAGAGAGGCAATTACCACGTCACCTGGATATACAGCATGCTTTTTCAACTGCCCGTAATGCTCCTCCGATATGTGCGCCTCTGCGTTGATGAACTGGCCATCGCCAATGTTCTGAAGCCTGATGACTCTAGGACCGGCTTCGGTATAGTGTTCAGTCTTCAGATTCGATCCAAAGGGCCCATCAGTGAGAGAATGTGCATTTGTGCTTGCTAGTTGTGCTATAGCTACCCAGCACCAGCCTTCGGGGAGATCGGGAAGGTTGCTTGTGTCTGGAGCGGCGGGTTCTTTGTATTTCTTGGCGGCTTTGGCACGTTCTTTCTCCAGCGTCTTCACGTCGTCCGCGTGAGTCCAGGGCTTGCCTGCTTTGCGAGCCTTCTCCGCAGCCTTGGCACGCGCCTTCTCGGCGGCGTTTTCGATCCACTTCTTGCGACGCTCGACGAGGGTGCGCTTCAACAGCTCACTGGCTGACTCGTAATCTCGCCCTTCCTTCTTGGCGAGTTCTGCTTCGTTGGGGACGAGGCGTCCTTCGACTGCTGCCTTGAGGACCGAAGCGCGGTAGCGTTTGAGGTTCTGCTGCACCCTCTTCAGCAACGCGACGGCATCATCGAGGCGCGTCAGATACGACTCGATCGCCTCGACGATGCGATGCTGTTCGGGAAGAGGCGGAACAAGAACCTCATGAGCTCGAAGTTGCTTGCCATTGATGGCCTGGAACGTGGTTCCGGTTGCCTGCCGCACGAGATCCTCTACAGAGTGACGGAGGTAGTAGAGGTAGAATCTGGATGGCATGCCACCAAGCGGCGTGATGGCGGCCAAGCCGCGTCCGATACAGCATTCGACATCTGCGAGATTCGTAGGGCCGACTGGCGCACGCACGGAGATGAGCACATCCCCGGCGTGTGCGATTCTCAGTGGCGCGGAGCACCAGTTGACTGGTGTCGGAGAGACATCACCGAACTCCGCCTTCCCTTGAAAGAAGGGGAGCCCCTCTCCTATCGTGTTGTACGTGGAACCCGGCGGGCTTTGCCCGGACGTGACAACCGCTACGGATACAAGATCTGCGGGTTCCCAGTTAGTCGGAATGCGATTCGTCACACCACCAACACCCCATTCAATTCGTCGATCAACTTCTTCAACTCCGTTCCGAACACCTGCTGTGCCTTACCCAAGCCGCCCACACCGACAAACGGTGTGAGGTTGAAGTCACCTACAGTCATCTCCAAACTCTGCGCCACGTGATCGCGGATCATCTCCAGCCACCGCCGCTGTTCACGCGTGAACTCTCGCCCGAGATTCTCCTGCATCGCCATCCACCTTTCGAATCGAAGCTGCACCTGCTCGGCGTAGGGAACAAGTTCGTCCTCCTGATGCAGCGCGAAGTGGACGAGTGAGACAATGTCGGCCAGCTTGCGCTGGCTGCTCGCACCGTGCACCTTATTTTGCTCAAGTGTTTTGTACGCCGCCCACAGGCGTTGGGGCGTCAGCAGCCGAGGCGGTGCTCCGATTGCCTCGTGTAGCGCCTTGATGTCATCGTAGCTCAGCCGCTCGCCGTAGGGGCGAGAATAGAAGAATTGCAGAGCCGTGATCTCGTCTCTGTTCTCTTCCAGGAAGCGCTCGAACGATTGCACCAACGCCCTTGCCTTCTCCCGTGCCTCCGGGGAGTGCTCGGCGAAGAGGAGCTCATCCTTGCTCACCTCGTCGATGATCTGCTCGAACGACTTCTTGGTCTCGATCAGCAGATTGCGAAGCTCAGGGTTGGTCGCCAGCGGTTCCACCGCTTCCTTCAGTAGCTTGGCCGCCGCGGCGTGAACCTGCTCTGGCGCGGGATCGGTATCAGCGGGGAGTCCGTTGTCGTGCCGCGCCTTCTTGATCTGCTCATCGGGATTAAGCGCGGTGACGATGGCGTGGCTGATCGCGCGGATGCCTTCGCCGCCGGACACCGCGGCGATCTTCTCTCGCTCCTTGTCCCCACACTGTCTGTCGAGCCGGGCGAGACGACTGGCGAGTGAGGAGATGTAGTCGGGATCTGCTCCTCCGAGGGCAACGTGCTCCAGCAGCGTCTTGAACGACACGTTCTTCTTCCGCTCCAGCGGTTGGGTATCGGCAAGATCGGTCTCGGTAACGCCGACGCAGTCGACGATGACAAAGTGCGTCTTCGCCATCGCGTCATCGGTGACGCCCTTGAGCTCGTTCTCGTCGATGATGCGCACACCTCGCCCCTTCATCTGCTCAAATTGCACGCGACTCTTCACGTTGCGCATGAACATGACAATCTCGATCGGCTTGATGTCGGTTCCGGTGGCGATCATGTCCACGGTGACGGCGATGCGTGGGTTGAACTGGTTACGAAACGCCTGAATAAGATCGGCCGGTTTCGCTCCCGTTGTTTTGTAGGTGATCTTTCGGCAGAAGTCGTTCCCTTTGCCAAACTCCTGGCGAATGATCTCCACGATGTCTTCGGCGTGGGAGTCGTCCTTGGCGAAGATCAGCGTCTTTGGCACGGTCTTCCGGTCGGGGAAGATCTCGGTTGTGACCTTGTCACGGAAGGTGCGAATGATGGTGCGAATCTGATCCTTGGCCACCACAGCGCGATCAAGCTCGTTCGCACCGTAGGTCAACGGTTCGTCGGGCCGTTCCCAGCGCACGTTCCGCGTCTGGCGATCACGGATTCCGAGCATCGTCCCGTCACCAGCCTCGATGGTGGCCCCTTCTTCGGTGATTCTGGTGCGGATGCGGTAGATCTCGAAATCGACGTTCACCCCGTCGGCGACGGCCTCATCGTGCCCGTACTCCATGACCAGATTCTGGTTGAAGAAGCCGAAGGTATGCTTGGCCGGGGTGGCCGTCATTCCGATGAGGTAGGCGTCGAAGTATTCCAGCACCTGCCGCCACAGCGAGTAGATCGAGCGATGGCACTCGTCGATGATGATCACGTCAAAGTATTCAGGGGGAATGGCTGGGTTGTAGACGACGGGCAGCGGCTCCTTGGGGAGCGCTGCTTCATTGCTATACAGGGACTCCTCCTCCAGCGCGGGGTCGAACTCGGGTTCTCCCTTGAGCATCGAGTACATTCGCTGAATGGTGGAGATGACGACCTTGGTTGACGAGCCGATGGTGTTTGAGGTGAGCCGCTGCACGTTGTACAGCTCGGTGAACTTGCGGTTGTCATCGGGCGTTCGATAGTTGCCGAACTCTGTTTCTGCTTGCTTGCCAAGGTTGCTGCGATCGACGAGGAACAGGATTCGGCGCGCGCCGGCGTACTTGATCAATCGGTAGACGGAGGTGATCGCCATGATCGTCTTGCCAGATCCTGTTGCCATTTGGATCAACGCGCGTGGCCGATTATCCTGAAGCGATTGTTCGAGGTTCTTGACTGCCTTGATCTGATTTGGATACAGAATGCCAGGGCGCAACGGCGGCATGTTTTGCAGACGATAGAGCAAGCTCGAAGGCTTGTCGTGAGGGCCATAGAAGTCACCCGTGGGCCTCCAGTCCTTTACCCACTCAGGAAGCGTGGCTGCTCTTATCGCCTCGACGAGGGTTTTGGGACGGTGAAACTGGAAAATGCGACGGCTACGCGGATGTGGATCAAGGTGATTCCAGAAAATCGTTTCGATTCCTGTACTAACGTAGCAGAAAGGAAGTGGCGTGACTGGCGGCTTGAGGTCGTGGGCAAGGCCGGCGGTGTACTTATTGGCTTGTACCTCAACGCCGCTAAGCGTGTGGCCTTCCGGCTTGGCTTCAAGGACTCCGACGGGATTCCCATCTACAAAGAGCATGTAGTCGGCGAAGCCTGCGCCGTGAATCAACGGGAACTCGCGGACAGCAATCCCTAAACCAGCGGCGAGATTGATCTCGTCGCGTGATTGAACTGCCCAGCCTGATTCAGCGAGCTTGGCGTCAATGATCTCACGTGCGCGCTCTTCTGGGGTGCTCATTGCTAGCATTACTGAAGCTTGCCCTCCTGCTGCCAACGTTTCCCTGCAAACCTACGTGGAAACCAGACAAGCGGATACGGATGCGACGTTCCCACGGTGTCAACTTTAGTTCCAGATACGCTATTTGCACGTATCGCAAGGAGTATAGCGCGATTCGCGGAAAGCTACAAGCAGAGCGAAATACGCAGCTTTCGCATGCAGAGACGAGCAGCAGTGATGGGTAATGAGTGACCAGTGACGAGAAAGGACAGAAGCATCCTCAGGAAAGGAACGCATAACGAACGCGGAACTCAAAACGCGGACTAAGACAAGCTGTTCTTGGCGTACTTGGCCCTGCCTGTGCGTGTCCGCACGCAGGCAGGCCTTGAGTGAGCGTAGCGAACGGGCGAGAGGAAAGGATTCTGCCTCGATTTTTCGTAGCGTCGGGTCCGCCTGCCCCGTGGAGTCTTACTCCAGTGGGGTGCCCGACGTTGATCAACTCTGCGCCAGCAACGTTGCAGTCTGCCTGTCTGGGATGCCGACAGGGCTGCAACGCTACGAAAGCACATGTTCTGCGCAGATGCATCGAAGAGGCAGTGCCGGTGCTTCAAGCTGACCGCTGAGAGCTGACTGCTGAAGGCTACGTTGAGTGACCGTGGTGAACGGGCGCGATGAACAGCTTGTGC
>Ga0307380_10010663_pt1 | contig 11559 bp, 7 predicted proteins | sample UN3MG_FD_202239 | JGI IMG/M metagenome (GOLD analysis project Ga0307380, IMG submission 202239) | Soil microbial communities from Risofladan, Vaasa, Finland - UN-3 | ecosystem: Environmental > Terrestrial > Soil > Coastal area > Acid sulfate soil | place: Finland: Risofladan, Vaasa | collected... | reverse complement strand
GGCTGAATAATCAAGGCCTATGCTGGTGCAGATGTTTTCAAAAACGGCGGCGGTCAGGTTTGACTCCGTATCGATGGCACCATCGGCCCTAATCGTGCATGATTCGTTGATCCGATCCGTCAGACGCTGCACGAGGAGTATATGATGGGATATTCGGTGCTTTGCCTCTCTGGCAACCGTGAACTCCTGCCTGCATACCAATGCCTGGAAGCTCACGACAAGATCGGAGAGCTTTCTCGACTTCTGGGACACGAACTGGACATAGGCGCTGGCAGCATCTTTCACAAATCCCTCCCAGTGAGCATATGCGAGGACGATCGCAGCGCGCCGACGGAGGGCTGTGGAGTTTTTCCCGGACAGTTCCTTTGTGAGCGAAATGAGCTCTAGCTTTCGCCGTTTCTTCCTCTCGCTCAGGAAGTCGATGAGTTCGATGTTGTTTCTAATCTTCACTGCAGGACCCATTCCCGGCCAAATCTTATAGTCTCAGGAATTCTCGTTGATGCCCGGATGCCCGAACCCACAAATGGCTTCTGGCCCAGTTCCTCCCCCAATTCCTCCCACAATTCAAGATGCTTTGTGGTGAACCTCGTGCGCTCGGGCAACTCACGTCCCTGCAACAAATGGAAGCCGAGGCCGGCGGCAATAACCTCAAAAAGAGACACGAGCATTGGCCCGGTGTACTTCTTCCGAGTGCGATCATATCGACGAAAGCTGTTTTCCTGTGTCGAACTGCTCAGGAAGTCAAATGTGGCGGTGAACGCGGCCCCAAGACGTTTCCTCTCAGATTGGAAACGCTCGGCTTGGGCTATCGCCTCCCGGTTCAGGAATGAGCCAAGCTCGTCTATTCCCTGGAGGTCTTCCGGCGTCTTGGTCACAAAGATCAGGAAACGAATGACGAGTTCCATATCAAAGGCTTCCTCCAACGCCCTGTCGGACAGGGAAAGGCTATTCTGGTAGGCATCTGATTCTGCGAGGCCCTTTACCCACGAGAAGTAATCCCGGTTCGTCATGATGAGGAGGCAATTCCGTACTTCCTGATCCGTCGCCAAAGCCCCGCCGGAATTGAGCCGTTGAAAGATCTCATATTTCACGGCCACGTCGCTGCCGCTTCTCACCATGTTCACATCAAGTCGGGCGCGCTTGAGCCGAATCTGAGAGGACTCCGAGAGAGCGAAGTCCGGATCCTCGCTATGCCACTTCTTGCCTTCCAAGGCTGGCAGATAATGCGTCCGAGTCAATTCAAGGCAAGGATGCTGCTTGCCATTCTCGTCAAGGAGTTCGCCCATGAGCTCGAGGATGGTGGAAAGCCTCTGAAGCCCATCTATAACGTCCCATTTGGAGTCGGGCCGTTCGGAAACGAAGATTGGGGGGATCGGGATGCCGAGCAGGAGAGACTCGATGAAACGGGACTTCTGTTCGCGTGTCCATCGGAAGAATCTCTGGAACTCCGGATGAAGATCAAGTTCCCTGTCCCGGTACATTGCCACCAGTTCCCCGACTGACATGGAATAGGACTGCGTGTTAACGGTCGCAGCGTACTTGCTTATCTGCTCGTCGAGGTCCATGATTCACCCCCAATGGTGCTGACAAAAACGGAGTTTCCTGAGAGCAACTTGCTCGACGTGAAACCGTCTCTCTTCAAGTGAGATTCTAACAAATCCGCAGCCGATGTCAAAGCACCTTTGCGGTGGTACGCGGTGGTGCTCCGCGAGCGCGCAAATGAGCCCGCTCCCCGTGGACCACCGATTGGCGAAGCCGGCTAATACCTCCCCATCTCCCTCCCCGCCTGCCACATCGCATCAATGTTCTCCTGCGGAATACCCGGGATCGCCTGATCCGGAGCGCAGATCCAGCCGCCGCCTGGCTTGAGGATGTCCATGACGCGCTGAACTTCGGCGCGGACGGTCTGCGGGGTGCCGCTGGCGAGCAGGGCGGTATCGATGCCGCCGTGGAGGGCCATGCGGCCGATGGTGTCGCGCTTGATCTTGCGGAGGTCATTGGCGCGGGCCTGGATGGGATTGAGCATGGTGACGCCGATTGATGCCAGATCGCCGGCAATGGCGTCGACGCACCCGCAACTGTGGAAATGGATCTGCTTCCCGGCCCGCCGCACGTTCTCGAACGCATAGACGTATTCGGGCAGGATGAACTCGCGGAACATCGCGGGCGACATAGTGAGGGCGCGCTGCGTGCCCAGGTCCTCCGAGAAGGTGACGGCATCCACGCCCAGCTCGAGGTAGCGGTCGAAGACGTAGCGGGCGTAGTTGGCGATCCCGTGCAGGAAGGCGTGCGCCTCCTGCGGGTGGGTGATGAGGGCGGTGAGGAAGTTCTCCATGCCCATCACGGCCCACGCCCGCTCGAACAGCAGGTACGTGTGCCCGCCGACGATCAGCTTCTCGTCACGGTCGACGGCGGCGAGGCCGGCCCGCGCCTCCTCGGTGAATACGAGATCGGCGGGGTCGGGAAAATGGTAATCGGCCAGCCGGTCCAGCGATGGCAGCGGGTTGCCGCGCGGGAACGGCACGGTGCCCTCAATGCCGACCACCCACTCGACGCCCCACGAGTCGGTCCAGTTGGCACAGCGGAAGTTACCCTCGAGTTGAAAGTAGTGGGTGACCGGCTCGTTGCCGAGCGGCACGTGTTCGGGCCGGCCGAAACGGATGGCTTCGAGGAAGTTCTGTTTTGGGGTCATGTGCTACTGTCTCGCAAGGTTTTCCGTCAGAATGGACTGAACGGACACTATGGACATAGTGGACGCAGTGGACGCGGCGCCTGCTCGAACCAAGCCATCAGTCCATAGCCGGGCAAGTACCGCGATGCCTGATCATTCCTTCTCCATCTGCCACACGGCCACGTGCTCCCAATACGCCCAGATTTCGGTCTCGAGCATGAGGGCGGTGCCGAGCTTGGCGGTGGGGATGTCCCGGCTGACCTGCCACTGGGCCGGTTCGTCCTGCATTGACGGGTTCCAGACCTTCGCCTGCACGTGCGTGCCGTCGATGAGCATGACGAACTGGACGTCGGTGTCGACGGATGCGAGGCCGTGCGGCTTGGCGTCCTGCGCGGCGGTATTGGGGCTGCTTACCGAAACCGTTGATCTGGAGAACAGGCATTCCAGGCCGCTGGTGAGGTTGCCGGGGACGTATCCGCCGCACAGGCCGAGCTTGCCGTATTGCTGCCCGTAGGTGACCCGGCAGAGGCCAGCAATGAGGATCGGCCCGGCTCCCGGGTTGGCGGCATTGTCGAGGATGGCGCGGCCGCCCCAGCCGGAGCCTTCCTCGAGTCCGCGGAAAGTGCCCTCCTGCACCAGGCGGCTGCGCTCCCACCGCCAGGCGCCGCGGTCGAACGCCCACCGGTCGTTCTGCTCGTCGAAGTCCTCGTTCAGCAGCAGCGTGCCCACGCGGTAGCCTGCGACCCCAAGGGTCGCCGCGATCTGCCGGGGCTGCCAGCGCACGCGCAACATTTGGCTGAACTGCTCGCCTGCCTTCGCGATGCGGCCGGACTGCTCGGGCGGGAAGCCGTTCTTCATCCACGTGCGCAGGTCGAACTTCTTCGGCATGGGCAGCAGGGCATCTGGTTTCGGCTGCTCCGCCAACAGGCCCCGCACCTGCAGGGCATGCCACCAGCCGCTGTAGGCGTCCATATAGTCCTGCGGCTGACCCTTGAAGCTGCCAACTGTCGCGCGGTCCGCGATTGCCGTGTTGTCCCAGTCGGCTACGGTGCCGGCAGGCGCATCGGCTGACCAGTAGTCGAAGCTGCGGCGGTCGATCAGCAGCCGTCCGCCGCCGGAGAACGTGAACACGATCTGGTCGGGCGTGCCGGCCACGGCGTATTCCTTCTTCGCGGAGCGGAGCAGGTCGGCGATCTGGCGGATATGATCGTGCGGCGAGAGCGCCTGCCCCTGGAGCGGGTCGTAGCCGAGGTCTTCGCCGGTGAGGATCCACCGGGCGCCGTTTCGCAGCGCGGTCCGCAGGGCCTTCGGATCCCACGGTGTGCCGCTGAGCTGGCGGGCCGCGAGGTTGTGGCGGCTGTCGTCCATCAGGAAGGTGTAGTAGCCGAGGCGCCGCTTGAATTCGGCGGGCGAGGCGAATGCTTTCGGGCCGCGCTCGTACAGCCGGGCCAGCCGGTCCATGCACTGGACGATCTCGGCATCGGACAGTTGGCGTGGCGGCAGCCCGTGCTCGATGGGCGGAAGCGGCGGGGGCAGGCCGGCGGTCTTCAGCAGCGGGCGGCGGACCTTCACCTTGCGGCTGGCGCGCAGGCCGCTGGTCCAGTCGAACGCCTCGATGACGACCGCGCCCTCGTCGGCCAGCGCGATCGGCAACGGGATGGTCCCAGTGCCGCTGATCTCGGCCCATTGGCTCACCTGCTTGCCGCCGAGCATCGCGGAGACGGTCACGGCGTGCCGGCCGCGCACGGGATCGCCGTTCGCGTCCAGCACGCGGACAGTGACGCCGAGCAGCTCCCCGGCATTGACCGTATCATCGGGCAGAACCACTTCCAGCTTCGCCGGGCGATACGGGAACAGCGCGATGTAGTGGGCGGACTCCGGCCCGAGGGTGAACGGGACGATCCATCGCCCGTCCTCCTGCTGCACGGCGGCAGGCCGGCCGGTGAGGGCATCGTACGCGAAGGCGACCGGCCGCGTGCTGACGATCCGCACACCCTGCGGCTCCAGGCTGCCCGCGAGCCGAACGTAGATCACATCGTCCGCACCGGGCTGATCGGTGCCCGCGCCCGCGAGGTTCCACGACGGGTCTTCCAGCGGCTGGCCCTCGGCACCAAGAACGCTGACCGGTGCGGATACCCCGGCGAGGTCGAGCATCGCCTTCGCGAGCCGGGCCATCTCCGGCCAACGGGCCGTCATCGACGGGTTCCGCATGTAGCAGATGCAGTAGACGCCGTTGAAGTGGATCACCTGGCCCTTGCCCACCTTGCGATAGAGGAGTGCGGGCGTGCCGTCGTCGTAGGAGCCGAGCACCTGCACGTCGGACGCCTGCTCGGCGATCTTGTCGCAGCCGTAGCTGAACAGCGGGCCGGTTTCGGGCACCGGGCCGTTCTGCCACCGGGTGAGCGTCCATTTGACGTTGCGTGTGTTGTGGTAGTTGCGCTCGAGGCGGAGCCCGAGCAGGTCGGCCATTCCGGCGCCGGGCAATTGCGGGTAGGGCTTGCCGTGGAGGTTGTATTCGGCGAGGCCGGCGGTGGTGAGCAGTGTGCCGCCGGCGCGGACGAATTCGGCGACCTTCGCGGCCTGCTCGGGGTCGAGTTGCACGGCCATCGGCAGCACGGCGAGGCGCGTTCCGGGCGCGATCTCGCCCGCCGGAAAGATGCTCGAAACGAGCAGCAGCCGCCGCCAGGCGTCGTCGGGCGCGTGCGGGATGAACCCCTGCCGGAGCACGTTGCCCAGCAGCGAGTAGAACTCGCCCGAATAAGACCCGCGCGGACGGAAGACGACCACGCGATCGTCCGGCTTCACCGCTCGCGCATGCAGGATCACCGGTTGCCGCTCGAGGATGCGGCCCATCTCGCCCCGGCGGAACATCGTCGCCCGCGAGTGCGTGAGGTCGGGGTTGAACACCAGTGGGAAGTCGAACCAGAACGCCGACATCGTCACGCCGTTCACCCACCAGTTGGCGAGCTGCGGCTGCGTGAAGCCGAGGTCGTCGGAGAACGCCCACTCCAGCGAATAGCGATGGCCGGCATCGGCGGGGCCGGGGGTGTCTTCGCGGGTGCCGTAGAAGCTGCCGGTGCTCTGCAGCGTTCGGCAGACGGGCAGAAGCTCGTGGATCGCCTGCGTGTGTGCGTCGTAGGCCTTCTGCCACACGTGGGCCATGTAGCCCCACTGGTCGACAGCCTGGCTCACGTTGGTCACGCCAGGGTCCGGCATCGCGCGATTGGGATAGTAGAAATTGAAGTACTTCCACACCATCTCGGCGTCGTCCCACGAGCCGTAGGTCTTCTCCCACTGGGCGTTGAGCTTGTCGAGCGTGCCGTAGGTCTGCTTGAGGTAGGCGGCGTAGCCGGCCTTGATGTGGGCGTATTCGTCGGCCGGCACGTTCTCCTGGGCGATGTCGCAGATCGGGGCGCCTTTTGCGGTGAGGCAGGCTTCCTCGCCGAGCGACAGGATCGGGAACGCGGCGGAGTTCTGGATCGGCTGCCGGCGCAGCCAGGCGAGCACGTCGTCGCGGCCCTTCTTCAGGGCGTCTTCGTCGGAGAGCAGCGCCCAGTCGGCCATGCTCTGGCCGCCGAACATCTCGGCGTAGCCGCGCCAGTTGCGGCTTTCCTGGTAGTGGATCTGGAAGAGGTCGAGCGAGGTGTTCAGCCCGCGGCAGCCTGCTTCCTCGAACAGGTCGAGAATCGCGGGCACCGCCGCCTCCGGGAAGTTCGAGATGCCGGTCCACGGCCCGTGGTAGATTCCCTCGTCGAGGCGGAAGCGGTCGCTGCGGAACACCGGCAGCGTGGCATCGGCCACGACCGATTCGCCCATCATCACGGTGGCCCGCACGATGTAGCGGTAGTGGGACGGATCGAGCGGCGGGATGGTCCACTGCAGGACGTACTCATCGTGCTCGCCGACGAGATCCTGCTGCTTCGCGAATATCTGGCGGCCCTGCCAATCGTTCACGGTCCACACGAGGTGGAACGTCGGACCCTGGATAAGAACGTTTTGTTTGACAATGGCCTTGACAACGACCGATCCCCCGCGCGGTGCACCCGGCGAATCCGAATGCAGCGCGATATCGAACGCGCGGACGACACGGAGATACCGCAGCGCCACCGCAGGCGGCGAACCTATGATCTTCCCGTCGCGCCGCAGCGAGATCTCGAGCGGGATCCAGCCGGGGGGAAGGTTCGGGGGCAGGGCCACTGTCACCGTGACGTCGCTGATGCCGAGCTGGACTGCGAGCTCTTTCACTAGGACGGCTTCGCGACCGGCCATCGATACGTACACGGCGGCAGGGGCGGCAGCGCCGGTCTCATTCATCACGCGCAGCGGGATATCCGACACCGCGTACGCAAGGGTGTCACGCATCCTCTCGCCGGGAAACAATGGATCTTGTAGCGGCGCCAGCGGCTGAATCTGCACGGCGATGCGGTCCTCCGTATTCTCGCCATTCGCCCACAGGACGGCCCGCCGGATCAGCCGCAGGTGGATCTCGCCCCAGTCGGGCCGGTCGCCGAGGATGTCCATGCTGAACGGCTCCTTCAGGTGGGGGTAGGTGTTGGGCTGGAGGGCGTAGCCGCAATTGTAGCCGAGCATGACCACGCGGCCGCGGCCGGCTTCGCGGGCACGCATCACGCTGGGGCCGCCGGTCACGAGTTCGGTCGCCTGGAAATCCTCGGCGTTGCCGGCCAGCGAGAAGCACATCTGGTTCGCCTGCTGGTCCAGCGGCAGGCCGAAGCTGAGCCGGTGGTCGGTCCAGGTCGTTGTGCCGGGCAGCATTCCGCCGCTGTAGTCGGGGCCGAATCCGCTGGCGGGCAGGACGTCCAGCAACGGCTGGCCGGTGTAGTCGATGCTGCCGTGGTCGGTGGGCCAGACGATGAGGCCCATGCCGGCTTTCACGCGGCCGACGAGCGCCTGCTGGATTTCGGCGAGCGGCAGGCCGAACCGTTCCGCCGGGATGCGAGCGAGCGTCACGTCGGGTTGCCAGCCGTTCAGCAGCGACAGTATCTGCTCCGCCGCGGCCGGGAGGATTTCGTCCTTCGAGCCAAGCCCGCGCCACACGGTGGTGGCTTCGTCGAGGGCCGTGGCGAAGAATGCGAACCGCGTCTCCCAGCCGAATTCCCGCGCAAGCAATTCCGCGAGCAATGCGTCCGGCAGCGTGTTGTACGACATCCCCGGCCCGCCGATCACCAGCACTTTCAGAGGCGGCTCGGGATCGGAATTCGCCGCGAGAGCCAGCGGCATCCACGCGATCGACGTCGCAATCAGGATGGCAATGATGGAGATCGGTTTTCGAAGGAAAGGTGCCATGGGCGTTTTCCTTTCAGTTGACGAGCGACAGCCGGGGCCGCGCGGGAGAGGCCGGGGGAGGGCCGACGCCGGGCGCGGTCGACATCAATTTCTGAAGTGTAACACGAAGCGAACGGAAACGCAAGGGGGGAATCGGCCATGCCGGCGACGTGAGGCGGCAGCGTTGAGCTCGAACTCCTCGATGCCGCCGTTGACTCAGCACCCGGGTCAATCCGGCTCGATCTATTTGGGTGCCGTTGCGTCTGCCTACACCGCGGCATGATCGAGATGGAAACCGCGGAGGGCCTTGAAACAGGGGAATGCAGCGCGTCTGATTGATATGCCAGGCGCACTATGAACCTCCCCCTCTCACGGAGCCGGCCTGCCTCTTGGCCACAATTCCCACGTAGGCAAAACACAAGACAACAAAGTTCTTGCTTGACAAGCCAAGGCCTCCAGCATACAATACGGGCATCCGCCATCTCGGGCGCGTGACTACAACATGTCAGCACGAAATCTGGAGCCAAAGTCATGGACAAATTCTGTGTGAAGCTTGCGTCACTGGTCGTATCCATCGTGTGCATTTCGGTTTTCGCGGCGGAGACGGCGCGTGCAGAGGAGACGGTCGTCGACCCTATTCGCACGTTCTCCGGGCATAGCGGTTGGGTCATGTCCGTAGCCTTCTCGCCAGACGGGAAGCGGGTACTGACCGGCAGTTTCGACACGACAGCCCGGCTGTGGGACACCGAGACCAGCGCCTCCCTCTCGCCCACGTTCACGGGGCACATGGCCGGTGTTCTTGGCATTGCCTTCTCGCGGGATGGCACGCAGGTGCTCACCGGAAGCGCCGATTGGACCGCCAAGCTATGGAACGCCGCCACCGGCACATCCATCCGCACCTTCGGAGCGGGCGGAACCGGGCATGGCGACTGGGTGAGCAGCGTTGCTTTCTCGCCGGACGGCACGCGCGTGCTGACCGGGAGCTGGGACTATACGGCCAAGCTGTGGGACGCTATCACCGGTGACTGCATCCGCACCTTCACCGGGCACAGTGATCAGGTCATGTCCGTTGCCTTCTCGCCGAACGGCGCGCTTGTGCTCACCGCAAGCTCTGATGGCACAGCCAAGCTGTGGGACGTCGACACCGGGGTGTGCGTTCGCACCTTCCTCGCAGACACCGGCTACCTCTACTCCGCCGCCTTCTCGCCCGACGGTAAGTACGTGCTGACCGGAGGCAACGACGCGACGGCCAAGCTGTGGGACGCAGAAACCGGCTCGCTCATCAGCACCTTCACCGGGCATACCAAAGCCGTTCGGTCGGTTGCTTTCTCTTGGGACTGCTCGCGCGTGCTGACCGGCAGCGAGGACCTCACGGCAAAGCTGTGGGACACCGCTACCGGCGACTGCATCCGCTCGTTTACAGGGCATGCCCTCTTCGTCTACTCCGTTGCCTTCTCGCCGGACGGCGCATACGCGCTGACCGGGGGCTTCGATATGACCGCGAAGCTCTGGTGGGCGGGACCTGAGCGCTATACGCTCACGGTCCAGTCATCCCCCTTCCGCGGTGCGGACGTGACGGGAGACGTGCCCGGGACTACCCCCTACGGGGCGTTCTGCGACGACGGGGAAGCGGTGAGCCTCGCAGCTCCCGGTGATGTGCAGGTGAACGGCCGGCGCATGTTCTTCCTGTACTGGTACGTGGATGGCGCGCCCAAAACGCGATATCAGAATCCCGTGTCGGTGACCGTGACCAAGGACCTGACCGCTACCGCCGTCTACGATACCACCATTCGGGGCGACGCCAACGGCGATTGCAGCATCAACGTCCTCGACCTGATCAACGTTCGCAACCTTCTGGGAACGAAGTGCTCACCGTGAGGCCGGGGGAGAGAAGAGAGTGGTGATGCCCCGATCACGGAGGCTGGCGCTACATCAGTGGTCATCCTTGAACTGGAACACGTCCTCGATACCGCGGTTGAACGCGCGGGCAATTCGGAACGCCAGACCGAGCGACGGCGTGTATTTGCCGGCTTCCAGCGCGATGATCGTCTGCCGGGTAACACCCACGCGCTTGGCGAGTTCTTCTTGGGTCATCTCTCCATGGTCGAACCGCAGCCGCCGGATGCAGTTGGTGATCTCAGGCATGGTCCGCCTCAACGTGCCGGCCATAGAAAACCAAAACGGCAATGCCCCGAACGAAGCAGAAGATGAACCCGGCCAGCATCACGACGGTGGGCAGCAGGTGCACAGACACCTGCTTCTGCCCGTGCCACGCATACGCAACGAACCAGATGCCCATGCAACCTACGCCGGCAGGCCGTGGCACAACAAGACGACATACGACCTCTACTCCGTTGGCCGCGACGGCAAGACCGGGCCGGAAGGCTCATGGAAGGTCAGCCACAACGGTTTCGCACTGGATCCATCGCAAGGATCGAGCTTTTGCAAGCAGGCCGCCAACCAGATCGAGGACGGGGACAGATCGTCGGGGGCCTTGTATTCGCAGGACGACATCGCGAACTTCTGACAGGGAATAAGGAAGTTCGCACAGCGCCCAGTGCGGAGATGTGCGGAGACGCCCCGGGGCCGCGCCGACGCACCCGCGCACGCTCATTCACCTCCACCACTTGCGCCGGCCGCTCGTGCGCCGAGCTTTCAGCGAAAACAGGCGCCAGCACACCGCGCAGTGGTAAGTTGTATCCCGGGAGCGCAGGAATCCGTAGCCGGCGTAAACGACCGTTCCGCCGGACAGCAGGAGGAAAATCGTTGCCAGGAAGCAATTGAGATCGCCATGGATGAGCTGGATGCCAGCGATGGTGCCGATGATCAGTGCAAGCGCACCGGCGGTGAAGAAAACCACGCCGCAGGCGGTATACAGCGCTCGCAGCGGGCGAGCACGTGCGCTGCAGGCGGGACATGATGTTTCGCAGTCTTCCCTGAAACGGCTCATCTTCCTTGAAATGGTTCCCTCCTATCCCGCGTTCCTCCTCAGCAGTGCTCCCCAGACGATGGCTCGCTCGCCGTATTTGTCGCGGGCCTTGTCGATCGATTTGATCACGGCCTGGTATTTCTTCCACCACGAGTAGTCGAACAGCGAGCGCTGGCGCTCGGGCGGAGTGTGGATGAGGTTGGAAACGCTTACGCCAAGCAGCCGGATCGCCCGCTGCTTCTGAATGCTGTCGACAATGTCGCGGGCGACGTCGAAGATTTCCTTGTCGAGGTCGACGTATGCATCGAGCGTGCGGCCGCGGGTGATGGTGGTGAAATCGGCGAATCGGATTTTCACGGTGACGGTGCGGCCGGCGTGGCCGCCCTTGCGCAGCCGTCGTGCCACCTTGCTCGAAAGCCCCAGCAGCACGCTGTGGATCACGTCCTGGTCGAGCGTGTCGGCGTGCAGTGTGTGGTCGTTGCCCACGGACTTCGGCGGGGGCATTTCTTCGGGTGTGAGGATGGGCGAGTTGTCGATGCCGTTGGCGGCATCGTGCAGCAGCTCGCCGACCACGCCGAAGATTTTCTTGAGTGCGGGCACGGGCAGTGCGGCGAGCTGGCCGATGGTGCGCACGCCGAGCATTGCGAGCTTTTTCGCGGTTTCCTCGCCCACGCCA
>Ga0307380_10010662_pt1 | contig 11559 bp, 10 predicted proteins | sample UN3MG_FD_202239 | JGI IMG/M metagenome (GOLD analysis project Ga0307380, IMG submission 202239) | Soil microbial communities from Risofladan, Vaasa, Finland - UN-3 | ecosystem: Environmental > Terrestrial > Soil > Coastal area > Acid sulfate soil | place: Finland: Risofladan, Vaasa | collected... | reverse complement strand
GGGGGAGGCGGACCTCGAGGCCGCGGAGGGGCCAGAGGGCGAGGTGTTCATGACGGTGCGGCCGGAGGAGGTGGGGCTGACGCCGGCGCCGGGAGAGGCGCGACCGAACCGGAGGGTGGGGCGCGTAGTGAGGGTGGTGGACAAGGGGGCGCTGATGCGGGTGGAGGTGGAGGCGGGGGTGACGCTGGTGGCGTTGGTGGCGCGGCGGGCGTTTCAGGGAAGCGGTCTCGCGGTGGGGGATGAGGCGGCGGTTTCGTTCGATCCGGGGTCGGCGCACGTGTTTGCCGCGCAGTGAAGCGCGTCGGGTTTTTGAGACGCGGCGGAGCGGATGCGGGTTGACAGGGGTATCGAGTCGGCCTTAGAATCGAGGTGGCTAGGAGCGCCCGCTGACGAGCGGGCGTTTTGTGTAAGGGGGTTAGGGTATGGCTGACGACATCCGCCGGGACGCTGATTTCCAGCCTGAGCTTCGGAAGAACGTGGTGACGCGGGAGTGGGTGATCATCGCGAAGGGGAGGGGGAAGCGGCCCTCGGATTTCGCCGGGTCCCACGGTGAAGAGGAAACGCTTCCGGCGCACGATGAGAGCTGCCCGTTCTGCCCGGGGAACGAGGGGGAGACACCGCCGGAGGTGTATGCGCTGAGGGATGGGGGCCCGCCGAACGGAGCGGGGTGGAAGGTGAGGGTGGTCCCCAACAAGTTTGCGGCGCTGCGGCCGGATGGGTCTGACCGGCTGAGGCAGACGGGGCTGCACTCGGTGCGGGATGGGTATGGGGCGCACGAGGTGATCATCGAGTCGCCGCTCCACAACAAGGACCTGTGGGAGATGGAGGTGGGGGAGGTGGAGTCGGTGGTGGAGGCGTACCGGCAGCGGTATCTGGCGTTCGAGTCGGGGGAGTCGCTGCACCACGTGTTGCTCTTCCGGAACCACGGCCGGCAGGCGGGGACGTCTCTGGCGCACCCGCACTCGCAGCTGATCGCGGCGCCGGTGATGGCGCATCAGCTCCAGGTGGAGCTGTTAGGGGCGGCGGCTTACTGGGAGTACCTCGACAAGTGTGTGTACTGCGCGCTGATCGAGGACGAGACGAAGGCCGGGGAACGGGTGGTGATGGAGACGAAGCATTTCCTGGTGGTCACCGCCTACGCGGCGCGGTATCCGTTCGAGATGTGGATTCTGCCGAAGCGGCATTCGATTCGATTTGCGGCGATGAGCGAGGAGGAGGGGGCGGACCTGGCGATGGTGCTGAAGGAGATGCTGGGGCGGCTGGCGGGGACGCTGAACCGGCCGTCGTACAACTTTGCTATTCACACGGCGCCGGCGGCGGAGCACAACGTGCGGGCCTATCACTGGCACATGGAGATCTTCCCGCGCATCACGACGCCGGGGGGGTTCGAGCTGGGGAGCGATATCTATATCAACGTGGTGGCGCCGGAGGACGCGGCGGGGTATCTGAGGGAGGCGAAGGCGCCGGAGTCCCAGGCAGATACCTAGAGTCTCTGGCCGGTATGCAATTACGGGGTCGCACGGGGATACGAGACCGCCGGCCCCATCTTCTCATGCACGTGCTTCAAGGCTTCCAGCAAGTCGGCATATGGCTTGTCGTCGGCCGTCAGCAACCCGCGGTTGGCGCGGCGTTTCTCAGAGTCGAAGTCACGCCAGGTGAACCAGTGGGCGCCGACGATGAACGGCAAGTTGTAGAAGTCCAGCGCGATACAGGCGGCCTGCCGGGCGCGGTCGCTCTGGGTGGGGACGGTCTGGGGAAATGACCAGTCGAGCTTGTCGGGGGCGTCGTAGAGGCCGGAGTCGAGCGCGGGAACCGACCATTCGCCGATGACGATGGGCTTCCCGGTCCACGCGTAAGCTTCATTAAGGACGGCGATCTCATCGTCGCTCAAACCGGGCTCGTCGTTGTCCGGGTAGAGGTTGATCGCAATCCCATCGTACGCCGCGTAGAGGTCAATGTAGTCGAAGTCGCCGAACATGAAGCGATTGCCGAAGACGAGGCGGCCGGGATCTTCTTCACGGAAAACCCTGAGTGTGATCTCGATATAGCGCTTTACGATCTCGCGGGCGAAATCGCGGGCGTCGCTCTGCATGGACTCAGAGCTGGCAGAGACATCGGGCTTGCGATCGGTGATCTCGCGAAAATGGAAGAAGTCGGTCCCCCAAGCGGAATTGAGCGCGTCGATGGTGCCGTAACGCTTCTCGAGGAATCTCCTGAATTCGACAGCGCAGTGCGGAGAGTATACATACCCGTGAAGATCGTCGTGTTGGAGCTCGTTGTCGGCGAACCAGCCGATGAGCCACGGCTTGCCCTTCACCGGCTTGACGTGTTCTTGGACCGATCGACGATAGGCCTCTTCGAATCTGGGGTCAAACGGATCGGGGAACGCATGACCCCGGTTCTGTGGCTCGCCGCGATGGTCTAGCACGTGATCGAATTCCCCCCACCAGGTACCCGTCTCCATGGCAGTCATCTGTAGCATGGGCATCTTGCCGTCGGCGAGAAGAGCGCTGTTGGCTACGCTCCAGCCCCGCACACCGGTCCAGCCGCCGAGGGTATTGAAGCCGTGTCTCTGCAATAATGCCGCGACGGGTGCACCTCGGGAGACCGCCTTGCTGACCTCAATCCAGGGTCCATCGGTGCCAACGGAGTACAGCGCGTTGCCCTCAGGAGTGACAAACCACCAGACTCCGTCGCGTTGGGCAAGTCGGAAGTATTTCGAAGGTTCGAAACCGTGTGGCGGCTCAGGACGATTCGGGTCCCCAGGATCGGCAGGAAAAGCGATTTCAGGCACGTCGGGTGAGAATTCCAGTCCTGCGAAGAAGACCGTCCCATTGGTGTGACGACGGAGCCCTACAGCGAGGTAGGCAGCGTCTGTGCCTGGCGGTGGTCTGCGAGAAACAAGCGAGAACGAGGTCCATTCAGAAGCAGGTGGCAGGCTGAGGGTCTCGGCATGGATGTACTTCTTGTCCTTGTAGTAGCGCACCCACACGGCGGCAGCGTTGGTGTCAATGTCCTCGGCACGGTAATAGCCGGTGATAGTGCCGCGAATTAGCGGGAGGCGCTCTTTCCCTTGGAAGCGGGCGCCCCAGAGTCCCGCCTGCCACTGACCCACTGACAGGACCTGACCCTGAGACGGGTCATTCAGGATCTCGAATGATGCTGCCTCGCCAATTTCGATTCCAGGCGGCGGAAAGGCGACTCGTTCCCAACCGGCAGGAACAATGCGAAGAGAGTCCTCGTCGCCAGCACGCGAACCTCCGCACGAAAGGCAGATGAGGCAGCAGGTGAACAGTAGGAATCTGTAGATTTCCTTGATGACAGGCACAAGCTCCGGGCACCTGATGCCTAATTCGTCGGGCAGACAGGGAACTCCTCTGCGGTCACAAGGATGGACACGTTCGCGCAGTCTGAGCGCAAGAGGCTGCGCTCTCGACCGGGGGAGCACGCGAGGCGCGATCAGGGCCTCGACGTCCTCTCGATGATGCAGATGCGGTGGGTGGCGCCGTCGAGCGCCCAGAGGTTCTCGCCGTCGAAGGCGATGCCGGCGGTGCCGCGGTGGAAGACCTGGTCGCCCCAGTCGAGGAGCGCGCCGTCGTAGCTCGTCTTGATGAGGACGGGGGCCCAGAAGTCGGCGTGCCAGACGCCGTCGGGCGTCGGTGCGAAACAGCCAGGGCCGGGTCCGGCAAGGATATTGAACTCGCGCGTGTCGGGATTCTCGGGGTCGATGACGATGATGCGGGGGGAGAACTCGTCGGCAACCCAAACCTTGCCGTTCACCGCATTGGCGCAGCCTACCCAAGTCCAGTCGGTCTCGTCGATGATGATGTCTTGCTTGATCTCGCCGCTCGCCGGGTCAACCTTGAGCAGCTTCTTCGGGTCTTTCTGGGTGACAGCGAGGCAATCGTCCCACCAGCCGATGGCGACGACGTTGCCGACGGGGAGGGTAAGCTTCTTCAGCACCTTCCCGTCCTCGGGGGAGACGGCGGTGGCGGAGTTACCTGCGCGGTCGTAGACCCAGAGGCGTTCTCCGTCCCAGGCCATGGTCCAGATGTCGGCGCCGGGCGCGGGGATCGAACGGACGATCTTCCAGTCGGGCGAAAGCGGCGGGAGGGCGCGGAGCTGGTCGAAGAGGTCGTGCGCCTTAAGGGTGCGAAAGACGGCGAGGGACTTGTCGCCCCAGCCGCCGTCGGGCTGCTGGCCGCGGAGGAGCATGGGGACCTGCTTCTCAAGGATGGCGCGGGCCTCGGGGAGGTCGATCTGTCCGCAGGCATCGACGAAGCCGTAGGGATCGTTGTAGGCTGAGCAACCAGCGGCGTTCATGGATTCGGCGACGCGGCGCATGCCGGCATTGATGGTTGGGACGGTATCCACGATATCGCGCCCGGCCCAAAGCGCGGTCCAGAAGACCTCGGGGGTCCAGGGGCAGCCCTTCCAGGGGTCGTTCCATTCCTCGGGGTGTGTGACGTACCAGGTGAGGGCATGTTTTACCTCGGGGAGGTCGGTGCGGCCGAGGAGGCAGAGGGCTTCGAGCGGATAGACGCCGAGGCGGGCATCTTTTTCGAAGTCTTCCTCGCCGGAGTGGGAGCCGTCCCGCATCTGGCGGACGATTGCGTCGGCGGCGCGCTGCACTTCGGGTCGATCGTGGGGGCAGCCGAGCCGGAGCAGATGGAGGAGCTTTGCGCCGGTGTCTTTGGCGGTGTCGGCGAAGCTGCCGTCGTCGCGCTGCTCGGCGAGGAGTTCGTCGATTCGCGCCTGGATGACAGCGGCGTCGCTCTCTTTGGGCTGCGCGAAGACGAAGGTGCGGACGAGGGCGCCCTGGGGTGAGTCGTCGTTGGCGATGAAGGCAATGGGATCGTGGCGGAAGCCGTGGGCCATGGTGGGCGGCTCCTTCTTGGTGGCGGTTGGGAGTGGTTCGGTCGCTTCACCGGCGCCCAGCAGGGGTGCGCCGGAGACCAGAAGAGAACCGATGAACCACAGATAAATGAGGCGTTGGCACCACATGAGCCCCCCTATGCGAGCCAGGTGTTCGCGCCGCCAGTCGAGGTGTTGGGAGGGAGTTCGGGCTTAGCAGCACGTGTCCTTGCGCGCGAAGCGCATTTCGCAGTGGGGGGCGCCGGAGCAGGCCATGGCGGGCATTTCGAAGTCGTATTCGCCGCCGAATTCGGCGCACCAGACGCGGCCTTCGGTGGGGCAGATGGTCTGGGCGACGCGGGCGGCGAGGTGGCGGCGGTCGCTGTTTTCGAGGAGCGCGAGCCAGGGGCAGCCGTGGATGGTGAAGCGGACGCCGTCGGAGTCGGCTGCGAGGTCGAAGGTGTGGCCGTCGGCGGTGAGCTTGAGGGAGAAGCAGCGAGCGAGGTCTTGGGGGGAGTTGCCGTCCACGCGCAGGAGCTCGCGGGCCTTGCGCGCCTGGATCTTGGCGAGGATTTCCCAGACGCGGCGGTCGAGGTCGAGGGCGTGGTCGAAGTCGGAGTCCTGCTCGACAATCATGAACCAGAGGCCGTCGACGGCGTGGTAGGCGCGGCGGAGGTAGTCGGCGAGCGTCTGGTCGTCGATGTCCGTGGTCATGGGCCTTCCCTCTGAGATTTGATTCGGCGAGCGGGGTATAAGTCCTATTGGGAGGGTTGAGGGCACCGGGGAGGTGAGTGCCTCGGCCGGGAGAAGAAGAGAGCAGCAGCAACGGGCTGAAGCAGCCATTGCAGTTGGGAACGGAGCTACGTGTTGGGCAGACTGATCCGGACGGATTTCCACATTCACACGAACCTGTCGGACTGCGGCGATCCCGCGGCGACATTCGAGGCCGTGGTGGCGGCGGGGCGGGAGGCGGGGCTCGAGGCCATCGGCATCTCGGACCACATCATTTTCCCGCGCGACCGGGAGCGGCCGGGGATCGCGCGCCGTGCGCTGCCGGCCGAGGTGGAGGGCATGCGGGTGTACGTCGGGGCTGAGGTGGATATGCAGTCGCCGACGCGGGCCGCGATCGACGCAGAGTTCGCGGGGCGGATCGACTACGTGAACATGTCGTGCAGCCACCTCTACGACCCGGGGGTGGAGCGGGAGTTCATCGACGACCCGGTGTCGATGGCGGCGTACATGGTCGATCTCATGCGGGGGGCGATCGAGCTGGGGTTCGTCGATGTCATCGTGCATCCGCTGCACGTGCCGGCCTGCGCGTACTCGCTGGCGGATTTTGTGTGTGCGGCTGACGAGGAGGCGGTGCGCGGGGTCGCTGAGATGGCGGCGGAGGCGGGGGTGGCGATGGAGTGTAATCCGCGGTTTCTGCGGGCGGAGCCCACGGCGGCGGAGTGGCTGTTCCGGCTGTTCGTGGAGTGCGGCTGCACGGTGGCGATCAACAGCGATTCGCACCACCCGAGGGGGATCGGCTGCCGGGGGGCGAGCTTCGCCACGGAGGAGGAGCTGCGGGCGCTGGGGATAGGGGAGGAGCAGGTGTTTCGGATGGAGGAGCGTGTGAGGGGGACGGCGGGGTAGGAGCGGGAGGGGATAGAAACTCCCGACAATCGGGACAGGGTGCTTTGGGGCCCTGAGTTCAGGCAAAGGATGGGGCGGCGCATGGCGATGCGCCGCCCCGTGCGCGTCAGACCGCCGCGGGGATCGAGGTGACGGAAGCTGTATGTGCGCCGCGACAACAAGGGCGAAGCAGCGCAAGGCGAGCAGGCGCTCCCGCAGAAGCCGACGCGTTGTCGATCCGACAGGGGGCAGGTGTGATGGCAGCGAGATGGAGAGGCTACCTTTCGAGTCCGACGGCGGTATTCGTGGCCTTCGCGTTCTACTTGTTTGCAGTGTGGCAGGTTGTGAATCACGTGTACCTGATGCGACTGCCAATGGCGCAGTACCACATGGTATCGCTCGTTGTGGAGACGCTCGGGGCGGGAGTGGTGGCGTTCTTCGTGCTCCGGGAATTGGCTCGCAAGAAGGCCCAACTGGAGGAATTAGATCGCCAGAAGGACATGCTGACGAACGCGCTGGTGCACGATCTGCGGCAGCCGCTGACGGCGGTGATCTCGGGGCTTTCTACGGCGGAGGCCGACCTGGGTCTGCCGGCGGAGACGAAGGAGCTGTTGGGAATTGCGCATAGTGGCGGAGCGGCGCTGCTGGGGATGGTGAACGATCTGCTCGATGTGACGCGGATGGAGGCGGGGAAGCCGACGGTGCAGCTTCGGCAGGTGGAGCCGCGGGAGTTCGTCGTGGGAGGGACGGAAGGGCTTCGGTCGCTGGCGAGAGAGAACGACATCGAGCTTGTGGTGAGGGTCGAAGATGGGCTGCCGGAGGTGGTGGTTGATGGCGGCCGTCTGCGGAGGGTCGTGGAGAATCTGGTTGGCAACGCGCTGAAGTTCACGCCGGCGGGTGGGCGGGTGGAGGTGGAGGCACGACTGGATGGAGCAGGTGGCGAGCTTATCGTGAGTGTGTCGGACACGGGTGAAGGGATACCGGAAGATCAGCAGGCGCGGATCTTCGACAAGTTCGCCCTGGCGGGGGATCGGAGGGCGGCTGGTCGCACATCGACGGGACTGGGGTTGACGTTCTGCAAGATGGCTGTGGAGGCGCATGGGGGGCGCATATGGGTGGAGAGCGAGCCGGGGGAGGGGGCGAGAGTCGCCTTCACCGTGCCTGTGGGCAGGGAAGATCGCTGATGGTTCCTGAAGGCGAAGGAACGCTGACAGAGAGGCCGGGCGGCTTCGAGCGGTCCTGGTGGGGGGTGGCGCTGGTTGGGGCGTATGTCGCCATCATCCTCTCGGGGCTTCTCGTTGCGGCCCTGACGCGGCCCCTGACCGATCATGGGTTCGTGTACGAGCTTGGCCGCAGCTTTGCCCTGGTGGGGATGAGCATTCTCGCGCTGCAGTTCGTGCTGACGGCGCGCCTGCACTGGATTGAACGACCCTTCGGCCTCGACATGGTGCTTCGTTTCCACCGAGTGGCGTCCGGGCTTGCGCTGGTTCTGCTGGCCGGACATCCGGTGCTGCTGGCAGCGGGGGGCGGAGGATTCGGACTCGTGTACGGCGGCGGGATGCCGTGGGGCATCTGGCTCGGCCGGTTGGCGCTGCTGCTGCTGATAGCCCAGGTGTTCGCCAGCGTGTTTCGGCAGCAACTGCACTTCGGGTTCGAGCAGTGGCGTCTGCTGCACAATCAGGCGACGCTGATCTTCGGAGCGGGGTTCATCCATGCGCATGCAGTTGGCGGCGATTTCGCGGAGACGGCGATGCAGGCCTTGTGGTGGGGAATGCTGGGCATAGCTGTCGCAGCGTACAGCTACCACAAGGTGGTGGTGCCTGCATTCCTGAGGCGGCACGCGTATCAAGTTGCGGAGGTGAGGCGGGAGACGCATAACGTGTGGACGCTGAGGATGGAACCGCCGCCGGGGAGAAGGCGGTTCGAGTTCCGGCCGGGGCAGTTCCACTTCATCCATCTGCGGCGCGGCAGAGGGCTCCCGTCGGAAGAGCACCCTTTTACGATTGCCAGTAGCCCGAGACAGCCATTTATTGAGAGCACGATCAAGGAGTCGGGGGATTTCACGGCGACGATCGGTCAGACGAGGCCGGGGGACCGTGTGTCGGTGCGGGGGCCCTACGGGCGGTTCAGCACCGTATATCGTTTGGGAGAGAAGGATCTGGTGTTCATCGCGGGGGGCATCGGAGTCACCCCGATGATGAGTATGCTGCGGCACATGAGAGACACGAGGGCCGATGTGGACGTGATGCTCTTATACGCGAACAGGACGAGGCAAGACATACTGTTCGGCGAGGAGCTGGCGCAGATCGTCGCCGGCGATCTGCCTCGGCTGAAGATGGTGCACGTCCTGAGCGAGCCGGAGGCGGAGTGGAGTGGCGAGAGGGGATATGTCGACCGCGCAAGGCTCGAAAAGCATATCGGGCAGGGCGTTGCGGGGAAGGTGTACTACGTCTGCGGGCCGCCGCCGATGATGAAGCTGGTGGTCGGCGCGCTTGGCGACCTCGGTGTTCCGGCGGGACGGATAGAGTACGAGCGGTTCTCGCTGTAGTCGCCTGGGCCGGTCGCTCGGAGGAAGCTGATATGAGGATGCGTTACTTGAGAATCGCCTCCGCCGTTCTGGTCGGAGTGGTCCTGGTGGGGGCTCTGGCTCTGGCGGTGTATCGGCGGGAGGTGGTTCAGGGGATAGAAGAACACGAGCACGAGGGGGGGATGCACGAGCATGAGGAGGAGGCGGAGGGGCACGGGGCGATGGAGGGGCAAGGCGGCGCGGCGGAACCCGGGCGCGAGGGTATGGAGCCGGAGCGCGCTGCCGGCGAGGGGGTTCCGGCAGCGCCCGGTGGGGAGGGCGCAGGGGACGGGCAAGAAGCGGAGGAAGGTGGCGCTTTGGGAGGGGCAGGGGAGGCGAGGCACGACCATCCGGGCGATCACGACCATGAACACTAGAAGCTGTTTCATAACCTCCTGAAACAGCCGCACACGGCGCCAGGCTCCAGCAGGCGCATTTCATGCCAGCGTCTCTAGCGGATAGCCAGGCGAGTGAGGGTTATGAAATGCGCTTTAGCATTCGAGTCCGCCGCTCATGCGAGACGGGGCGGGGGGCGAGGCCTGCGGCCTCGCCCCCATTCGACTGATGGAGGAGGGCACGGCTAGAAAGGCCTATTGGGTGGAGTCCTCGGCTGTTTCGGCTTCCGCGGTCTGCTCAGCAGCTTCGCGCAGTGCCGCTTCGAGCTCGGCCTTTTTGCACTCCGCCTGCTGCTGCATCCGCTCCATCTGCTCTGCTCGGGCCTGAAGGATCTTCGGGAGGATGTCGCCTCCACCGGCGCGGACGACCTGGGCGAGGAGATCGCCGATGGGCTCGTTGGTGGTGACGAGGGCGACGATGAGTTCTCGCTGGTTCGGCCGAATGGCGGCGAAGATGCCTTTTGCGGAGGGGGCGATCATGACGAGGATGTTCTGGCCGCCGTCGGTGCGGACGGTCGCCAGGGGGGACCAGCCTCGGTCGGCCATCATCGTGCCGTAGTGGGCGGCGACGTCCAGCTCTGCGGCGGAGTCATCGGTCTTCATGACGAGAGCAATGACGCGGGAGAGGCTCTTGACGGCGTCCTTGGCGGGGCCGATGAAGGGCTGGGCCATGGCAAGTTTGCCAGGCATGCCTTCGATGCCGGCGGAGGCCTGATCCTGGACGATTGCGGCGGCCTCGTCGAGGATGCCGCCGACGAGCTGGACGGCGGCTTCGCCGTTGACGTCTACTTCGACCTTGACGGTGGCGCCCTGGTACTTCAGGTCGTCGCCGGTGAGCGGATCGGCCGCGGCGAAAGCGGCGCCGCAGGCGAGAGCGGAGACGAGCAGAACGACCGCGAGCGAGAACAGCGTGTGGCGTGTCTTCATCCTTTTTCCCCTTCGCCCTGATGAGGGCAGGACTGTGGCCTTATGTCGCCGGTTGGTGGCGAGTCGGCTGGCTTCGATTATGTATACGGAAGGGGGAGGGATTTAGTTTCAGAGGAGAGGGCCGGAATGATCGCGAAAGCGACGGGGCGCGGTGGATGGAGCGCCCGGGGGTGCGCCGGGGTGGGCGGTATGGCGTATGAGCTGAAGGCGGGGTTGGCTAGATTGGGAGGCTGAACGGGCCTGGTACAATAACGCGAGTACCCCTGCGGCTGTGTGAGAAGCGTGTAGCGCTGGCCGGACTAAGGGCGAGGGCGACCTGGGTGGCGTGATGGGTGAGCCATGCCCTTTCTCACCCCGATTTCGTCGCTCCAGTTGCCGATGTCGAGCGCCCGTGAGACCGCTTTGAGGGCACTCTGGGGTACGGATGAGTTTCTGGACAGCACGAGAATGGGTAGACGTACTAGGCAATATTGCAGGCCGCTCAGAGGTGTCCCAAAGCCACTTAAGACCCACAGGGCGTCCCATCGCCATTTAACACCGACAAAGACTCCCATTCCGGATGGTACAGAAACGGGGAGCACCCCACACGCTGTAGGTCTGAGACTGTGAGTGGTAACGTTGACGGGGGCCGGGCACACGTTCCCGCGAAGGATTTCGTCTCTCCTCCCGACTATTGTGCTGGAGAGAAGTGTGAGAAGCCGATGCAAACTAGCGGCCGGCTGAGTTTTGAAGAGATCTTCGACCATCACTTCCAGGACGTATACGCCTATGTGGCGTGGCGTGTGGCCCCCGACGAGGAAGCGGCAAGAGATCTCACTCAAGAGGTGTTCCTCGCCGCGCTCAATGGGCTGTCCAGGCTCCGCGGAGAGGCCTCCCCCCTGACCTGGCTTAGGTCTATCGCCCGCAACAAGGTCGCCGATCATTTCAGAAACGACGCGCGGGGTGGCCCAGAGTCGATCGACGAAGCGGAGGACGTGGCCTCGATGGTCAGTCCAGACGTGTCTGACTCACAGCTCCGGGCCCTAGTCATCTCCCGAGTCATGAAGCAACTGGCCGGCGACTACGCTGAACTCCTGGAGGACAAGTACATCGAGGGCCTTTCAGTGAGAGAGATGGCGAGGCGTAGGGAATTGAGCGAGAAAGCCGTGGAGTCGGCTCTGTCGCGCGCGCGCGCTGCGTTTCGCGAGAGCTACAAGACTGCCA
>Ga0307380_10010660_pt1 | contig 11560 bp, 5 predicted proteins | sample UN3MG_FD_202239 | JGI IMG/M metagenome (GOLD analysis project Ga0307380, IMG submission 202239) | Soil microbial communities from Risofladan, Vaasa, Finland - UN-3 | ecosystem: Environmental > Terrestrial > Soil > Coastal area > Acid sulfate soil | place: Finland: Risofladan, Vaasa | collected... | reverse complement strand
ATATTCTGTGATCATATGCTTGTAAGCGAATTCTTATTTTTTGCATTAACTTTTTATTTTACCTCCCATTATTAGCGTATAGCGTATATCGTATTTCGTATTTACTAGCGGATAGCGTTTAGCGTATAGGTAGTAGGGGCGTATGCAATACGCCCCTACTTTTGCTCATCCTTAATTATTTATATTTTTTTATTATCTCCATTATCTTGGATTATATAGACAGGCGGGACGCCTGTTCTACTAACGACTATTCACTAACGACTATTCGATTATCTCACTTACCACTCCGGCACTGATAGTGCGTCCTCCTTCTCGGACAGCAAAGCGGAGCTGTTTTTCCATAGCGATAGGAGTGATCAGTTCACCGACCACAGTTACTCGATCCCCGGGCATAACCATCTCTACCCCTTCAGGGAGAGTGATGGTCCCGGTTACGTCAGTAGTTCTGAAGTAGAACTGGGGACGATAACCACTAAAGATAGGAGTATGCCTGCCTCCTTCTTCTTTGGTTAAGACATAGATTTCACCCTTAAACTTGGTATGAGGGGTGATACTACCTGGGACCGCTACTACCTGGCCTCTTTTTACATCATTTTTATCTATACCTCGCAGGAGGAGACCGATGTTGTCTCCGGCTTCGGCCTGATCCATGGTCTTACGGAACATCTCTACTCCGGTGACTACGGTCTTACGCACCTTGGGGGCAAGCCCTACTATCTCGGCCGGATCTCCTACCTTGACTAACCCTCTCTCTAATCTACCGGTAGCCACAGTCCCTCTACCAGTGATAGAAAAGACGTCTTCCACTGATAAGAGGAAGGGTTTATCCATATCTCGTTTGGGAGTAGGAATATAATTATCTATGGCATCTAATAATTCGGCAATGGCCTTATAGGCAGGATCATTTGCATCTGTAGCCTGCATTGCCTTTAGAGCCGAGCCCTTGATTATAGGAATATCGTCTCCGGGGAATTCATATTCACTTAAAAGATCTCTTATCTCCATCTCTACCAGTTCAATCAGTTCAGGGTCATCTACCATATCTACCTTGTTCAGGAAGACCACGATAAAGGGGACTCCTACCTGGCGGGCCAGAAGAATATGCTCTCGAGTCTGGGGCATGGGGCCATCGGCAGCAGATACCACCAGGACAGCTCCGTCCATCTGGGCTGCTCCGGTAATCATATTCTTGATGTAGTCAGCATGTCCCGGACAATCGATATGGGCATAGTGTCTCTTTTCGGTCTCGTATTCGGCATGAAAGACCGAGATGGTAATACCTCTCTCCTTTTCTTCGGGAGCACGATCGATATCATCAAACTCCTTCACCTCGGCAAGGCCTTTAGTAGCCAGATATTTAGTGATTGCTGAGGTTAAGGTTGTTTTGCCATGGTCTACATGACCGATAGTACCCACATTAACATGGGGTTTAGTTCTTACAAATTTCTCTTTTGCCATTTGATTTTTCCTCCTTAAATATTCTATACTATTTTTATTATTTTAAACTTAAATTAATATTTCCTTTGTAATATTATCTGGAACTTTTTCGTAATATAAAAACTGCATACTAGAAGTTGCTCTACCTTGTGAAATTGATCTTAAACTAGTAGTATAACCAAACATTTCTACTAAAGGTACATATGCAGTAATAATTTTTACTTTCGCCTTTGTTTCTATGCCCTCTACCTTCGCCCTCCGTGAACTTATATCACTTATCAGACTGCCTAAATATTCTTCTGGAGTTACGATTTCTACTTCCATCATCGGTTCTAAAAGTATTGATTTGGCCTTTTTCATGCATTCTTGAAAAGCCATAGAGGCTGCAATCCTAAAAGCAATCTCCGATGAATCTACTGGATGATAAGAACCGTCTAATAAAGTTACTTTTATATTGGTGACCGGGTAATTAGCCAATACGCCGCTTAACATAGCTTCTTTTATGCCCCCTTCTACTGCGGGGATATATTCTTTGGGTATTGCTCCGCCAACTATCCGATTAATAAATTTAAAATTATCTTCTTTGTAAGGTTCTACCTCCAGAGTTACATCTCCATATTGTCCCCTGCCTCCAGATTGTCTGATAAATTTTCCTCTAGCCTTAGCAGTTCTCTCGATTGTTTCTTTATAAGCCACTTGTGGCTTTCCTATATTTCCTTCTACTTTAAATTCCCGAAGTAAACGATCCACAATTATTTCTAAATGCAGTTCTCCCATACCCGAGATGATAGTTTGACCGGTTTCAACATTATGCGTTCTTCTAAAAGTCGGGTCTTCTTCTGATAATTTATCCAAAGCTAAAGCCATTTTATCTTGCTCTGCTTTACTCTTTGGTTCTATAGCGATAGATATCACCGGTTCAGGAAATTTCATTGATTCTAAAATTATAGGATGTTTTACATCGCATAAAGTGTCACCGGTAGTAGATTTTTTTAAACCTATTATTGCCCCTAGATTTCCTGCAGGTATTTCTGTAACATCCTTCTTGTGATCAGCATGAATCAGTACTAATCTATTTACTCTTTCCTTAAACTCTCTAGTTGAATTATAAACATAAGAACCTGATTTTAATATACCTGAATAAACTCTTATAAAACTTAATTTTCCTATATAAGGATCAGTCATAATTTTAAAAACCAAAGAAGATAGTGGTTCTGTATCCTTGGCTAACCTATATATCCCCTTCTCGTCCCGAGGGTCTATACCTTTCATCGGCGGAACATCTAAAGGAGAAGGCAGATAATCAACTATCGCATCTAAAAGTAACTGAACACCTTTATTTTTTAAAGCTGAACCACACAAAACCGGAACTACTTCATTTTTAATAGTTAATCTGCGAATTGCAGGCTTTATTTCATTGGCGGCTATTTCTTCACCTTCAAGATATTTCTCCATAATTTTTTCATCAAGTTCAGCTAAGGTCTCTATCATTTTACGATGATACTCATTGGCTAATTCTCGCATATCTTCTGGTATAGATACTTCTTTATAATTTACTCCTAAAATATCCATGGTATAAGAATACGCCTTCATTTTTATTAAGTCGACAATACCTTTAAAATTTTCTTCACTCCCCCAGGGCAATTGAACAATGATTGGATTAGTCGTCAGTTTATCTTGAATCACTTTTATAACATGATAGAAATCTGCTCCTGCCCTATCCATTTTATTAATAAAGGCCATACGGGGAACACCATATCTTTCTGCCTGATACCAAACGGTTTCTGTCTGGGGTTCAACCCCTCCTACTGCACAGAATACTGCAACAGCACCATCGAGCACCCTTAAACAACGTTCAACCTCCATGGTAAAATCTACGTGTCCAGGTGTATCAATAATATTAACACGATTATCTTTCCAATAAAGAGTGGTTGATGCAGAAGTTATAGTAATGCCTCTCTCTTTTTCTTGAGGCATCCAATCCATAGTTGCAGACCCATCATGGACCTCGCCCATCTTATGAACTTTTCCCGTATAGTAAAGTATCCTCTCGGTAACGGTAGTCTTGCCTGCATCAATATGAGCCATTATACCAATATTTCTTATTTTATCTAAAGATAAATTTGTAGACATAATTTAAAAATCCAATCCTAATTTGTATCTCGTGTATCGTATTTCGTAAGATACTTAAGCTCTATTTGCTATTTAATATTCTGAATCTTGGTTTCTGAATTCTAGCTTCTATTTTTTTTACGATATACGCTATACGCTATGCTATTTACCATCTGTAATGAGCAAATGCTTTGTTTGCTTCTGCCATCTTATGAGTATCTTCTTTCTTTTTAACAGCTGCTCCGACACCATTCGCTGCATCTGTTAACTCTAAGGATAATTTTTCATGCATCGGTTTGCCTGTTTTCTTTCGGGCAAAATTAATTATCCACCTCATCCCTAAAGTTATTCTTCTATCCGGACTTACTTCAACCGGAACCTGATAACTGGCTCCTCCAACCCTTCTTGATTTTACCTCTAATACTGGTATAACATTCTGTAAAGCTTGATTAAATACTTCCAAGGGTTCCTTTTTTGTTTTCTGAGCAGCTATATCTAAAGCCCGATAAAAAATTGCTTCCGCTATGCTTTTTTTACCATCATGCATTAGCTTGTTTATAAAAGTTCCTACATTTTTATCATGATATACAGAATCTGGTACATTTATTCTCTTTACTGCCCTTCTTCTTCTGGACATTGTTTACCACCTCTATCTTTTTAATTAGTATTTAGTATATCGTATATCGTTAAGAAATATAACCCAGTATCCGATTTTTTTGTCTAAAAACTATAAACCAAAAACTAAAAATTCAAGAATTAATTTAACTGGTAAACCGGATAACCGGTTAACTAAATACTATTCACTAACGACTAGCGACTTATTGATTACTTGCTTGACTTCTTCTGTCTTTTAGTTCCATATCTTGAACGCCCTTGCATTCTATTTTCTACTCCAGTAGTATCCATAACTCCCCTGACAATATGATATCTAACTCCTGGTAAATCTTTTACCCTTCCACCTCTTAAGAGCACAATAGAATGTTCTTGAAGATTATGCCCTATTCCGGGAATATAGGCAGTAACCTCCATATTATTCGTTAATCTTACTCGGGTAACTTTTCTTAAGGCGGAATTAGGTTTCTTAGGAGTTATAGTCCAAACTCTGGTGCATACCCCTCTTTTTAAAGGACTGCCCTGCAAAGATGGCGTATCAGATTTTTTAAAGACCTTTTTTCTACCTTTTCTTACTAATTGGTTTATGGTAGGCATGTCTCACCTTCCTTTGTCTAAATTTATCAACATCATATAAATAAAAATACTTTTATATTCTAACAGCATCAGTATTTGATGTCAAGCTAAATTAGTATAAAAATCGTATCGAGTACCGCGTTAAGAAAAAGAAAGAAAATGAATTTGGGGAAGTAGAGAAAAGATGTAAGCATAATCTTTTTTGTCTAACTACTCCACTAAAGTTTACACTAACTTATGGTTATTTTCTAGTTTCTGACTTCTAATTTCTATCTTACTATCTTACTATCTCTTTACTATATACTCAATACTTGATACTATATGCTAATTATGCTATTCACTAACGACTAATCAAGTTCCCGTTCTTGATCGGTTGTGTGGTCTGACATTTTTCCTTTATTATCTTCATCTTCTTCTCTAAATATATCTATCTTCTTTTCTCTCTGCTCTCCTTCTGTCTCTTTAAATATTTCTTCCACTTTTTCTTCTTCCTCATGTGAATAATCAACTTCAATTCTTCCGTATTTATTTAAACCTGTCCCTGCGGGTATTATGTTACCAATAATAACATTTTCCTTTAAACCATAAAGCTTATCTACCTTCCCTTTAATAGAAGCATTGGTTAAAACATGAGTGGTTCTCTGAAATGATGCTGCAGACAGAAAACTTTCAGTAGAAAGGGAAGCTTGAGTAATACCTTGGATTATGGGCATTCCTACCGCTACAAACTTCTTCCTTCTAATAAATCCTACATTTTCAATTATATTAATACATTCAATCTTATTGTTTGCTCTTACTTTTATTAAATCCAAATGTCTAATGCAAATTTCTGTAGCATGATCTCTGGTTATCTTTTTACCGCCACTAATTATAACTTCGCCTGTTTCCGGATCCAAAATATCTAAAGCAGCAATTTTACCTACTGCATTGTCGTAAAGGAATTCTAAAGTTCTGCCTTCTAAAGAAAAATATCTTCCATCTTCCAATGGTAGCTCACTTAATTTATACAATAATATTTTTTTAATTAAATTCTTACTTATTATTTGATCCTTAGCTGCGATAATATTTCCACTTACTGGATCTTTTATATCTTCGCCAATGGGTCGGCCTATAATTTCATCTTTAATTGATTTGATTAGACCTTCTCGTACGGATATCTCCTTAATTTCTTTCCATACCTTTATTCTATCTACTTTGGTTTTTATGATCTTATCCACTTCTGAGGAAGCAAGTTGCTTGTTCGCACTCACTAAAACTTGAGAATCTTCTGGATTAATAATATCAGCAGCAGTAATCCTGTCTTTTATCTTTTCGTAAATATCTGGTGTAGCACAACTTATCATTCTAATATCACTATTAGTAATTTCTACTCCAATTTCTTTGCTAATGACCTTATTGAATTTTATTTTAGAATTACTTAGATTGTCTGTTTCAGTGTTGCCTTCTTGAATATTATCTTTAATCCCACCAACCAAAATATTACCAGTTATCCTTTCTATAAAGGAATTTTCTCCTTTAACAATAGTAAATTGTTTATTTTCTTGATCTTCAACGATCAATGTAGTAAAATCGCTGGTTTCAATTCTAGGTATAACTTTGTTAGTAATCACTTCTCCTTCTTTAACTATTACGTCACCCGTTTTAACATTTGTCAATGAAAAGATAGTTTTTTTATTTTCTAATAATTCTCTGTTCTTCTTACTAATTTCTTCATTTTTTTCTACTACCTTTTTGTTAGCCTTTTCAAAATCTGATACATATACTAATTCCCCAGATAGTAACTCGGAATCACGAGCTGATCTCACGTAAATCATATTTAAACGAGCAATTTGACGAATTATTGTCTCAATATGCTTATCACTAATTTTAACCCCTTGTGATCTGTATACTGCTTGTATTTCTTTTAACAAATATTCTTGAACTGCCTTAATTCCCTGAATCTTTAAAATATCATGGGGATCAATAAATCCGACAGTCAATCTTTCTCCAGCTTTAATCTTTTGTCCTTTTTCTACTATTATCCTTAAATCAGCGGGAATATTATAGATCTTTTTCTTTTCTTCGATGGCGTCTTTATTTTCTTTTGATGTTTCAGGATGAACTGCTACCTGCTTCTTATAATTGTTCTCAGTAATAATTTCCTCTACTATTCCATTTATTTCACTGATTACTGCCTGTTTTTTTGGCTTTCTCACCTCAAAAAGTTGTTCTACTCGTGGAAGTCCCAAGGTAATATCTTCACCAGTTATTTTGACTCCTCCTGTATGAAAAGTCCTTAAAGTTAATTGTGTCCCTGGTTCTCCAATAGATTGGGCGGCAATAACTCCTACGGCTTCTCCGATATTTACTAATTCACCAGTAGCCATATCTTTGCCATAGCATTTAACACATATTCCATGTTCTGCTCTACAGGTTAAAACCGATCTAACTTTAATCTCTTTTATCCCCGTTTCTGAAATCTTTTTAGCGCCTTTTTCGTCAATTTCTTCCCCTAGCCCAACCAATACTTCACCGGTCTTGGGATCTATTAGCTCTTCTTGAGTTATCCGTCCTACTAACCTTTCTTCTAAAGTCTCAATTACATTACCGTCATCTTGAAAGGCCCTGATAATTATTCCATCAGATGTGCCACAGTCTTCTTCTCTTATAATTGCATCTTGGGCTACATCAACCAATCTTCTGGTTAAATATCCTGATTTTGAAGTTCTAAGAGCAGTGTCCGCTAATCCTTTTCGAGCTCCATGGGTAGAAATAAAATACTCTAATACTGACAAACCGTCTCTAAAATTAGATCTGATAGGAAATTCAATGATTTTTCCCGAAGGATCAGCCATTAAACCCCTCATCCCAGCTAACTGGCCAATCTGTCGTTTACTACCTCGAGCTCCGGAATCAGCCATAATATACAAAGGATTAAACTTGCTTAAATTTTTCAAAATAGCATCAACAACATCATTGGAAGCTTTGGTCCAAGAATTTACAATTTTCTGTTCTCTCTCATCATCCATAATTAATCCGTAGTTATATTGTTCTTGAATTTTATCAACTTCTTTTTCGGCTACTTCTAATATCTCATCTTTCTGAGAAGGTATTTCTAAATCTGCTATCCCTATAGAAATCCCGGAAGAAGTAGCAAAATTAAAGCCTAATTTTTTAATCTTATCTAAAATATCGACAGTTATTTCTTTTCCATATTTTCGGTAAACAAAAGATATAATTTTTTCTAAGGATTTTTTAGTTATGGTTAAATTGATAAAATCCATATCATCAGGGAAAATTTCGTTAAAAATAATTCTGCCAGCTGTTGTGCCTTTTAAGGAATTATCTATTCTACATTTAATTTTGGCATGTAAGTCAATAAAGCCATCCTCATAAACCCTTATTGCTTCACTAAAATTACCAATAATTTTTCCCTCACCTTTTTGTCCGCTTTCCCGCATAGTTAGATAATAACAACCTAAAATTATATCCTGGCTAGGTAAAGCTATAGGTAAACCATTCGCTGGTGAGAGTATATTATTCGAAGATAGCATTAAAACTTCTGCTTCAGCTTGAGCTTCCGGAGAAAGAGGAATATGAACTGCCATCTGATCGCCGTCAAAATCTGCATTAAAAGCTGCACAAACTAAAGGATGAATTTGTATTGCATTTCCTTCCACTAAAACTGGTTTAAAAGCCTGAATACCTAAACGATGTAATGTTGGCGCCCGATTTAGTAAAATAGGACGATCTTCTACAATATTTTTTAATATACTCCAGACTTCCGGCCTCTCTTTTTCTACTATTTTTTTTGCAGTTTTGATATTATGAGCCAAATCCTGAGCTACCAACTCTCTCATTACATATGGTTTGAACAGCTCCAAAGCCATTTTTTTAGGCAATCCGCATTGGAAAAATTTTAAATCAGGACCTGCTACAATTACCGATCTTCCTGAATAATCCACTCTTTTACCTAAAAGGTTCTGTCTAAACCTACCTTTCTTGCCTTTTAACATATCACTTAATGATTTAAGGGGTCTATTCCCAGTGCCAAGCACTGCTCGCCCTCTCCTGCCGTTGTCTATCAGAGCATCAACCGCTTCCTGTAACATTCGCTTTTCATTTTTAATAATAATTTCCGGTGCCCCTAATTCTAATAATCTTTTTAATCTATTATTCCGGTTTATAACTCTCCTGTACAGGTCATTCAAATCTGAAGTGGCAAAACGCCCTCCCTCCAATTGCACCATAGGCCTTAAGTCCGGAGGAATAACTGGAATTATTTCTAATACCATCCATTCAGGTTTACAATTAGATTTGCGAAATGCTTCAACTATCTGTAATCTTTTAATAATCTTTTTCGTTTTTTGACCACTAGTTTTTTTTAATTCTTCACGAAGTTCCAGAGTTAATTTATCTAAGGTCAACTCTTTTAATAACTCTTTAATTGCTTCTGCCCCTATCCCAGCTTTAAATTCGGGATCATAACTACTTAGAAGAAGTTTTTCTATTTCTAAAATTATTTCTCCTCTTTTATGAGAAGTATTACCGGGATGTATCACTATATAACAAGACTCTTCAATGTTTTGAGTGGCTAATTTTGCCCGCAAGGATAAGTTTTTTTCTTCCTCTAGCCTTTTTAAGTTGGTCTCAGAAATTAAACCATCGATTTTAGTAATTCGATATTGGGTCTCCTTGTTTTCTACCTCTTCTTCTTTAACTTCTTTAATCGCTTCTTCAAGCTCTTCTTTTTCTTTTTCATCTTCATATTCTTCCTCTTGACTTACAGGGAACAATAATTCTTTTTGATAGAAAATTTTACCAAATATTTTCTGCAAATCCTGATCCTCTTCCTCTGAAGTTACATCACCTATCTTATGAGAAAATATTTTTACTTTATTAATATTATAAACCGCCTCGGCATTAAATTTTTCATTATACTTTTTATGAATACGGTATTCTGCTTCTAAAATTATCTCTCCTTTTTCTAAATCTGTTCCGCCTTTCTCAATAACTTCAAATAACTGTTCTCTTCTTCGGTCTGGAGCATAGTATAATATCTTTTCCAAGTTACGAGGAGATATGTCTAAAAGTAATGATAAAGGGCTGGGGATAGCCTTAAAATACCAAACATGAGAAACAGGGGAAGCTAATTTAATATGCCCCATTCTTTCCCTTCTGGTGATAGATTTAGTCACTTCGACTCCACATCTATCACAAATGACACCTTTATATCTTATCCTTTTGTATTTTCCACAACTACATTCCCAATCCTTAACTGGTCCGAATATTCTTTCACAAAATAAACCATCTTTCTCTGGTCTTAAAGTTCTATAATTGATAGTTTCAGGTTTTTTAACTTCACCATTAGACCATTTTTTTACTTGCTCTGGTGAAGTCAGTCCGATTTTGATCGAGTTAAAACTCTTCAAAATTGTCAATATAATTACCCCCTATTTTAGTCGTTAGTAAATAGTGAATAGTCGTTAGTCATTAGTTTTAAGGCAATTTTTCAGTTTTTAGTTATCGGTTTACATTTTATTGTAAAAGAGGGAGTATAATAATACAACCTCTACGCACTTTGAGTTTTCTATAAACTGGGGTAGTTTAAAATTTAAAATCTATAACTTATTAATCATTCATGTATCTTATATACTATATACTATTCACTGTTTTTAGGTTATTTCTTTCATTAAATTTTCATTAAATTCATCTTTTAAATCGATATCTTCTTTAAGATCTACTTCTTTACCTTGTGGATCTAAAACTTGTACATCTAAACTTAAACTGCGCAATTCTTTAATTAAAACTTTAAATGATTCTGGCATGCCGGGAACAGGGATACATTCACCCTTAACAATTGCTTCATAAGTTTTAATTCTTCCCAACACATCATCTGATTTTATAGTCAAAAGCTCCTGAAGATTGTAAGCAGCACCGTATCCTTCTAAAGCCCAAACTTCCATTTCACCAAATCTTTGGCCTCCAAACTGTGCTTTTCCTCCTAATGGTTGTTGGGTAACCAAAGAGTACGGACCGGTAGAACGAGCATGGATTTTATCAGCTACCAAATGAGCTAATTTTAAAATATAGCTGTAGCCTACAGTCACTTTTTGGTCAAATGGCCTACCTGTTCTACCATCATAAAGAATTGTTTTGCCATCTTTGGGTAGACCTGCTTCTACTAAAGCTTCTTCGATTTCCTCTTCTTTTGCGCCGTTAAAAATAGGCGTTATCACTCTAAGACCTAAGGTTTTAGCAACCCAGCCTAAATGTACTTCTAAAACTTGCCCCACATTCATCCGAGAAGGAACTCCTAAAGGATTCAATACTATTTCTATTGGCGTGCCATCTGACATAAAGGGCATATCAGCCTCAGGCAAAATTTTAGCAATAACTCCTTTATTTCCATGTCTTCCCGAAATTTTATCCCCTTCTGAAATCTTTCTTTTTTGGGCAATAAATACTTTTACCAATTGATTTACTCCCGGGGGAAGGTCATCATTATTTTCCCTGGAAAATACTTTTACACCTATAACCTTACCTTTTTCACCATGGGGAATTCGGAGAGAAGTATCTCTTATTTCTCTGGCTTTTTCCCCAAAAATTGCTCTCAATAATCTTTCCTCTGGCCCTAAATCAGTTTCGCCCTTAGGAGTTACTTTTCCTACTAAAATATCACCTGATTCCACCTCTGCTCCAACTCGAATTATTCCTCTTTCATCTAAGTTAGATAGGCTGCCTTCCCCGATATTAGGGATATCACAAGTTATTTCTTCCTGTCCTAATTTAGTATCCCGTGCTTCACACTCCTGTTCAGAAATATGAATAGAGGTGAAAGTAT
>Ga0307380_10010658_pt1 | contig 11561 bp, 7 predicted proteins | sample UN3MG_FD_202239 | JGI IMG/M metagenome (GOLD analysis project Ga0307380, IMG submission 202239) | Soil microbial communities from Risofladan, Vaasa, Finland - UN-3 | ecosystem: Environmental > Terrestrial > Soil > Coastal area > Acid sulfate soil | place: Finland: Risofladan, Vaasa | collected... | reverse complement strand
CATCCAGGGCCTTCCCCACGATCTCTGTGTAGATGGGCTCCTGTTCGGCGCCAGCACCGACGAAGAGCCCCAACACATCGGCGTCCACGAAGGAGGCGAACAGGCCGATGAAGGGCAGGTGCCTGCGCGTCCGATCGCTGAGCAGCGAGAAGGCGTAGCTCAGCGACGCGTCCTCCATGGCCTCGCCGAGCCGGTCCACGCGGTGCTGGAGGGCGTCGATGATCTCCTTGGGCGACCTATCCCTCAGGTGGGGCAGGACCACCTCCAGGGAGCGGGGGTGCCCTCGCAGGAGCCTGATCAGTTGGGCGTAGTCTGGATCATGGCGAAAGTCCTCCGGCTGGCATCCCACAGTGCGTAGGATGGCCTTGGCCAGTCTCGCGCCGTCTCGCTGGTTGAGGCCCCTCAATTCGACCAGCTCGGGGGCGATGCCCAGCAAGGTCTCATCGCGCTTGCGAGTGGTGATGAGCACCCGGCTCTTGCCCCCTCTCAGGGCCCGCAAGAAGCGGGAGAGCCTGTCCTGCTCCTCATCCGTGGCCAGGGGCTCCGCGCCCTCGGGGTACCCCGCCACGGTCTCAAAGTTGTCCCACACCAGCAGGCAGGGGTTCTCTCGCAGGTAGCCTACCAGACGCCGCCACTGCTCCTCCTGAGCGAGGCGGGAGAAATCGGTGCCGAACCCAAAGACGCTGCCGATGACCTGGCCAAAGCCGGCCTTCTCCTTGAAGGAGGTGGCGAATACGCCCCCGGGGCACCCGCCCGTCCCCGCGTACCATCGGGCGAAACCTCGGGCCAGCTCCGTCTTGCCGATGCCCCCCATCCCAGCGAGGAGCGCCCAGGGATGGTCGTCCTCCCGCAGCGCCCGCTCGATGCGCAGGAGGTCGTAGTCACGTCCGATGAAGCCGAAGCGTCCTGCAGGGCAGGCATCTTGGACGCGCTGGCGCAATATCTCCTCCTCCCTGATCCGCTCCTCGGGCGCGGCCAGGTCGGTTCTCTCAGGGATGGGCACGTACCGAACCTCCTGCTGGTAGAGGACGGGGACCATCCAGTCGCTCAGCTCCAGCTCGCCCACCACCGAGCCACGCTCGGGAGTGGTGTAGAGCCTCCTCCGCGAGGGAGGCGTGCTCGACCAGGCGCTCGTAGAACATCCCCATGAAGAGCGCAGCCGCGTCGGCGTAGACGGAATAGGACATGGCCACCACGCCCTTGGCGCCAATGGCCACGAGCTGGGAGGCTACAGAGGAAAAAGGATCCTGTTCCCCTTCTTCCGCCGATTGACAGGCGTTCAGAACGAAGAGAGGCACTCTGCAGGTGGCCAGCGCCTGGCCCAGCTCCTCACTGCTGACCACGTGCGGCGTGCCGTCCTCCCTCTCAAAGACGAGATGCCCCTCCCCTTCTCTGCGGCGAAACTGGAACGGGCCTCTGCCGGCGGGTCCGGCGAAGGAACCATGTCCATCAAAGTGTACCAGGTGGTAGAACCCGCGGCGGGCATTGAGGCGGCTCACCAGGGCATCGAAGGTGGGAGGGCGCAGCACCTCCAGCTCCAGACCAGGCCGCAGAGGTTGCAGCGCTTCCAGCACCGGGCGCGCCACCGTGCCCAAAGGGATGTCCTGGTCCCCAAAGGGCCTGGAGATCACCAGAAGAATGCGGAAAGGCGTCCTACGGTCCACCTCTTGAGGGGCTTGGATACGCTGGCTGGTGTGCTGCCGAAAAAGTCCTCCCAGCGAAGGGGCCAGGTATCCGCCCCCCGGAGCCGGATCTCGGATCAGCTCCCAGGGGATGTTCAGAAAGGCGGGGTCCTCCGAGGTGATGCAGAGCTCGCAGCGTTCCAGGCCCTCGCGCACCGCCTCGTGGTAGTAGAGACGTGGGTGGGGGCCGGCGTCGGCCTGGACGAACACCTGCCGAAAGAGGGACTCCCCCCACTCCGCCATCTTGTCCTCCAACCTCTTCGCCCGGTACTCCTCGGCTCCAAAGGGGAATCCCAGATAATCCTCCAGATACCATCGCAGCTCGCGCCGATCTTCTGGAGTTAGCGGATCGGCAAAGGGAATGGGTCCGTAGGTACGCGGAATCTCGTTCCCTCGGTGCCAGGAGACCTGTGTGTGGCCTTCGCCAAGGTCGCGGACGTGCAGAAGGCTCATCCGGCTCCCTCCCAACCTCCCTCACCTGCTGTGGTTGGCCGTGGACGGGTTCTACCATGTCAAGTATAAGGGGATTCCTGTGCCTCGTCAATGCCTTTGGTTTCGCGTTTCCTAGCTAAGTGGCCTTCTGGCAGCCACCACCTCGGGACTCTCACCGGCTGCCGGACACAGAAAAGCGCACACCAGCAAGTGGTTGAGCGGAGCTATCTCTCTATTCCAATCGGCACTCGGGACTCACAGGGAACATCTGTCTGACAGAGTCCGCACCCATACCCCTCAAAGCCAAAACTCCCTCTCACGTACTCCGCTGTCCTCCTCAGGTGCCTGCGACACTTCTCCTTGTCATGTCCTCGTTCCGTGATAGCCCCCACTGGACACCGCGCCATGCACTCTCCACACATCCCCTGGGCAAAGAAAAGACAGTATGCCCGATGGTCTCTATAGGGTCTTTGCGTAGGTGACACCTGAACGTGCGCTACCACCGATCCCACCCGCATGGCTTTTCCCTTGGGTGTGATCAACCCGTCACACAGACCGAATGTCCCCAGACCTGACGCGTAGGCCGCATGCCGTTCCGACCAAGTTGACGCGTATACGAATCTCTCAGATTCCTTGCTTCTCCACAGGGGAGACAGGGACGGTGCAACAGCCTTATATCCCTTCTCTTCCAACACTTCGACCAGGTCACTCCGCAGGTGATTGTTGAAGGCTTCGCCATAGATGCGTGACCTTGCCCATCTTTCCGCTGGATACACCGTCTCTTTGCGACTGTCAGCCTTGGTCTGGCTTGTCTGGGGCAGAACCCAGCAGATCACGGTCAGTTCACGGGGCTCAACCTCTATGCCTGGAAAGGTCTCGGTGAATATCTCCCAAGGAGTCCAGTGATACGGCCCAACGTGCCCCTTGAATTCCTCATACAGTAGATCATCCCCACGTGAGAAGCCAACCAGAGGCTGTTCCCAAGCCCGTTCATGTGTCTCGTTCTGGAGTGTGTTCCCCGGCCCCTCACAGATATCCCGGATGATCGCCGTTATCCACGTTCGGAGTTCATCATTCGTTTCCGCAAACGCCATACTCATACTTGAAGACCCCTCGTAGTCGCCAAAATACCGCCCAACCACTGGCGAAGCCTCTCCGGTGGTTTGCTCCCAGGACACATCCTATGCGGATCGCTTCCAGGAAGCGTTCTGTCCACAGTGAGTCGCGGCTGTCGTTGATCTTGCCACTGAGGGGCAAGTGGGCGATGCTGAACAGAGCTCCGACGCAAAAGCCAGCCACGATGATGTACACGCTGCCCACCCCCACCCAGGCGATAGCGTACCCCGCGGCCGAGGCCTCCGCCCAAGAACGTCGCCTTGTACTGGATCACCCTTGGGGGAGCGAGGGACGCCTCTCTACACCAGGTTGGAGGCGTCGTCGGGCATCCAGTGCTCGTCCTGGCCCTTCCACTTGACGTTGCAGCCGATAGGGTTGGTGAGCGGGGTGCTCACTGCCTTGCCCGTGGTATGCTCGGACAGAGCATTGTCCAGGTCGTTGACGGTCATCTTGGATGTGTCGCTGGGGTTGTCCACGCCGCGACCGGTGTAGACCAGCTTGCGTTCTTTGTCGAAGACGTAGAAGTGTGGCGTCCGCAGGCCGCCGTAGGCCAGAGCCACCTCTTGCGATTCGTCGTACAGGTAGAGCCACGGGAACTGCTGTTCCTCCATGCGGCTCACCATGTGCTCAAAGCTGTCCTCGGGGTGCGCGCCCACCCAGTTGGAGTTGATGGCCACAAACCTGACGCCCTTGGGGGCATACTTGAGCGCCGTGGCGCGGGTCACCTCATCCGAACCGATTACGAATGGGCAGTGGTTGCAGGTGAAAAAGATCACCAGCGTGTCAACGTCGCTGAAATCGCAAAGGGAATAGGTCTTGCCATCGGTGGCGGGCAGCGAGAAATCGGGGGCCTGTTCGCCGAGTTGCAGAGTGAAGGGCATGGTGAATCTCTCCTTCTGAATATGGGTTGGCAGGAGCATCATAGCCACATTTTGCAGATAGGCGCCAAACTGCGAGCCCTATGTGTTTCGGTGCGAGTGTACCCCGAAACGAAGACTCCGTCAATCCAGACAACACCACTTCGAGCCCCCTTCTCCGAGCTTTGAGGCCCTCGTGCACCACCTTTGTGGCCCTTTTGGCCTCATCAGCCTGATCGAAGACGCATCTGCACCATCGCCGCATCCCTTGCGGCTCCCTACTCCCCCGTCCGTCCCCTCCTATTCAGCCATTTGATGAACCGCCCAGCCGCAGCCAGATGACTCCGAGAGCCGAGTTGTGGGGAAGAGAAACAGCCTCCTTGAAACCACTTCAGGCCTTTTGGAGACAACTTGCAGGTCCTCCCGCACTGACCACTCTCCCCTTTCCGCAGAACCTGGGCTAGTCGACCAGCCTGACGCGGCGCTCCTGGCCCGGCTTGCTCCAGATCGACCCCAGGACGTCGCGGTAGACGACATCTCGGGCGGCCACCAGGACGGTGGGCAGAGCTTTGAACTCACCCTTGGCCAACCTCCTGGCCACCCACCCAGCTTCCCCTCCCTGCGCTCATCGGGGACCACGATCAGGAGACGGGGCCTCAGCCCCGTCTCACCCGGCCGTAGAGACCTTCATCGGTGCTGATGCGAATGATGTGCTTAGGGATCTCATCCTAGCCGACCGGGCCGTAGTAGGCCGAGTGCACCCGGCCGGGAATTGTGGGTACGACCACGGTCTAGATGTCGGTGGACGTGATTCTCATCGCTTTCTCCCTACGCGCGCTCGGTGCGCATAGTCTTAAAGACCGTCGCCGTGATAATCATGTTGATGATACCCAGCAGCAGAGACATCGTTGCGGCATATCCCATGCGCATATCGCCATGGATGAACGCAGTCCGGTATAGATACACTCCCGCCGTCAGGGCCGATTCCCCCGGGCCACCGCTTGTGCCCCCGAACAAGGCCATGGATTCCACAGTCGCGCTGACCACCCCAGAGCCCAGCACTAATACCAGTGTGAAGACTGGCTTGAGCAGAGGGACGGTGACGCGCAGGAACTGCTGCCATCCATTGGCTCCATCTACCACAGCCGCCTCATAGATCTCGCGGTTGATGTTGTAGATGCCAATAAGAAAGAGCAAGGTCCACTCGCCGAACCTGAACCAGACGGTGGGTACAACCATGGCATAGAGGGCCATCTTGGGTGACCCCAACCAGTTGGGCGGGTTCTGCATCCCCAGCTTCTTGAGGATCACGTTCAGGTATCCAAACTGCACGTGGAAGAGCTTACCCCATACGAGCATGGCCACCGATACTGGCAGAACGACGGGCATGTAGGCGATCACGCGATATACGCCCGCCGCCACGCCGTTCTTGACCTTGGATATCATCACGGCCGTAAAGAGGGCCAGAGCCAGGGCGATCGGCGTAAACATGAGACTAAACTTGAATGCAATCCCCAGGCTGCGCCAAAACGTCTTGTCCGTGAGCATTTCAGCCCAGTTGGCCAGACCGTTGAAGCCTGCGAGCCCATGGGTCTCTCGGACGAGCCAACGATAGTCGGAAAAGGCCATGAACAGGCCTCGGACGATCGGCCAGGCCTGAAAGACCAGATACATGATGACCGCGGGCGCTATGAAGAAATAGCCCCACAGGTTGCCCCATCTCTGCTCACGAACACGGATGAGCTCGCGCAAGAACTCGGCGAAGACGGCTCGGGTGCCCCCGGCGCGTACTTCGTCTACCCTCTCGACCCTCGCCTCGGCCATCTTTTCTCCTCGCAACATGCCCTCTGCTTGCCACTACATCTTGAGGATGCCTTCGGTGAGGCCCCGGACGAACCATTTCTGCATCAGAATAAAGATCAGAATGACGGGAATCATGGCCGTAACGTAGGCGGCGCACTCTGCGCCATAGCCTGCGAGAATAGTCGAGGTGAAGTGTGCGCTCCAGCCCCTGAGCTTTGTCACCGCGAGGGACACGGTCTCCAATTCGGGGAAGTCAATCATGGTCAACGTGATGAGGTACTCCCCCCAGACGTAGATGAACTCCCAGATGGCCACAACGGCGATCCCTCCCTTGACGAAGGGAAGGTCCACGTCCAGGAAAACGCGCCAGGTCCCCGCACCATCAATGATGGCTGCCTCCTCCAATTCGCGCGGGATTCCGAGAAAGTTCTGTCGCATGACGAACAGAGCGACGCTTATCGCGCTGGGAAACAGGAGCATGAGCCCCAGATGCGAGTTGCGCAGATGCAGGAATTCCATCAGCTCGTAGAGAGCCATCAGTCCGCCAGCCCGTGGGACAAACATCAGCACGATCAGGAGGTAAAACAGCAGGTCTCGACCCCGGAAATCGAGCCGGCCAAAGGCAAAGCCAGCCATAGTCGCCGTGATACACTGGATGACCACAGCGCCCAGGGCCACTTTGAGGCTATTCCACATATTCAGGGGCAGCCGGCTCATGTCTGCCCGGGTGAACATCCACTGGTAATTGGCCAGGGTAGGATGCCTCGGGATGAGGGAGGGCGTAGCCATGTAGAGCTCATCTCTGCCCTTGAGCGACGAGGAGATGGTCCAAACCACGGGCAGCAGGCAAACTGCGCAGATGACAATGAGAGAGATACTGACCAGCACGGACCGGGGCCGCAGATTCCGCACGATCGCTCGAGAGAGAGAAGCCATCATCATCACTCCTTCGATGCCTCGATCAAGCCTTGCACACAGCCAGTGATTCGGAAGAGGAAGAGAGCGGACGCTCTCCTCCTCTTCTGTTGGCCAGACCCCAACGGCTACGCCTTCTGCTTCGCGATCTCTTCCTTGACGTCCTTCAGGATGAGTTGCGCGCACTCGTCAGCGGTCATCGTCGAGCCCGGATCTGTGAAGGGGATGATGTGCTTGTTGTACGCCGCGTACTGGATATCAATCCAGGTGGTCTGAGGTAGCGGAATGGCCCTCTCCACGTCCTCGCGCATCCCGATCATCCACTTGTAGGTCCCGAACTTGGGATCAGCCTCGATGATCTTCTCGTAGGCTGAGTTGTAGACAGGTGTCTTGCCGGTATTGATGACCGTCTTCTGGAAGCCGATATTCTGAGGGCCCATGGTGTAGATGTAGTAATCGACCACCTCCTGGGGGTAGGGAGCCTTGCTGAGCACTGACATATCGTTGCCCCAGTAGGGCGCGCCCGAGCCGCCCCCCTTCACCTTGGGTATGATGGGCGAGGTGGTACACTTGTCAGTGCCAAAAGCGTTCTGCCCCCACACACCGCGCGAGCTTTGCGCGTGTACGGAAGCCACCTTGCCAGCGTAGAAGGAGTCCAGCCAGCCGTCGTGCCCGTGAGGTGGCGTCACCTCCAACTCGACGATCATCTTCTTGAAGAACTTTAGCACCTCGATACTGTCTGGCCCTGTCCAGTCTACCAGACCTTCAGCGGTGTAGGGCTTGGTCGATGCCGCGCAAAGCAGACCTTGCATGGTGGTAATCATGTCGTCGACAAAGGAGGTGGGGTAGATCTGCTCGTCTGCCCCCCACTTCTTGAGCTCCAGGGCGACCTCGATCCACTCATCCCACGACTCTGGCGCCTCCGTCACGCCTATGGCATTGAAGTAGTCGGTGCGCCAGTTGAAGGTGCAGTTCTCGAAGCTATAGGGGATGCCGTAGAGCTTGCCCTCGACCATCCCAGCCTGCCTGACGGTCGGGATCATATCGCTGAGAAGCTCGCTGGCACCCGGCTCCTGTGAGGCCGCCACAAAGTCATCCATAGGCTGCACCAGCCCCATTCTCACCCAAAGCATCGGATGGTAGTCGGTGCTCATGATGCCACAGCCGCTCCACTCCAGGGTGCCATCGCTGATCTGGGCCATCACCTTGGTGGTCCAGCCCTCGAAGGTGCTCTGAACTACCACCTTGATGCCCGGGTGCGAGTCGCTGAACTCGCGCGCGGTACGGTCGAAGGGTATCTCGCCTAGAGCCCAGGAGTCCAGCAAGACGCGGACCAGTTTCTCCTCAGGGGCGGCTGGCTTGACCCCCTTTTCCACGATGACCGTCTCTTTGACGATCTTTTCGACGACCTTGGGAGTGCCCGCGACAATCACGGTCTCCTTGACGACTTTCTCGACGACCTTTGTCACCTCCACTACCTTGGGCTGGCAGGCGGCCACCAGCGCCCCCGCGGCCCCCGCTGCAGCCACACGGAGAAACGCACGACGCGAATACAACTTAGCCATGTCAGTCACCTCCTGGGATAGAGAGAAGCGATTGGTTTTGCCAATCCATACGAGGTTCCCTACGAACGAATCGTTTCGATAAGCACCTCCTTATGCATAGGGGCGGCCCCGGCCAAGACCGGCTCGCACGCACACCCAGTGAGACCGCAGAGTACCCGGCCCCAGGGAGGGTCGCGCGACAGTGGCTCTGTGCCGCCCTGGCCTTCGCCTCACGCCCACTCGATCAGTCCCTGCCCTTGAAGCAACCGGAAGTAGGCCACGAGGTCGATCTCCGTCGGCCCCAGTTCCAACTCTACCAGGCGCCGGATCTCTGCCAGACTGCGACGTCCATCTGCCCAGTAAAGAGCGAAGGTGAGCGTCGGCGACCACATGGGGCTTTCTCCGCGAGTGACGCGGTCGTACTCCGAGCGCTCTTCTGGGCCGATGGCACATAGTGTCACGGGCCCGGGAACCAGGCGTCGAGGCACAAGGTCAGCGCCATCTCGGCGTTGGAGGGGACCCTCTGGAGCACTCAGTACCCAGTCCTTCGTCCGCGTCCTCCGTCTTGCCTCTCGCTCTAGCTCCTCAAGGATGTGGTCCTTCTGTCTCCTCAGTCGTTCGACCTCTTCCTTCAGGACTGCCCGACTCTCCTCCTCGCCGCACAATCGCTCGATGGAGAGAATGGCATCGCGGCCTCTCTCTGCCAGGTATTCTATCCGCTCCTTGCCCCTCTGGCAAGCGATGCCAAGCTCCTCTAGGCTGCTGCTCGTGACGAGAGCCTCGACAAGCTCCGTTTTCGCCTCGGCGATTCTGTCCTCCCACAGAGTTCGTGTTCCCCTGGCCAGCCAGGCAATCTCCTCCTCCCCGGCGTTGGCCAGGAAGTACAGATAGGTAGCCGCAAAGACCCCTTCCTTCCGAAGACTCTCTACGTCTATCTTGTCCATCTCATCAAGGGAGGTGTGGTGGAAGCGCGCGGGGTGCTCGGTGAGCCAGGGCATGGGAACGGCGAACATCGGATCCTGAAAGATAGTATGGTCAGTCCCTCCGCTCCAAGGGCTGATCTCGCAGGGGAAACCCTCCTCCTCGCGAAAGCAAGATCTGGCTATCGCCGACGCCGCAAAGTCGGCAAAGGAGGCCTGGCAGTGGGAATCCAAGATCAGTCTCACTCGCCCGCCAGTTAGCTCCTTTTTTCCTCCCACGTCATCGAGACACAGCCCGGCCACAACGTTCTTATCATGGTGGATGCGTTGGACACCCCATGCCATCGAGCCGTAGCATTCCCAGGACATCATGAACCGAATGCTGCGCCGGGGGCTGGGCAATCTCCCATCCCGTATGAGTCTGTTGAGGGTTCGCGCTGCTTCTAGCGCGACGCCGCAACCCGCAGCATTGTCCTCGGCCCCGTATTCGTAGGAGTGGGCATAAACCAGCACTTCCCTCTCTCCCTCTCCAGGGATGACGCCGGTTGCCAACGGAAAGGAGCCCTGATAGAGCCAGCTCCGGACCAGGGCGCGCACCCTTACCCGCCTCCCCGCAGCCAACAGGCGGCGCAGGTATTCGCCCTTCTCTCGGGTAAGAGAGAACCCAAAGGCCCGAGTATCCCCCTTGAGGAACCCCCAGCCGTGGTAGTCAACCCAAGCATTGACCCAGCACACACTCTCAGCCAGTTTATCCTCTTCACGGCCTGGATAATCGCTGATAACACCCACTGCCCCGTGCCGAACGGCCGGGCCTCGCACCTTGTTAGCATGCAGAGAGGTGAAAACCAACTTGCCTTTCACATCCACGCCCCCGTAGTCGCCCTCCTCGCTTCCACCTTCTACGAGGACCACCTCCGCCTCAAGCCCCTCCGGCGGGGTGGGCGCGCTCCACATGGCCAAGCTCGCCGGCTCCTCTCGATAGCTGGCCAGAAGGCGGGCCGCCGCCCGAGGCTCAAGGAGCTCCAAGTGTGCCTCCTCAACGTCCCAGGCCAAAGGCATGGTCCAGTCGCCGAACTTGGTTTCGCCGTCGGCGGGTATCTCCATCAGCTCTACAGCGTCCAGCCCGTACTCCCGCATACAGGTGGCGCAGTAGTTCCCGCACAGGCGGTACTGCGAAAAGGTGGACCATCTGTCAGAGCTGTGGATAGCCGCGGTGAGCGTTTTCGCCCTCTCCCCAGAAAACGCTCCCTCGACCTGGCGCTGGATGTAGGTGAACATGGATTCTCCTCCTTGCGAAACGCCCCGGTTTGCCCGCACCCAGTGAGGCCGGCGCCCGGCAGTCCTGGGGCAGCCAGTCTCGACGAAGGTTTGCCAATTGGCCGACGACTGTCGGGTGACGCAAGAACCATGCCTCAAGGACTTGCGTGCCCTTAGCATGGCCAAACAGATCGACATGGGCTCGACCAGGCACTCGCGTGCGATCCGGGCGAGACCGACCGGTTGCCAATGGCGCGCCGGAGGCCCATGACATCTGATGCAGCGGCCGGCCACAGCCCGGCCCAGTTGGGCTTGGTGAGCACAGCCTGCCTCTCCTGGGCCGGCTGTGTCAATGGGCGCCCAGGCGTCCCCTTCCTCGCTCGCCTTGTTCTCCCAACCTTACGACGGGCTGTCATCGTTTCCTCCTGGCAACACATGGGTCCGTTGAGAGACCCACCAAAGAACCCGCGGCGACCAAGCGCTTCCGGCTCGCAGCCCAACTGGTTCGGTCGCCTTCAGGGCAAGGGCGGAATGAGAGGTCGCTGGCGTTCCAGAACACTACATGACCCTACTGAAGAAAAGAGTGTTTCCCACATTCTGCAGATAGACGCCAAACTCTAATCTACATCCTTGACGGACAGTATACCCAAGAGCAAAGGCACCGTCAACGCAGACAAAACCACTCCGAGCCCCTTTCCCCAAGCGTTGAAGGCCTCCTCTGCGCCGTCAAGATGGCCCTTTTGACCTAACCAGCTTGATCCAAGACGCATCTGCATCCGAGCGGCCAAGACAGACCCCCTCCTGGCCCAAGCTGGCCACGAAAAGCTCACCAGCTCCTTACTCTGATGTGGCTCCGACGCTGTTTTTTGGGCCAAAACCGGCCAGGAGCGCCCGCTTCAGGGCCTTGACGGCGATCACGGCACGCCTAGGCGTTCAGTCAGGCTCTTGATGGCGCTGAGGAGCGGCAGGAGCAAAAGCATGGGGCAGAGGGCGGATGGTCATGGGTGCTTGGTTTCCCCCAGGGGCACACCGAAG
>Ga0307380_10010657_pt1 | contig 11562 bp, 9 predicted proteins | sample UN3MG_FD_202239 | JGI IMG/M metagenome (GOLD analysis project Ga0307380, IMG submission 202239) | Soil microbial communities from Risofladan, Vaasa, Finland - UN-3 | ecosystem: Environmental > Terrestrial > Soil > Coastal area > Acid sulfate soil | place: Finland: Risofladan, Vaasa | collected... | reverse complement strand
CCACCGGCGCCGGAATACTCGCCTTCAGAATTCTCGCGCACGATCACCCAGTCGAGATCCGCCGGCCCGACGCCACGCAGAGGGCTCTCGATGCCGGGCAGGATACGGGCGGGGCGGACATTGGCGTATTGATCGAAGGGCTGACAAATCGCCAGACGCAGGCCCCAAAGGGTGATGTGATCGGGCACGCGCGGGTCGCCGGCCGAGCCGAAATAGATCGCATCGAAGGTCTTCAGCTGCGCCAATCCATCGGCGGGCATCATCGCACCTTCGCGGAGATACCGCTCGGAGCCCCAATCGAAGGAGGTGGTGTCGATCCGGAAGCCACCGTCGCGGGCGGCGAGGGCGGCGAGGACGTCGAGACCGGCGGCGATGACCTCGGTGCCAATCCCGTCACCGGGAATCGCGGCGACGCGGTAAATGTTCATGGATGCTCCTGAGTGGCCCGGTGAGGTCGTGGTCCAAAACTGATTTTCTGTCGTTAAATTCTTGATCTATGGACTGGAATGCCGGGTCAAGTCCGACGATGATGAATTATCAATCGAGCCCCTGGCGGAGATGAATATGCGACCGAATTGGCTGACCACGGAAATAAAGGCGCTGGTGTTCGACCAGTACGGCACCATCGTCGACATGCAGGGTGGGCTGGTGGCTGCCGTGACGCCGTTCCTGGCGGCCAAGGGCTGGGATGGCAAGCCCAACAGCTTCGTCACCTGGTGGCGGCGGACCCATTTCGAGAACTCGATGATCGATGCGCTGTGCGGGCGCGGCCATACGCCGTATCGCGAGATCGGGCACCGCGCGGTGAGCCATGTGATGGACCGCAGCGGCATCGACTACACTCAGGGCGAGGTGCGCTGGCTGGTCAGCGAGATCGAGCGGCTGAAACCATTTCCCGACGTGATCGCCGGGCTGGAGCGGCTGAAGGCGGCGGGCTACGGGCTGCATATCCTGTCGAACGGCGACCGCGACATGTTGGAGGCGGCGGCGCCGCATATCGGGTTCCCCTTCGACAGCCGGATCTCGGTGCAGGAAGCCGGGTTCTTCAAGCCCGCCTGGCAGACCTATGCCAAGGCCGAAGAGCTGATCGGGATTGACCGCTCCAGCCTTTTATTCGTCGCCAACCACGCCTTTGACTGCATCGGCGCAAAAAGTTACGGGATGCGGACCGCGTTTATCGACCGGCGAAAGCGGCCGTTCGGCGAGACCCCGCATCAGCCGGATCTGGTGGTGGCGGATTTTTCGGAGTTGGCAGGGATATTGGCCGAGTGAACGGCGGAGAGAATTGGCAGAGGAAATCCCACCGTGCAAATCGCAGGTAGTAGCAAGTGTCACCCATACCCGAGTATCTTGTCTTATCGAATTCTTTGAATAAAATACGTTACTGCTGCGAATACCCATAATGTAACCAATAAATTTTCTTTCATAAGCGTCACTAAATCTTCATTGAACATCTAACACCCCGACCAGATCTGGCGCACCTCCAGTGATGTTGGCGGGATTGTAACCGCAAACGGGCACCTGCTCAAGCGATGGGCGGTGAGTCCCTCGGAGCGCCTTGGTGCACCACCCCGCCTTGGGGAGGTGCCCCCACGCATCGGGCGCAATATGCGCACCTACGAGTTGTGCATTGCTTCCGCCTGCCTCATAGATTGGCGTGAAGACAATAGAGTGGAGCGCGCAGCGGATGGGATCACTGGTTGGCGACCGTTCGGTCCGGGATTTCGTCGATGCTCACGCAGCGACGCGACCGGAAATGCCGTTTATGATCATCCCAGGCACCGGATTTCAGGTGAATTACCGGGAACTCAGAACTGCTTTAAATTCATTTTCCAATGCATTGTCAGAATTGGGCGTGACCCACCAACAAACCGTCTCGGTGATGATGCAGAATTCCTGGGGCTCGGTGCTGGTGATGTTGGGCACGCTGTATGGCGGGCGGGTCACGGCGCCGATCAATCTGGCGGCGGGCGACCCGCAGATTGCCTATGTGATCGAGCATTCCGAGACCACGATCATCTTCGTCAGCCCGGAGGAGGAGCCGCGTCTGCGGCAAATTTTGCAGGGCGTCGCCCGCCCGATCCGGGTGATCCTGTGCAATACTGTCACCGGGCCGGTCTGGCCGGTCGAGGTTACTGGCACCCGTGCCGCCATCATCGATCATGATAACAATGTCGATGGCCTGCTGATGTACACCTCCGGCACAACCGGCAAACCGAAGGGGGCCGTGCTGCGCCAGCGGGCGCCACTGTGTGGCGGTGAGAACACCGTAATCGCGCACGAGCTGACCTCGGCCGATCGGGCGCTGCTGATGTTGCCACTGTTTCATATCAACGGCTTTTGCGTGACGCTGATGAGCACGCTGGTCGGTGGCATGTCGATGGTGGTGCCGACGCGCTTCAGTGTCAGCGGGTTCTGGGACCAGCTGGTGACCCATGAATGCACCTGGTTTTCCGCCGTACCTACGCAATTCCAGTACCTGCTGCGCGCAGCGGAGGCGGACGGGGCGCCGCCGCGTGATCGGCTGACCAAAGTGCGGTTCGCCCGTTCGGCCTCGGCACCGCTGGCACCTGAGGTTCACAAGGCCTTCGAGGAATTGTTCGGGCTAGTGCTGATCGAGACCATGGGGCTGACCGAAACCTCGGCCCAGATCACCTCGAACCCGATGCCGCCGGGGAAGCGGAAATATGGCTCGCCCGGCATGGCTTACGGCAACGAGGTGGCGATCCTGAGGCCGGAGAACCGCGAGGTGCCCCGGATGGTCAGCGGCGAGATCGCCATCCGCGGCGACAATGTGTTCCGGGTCTATCTGAAGAACCCGGAGGCGACGGCGGAGGCTTTTACTGAAGACGGTTGGTTCCTGACCGGCGACCTAGGCCACATGGATGCGGACGGTTATCTGTATGTCACCGGGCGGCGTAAGGAGCTGATCATCAAGGGCGGCGAGAATATCGCCCCGCGCGAGATCGATGAGGCGCTGTTGCTGCATGCCGAAGTGCTCGAGGCGGCGGCCTTCGCCGTGCCCTCGGTCAACTATGGCCAGCAGGTCGAGGCGGCCGTGCGGCTGACCGAGGGCGGCACCGTGAGCGAGGCAGAGCTGCTAGCGCTTTGCCGCGTGCAGGTCGGGGCGTTCAAGGCGCCGGACCGGGTGCATATCCTCGACGACCTGCCGAAGGGGCCGTCGGGAAAGGTGCAGCGGATGAAGCTGGCAGAGCTGATCGCCGAGATGGCGCGATGAGCCGCGGCCTGAATACTCGCCCGCTGGGTGCGGCGCTAGGAATCGAGATCGTTGACGTCGATCTGAAGCGCCTCAATCAATCGCAGATGGCGGACATCGAGAATTGCTTCGACAGCACCTCGGCGTTGCTGATCCGGGGGCAGACGTTGTCGCCTGAAGACCTGGTGGCGTTCTCGCGGCGGCTGGGGGATCTTGACGAGGCGCCGGTGAACGAGGCTGGCAAGACCGTGGTGGCCGGGCTGCCGGAGCTGTACGTGGTGTCGAACATCAAGGACGCGAACGGCGTGCCGATCGGCTCGCTGGGGGCCGGCGAGGCAGTGTGGCACACCGATATGAGCTATCTGGAGAACCCGCCCGACGCCTCGCTGCTGTATGCGCTGGAGGTACCGGCGGAGGGTGGTGACACCTGGGTTGCCAGGATGGTCGCGGCACTGGTCGGGATGGACCCGGCCTTGCGCGCCCGCATCGAGGGGCGCCGGATCAAGCATGACGGCACCTACAATTCGGGCGGCTATCTACGCCAGGGGGTCGAGGCGACGGATGACCCGCTGAAGGCCCCGGGCGCCTACCACCCGGCGATCTGCCGCCACCCGCGCACCGGGCACGAGGCGCTGTATCTGGGGCGGCGGCGCAACGCCTGGGTCGAGGGGTTGGAGCGGGCGGAATCAGAGGCGCTGTTGGACGAGGTGTGGGCCCATGCGACACGGCCGGAATATTGCTACATGCACCGCTGGCGGGTCGGCGACGTGCTGATCTGGGACAACCGGGCGACGCTGCACCGGAGGGATCCGTTTGATCCGGCAGCGCGGCGGCTGATGCACCGGACGCAGGTGCGGGGGAAGGCAGCGCCGGTAGGGGCTTGAGGTTGCTGCGCAGGCGGCGGGATTCAGTCCCGCCATTACCCCCGCCGCGCTCCGGGTTTATGCAGCCACGTCTCCGCGCGGCGGGTAGTTACGTTCTTTAGCCATTCCCACGGCATCGAGAAGCTGTTCGGCGGTTGGGCGCAGGAACGGGAAAGTGTTAATTGATGAGCCCCAAAGCCGGCCGTCACGCTGGATGAAGAAGATTGCCGCTTCAGCGAAAAGGGCCGGTTCGGCCTCGCGGATCGTATGCGAGATGCTGAGCCCCAGCGATCGCGCGACACCGATCGACAGATCATAGCCGACCGCCATGTCGCCCAGGCCCCATTCGGCAACGGCTTTCTCGGCCCGGTCCTGAGGGTCGGTCGAGATCGAGATGACATCAACCCCAAGGGCGTCGAACTGCGCCTTGTTGGCGACGATATCGGCCAGTTGGTCGGCGCAGCGCGGGCAGTGCAGCCCGCGATAGACGTTGAGAACGGTCATGAAGCCCGGCTTCAAATCACCGATAATCAACCGCCCGCCACCGACGCGTGGCAAATCGAGACGCGGGAAAGGTTGGCCGGGAACTGGGTGGTCAGTCATGGCCATGCTCCGGTTTGTGTGTCGTCGTTGGACGACGGTCTGACCCCAGTCATTTCCCAAACTTCGCCCAATACCCGCCGAACAGCGCCTCCTCCGACGGCCTGTCCTCGGGGATCGTTGTCACCAGGTGGGTGATATTGATGAAGTTCTTGTAGTTCAGGTTCTCGGTGATCGAGTTGCCGGCCCAGGTGCCGCAGCCCATCGACAGGGTGAAGGGTAGCCCGTTGTCAAAGCTGCCGCCGTTGCCGAAGGTGTGGGCCTGGTTGACCAGCACCCGGACCACGTCGAGGTCTTCGGCCAGGGCGCGGGCGCGTTCGGGCAGGCTCGTGTGGATGCCGCAGGAATGACCCATGCCCTCATGCGCCAGGATGTCGTGGACCAGTTGCTTGGCGTGGGCAAAGTCGCGGGCGCGGTAGACGGTGAGGACCAGCGATAGCTTTTCGCCCGACAGCGGGAAGTCCTCGCCGATGCCGGTCTCCTCGACCATGAGAAATTTCGCGGCGGCGGCACCCTCGCCGAGTTCGAAGGCTTCGGCCAGCACCGGCATGTCCTTGGCGATGATGTGGCGGTTGAGATTGCCGTTTTGCCACAGCGTGTCGAGCACCCGCTGGCGAGCGCCGCCGGTCGCGAGGAAACCCCCTGCCCGCTGCAACGCGGCGATGGTGTCGTCGTAGACCGCATCCAGCAGGATCACTGAATTCTCGGATGAGCATGAGGTCGCGTTGTCGAAAATCTTCGAGCGCATGATCTTGTCGGCGGCAACATCCAGATCGGCGGTCTCGTCGACAATCACCGGGACGTTGCCGGCGCCGACGCCAATAGCGGGCGTGCCGGATGAATAAGCCCGCCGGACGTTGTTTTGCGATCCGGTGACCACCACCAGATCAGCCATGGTCATCAGCGCCTGGGTCGCGGCCTTGTCGACCGGGGCAACCAGGATCTGGATCAGGTCGGGATCGAACCCGGCCTTTGTCAATTCGGCCCGGGCCAGATCGACATAGCGCGCGGTGGTGGAATAACCGGCGGGCGATGGCGCGACGATCACCGCGTTGCCGCCCTTCAGCGACATCATCGCCTTGTTGGCGGGGGTCGCGGCCGGGTTGGTCGAGGGACAAATGGCGGCGACGACGCCGACCGGCTTGGCGTATTTCACCAGACCCTTGGCCGGGTCCTCCTCGATGATGCCGACAGTTTTGGCCCGCAGAAGGTCGCGCAGCGCGCCGAAGGTTTTCCGGGTGTTTTTGGTGATCTTGTCGGGGATATTGCCGAGGCCGGTATCGGCAACCGCAAGCTTGGCCAGCTCGCTCGCGTGTTCCGGTTTGTATATCGCCCAGGCCAGCGCCGTGACGGCCTCGTCAATACGGGCCTGGCTGGCGCCCTTCAGGGTTGCCATGGCAGCGCGGGCGCGGGTGATCTGGGCCGCGATCGGGGCATGGCCGGCCTGCGGGTCCTCAGGTGCTGGCTGGAGGTTCATCAGAATCCTTATTTTCGGGCTGCGGCGGCGAGGTTGCGGACCTTGCGCGAGGCGGTGACCTTGCCCTCGGCGGCATAGGCTTCGTGGTTCTCCTCGATCTTGTCGAGGTCGTAGAGATAGTTGACCATGGTCCCGAAGGACTGCGCCAGCCCCTTCTCCGAGGTATCGCCCATCCAGTGGATGTCAAGCAACTGCGCGCCGTTGCCGAGGTGGAATCGGGCGACCTGGTCGGGTGGCTGGCCATCGCCACGTCTGGCGTCGACGAAGTAGCGCGCCACCAGCGGCAACAGCAGCGCCTCGAGCTCGGTCGCCCGTTTCGGGTCGTCGCGCCAGTGGTTGGCATTGATCAACGCCAGGACCCTGGCCGCGGGCAGGTCCGGGTCGCGTTTTGCCTCGTCAGCCAGCCACCGCGACAGGCCGGGTACCGGCGAGAGGGTGACAAAGTTCTCGAGCTTCGGCAGGGCGTGAGCCAGATCCTCGGCCACCTGCTTGATCAGGAAGGCACCGAACGAGACGCCCTTGAGGCCGGTCTGGCAGTTGGAGATCGAGTAGAAGACTGCGGTGGTGGCATCGCGCGGGGCGATCTGTTGGCGCTCCGATGCCAGCAGCGCTTGTATCGATCCGGGGACTGCGCGGGTCAAGGCGACCTCGACGAAGACCAGCGGCTCGTTCGGCATCGAGGGATGGAAGAAGGCAAAGCAGCGCCGGTCCTCGGGGCCGACTCGGCGGCGAAGTTCGTCCCAGCTGTCGATTTCGTGGACCGCCTCGTAGGCGATGATTTTCTCTAGAATTGCGGCTGGGGTGTTCCAGTCAATCGGGCGCATGACCAGAAAACCCCGATTGAACCACGATCCGAGCAGGTGGCGGAAATCGGCGTCGATGCGGGCAAACTCCGGATCGTCGCGCAGCATTGTCAGCAGGTCGGCCCGCATCGACACCAGGCGCCCAGTGCCGTCTGGCGCCAGGTTCAGCCGACGGAACAACTCGTGCCGCCGGGTCTCCGTCACAGCGGCGAGGCTGGCCAGCGCAGCCGAGGAGCGTTCGGCGGCATAGCGCTCGGCGGCGGCGGTTACCGCCTCCGGATCAGGGTCATACTCGGCGGCGAGCGACTGGAAGAAGGCGCGGCGGCCCGCTGGGTCGAGCCCGTCGTAGCCTTCGAGAATGCGCGCCGCCAATGCCACTCCGGTGGCCTCGCCCTTCGACGACAGAAGATCGGCGCAGTGGCGGGCCAGTGCCTCAGGTGTCGCGCGCTCGGACCCACGCCAGTCGATCAGACGAGTGCCGCGCTCCAGCACCGTGGCGAGAAGGTCGTTGAAGGTGGGCATGGCGTCAGGCGCCCGCCGCGATGGCATCGGCGATGGCCTGGCCCAGATCCAACGTACGGGCCGAGCCGCCAAGGTCCGGCGTTTTCGGGGCATTGTTGGAGCCAAGCACCGTCTCGATACCGCGGATAATCGCGGCGGCGGCTTCCGGCTCGCCCAGATGATCGAGCATCATTGAGGCTGACCAGATCTGGCCGATTGGATTGGCGATCGCCATCCCGGCGATATCTGGCGCCGAGCCATGCACCGGCTCGAACATCGAGGGGTGCAAACGTTCGGGGTTGATGTTGGCGGCGGGGGCGACGGCGATGGTGCCGGTGACACCGGGGCCGAGGTCGCTGAGGATATCGCCGAACAGGTTGGTGGCGACGATCACCTCGAAACGCTCCGGTTGCATCACCAGGCGGGCGCACAAGATATCGATGTGGTGGAGCTGGTTTTCGATCTCCGGATACTCGGCGGCGACGGTGTTGAAGCGCTGGTCCCAATAGGGCATCGAGATAAAGATGCCGTTCGATTTGGTGGCGCCGTCGACTCGGGACTTACCCTTGGCCTTGGCCAGCTCGAAAGCGTAGCGCACGATCCGGTCGCAGCCCTTGCGGGTAAAGACCGACTGCTGGGTGACAAACTCGCGCTCGGTACCGGCGAACATAATGCCACCAACCTGGCTGTACTCGCCCTCGGTGTTCTCGCGCACCACCCAAAAGTCGATATCGCCTGGCTGCTTGTCGCGCACTGGAGGGGTGATGCCGGGCAACAGGCGAACCGGGCGAAGATTCACATACTGGTCAAACTCACGCCGGATCGGGACCAAGAGGCCCCACAGCGAGATATGGTCGGGCACGCCGGGAAAGCCGACGGCGCCGAGGAAAATGGCGTCATGGTCGCGAAGTTGCGCGATGCCGTCCTCCGGCATCATCGCGCCGGTCGCCTTGTAGCGCTCGCAGGACCAGTCGAAATGCTGGAAGTCGAAATCGATCCCGGTCAGTGCGCCGGCAGCCTCGATTGCCCGCAGCCCCTCGGGCATGACCTCGTTGCCGATGCCGTCGCCGGGGATCACTGCAATCTTGTGTTTAGCCATTCACCGCGCCCCTACCCTTAACCATTCGGACCTTACCATTCGGAAACTATCTTGCAGTGCAACATAACCGATACGCAAGGCCAATCAAACCGGGTTGCGAGCATGAGGGTGATTTTACAGGTGTTTTATTGACAGGCGAGCGGTTCGCCGCCATTCGTCACGCTCCAAATTCGATCGAGGAGACAGCCTGTGCCTATCCACCCTGAAGCGCACGAAATTCTGATGCGGGTGACCACCGCGACCATCGCCACAATCCTACTGAAGAAGGGTCTGCGCAATGTCTGGATGCGCGGCACCTTGCCGTTGGTGCCGGGGCAAGGCCGCGTGGTTGGGCCTGCGTTCACCCTGCGGTTTGTGCCCGCACGCGAGGATCTGGCGACCCCGGCAGCCTGGGGCTCGCCGGTCTCGACCCGCGCCGCCATCGAAGCGATGCCGCAGGGATGCGTCACCGTGGTCGATGCCATGGGGGTGACCGATGCGGGCATCTTCGGCGACATCCTGTGCGCCCGGATGAAAATGCGCGGCGTTGCCGGGTTGGTGACTGATGGGGTCTTGCGCGATATCGACGGCGTCCTGGGCACCGGCTTGCCGCTGTTCTGCCGGGGTGTAGCGGCACCAGCGGCGGTCACCTCGATGATCTTTGCCGGTTGGCAGGAGCCAGTGGGTTGTGGCGGCGTCGCGGTGTTCCCGGACGACATCGTGGTGGCAGACAGCGACGGCGCGGTGCTGATCCCGGCGGCCTATCTGGATCAGGTTCTAGCCGAGGGGCCGGAGCAGGAGAGGATGGAGGGCTGGATCATGGACGAGGTCCAGCGCGGCGCGGAATTGCCGGGGCTGTACCCAATGAACGAGGCGACCAAGGCGCGCTATGCGGCGTGGAAGGCGGCGCAGGGGTGAGGCGGATCAGGTCAACGACCGGCGCCTGACCGGACCCCGACCATTGCCGCACAATCGATTGGTGGTTACACCAAGAGGATCGCACCAGCGTGCCGATAGACGGGGCCAGTCCGATATACGGGGCCAGCTGGTCAGGGGCCGGTTATATGGACACCAATTTGCCATACTGCCTGATGGAGGCGCGGGAGGCCCACCGCGCCGGGCAGTTCGATGTAGCGCGCGCCGCCTATGAGGCGTTGCTGAATTCGGCGCCGGAGGATGCTGATGTTCGGGGTCTTCTGGGCGTGCTGACGCTGCAGGAGGGGCGGCTTGGGGAAGCCGAGGCATTGCTGCGCCAAGCGGTCAGCGCTGGCGGAGATGTCCGGATCTACCTGCGAAACCTGAACAACCTGCTGGCCCTGCTGAAGCAAACCGGCGATGCCGACGCGGCGCGGGAAGCGGTCGCGAAGGATCTGCCGGATTGGCCGCAGGGTTCGGTGTCGGATGCCTCCGAGCGCCGAACCGTCCTGTCGCTTTGTTGGGCGCTGCTGCTGCTCGACCGGGCGCCGTCGGCGCGCGTCTTGCTGGAGCAGGCGATCCCTGAGCCGGGTGGCGATGCCGAGGTGCTTGGACTTTTGGGGCGGATTCTATTGGACTTCGGCGAGACCGCACCTGCCGCCGAGGTGTTGGAGCGCGCCGCCGAAGTGGAGCCAAACGACTGCCAAACCTTGATCGCACTCAGCCATGCCCAGACTCAACTCGGTCAATCGGAAACAGCGCGGGCGACGGTGAAGAAAATTGCCAAGATCGGCTCGGTTTACTCGGCCGTATCGCAACCGTCGCAGCGCGCGGCCATTCTGGTGCTGAACTTGACCCCCAGGAAAGTGAGCAATCTGGACGGCGGACTTTTCGGGCTGCATTTCTCGACCAACTTTCCGTCCCAGTTTGCGTCGACCATGCGCGACGAGTTCCAGTTTCTATCCGTCCTTGCCGAACTTCCCTCGGCCAGCCAGCCGGAGCGGCTGCCGAAGGCCGATGTGATCCTGAACAACTGCGCCGATCCTGAGACGATAAGCGTCCCAGGGCGCCTTGACCTCGTAATTGAGACCATGGAGCGCGCCGGAGCCCCGGTGATCAACCATCCGCGTGCCGTTTTTGACACCACACGCCAAAAGGTGGCGGCGCTGCTGGAGGGCATCCCCAACCTGAAGATACCGCGGATCGATCGCTACCGGACCGATCTAGCGCCTGTCGGCAAGATTGCGGCCGATATCGAGGACCGGTTCGCCTACCCGGTGATCATTCGCCAGTGTCAGGCGCACAGCAGCGCAAACCATCAGTACTCGATGACTGATCGGGTCGCCGTCCTGGCGGAGGACGGCAACGTCTTGCGCGAGTATCTGTCAACACTCGGCTGGCAGGAGATCTACGCGATTGAATACGTGGTGCTGCGCAAGACGTCCGGTCATTTCCGCAGGATCCGCGCTGCTTTGACCGAGGACGAGGTGATCGTCTCCAATCCCGGATTTGCTGCCAATTGGCTGACCAGCGGCGGACGCGTACGTCAGAAAGGGATCGACTTCTACCGGGCAAATCCGGAGACCATCGCCGAGTCGCGCCGGATCGTCCTAGAACCGGAGCGGTCACTGGGCGCCGACTGCATGCGAACCCTGGAGGCGATCAGGGACCGAATGCCTTTGGACATTTTCGGTGTTGATTTCGACATCGATGACACCGGTCAGGTGGTTTTCTTCGAGGCCAACGCGGCGATGAACCTGCTGAAACGCGACCACGAGCCGATAGATGTGACCCTACCGGACGAACCCTTCGAGCGCATCAAAGCGGCCTTCCGCCGCGCCGTCGACCGGCGTATCGGCGCGGTCGGGCAAATCTGAGGAACCGGATTCCCGCGATCTGGGTAAGATCAGTATTGTCGGCCAACGGTAGGAAGCTGCGGGAAGCTGCAGACCCCAACGTGCGCATGTGCAATCGGCGCCGACACTCGGTTAGTATCGGACGCCTGAGTGTGAGCACGGGGGCCTAGACCGACCGCACGGCCTCACACATCGCTGACAGCTTCTTCATCGCCAAATCCCGGCCCAGCATCGCCAGACCACAATCAGGCG
>Ga0307380_10010656_pt1 | contig 11562 bp, 9 predicted proteins | sample UN3MG_FD_202239 | JGI IMG/M metagenome (GOLD analysis project Ga0307380, IMG submission 202239) | Soil microbial communities from Risofladan, Vaasa, Finland - UN-3 | ecosystem: Environmental > Terrestrial > Soil > Coastal area > Acid sulfate soil | place: Finland: Risofladan, Vaasa | collected... | reverse complement strand
CGACGATGTCACCAGACACTCGAACATGGTGCGCCAGACACTGAGAGCCCGCCTTGGGAACCCCGACCCGCTCTCCGCCGCCTGACGACAGCGCACCCGAACCGGACGTTTGCGTCGACGAATTCGTGCAGCGACCCGCCCAAACCTCGACGCAAACGTGAATGGGTGCGCGTCAGATGTGACTGAGGCGGAGGAGTTCGTGGGCCATCGGGCACTCGGCGACGATCGCCGGTGGGCCCATCGGGACCTTGCCGTGTGGACCGACGACATGCGTGAACATCGACGTCGGGATCACCTCGACGTCGAGATCCCACGGGTCGTGCTCGGCGGCGAGCACGTCGACCTTGACGGCCATCGCATCGAGGAAGCCGGCAGGCAGGCGTCGTCCAACCCCGGCCACGATCCACACCTCCGTACCGAACGCTGATGCAGCTGCGGCGATCGTCGATGATCCGATGGGCACGACTGCCCGTTCGGGATCGACGGCCAACGCCTCGACGAGGACCACACCGGCATGACGGACCGCGGCACCGGCCACCCCGGCATCGACCGCCTCCACCTCGACGTCGTAGCGCTCGAGACGCCGTACGAACGACGTCGCTGTGTACCCGGCATCGAGTGCGAGCACACGAACATCACCCCGACGGATCAGCCCATCGCCGATCACATCGGGATCGCCGATGGTGACGACGATCGACTCGTCGGGAATCACGGCTGCGAGTTCGGCGCCGGTGCGGTCGCTGCGGATCTCGTCGGCCAACTCCCACACCGCGTCGAACGGCTCAGAGGACGTCGCCACGTTCGCGCACAGCCACCACAACGGCCCGGTGAATGGATGGCGCTCGACGATGCGCCGGCAGGCGACGACCAACCCGGACGGATCGAAGTGGAGGGAGCCAAGCGCGTGTGCCGTCTCCTCGACCAGCGACGAGGGATCGGCGCCCTGCGCCCTCGCGACGTAGCGGAGATGCTCGATCGGATGCACGGCGCGACCGTACCCCGACCGCGCCGACCCTGTCGTGTGCTACCCGGACTCGCCCGGCGTCACGTTGGGCCCGGCACAACGTGACGCCGCGTGATGCCGGACGGGCGACCGTGTGGATACCCCGATCGACGGTGGCAGTCGCTACGATCGCTGGCCGTGGCCGACACGACCCCCGACACCGCAGCACCGGCTCCGTCACGCCTGGGCGAGAAGCTCCCGTCCGATCTCGTCCTGACGCCCCTCGTCGACGGTGCGGCCGGCACGGCACGCCCGCTCATGGAGTGGCTCACCACTTTCCATCTGGCGTCGGTCGTGCTCGACCCGTACACCAACGAGAGTTCCTGGGTCCTCAAGGCGGCCGCCCGAGTCCTCGAGCAGTTCCGAGGCTCCGACACGCGGATCAACCTCCTCGTCACCGCCAACGCCGTCGATACCCGCACGTTCCTGGGCCCCTACGCGGACCGATTCCTCGTGTTCTGTGACCCCGACCGAGCATTCGTGCACGCGGCAGGACTGACCGAACTACCGGCCTTCGTGTTCACCCGAGTGGACGGCGTCGTCGCTGCAGCCGCCCAGGGGTGGAATCCACCCGAGTGGGAGGCCGTCGCCGACGCCATCGCCCAGGTCTGCTGGTGGACGTCGATCCCCGTGCCCGGTCCAGGCGACCCAGGCCCGTTCCGCGGCTCGCCCGCACTGGGCTGAACCGGTGCCCTCGGGGCCCGTCGAGCTTCCCGACCTTCCCGTCGTCGAGGTGATCCCCGGCGTCCGTGCGGCGCTGACCGAACGTCGGCGGGCAGTCCTGGTCGCGCCGCCCGGCGCCGGCAAGACGACGGTCATTCCACTGGCGATGCTCGACGAGCCGTGGCTCGACGGCCAACGCATCGTGATGCTCGAACCACGGCGGCTCGCCACTCGAGCGGCCGCGCGACGGATGGCCGACACAACGCACACCGACGTCGGTGAACTGATCGGCTACCAGACGCGCGACGAACGCCACATCGGCGCCGACACACGCATCGAGGTGCTCACCGAGGGCGTGCTGACCCGGCGTCTCCAGAACGACCCGGAACTGCCGGGCATCGGGCTCTTGATCTTCGACGAGGTCCACGAGCGCAACCTCACCACCGATCTCGGCCTCGCATTGGCGCTCGACGTCGCCTCGACGATCAGGCCGGATCTCCGGCTCCTGGCGATGTCAGCGACGCCCGACGTCGAGGGACTCACCGCCCTCCTCGATGCGCCCGTCGTCCAGAGTGAGGGCCGCATGTTCGACGTCGACATGCAGTGGCTTCCCCGCGCCCCGTCTGGAGGCGGGCGCCGCTCGGGGCCACGTCGTGGCGGCCGGCCCGGCCACACGGCGGGACCGGGGGACGCCAGTCGCATCGAACCCGACGCTGTGGCTGCCATCCAGCGGGCACTGCGTGAACAGTCGGGCGACATCTTGGTGTTCCTGCCGGGGATCGGCGAGATTCGCCGCACCGAATCGATGCTGCGCCACACCGTGGGCCCCGACGTCGACGTGTTCCCACTCGCCGGTGCGCTCTCGCTCGCGGAACAGGATGCTGCACTCGCTCCGTCGCGTCCGGGTCGGCGACGGGTGGTGCTGTCGACCGACATCGCAGAGACCTCCCTGACGGTCGACGGAGTTCGAGTGGTCGTCGACAGCGGCCTCGCCCGCGAGCCGCGCTTCGATGCTCGCACCGGGATGACGAGACTCACCACGGTCTCGACGAGCCGAGCGTCGGCCGAGCAGCGAGCGGGGCGCGCCGGACGCACCGAGCCGGGTGCGGCGTACCGGCTCTGGAGCAAACTCGAACACGGCACCAGGACCAAGCACCGATCACCCGAGATCACCCAGGCGGACCTCGCCGGCTTCGCACTCGAGCTCGCCGCGTGGGGCAATGGGGACGACCTCCGCTTCATCGACCCCCCGCCGCCCGGCCCGCTCGCCCAGGCCCGTGAACTGCTCGTCAGCCTGCACGCGATCGATGACGACGGCTCGATCACGCCGCTCGGCCGAACCATGCTCGGCCTGCCGGTGCACCCACGCCTGGCCCGGATGGTGGCCGTCGACCGATCGTCGCTGGCATGCGTGATCGCCACGCTGGTCGAGGAACGCGACATCTTCCGGGGCCGCCCGGACGATCTTCCGGCCGACCTGGCGTTGCGCATCGGAGCGCTCACCGGTCGCCGAGGCCACGACGCCGCCGATCGCGGAGCCGTCCACCGCTTGCGTGACCGCGCTGCCGATCTGGCCCGGCGGGCACGAATCGCGTTCGACCTCGACGACGTCGATCCCGACCGATCCGGTGTCGTCCTCTTGCTCGGGTACCCCGATCGTTTGGCCGCCCGACGACGGCCCGGCCAGTTCCAGCTCCGCGCCGGAACAGGCGCGTGGCTCCCCGATGACGACCCGCTCGCCGACGCGCCGTTCCTCGTGGCCGCCGACCTCGACGGGCGCCGCGAGCGGGCCCGGATCCGGCTCGCCGCCGTCGTCGACGCCGACGATGTCATCGCCGAGTTCGGATCCGAGATCGTCGAACGCCGATTGCTCGACTGGGACGGCGATCGGGACGATCTCGTCGAAACGGTCGAGCGACGCCTGGGGTCGATCCAACTCGGCCAGCGCATCGGCCGCCCCGAGGCGGGCGACGAGACCACGGCGGCGCTGATGGCACGGGCGAGAGCGACGCGACTCGGCGTACTGCGATGGACCGACACAGCGACCTCCTTGCGCGAGCGGGTGGCGTTTCTGCATCGCCTGCTCGGCGATCCGTGGCCGGACTGGTCCTCCGAGCACCTGATCGACACGGTCGACGAATGGCTCGCCCCGTACCTGCCGGGTGCCTCGGGACGCTCCGATCTCGAGCGACTCGACGTGGCGATGGTGTTGCGCAGCCAGCTTCCCTGGGAGGTCGGCGCGGAACTCGACGAGGTCGCACCCCCGAGTCTGATGCTTCCGTCGGGTCGGGCGGTTCCGATCGACTACGCCGGCGAGCAGCCCGACGCATTCGTGCGAGTGCAGGACCTGTTCGGCGTCATCGCACACCCGGTGGCCGGTGGCGTGCCGATCCGGTTGCATCTTCTGTCCCCCGCAAACCGGCCGATTCAGGTGACCGCCGACCTGCCGGGCTTCTGGGCCGGTTCGTGGGCCGACGTGAAGAAGGACATGGCCGGGCGATATCCGAAGCACCAGTGGCCGGACGACCCGGCGAACGCCGACCCCAAACGAATGAAGGACCGCTGATGCTCGGCCTCTCGGTCGGTCTCGCGATGGCCTGTGTCGCGATCGTCTATGTCGGTGCGACCGTTCAGGCGTCGATCGGCATCGGGCTGGGGATGATCGCGTCGCCGATGCTGCTCCTGGCCGATCCCGACTTCATCCCAGCGGCGATCATGTTGGCGGTCCTTCCCCTGACGTTCACGATTGCGTGGATCGACCGCCAGCACATCGCGCCACGCGACGTCGGGTTCGCGGTCGCTGGTCGCATTCCGGGGACGATCGCCGGCGCGCTGGTGGTGGCATCGCTGTCCGACCGGGTGCTGGCCGTGCTGGTGGCAGGATCGGTCCTCCTGGCGGTGATCGCGTCGATCACCGGACGGCTGTTCCGGCCAACCGACCGTGCGCTCGTGGTCGCCGGGCTGGCATCAGGATTCGCAGGCACGACGACGGGGGTCGGTGGTCCACCGATGGCGTTGACCTACCAGAACAGCGATCCCGCCACGATGCGGGCGACCATCTCGGCGTTCTTCGCGATCGGGTCGGTGATGTCGATCGGCGCCCTGTGGTTGGCCGGCGAGATCGGCGTGCGACAGCTGCAGCTCACGGCACTGATCCTTCCGAGCATCGTCCTCGGCATCGTGACCGCTCGGTTCGTGAAGGACTACCTCCGACCCGAAGTGGTCCGCCCCGCGGTGCTCGTCATCTGCACGACCGCCGCCATCGCCCTGCTCGCCGAGACCTTCACCTGATCCCGGAGTCGCTACTTCTCGTGGTCGGAGTCGTCGCACACATCGATTCCACCGTCATCCATCCCCTGCTGCCCAGGGTGATGCGAGGGTTCACGGACTGGCCTGACGTTCGAGGACGACGACTTCGGAGCGAAACGACCGGTCGGGGCTCTCGTCGCCGTGCACGAAGGAATCGCGGGCACGCTCCTCGAAGGCGGGGAAGCGGTCGACCACGAAGTCGGTCGTGACCGGCTCGAGCACACCGAGTTGTCCGGCGGCGACCTGCTGTTTGCCCGTTGCGCTGTTGCGGAGCAACACGAACCGTTCGGTGAGCGGCTCGACGAGCTCGCAGTAGCGCGACACCACCGGGGGTTCCATCTCCTGGAACGACATGAAATTCGCGAACATGTCGACGCGCCCGACCACCGACGGCAGCTGCCACGGACACAGCACCACCGCCCGATAGAGCTGACGCAACTCGTCGAGGTCGAGCGAGTCCATCTCGCGGCTCTCGGCGTAGCCGAGCACCGTCTCACGGCCGAAGACCTCCGACAGATAGTGGGTCGACACCGCGGCGACGGGCGGAATGTCGACGTTGACGAAGAATCCGTCGTCGGGGCGAGCCTTGAGCAGGATCTCTCCAAGCGTGCCGTAGCCGCCGCCGATCTCGAGTGCCGAGCTCAGGTCGCTGGTGTCGGCCGTCTTCTTGAGGAGCGTGATCGCCCGCGAATAGTTGAGCAGCGACCGCGTGACGTTTCGCCCGCCAACCTGATGGATCTCGCCGCCACCCGTTTCGCTCTCACTCACCGTGGCGACATCGAGCCCGCCGTCGACGTCGGTGGCAGCGACGAGCCGTGCGTCGCTCCACGCGAGGTGGCGACCGTCGAGGCGCCACCGGATGCTGTGCGCTCGCCGAGACGGCAGCCGACCGAGCGCCCGCTCGATCTTGGCTCGGTGATTGCGATACTCCGCCCGCGCATAACCGGGCACGTAGAACCCCTGCGCCGAGCGGTGCGCTCGAAATGCTTCGAACCCGTGGTTGCCGATGTCATCGAGGATCGGCTGGACACCGCGCTCCCAGAAATTGGTCGGGCGGAACTCAGCGGGCGCTCGATCCATGTCAGCGAGCATCAAACGCAGATTGTCGTGATCGTCGCCCACGGCGCTTCTCCCACTGCCACGGCCCGGTCGGCGCCACACGGCGGGGCCGAGGATAACGCTGCGACCGACTCCGTCAGCGGTCGATCGTGCGGTCGGACGACTCAGCCGGCGAAGACATCCGACGCGCCGCGCTCGATCGCACGCGGGCTGATAGACCAGTCCGTCGTGCAACTCGGCCCCGACTCCCCAGACGGATCGCCGTCCCGGCCGGCGGTCATTGCGATGATCGCGCTCGGGGCGATCATCGCCGCGGCCGTCCTGGTGGCCACATCGTCGGGCCTCGGTGTGTCACCCGACGGCGTCGCGTACCTGTCGCTGGCCGACGAACTCAGCAATGGACGCGCTCCGTACGCTGTGCTGGCACCGAGCCCCACCCATTACGCGCCGCTGTGGGCCATGCTCGTCGGCGGCATCTCGGCCGTGTCGGGAATCGATGACCTGCTCGGCATCGGCCGGTTCCTGAACGCGCTCGCAGCCGCCGCCATTGCGCCCCTGGTCTACCTCGCCGTGCGACGCTCGCCGGCCGTCCCCGCCTGGTGGGGAGTGCTGGCCGCAGCCGTCGCGGCGCTCACCTTCGGACTGTTCCGGCTGTCGGTCAGGGCGCTGACCGAGCCCCTGTTCGTGGCGCTCGTGCTGCTGACCCTCCTCCTCGTCGAGATCGCTTCGAGGCATCGATCACGGCGGGCGCTCCTCGGTGCCGGGGCAACCGCCGCCGCCTTGGTGCTGACCCGATTCGCCGGAGTGGCGATGCTCCTCCCGCTGGCAGTTGCGGCGTGGCGAATCGCACCCAGCCGGTTGCGTCGAGTCGTCGATGTGTTGACGGTGGCGCTGATCACGGTCGCACCAACCGCCCTATGGGTGCTGGCCGCCCCGAGCACGACGACCTCGACACATCTGGGCGACGGATCTCGCGGGGGTCTCGCCGACTTCGCCGAGAGCATCATCGAGGCCGGTTACGTCGTGCTGGATCCGCCGTCGACCAGCTTCGTCGACCCGTTGTACCTGGTGATCGGCGCGGCGGTCCTCCTCGCGCCCTTCATCGGGGCCGCCGCCGTCGCTGCCCGTCGAGCAGAGCACGACGCTGGAGATGGCCCCTCGCGGCTCGACCGGGTCGAAGCAGCCGGACTGCTCCCGTGGCTCCTGTTCCTCGTGGCCTACACAGCCCTCATCGCCGTGCAGAGATGGTGGATCGGCCGCGAGATCATCGACCGGTACTGGGTGCCGTACATCGTGGTCGGCGTCGTCGTCGTGGCCCGCGCCATTGCGGAGCTCGGTGTTCTGGACGATCGCAGGTGGCGAAGGGTCGCCGTCGTCGGCGCGGTCGCCGTCGCTGTCGTGAACCTCGGGTTGGTGGCTGCGTTCGCGGGCAGCCGCGCCGGCAGCGGAATCGAGCTCAATGAGACCAGGTACCAGGGCGCCGAACTCTTCTCCGCGGTAGCGGGCGCCGACGTCGACATGGTGCTGACCGACTCGGTTCGGCTCGTGGAACTCCACGTGGTGGCACTCGGCGACACCGACGTTCGAGTTCGTGAGGTCGGCTGTCGCTGGTCGGGCGAGTCGAACACGGTTCCCATGGCGCAGGCCGCGACAGGCCCAACCGCAGTAATCCTCGCGGGTGCCTGCAATCGCGAGGCGACGACGACCGAACTGGCGGCCATCGATGGCAGCACCGTCCTCACCGAGGTCGGCGTCGGGACGCTCGTGCTGCTCCCTGGCCCCGAGCGCTGATCAGCCGCGTCTCGTAGGCTCGGTTGCATGGCTGAGGTCCCCCCGTTCCAGTACACCGAACTGCTCCCACTCGGCGCCGACGACACCGAGTACCGACTCGTCACCACCGAGGGGGTGTCCACCTTCGAGACGCCCGAGGGCACGTTCGTCAAGGTCGAGCCGGCGGCGATTCGCCACCTCACCGCCGCAGCGATGCACGACATCGCCCACTTCCTGCGATCCGCTCACCTCCAACAGCTGCGAAACATTCTCGACGACCCCGAGGCGTCCGAGAACGACCGGTTCGTGGCACTCGACCTACTCAAGAACGCGGTGATCGCCGCCGGCGGCGTGTTGCCGATGTGTCAGGACACCGGCACCGCAATCGTCAAGGGCAAGAAGGGCCAGTTCGTGTTCACCGGCGGCGGTGACGAAGGCGCGATCGCCCACGGGATCTACGACACGTACCAGACGTCGAACCTGCGGTACTCGCAGATGGCCCCGCTCGACATGTACACCGAGAAGAACACCGGCACGAACCTGCCGGCAGAGATCAAGATCTCGGCGATCGACGGCGACGCGTACAAGTTCCTGTTCATGGCCAAGGGCGGTGGCTCGGCGAACAAGAGCTACCTGTACCAGGAGACCAAGGCACTGCTGAACGAGGCGACGCTGCTGCCGTGGATCTTCGACAAGATGCAGTCGCTCGGCACGTCGGCATGTCCGCCGTACCACCTCGCCGTCGTGATCGGTGGCACGTCAGCCGAGTTTGCGGTCGAGACGGCCAAGCTCGCCTCGACCAAGTACCTCGATTCGCTGCCGACGGCAGGGTCACCCGACGGTCACGCCTTCCGCGACCTCGAACTCGAACAGCAGGTGCTGAAGCTCTCGCAGACGACGGGTATCGGCGCGCAGTTCGGTGGAAAATACTTCTGCCACGACGTCCGCATCATCCGGCTTCCCCGCCATGGCGCGTCCTGCCCGGTCGCGATCGCCGTGTCGTGCTCGGCCGACCGGCAGGCGTTGGGCAAGATCACCAAGGACGGCGTGTTCCTGGAACAGCTCGAGCAGGATCCGGCCCACTTCCTCCCCGAGGTCGGCGAGGAGCACCTGGGCGACGCCGAGACGGTGCACATCGACCTCAACCGGCCGATGGCCGACATCCTCGCCGAGCTGTCGGAGTACCCGGTGACGACGCGGGTGATGCTGACCGGCCCGATGGTGGTCGCACGCGACATCGCTCACGCCAAGATCAAGGAGCGCCTCGACGCCGGCGAGCCGATGCCGCAGTACCTGAAGGACCATGCCGTCTACTACGCCGGGCCTGCCAAGACCCCCGAGGGCTATGCATCCGGATCGTTCGGACCCACTACGGCGGGCCGGATGGACAGCTACGTCGAGCAGTTCCAGGCCGCGGGCGGCTCGATGATCATGCTCGCGAAGGGCAACCGCTCACCGCAGGTCACCGCAGCGTGTCAGGCGCACGGCGGCTTCTACCTCGGCTCGATCGGCGGGCCGGCGGCGCGGCTGGCGCTCGACAACATCCGCAAGGTCGACGTGCTCGAGTACCCCGAACTCGGCATGGAAGCCGTGTGGAAGATCGAGGTCGAGGACTTCCCTGCGTTCATCGTCGTCGACGACAAGGGCAACGACTTCTACGCCAAGGTCAACGCCGAACACTCGATGCCCGTCTCGATTCGCTGAGCTCCGTTCAGAGTTCGCCGGCGAGTTGCCCGAGGCGACGTTCACCCTCGGGGGTCTGGCCTCCGGCGTCGAGGAAGCGCTGCATCCGGTCGTGGGTCTCGTCGTGGGCGAGTGTGGCGTTGAACTCGACGGTCTCGGCGAGCAGGTCCTCGACGACCCCGGTCTCCGAGCGCACGACGATCTCCTTTGCTGCCGCGACCGCATGCGCTGGAAACGACGCGATCCGTCCGGCGAGCCGGTCGACGAACGCGTCGATCTCGTCGGCCGCGAGCACCCGGTTGACCCACCCCCAGCGCTCGGCGGTGTGGGCATCGATGTCGTCGCAGCCGAGCACGACCTCGAGCGCACGGCTCCGTCCGACGAGCCGGGGAAGCCGCACCGTCCCGCCCGCGCCCGGGATGATGCCGAGTGCGACTTCGGGCTGGCTGAAGATCGCATCGGGTGTCGCGAACCGCATGTCGCATGCCAGCGCCAGCTCGCTCCCGCCGCCGCCGACCCGACCGGCGATCACGGCGATCGTCGCTTTGGGCATCGTCCGCAGGGTCTCGCACATCACGTCGTAGGGGCCGATGGCCGAGGGCTCCGGCTGTTCACGAGGGAACTGCTGGATCGCCTCGACGTCGAAGTGTGCGAGGAACCATTCCGGGTTCGCCGAGCGGATCACGACCGCCCGGACCGACCCGTCGGTCGCCAGGGCTTCGATGGCCGCGCCGAGCTCGAAGAACACGTCCATCGTCACCAGGTTGATCGGCGGATGGTCGACCGTGAGCGTGGCGACGCCACGATCGTCGGTCGCGACGCGTACCGACGTCATCGCATTGCGGCCTTCACGGCAGCTCGCGTTGCGGCAGCCTCATCGGGATTGCCGGGGAACTCGACCGCCGCGAAGTCGGTGACGCCGATGTCGGCAAGCGCTCCGATGCGTTCGACGACTTCCTCGTGCGAGCCGGTGATGGCGATGTCCTCGGCGCCGCCGGCACCCTCGCGGTCGAGCATCGCCCGGTAGCTCGGCAGCGAACCGTAGATCTCGAAGACCTTGGCGGCACGGCCCTTCGCTGCCTCGGTATCGGCGGTGACACAGACGGGAAGCGCCGCGATCACCCTCGGTGTCGGGCGGCCGGCCGCTTCGGCAGCGGCGTTGATCGTCGGAATGGTGTAGTCCGCCAATGTGTTCGGGCCGGTGCACCACGTGAGCGTGCCGTCGGCCAGCTCGGCGGTTGCCTTGAGCATCTGCGGACCGAGCGCGGCGACCACGATGCCGAACGGCGGGGCGCCCTTCGCAGTGAGCGCCAGGTTCGTGCTGTAGTCCTCGCCGCGGTAGCTGACGGGCTCGTTGCGCGACAGCGGCCCGAGGATGCTCAGGTAGTCACGGATGTGGCGAACCGGCTTGTCGTAGCTCATGCCGAGCATGTTCTCGATCACGATCTTGTGGCTGAGCCCGATCCCCAGCGTGAGACGTCCCTCGCAAGCGGCGTTGACCGTGAGGCACTGCTGTGCGATCGCACTCGGATGGCGCGGGTAGGTCGGCACGACCGACGTGCCGAGCTCGATGCGGGGCACCTCGCGCCCGACGATCGCGAGTGCCGTGAGCGCGTCGTGGCCGAAGATGTTCGGCGCCCAGTACGACGCGAAGCCATCGGCCTCGGCTTGTCGGGCTTCGGCGACCACGTCGTCGATCGTGCCCTCGTTGATGGATCCACCGAACATTCCGATACGCATACGGCGACCGTACCGATCCGGGCGGCACGACCTCGCAGCCAACCGCCACCGCACAGCACGCAGCGATGAGCGAAGCGACCGCATACGGCGATTTCGCTCATCGCAGGCCCAGGTGCCGCCCCGTCGATGAGCGAAGCGACCGGATACGGCGGTTTGGCTCATCGCTGCTCGACGCCACTGAGGGTGCACGCGCCACGGCACCGAATCGACGGGGTACGGTCGAGCCATGAGCGACCACGTGATCCGCATCACCTACTGCGTTCCTTGAGACTATTCGGCCCGCGCCGTGAGCGCGGTGAGTGACCTGCTGTCGACGTACCAACACGTCATCGACA
>Ga0307380_10010652_pt1 | contig 11565 bp, 17 predicted proteins | sample UN3MG_FD_202239 | JGI IMG/M metagenome (GOLD analysis project Ga0307380, IMG submission 202239) | Soil microbial communities from Risofladan, Vaasa, Finland - UN-3 | ecosystem: Environmental > Terrestrial > Soil > Coastal area > Acid sulfate soil | place: Finland: Risofladan, Vaasa | collected... | reverse complement strand
CCGAACACTTGGATGAGGGGGCGCTGCAAGAGCTTGCCTCGGATTTGATTGGCCTTGTTGATGCGGATGTCACGTCCCGTAAAGATTGGGCGGACACCTTTGCCAAAGGGTTGGAGGTGCTTGGGTTTAAGTATGAGGAGCGAACCCAGCCTTGGGATGGGGCGTGTGGGGTGTACTCTACAGTGCTGTCAGAAGCCGCCATTCGGTTCCAAGCCGAGGCCATGAGCGAGACATTCCCTGCAGCCGGTCCAGTCAAGACCAAGATCTTGGGGAAGGTGACTAAAGAAAAAGAAGAATCAGCAAGCCGTGTCCGCGAGGACATGAATTACATGCTGACAGAGAAGATGGTGGAGTACCGCCCCGAGCATGAGCGTATGTTGTTCTCCCTTGGGCTGGCGGGGTCCGCGTTCAAGAAGGTGTATTTTGACCCGAGTCTGGGGCGTCCGACCGCTGTGTATATCCCGGCAGAAGATGTCATTGTGCCTTATGGCACCGCCCACATTGAGGTAGCCGAGCGGGTTACCCACCAGATGCGAAAGACCAAGATTGAGGTTGATCGCCTGATGGCCAGCGGCTTTTATCGAGAGGTTGAGTTGGGCGAGCCCGTGACGACATTTACGGACTTGGAGAAGAAAAAAGCCCAAGAAAACGGCTATGTGCTGACCAACGATAACCGGTACACCCTGTATGAGATTCACGTAGAAACATGCATCCCTGGGGTAGATGACGATGATGAAGATAGCAAACAAGTCAATGGGGAGCCCCTAGCCAAACCGTACGTCATTACCATCGACAAGGGCACGCAGACGGTGCTGTCCATCCGTCGCAACTGGGACCCTGAAGACCCCCTCACCCTCAAGCGTGACCACTTCGTCCATTACGTGTATGTGCCGGGGTTTGGGTTCTACGGGCTTGGGCTAATCCACATTATTGGCGGGTTTGCCCGGGCGGGCACATCGATTATTCGTCAGCTGGTGGATGCGGGCACGCTGTCTAACCTGCCCGGTGGGTTGAAGTCCCGAGGGCTGCGAGTCAAGGGGGACGACACGCCAATCAGCCCTGGCGAATTCCGGGATGTCGATGTGCCTAGCGGGTCGATCAAAGACAACATCCTGACACTGCCGTATAAAGAGCCGAGCCAGACACTCCTGGCGTTGCTGCAGCGCATCACCGAAGAAGGCCGCAGGCTAGGTGCCATCAGCGATATGAATATCTCTGATATGAGTGCTCAGGCCCCGGTGGGGACCACACTTGCGTTGTTGGAGCGGACTCTGAAGCCCATGGCGGCGGTGCAGTCGCGCGTACACTTTGCGATGAAGCAGGAGTTCAAGCTCCTCAAGTCGTTGATTGCCGACTATGCGCCTGAGGAGTACGCATACGAGCCAGAGAGTGGGTTTGCCCGGGCAAGGCAGTCTGACTATGCCGCTGTGGATGTTATCCCCGTCAGCGACCCGAATAGCAGTACCATGGCCCAGCGGGTGGTGCAGTACCAAGCAGTATTCCAGATGGCGCAGTCCGCCCCCCAGATCTACGACCTGCCCTACCTGCACCGGCAGATGATTGAAGTGTTGGGGGTCAAGAACGCGGATAAGATTGTGCCGACATCCGAAGACCAGAAGCCGCGCGATCCGGTGTCTGAAAACATGGCAGCCCTTGTGGGTCAGCCAGTCAAAGCCTTCATTTACCAAGACCATGACGCCCATATCGCCACCCACATGGCGTTCTTGCAAGACCCGATGATTGCCCAGATGGTGGGTCAGAACCCGATGGCGCAGCAGATTATGGCCTCCCTGCAAGCGCACATTGCTGAACACCTAGCCTTCAGTTACCGCAAACAGATCGAGGAGCGCTTGGGTGCGCCGTTGCCCCCGCCGAATGAAGAGTTGCCCGAAGACATGGAGGTCCAGTTGTCCAGACTGGTGGCCGATGCGGGTAAACAACTTACACAAGCCCACATGCAGCAGCAAGCCCAGCAGCAGGCCCAGCAGCAGGCTCAAGACCCAATGTTCCAGCTGGAGCAAGCGAAGGTTAAGACGCAAGAAATGGAGGTGACCCGCAAGATTCAGAAGGATCAAACGGACGCGGGCTTGGCACAGCAGAAACTGCAGTTAGAAGGGCAGAAGGTGCAGATTGAGGCTGCTAAAGAAGGTGTGCGCGTGCAGTCCCAGGACAAACAAGCTGCAGAACGCCTACGCCTTGAAGCGCTAAAAGTGCTAGCAACACCCAAACAACCGTCTACACCGAAAGGGCCGAGTAGGTAGCCATGGCAAAAACCGTCTATGACGTGCTCGTTGATAAATATGCGGAGGATGTCTCCGCATCTACTGAATTTCTGATAGCGGGGTCTGCTAAAGACTACGCAGAATATCGGGAAGTGGTTGGCCGGATCCGAGGTCTTCGGCTAGCTATTGATGCGACAAAAGATCTCTCGCGGTCTCAACTGGAAGACGACGATGAATAGCCCCCAAGTTGCAGAAGTAGATATTGGCGATTATATTTTGGAGCGACAACTACCCAAGCCCGTCGGGTACAAACTCTTGATCGCCCTACCCAAGATTGAAGAAACCTTTGGGGATACAAACATTGTTAAAGCCGACCGAACCAAGTACGAAGAACATATTTTGACTGTGGTTGGTTTGGTGCTGGATGTGGGCAGCCAAGCCTATAACGACTCGGAGCGCTACCCCACTGGGCCGTGGTGTAAGGTTGGGGACTATGTGTTGTTTCGGGCAAATACTGGCACGCGGTTTAAGGTGCATGGGGTTGAGTACCGGTTGATGAATGATGACTCAATTGACGCAGTAGTGACCGATCCGCGTGGCGTGACGCGTGCATAAGGAGTAGACCATGGCGTACCAGAAAGTTGAATTTGAGTTTCCCGATCCGGATCAGGTTAAAGAAACGGACGTTAATGTCAAAGAAAACGGCGATGTAGAGTTGGTTGTAGAGGGGCGACCCGACCAGACGCAGGCCACCCCCGAAAAAGCCCTGGCAAAAGAGCCCGAGGGCAAAGAAGACCCCGTTGATATTGAGGTTGTCGACGACACCCCGCCTAAAGACCGAAACCGCAAGCCATCAGCCCCGCCTGACGACCTGACTGATGATGAGTTGCAAGACTATTCGGAGAAAGTTCGCCGTCGGTTGCAACACTTCTCCAAGGGATATCATGACCAGCGCCGTGCAGCGGAGCAAGCTGCCCGGGAGCGTGCGGAACTTGAGCGGATAACCCAGAAGCTGCTGGAAGAAAACAATTCCCTTAAGGGGACCGTCTCTAAGAACCAAGAGATTTTGCTTGAACAAGCCAAGCGCTCGGCTGCAACCGAGTTGGAACAGGCCAAGGTCAAGTATAAGCAAGCGTATGAGGCCGGAGACGCCGATGCGGTCGTTTCTGCACAAGAAGACTTGACTTCGGCTAGGTTGAAAGTAGACAGAGTGAGTAGTTTTAGGCTGCCTGCTTTACAAGAGCCTAATAATCAGGTACAAACACAATCACAGGAAGTTGTTAATACGCCCCAAGCGGACCCCAAAGCGTCGCAGTGGCAGAAAGACAACCCCTGGTTTGGTGCCGACGATGAAATGACTAGTTTCGCTCTCGGGTACCATCAAAAACTCGTTAAGGAAGGAGTTGATCCTCAATCTGACGATTACTACGAGAAAATAAATTCTCGTATGCGGCAAATCTTCCCAGATCAGTTTGGTGAAGAGGGGCCAGAAAGAGTAGCTGAACCGCGTCGTAGGGCTTCTGTAGTTGCCCCGGTTACTCGCAGCGTTGCGCCTAAAAAGATCACGCTGACAAAGACGCAAGTCGCCCTGGCAAAACGCCTCGGTGTGCCGCTTGAAGAATACGCCAGACAGGTTGCTATGGAGATGAGGAAACAAAATGGCTGAGAATCGGATCGCTCGTGAGCAAGAAACCCGGGAACAAGACGTTCGTAAACGCAGTTGGGAACTCCCAAACGTGCTACCGACGCCGCGCCCGGAACCCGGATATGAATTTCATTGGGTGCGTATCAGCATACGTGGTGAAGCCGATCCCCGGAATATTTCCTTGAAACTTCAAGAAGGTTGGGAGCCTGTTAAGGCATCTGATCACCCCGAAATCTTTGTGGCAGGCGTGGAGAACGCCTACTTCAAGGACAATATCGTGATTGGTGGGCTGATGCTTTGTAAAACCCCGACGGACTTTGTTGAGGACCGCAACAAGTTTTTCAACACCCAAGCTGCGGACCAGATGAGAACCGTTGACAACAATCTCATGCGAGAGAATGACCCGCGTATGCCGCTCTTTAATGAGCGAAAAACCAAGGTCACTTTTGGCAGAGGGTCTTAATTTTAGGAGTCTATAATGGCCTACCCTGTTGTTTCAGCCCCGTACGGGCTAAAGCCGATCAATCTGATCGGTGGGCAGGTGTTCGCGGGTTCTACGCGCATGTACAATATTACCTACGCGTATGCCACGGACATCTTTTATGGTGAGTTTGTTGCCCTGGTTCGCGGCAATCTGGAGCGCATTAGCGTCACCAGCGGTGCGGCGGGTACCCTTGCGGGTATTTTCCTGGGCTGCTCGTATACCAATCCGGTAACGAAGCAAAAGACGTTTTCGCAATACTGGCCTGCTAGCACGACGGCTGGGGATGCGGTGGCGTACATTTGTGACGACCCGGATACGGTGTTTAAGGCGGTGGTGTGTTCGGCTACGACGGTGGTTGCTTCTGGCGCTCGCGCCATGATCGGCCAAAACTTGGCGTGCTTGAACAATACCGGCAGTGCTTCTACTGGTAACAGCAAGAATGCGTTGGCTGCGCCGACTGCCACTCCGGCTACTACGGCGACTTTGCCGATCCGTGTTCTGGGTCTGGTGGAAGAGACTGCGGTGTCTTTGGGTACGGCGACGTTTACCAGCATTGCAACTGAAACGATTACCTGCTCGGCGCTGCCGTTTGCGCTTCCGGTGGGCACTGATGTGGGTTCGCTGGCTTCCAACGGCCAGTACATCCCGTCGGGATCGTTTGTTGCTACCGCTGCGTCTGCAGGAGCAACTACGGTTGTGCTTAACCAAGCGCCTCTTGTGGCGTTTGCGTCGAGTGCCACCTTGGTGTTCACGCAGTTCCCGGAGCTTTACGTCAAGCTCAACTTCGGCCAGCATGAGTATTATGCTGGGCTGGCTACGGCTTAAGGAGTAAACCATGGCAATTTCACGCGCACAACTACTGAAGGAACTCCTGCCGGGGCTTAATGCGCTGTTCGGCATAGAGTACAAGCGCTACGGCGAAGAGCATAAAGAACTCTACGAACAAGAGACCTCTGAGCGCTCATTTGAAGAAGAAACCAAGCTGTCTGGTTTTTCTGCGGCCCCTGTCAAGAATGAAGGTTCCGCGATTGCGTACGACAATGCGCAAGAAGCCTGGACGGCGCGGTACAACCACGAAACCATTGCGATGGGTTTCAGCCTGACTGAAGAGGCCATTGAGGACAACCTCTATGACTCGCTGTCGGCTCGTTACACCAAAGCGCTGGCTCGTGCGATGGCCTACACGAAGCAGGTCAAGGCGGCGTCGGTTTTGAACAATGGCTTTAGCAGCGCGGTTACCTATGGTGACGGTGTGAGCCTGTTCAGCACGGCGCATCCGCTTGTTTCGGGTGGGTCTAACAGCAACCGCCCTACGGTGGCCGCTGACCTCAATGAGACCTCGCTTGAAGCCGCAGTGATTCAAATCGCTGGGTGGACAGATGAGCGCGGGCTCTTGATTGCGGCTCAGCCCCGTAAACTGATTGTTCCGCCTGCGCTGCAGTTTGTTGCTACGCGCTTGCTTGAGACGGAACTTCGGGTTGCTACGGCGGATAATGACATCAACGCACTGCGTAAGATGAACAGTATCCCCGAGGGCTTTGCGGTCAATCACTATTTGACCGATAACAACGCCTGGTTTTTGTGCACGGACGTTCCAAATGGATTGAAACACTTTGTCCGGACTCCGCTGCAAAACTCCATGGATGCTGATTTTGATACCGGTAATGCCCGGTACAAGGCCCGTGAGCGTTACAGCTTCGGTGTCAGCGATCCGTTGGGCGTCTACGGTTCGCCGGGGGCGTAAGTTGTTGTAGTGCGATAGGGGGGCTTCGGCCCCCCTTTCTTTTGTATTGACACTTTTACAACAACCTGATACAAACATCTTATCCCGGGGTTATCCGGTACGTTTGACAGTCCCGGCTGACGACATGCAGACAAACGTATCCCCACTCGCATGTGAGGTTCCAAAATGGCGAACACGACCTTTAACGGACCAGTAAGGTCTGAAAACGGGTTTGAAGTTGTCTCCAAAAACACCACGACCGGTGCCGTTACCACGGTTCTTGCAATCGACGGCGCTGGGGTTCAAGTTGCTCCGGTTTCTCTGTCTGATGGTGACGTTACGCTTGCAGATACGACAAACGCAGGCCGCGTTAACCTTATTCCAAACGGCACCCAAGACAACACCTACACGCTGCCTGCGCCTGTGGCAGGACTGTATTTTCGGTTTGTCTATGCGGGCGGTGCAGCTGACGCCACCGACGCTATTATCAATACCGGTAGCGATACCAATTTCTTTATTGGTGGCGTGACGTTCCTTGATTCGGATGCAGGCTCTGCTGCGGATGAAATTTCCGTGGTGTATTCGGACGGCAACTCCAACAGCAAATTCCAAATCAATGTCCCTGGGGCGTTTGATATCAATGTGCTGGCCATTGACGATACGAACTGGCAAATCTGGGGCACCGTAACTTCTGCGACCGCACCTACCTTCGCTGACCAGTAATAGGGGATCGTCATGGGGCGCATGCAATATGACGTTTGGTCAGTAACCCCTGAGACAGACGACGACTACTATCGGGCAGATGCGTCAATTGCAGCTGCTGGCGCGCTGTCTTTGCTTGCTAATACCGTAGGCCCGTACGGCTACGGTTATAAAGTGGGTATTACGTCGGCAGGGGATGACACCGGTATTACGTTTACGATTACCGGACTTAAAGTTGGTGACCTATCTGGTGCGGTGACGACCGAGGTTGTTACTGGAGCGAATGCGGATACTGCGGTGTCGGCAAATTTCTACGCCCGGGTGGACTCCATTGTTGCTAGTGGGGCTTCTGCAGGTAACGTAAAGATCGGTACAACGGGTAACCTCGCGCTGCCCCGCACCCGAGTCAAGGGGTTGTACTACGTCGCATCTGCCACTCCGGGCACAATCAAAATTAACCGCAATAGCCTCGCCTCTGATTTACTTTTGCAACTTAACACCCCGGGTAATGATGACGCGGTAAATAGTTTGTACATGCCTGCGGAAGGTATTTTGACGACCCGAGGCGGCCTTGCGGACTACTCTGAAGTGACCCTGACCGACGTGTCTTTTGTTACTTTGCTGTGTGGCTAGTATGGCTAAGTCTCCAGCATGGCAGCGCAAAGAAGGTCAGTCAAAAGCCGGTGGCCTCAATGCCAAGGGCAGAGCTTCTTACAACCGTGCCAACCCCGGTAAACCTGGGTTGAAGGCACCACAACCCGAAGGTGGACCTCGTCGAGATTCCTTTTGCGCCCGGATGGAAGGGATGAAGAAGAAATTGACGAGCAAGAAGACTGCAAGTGACCCAAATAGCCGCATAAATAAATCTTTGCGCGCATGGAAATGCTAAGGCGCAGCCTATGGAAATGATGGTATGGAATATCGTCTTAACCGCTGCTGTGGCGCTCTTGGGGTACGTCTTGAAAGATAGATTTGCTGAACTGCAACGTATCAGCATTTTACTTAATAGGACCCGGGAAGAGATCGCCCGAGATCACATCACTCGCACGGAGTTTCGTGCGGACATGGCCCAGCTGTTAGAGAGGTTTGATCGGCTGGAGCGCAAGATTGACGCAATCCGGGGTCGAGAGGCCGCACTCTAAATTCAAGGTGATGAAATAAAAGAATCCAAAGCAATGATGCGCAAAGAAGTCGGCTTCATGAAAAAAGCCGGTGCTCCGAAATCGATGATCAAACATGAGGAAGCCGAAATGCGTGCAGCTAAGCCTAAAAAGATGATGGGCGGTGGTATGGCCGAAGACGACATGATGATGGCTAGAGGCCGAGGTATGGCCAAGGCGGGTATGCAAAGGAAGATGCCTGCGGGGTATGCGGCGGGTGGGCGTATTGCTTCTAAAGGTGAGCATGCAGTTCAGCGTCAAGCCAAGCGTGGGGCTAAAATGGTTAAGATGGCCCGTGGTGGCCGCGCTTGCTAAGGAGATAGTTATGGCTGAAGCTAAACCCCAATACACCCCGGCCCAGATGCAGATGATGCAAGAAAAACGCGATGCCGACACGCGCAAAAAAGAAGCTAAAGCGCCGACGACTAAGTCTGGTATGGGTGAGGGCAAGTTGAAGTTTCGCTCCGGGGGCTACGTCAAGTCCGCTGACGGGTGTGCCAAACGCGGTAAAACCAAAGCTAAAATGGTGTAAGCCATGCGCGCAAGCCGGGGTATGGGGGATATCAACCCCAGTAAGATGCCAAAACCTAAGCGTATGAAGCGCCGGGACAACACGGACTTCGATATGTACGCCGAAGGGGGCAAGGTCTCCCGAGTTAATGCGGCGGGAAACTACACTAACCCCGGCATGCGCAAATCGCTCTTTGAGAAAATTAAGTCTCAGGACGTGCAGGGCACCAAGTCAGGCCAATGGAGCGCCAGGAAGGCACAGTTGCTAGCCAAACAATATAAGGCCCGTGGCGGAGGGTACCGCGATTGAAAGCCCCACAACAGAGCCTGAAGGCATGGACGCAACAAAAGTGGACTACGAAATCAGGCAAGCCCTCTAGCAAGACTGGGGAGCGGTACCTTCCTGAAGCGGCGATTAAATCGCTTAGCCCCGCAGAATATGCGGCAACTACCCGGGCAAAACGTGCGGGCAAAGCTGCAGGTAAGCAGTTTGTAAAGCAGCCAAAAACGGTTGCCCAAAAAACCGCGAGGTTCAGGTAATGGCCAAGAAATGGATTGAAGAGGCGATCAAGCAGCCTGGGGCATTGCGCCAACAGCTTGGCGTCAAGGAAGGTAAGAACATTCCGGCTAAAAAGCTTGCCAGTGCTGCTAAAGCCCCGGGTAAGTTAGGCCAACGCGCACGTCTGGCCCAGACACTTAAGAAGATGAAGTGACATGCCAACATCCGGGTCCACTGCGTTCACGTTAGAATTCACCGACATTGCCGAAGAGGCGTGGGAGCGTGCTGGGCGCGAGATGCGCACGGGCTATGACCTGCGTACCGCCCGTCGTTCGATGAATCTGATGACCATCGAGTGGCAAAACCGTGGCATCAATATGTGGACCATTGACCAGGGCTCGATTACCTTGACGCCCGGGTTGAGTACGTATGCGCTGCCTGTAGATACGATTGATCTTTTGGATCACGTCATTCGCACGGGGGCAAATTCTGCGTCCACTCAGGCCGATTTGAGTATTACTCGGATCAGTGTATCGACCTACGCGACGATACCGAACAAGCTTGCTACGGGGCGGCCTATTCAAGTCTGGATTCAGCGTTTATCCGGCGTTGTCTCACCTACTGGGTTGACCCTCAACGGCACAATTAACGCCACTACGACGACGATTACACTTAGCTCTACTGCTGGCCTGCCCGCAGCGGGGTTTATCCGTATCGATAACGAAGATATCGCGTATGGCTACCTAAGTGGTAACACGCTTGGTGGGGTGTTCCGGGGGCAAAATGGCACCACGGCGGCAACGCATACGACCGGGGCTGCGATCTATAACCCAAATCTGCCTGCGGTCACCGTCTGGCTCACCCCGGATAACACCCAGACCTATCAGTTTATCTACTGGCGCATGCGCCGTATTCAGGACGCTGGTGCGGGCACTCAGCTTGCAGATATGAACTTTCGGTTTTTGCCTTGCTTGGTTGCCGGATTGGCGTATCACATTGCCATGAAAGTACCTGAATTGGTCGAGCGCGTACCGATGCTCAAGCAAGCGTACGAAGAGCAGTTTGATCTTGCTGCTGGAGAAGACCGAGAAAAGGCTGCAATTCGCTTTGTGCCGCGCCGACAATATGTCTATGGTGGCTAATGAGCAACCGGTACGCATCAAACAAGATCGCTATCGCTATATGCGATAGATGCGGCTTTCGATATAAACTAAAAGATCTTCGTGAGCTTACGGTCAAGACCAAAAAGATCAATCTTTTGGTCTGTAATGAGTGCTGGGATCCCGATCATCCGCAGCTTCAGTTGGGGATGTACCCCGTAGACGACCCGCAGGCGTTGCGTAACCCGCGCCCTGATACGACCTATGTAACATCTGGTACGTTGGCAGACGGGTCTTCTGGGGAAGGTAGCCGTACCATTCAGTGGGGGTGGAACCCCGTGGGTGGGGCAAGTTCGTTTGATGCGGTGCTAACACCGAATTCGTTGGTTGCTGTGGGCCAACTTGGGTCCGTAACTGTCGCGTGAGGGCATGATGAAAGCTAAAAAATATCTTTCTGGTGGCGATGTTAAGCAAGTCAAGACCATTGCTTCCAAACAAGTTAAGCAGCATGAGAAGTCCATGCATAGCATGGCTAAGGGTGGCGGTGTTAAAATTCGTGGTACGGGGGCAGCCACTAAAGGACTGCGTGCCCGGGGTCCAATGGCCTAAGAGGGTAGCATGAACTACACCGCGTTGAAGCAGAATATAAAAGACATCTGTGAGAATGAATTCTCAGAAGATGCGCTGGCTATGTTTACCCAACAAGCCGAGCAAAAAATATACAACACGGTGCAGTTGCCTGCCATCCGGAAGAACGAGACCGGTGCGCTTACTATCGGAAATAAGTATCTTCAGATCCCTTCGGATTATTTGTATACCTTCTCCCTTGCGGTTGTGAAAGCCAATGGGGACTATGAATACCTGCTTAACAAGGATGTAAACTTTATCCGCGAAGCGTACCCGGGGCCAGCGGTTACGGGGTTGCCCAAGCACTATGCAAACTTCGACGATACGGCGTTTATTCTCGGCCCTACCCCTGACGCCGCCTATACCGTAGAGCTTCACTACGGGTACTACCCCGAATCGATTGTAACGGCGGGGACGACGTGGTTGGGGGATGAGTTTGACTCCGCCCTTCTTAATGGCGCGCTACTTGAGGCAATTCGGTTTATGAAGGGTGAGCCGGATATCATTGCCAACTACGAAAAGCTTTATCTTCAGGCGATTGGGCTCATTAAGATGCTTGGAGATGGTAAACTACGGCAGGATACATATCGCTCCGGACAGTTCCGAACGCCCGTCAGTTAAAGGTTTCTTATGTCGCTCACCCAGACGCTATGCACTTCTTTCAAAGTGGGGCTCTTTCGGGGGGCTTTTAACTTTGACACGGGTACGACACAAGTCTACAAGCTTGCGCTTTACACGGCGAACGCATCTTTGGGCGCTGCAACCCCGGCGTACACGACGGATGGGGAGATTACCGGCACGGGCTATGTTGCTGGTGGTGATGTGCTTACCGTGTCTCAAATTCCTACATCGTCTGGTACTACAGCGTATATTAACTTTTCAGATGTAACGTG
>Ga0307380_10010650_pt1 | contig 11566 bp, 9 predicted proteins | sample UN3MG_FD_202239 | JGI IMG/M metagenome (GOLD analysis project Ga0307380, IMG submission 202239) | Soil microbial communities from Risofladan, Vaasa, Finland - UN-3 | ecosystem: Environmental > Terrestrial > Soil > Coastal area > Acid sulfate soil | place: Finland: Risofladan, Vaasa | collected... | reverse complement strand
CCTTTGCAAGCTGCTCTCTGATTTGTCCTACGGTGACCAGCTTTCCTTTTCTGACTTTTCTAATTAAGCCATCAACAAGTAGTGGTGTGGGCACGAGGACCCTTCTGCCGCCGAACCTTTTTTCCCACTTCGCAGGACCATTGACGACTTTAGGCAAACCTTCGGGGTGATTTTCCAGCTTTTGACGCCAGCTTGTGCGTGATTTGAATTTACCGCTCATTATCCTACATCTATATGACCGACAACTCTGAGCCATTCCCCCTGTCCGGGCGCCGCGGCGAACGCAAGCTGCGCTTGAGGCTGCCACCCATCAAATTAGATGTTACAGAATACTATATCGCGTCTCTGTCAACTTTCAGCGAGCCAATTGGGCCCGCTTTTGTCAGACTTTATCGGGTACGACGAACGGCTCGCGATAGTTGCGCTTGACGTACATATTGGCCATATCGCTAAGCTCGCCCGTGAACTTTTCGGTCTTCGGATCCATCGTCAGCATTGGTCCCATTGTTATGGGCTCTTTTTCGAGGTCCACCTCATTGACCTTGAGATGCTCGAGCATCCTCTCGAACGAATCCATCACATACTCATTGTCGATCATCTTCCTGGCCTCGCTTACCGGCAGCTTCTTGCCCATCCGGTAAGAGATGTTGCCCATGTGGCACAAGGCGCTGGAAAGGTGACCCTTTTCAATATCGGCGTTGAGGTCGCTAACCTTGCGGCTGCGAACCGCATCGATGAAGTTCTGGTGGTGACTGCTGCCCCCGCCACCGCTGATCTGTTTGTCGGTTCTTTTGTTGTTGTTATCCCAGACCCAGCCACCGCCGTCACCCGCGGCCCAGTAGCCGTTTTCACATTGCACGATGACGCCGACGCGTGTGCCTGTACGACGCCAGTTGTCCATCGATCTGTCTCCCTTTTTGCGAGGCAGGCCGCGAACCTCAAAGATCAGCGGCACGGGCTTGTAATCAAAGAACACGATTTGCGTATTTGCCGTCTCGCCGGCATCGTTAACTCTGAATCTGCCGCCGAAGCTCATCACGCGAGGCGCCAGCTTGGGATCACCCAGCGCCCAACGGCCAAGGTCCATCTCGTGGATACCCTGGTTGCCGAGGTCACCATTGCCTGTGTTCCAGACCCAATGCCATTTGTAATGCAACTGCTTTCTTCGCAGCGGCATCATCTCGGCCGGTCCGCACCAAAGATTATAGTCCACACTCGAAGGCGGAGAAACCGGCCCGTTCGTGCCGTTCACAATCCCATTGGTGCCTTCGAAACGACCCTTGTAGCATAGAGAGCGAACCCACTTGAGGTCGCCAAGGTTCCCTTCTCGAATCCACTTATAGGCTTCCATGTGGGCCTGGGAAGAGCGTTTCTGTGTCCCGGTCTGTACGATGCGGTTGTATTTCCTGGCGGCTTCGACAACCTTGCGGCCTTCCCAGACGTTATGTGAGACGGGCTTTTCGCAATACATATCTTTGCCCGCCTGGCAGGCCCAGATTGATACCAGCGAATGCCAGTGGTTGGGCGTTGCGGTCGTTACGGCATCGATGCTCCTGTCGTCCAGCATTTTGCGAACGTCCATATAGGTTTTGAGCTTCGCGTTGTTTTTCTTCTCAAAGTCCCTTGCTCTTCTCTCGACATAGGCCTTGTCTGCATCGCAAATCGCGACAACACGGACGCCGGGGAGCTTGTTGAAGTAACCAATGTGTCCACCGCCCTGGCCTCCGACACCAATCACGCCCACGCGAATATCGTTGTTCGCGCCGAGCACACGGGAATATGGGACCAACGCTAACGATGCACCGACGGCCATCGAACTTTTGATAAAATCACGACGATTAAATCTACTCATAATACTTCCCTTCCTTTCGTTTATTAAATTTTACAATAGTCTTATCCAGGATACCTTAGAATCGGCTCCTTGTCAACTATTTTGCCGGTTTTATTGCAGCGTACTCGCGGTAATGTTCGGCCACTTTTGCCTGCTTTTCATCACCCTTATGAAAATACAGCCGATACCTAAAGGTTAAACTCTTACCGTCCGGGATTGTAATATCTCCTACACCCTTTGGCTTGTTCTCAAAGTTGTGCACGCCGAAGGGATTAGCCGCAAACAGTCCGTAAGTGCGAACGTGCCACCAGGTAGGATGCTTCGGATTGGTCGGATGGTCGAAAATCGCCACGCCTACGGTTTGGCCCTCTACAGGGCCAAAGTAATCGCACCAGGCCGCACGCTTGCCCCACGTAGCACCGTCACGATTACCTTCGCTGTTGACAATATGTCCATCTGCCACTTTACCCTCAACCCGCATTGTCGGGGCTAAACGTATCGCCATCGAACCTTCCTTGGTATCACCCATAACGACCTTGCCGTGTGAGGCGTGAATCGTTATCTCAAAGTCCATTATTTGCCCGTCCGTTCGATTGTAGAATCTATGCGTTCGGGTGTCGGTGCAGATGACTTTGCCGTCGCGCGCAACCCATTTGTTGCGTGCTTGAATGATACCTACATCCCGACCGGAGGTAATCTCGACGAATTTGTCGTGCACGATTTTGCCGGACCTGCTGCCCTCGCTCCAGAAATCTACGCCATTCACTTCTCCGTGCGTAAACCATAGCGACCGGTGATGTTTATGGTCTTTGTCTTCGTCCTTGCCCTCCTTCATAGGCCAGTGGCGAATAATTGGTAGACCTGTCGGGCCAATCACGGGATAGAAGAACGGACGCGGAACATCCTGGTAATTGTATTCCGTAAACAGCTTCCCTCCGACCACCACCCTCAGCTTCTTACCCGCTTCGACAATCTCTACTCCGCCTCCAGGTTTTACTCCACCAGCAAGCGCCTTTGTAATCATATCCTTAAAGACCTCACGCTGTTCAATCAACGCTGCAACCCGATCTTTCGGATTCGTTCGCGCCTCAAGCAAAATCCACCCGGCGTAGTCCATGCCGACAAACAGATTCATCAGTTGCTGGTAAGGATAGCTGCCGACGTTTAGTTCGCGAATATGAACGATATCACTGAAGCGGTCTTTTACCAGATTGAAGTTGTGCTCCAAGCCTTTATCCTGCAGGTCCTGCGAGTTGCAGTTCCAGCAGGCGCCGACGTTGGGATGGTCGGCCACGTCCATAATCCCTTTTATAATGGGCAGTGGCGAGCATCCGCCGTGAACCTCCAGCCGAATTTTCTGGCCGAAGTCGGCGGCGAACCTGCCCAGTTGATTGAGCGATGTGCCGATTTGCTCGATTGTTTTTTCGCGCGACACGTTCTTAGGCAAATCATTCGGCTTCACCTTCACACCGGAGCCACCTACCTCGTGGCTAAGCCTGATGTACTGCTTTGCCCCTTCGATGTCTCTTTGGAGCTTTGCAGGGTCAGCGTGGTGGAAAGCGAAGTTGGTGCCCAAACCCACCAACGTAACGGGGCTGTTGTCGAAGCGTTTCTTCACATCCCGCCGTTGTTGAACGTTGAGGCCCGATTCGACGCCGTGTGCATGCTGGGTCCGCAGCTCAACACCCAGCACACGGGCCCTTTCGCAGTTGGCAATCAGCGTCGGCAGGTCCCAGTCCCTACCCCACTGGTAGGTAACCAGACCAAGTTTCATCCTGGAACCCGGCTTTACACCAGCCACCGTCAGCACTTTACCCAGCGGCCCGGCAGTAATCGCAGCGGCACCAAGGTACATCGACTGCTTGAGAAAATCCCGACGTGTGTTATGAATTGTACTCATGTTTGGCCCTTTCAGTTAAGGCTATGTTGTCAGGAATCAAGTTTTTGGACATTTTCCTGAAGACATTGACACCAATATTTCAGCCCATCCTCACATAATTGGCTCGATTAAAATAGTATTATCTGCATCTGAAGCCGTTATGTCAAGAGAATTCAGGAAAAATTTGGGACAGTCCTGCTGAAAAAAGTGGGCTTTTGCTACAAGGTGGAACCAGTCTGCCTCACTCCGCAGCCGCGGCCGGTCACAAAAACTGCAGGCCGATTTGCAAATCGCGATTATAGCCGTTTAAGTCCAATCGATACCAGAATCTTTCTGCATGTGCAGTGATTTCCCAAGTGGCATAAAGCAAGTTCGGAAGCGACAAAGCTCACCGGCAGCGAGTGGTTTTCTATTTGGCCATAGCCAATTGTTATGTGAGGGAAAAAATTCTCGAAACTTACCTTTTCCCGATATTTCTTAATCCACAGCAAAGTCGTCTCCGCAACCTCCTCGCCACCATATATCATATCTTCAGTTACGTTACTGCTTAAATACGGTTCAAGTTTGTCCATAACCTTTTCATGGAGTGACTGAAGCCGGCTCGTCTTTTCAACCTCATAGACAGATACTTTTTCACCTTTGGAATTTCCTGAAGTCTGGATACCAACGATTTTCAAATTACCCAACGAAACTTCCTCTGCTATCTTCTGCACAACTTTCTCAATAGAGGAGATGTCCCTTTCTTCAATACCGCCCATAGCCAAGGAAATGTGGGGGAGGCAATTATCTTTATTCAGCACAATTTTTTTACCGAATTTTTTCACTAATTCGGAGTTTAGTTCAATCGCCCTATCGGTCATCGCCTCGTCCGGCAGTAATACAACATCAACGGCTTTTTTGCTCATACTTTTTCTCCGGCCTCAAAATACTTCATCCCATATTAAAATCATTTTCCGGCAGTAATTTCTCCAACAACTTCCTCATATTGCCGTAATACCTTCCGGTTTTTCTGTCCGGCGACAATATTCACCAAAAAAATCGTCAAGCAATTTGCGATAAAACCGGGAACGATTTCATACATATATTCGCCCAACCCGACCTGCTTCCATACTACCAACACGACCGTCCCTGTCACCATCCCGGCCAGGGCCGACTTCCAGCCTGTCCTGCTGGAGAACAACCCAAAGAGTACCAAAGGCCCAAAAGCCGCCCCGAACCCGCCCCATGCGTAAGCCACTATGCCTAAGATTGTGTCACTGGGCCTTAACGCCAGAATCAACGCTATCACTGAAATTATGATTACGCAGATTCTTCCCACCAAGATGATTTCTTTCTCCGTTGCGTTTTTCTTTATCGCCTTCTGGTAGAAGTCTTCGGTCAATGCCGACGAGGACACAAGAAGCTGCGAATCGATGGTTGACATAATAGCGGATAAAATGGCGGCCAACATTATTCCTCCCAGCCACGGGTGGCACACCTGCCTAATCATATAAATAAAGACCTTCTCATGCTCGCCTTCGTCGACAGCCAAATTTTCAAACATGCCAATCCCAACAAAACCGACAATGACCGCCCCGGTTAATGACAGAAATACCCAAATGATGGCTATCGTCATCGATTCGGGCAATTTACTCACCGATTTGACACTCATAAACCGGGCCAGTATGTGCGGCTGTCCGAAATAGCCCAGTCCCCACGCCATCGCAGAAATAATCGCCAACAGCCCGACTGTCCCTTTTGCCGGCAGCAGACAAGTCGATATCTCTTTTAATTTCATTGCCTGGCTTATGGCCTCGGTTCCTCCTACTCTCACATAGGCAACTGCCGGGACAATTATCAAAGCCAGAACCATAAGCGCACCCTGGAACAAATCGGTCCAGCACACCGCCAAGAATCCGCCTAAAAAAGTGTAGGCGATTATTATCCCGCCGCCGACGATTACGGCTGTCCTGTACTGAATGCCAAAAGTAGATTCAAAGAGTTTGCCCGTGGCCATAAGTCCGCTTGAGGCGTATATAGTGAAGAATATCAAAATGATAATCGCCGAAACCACCCGCAAAAGGCCTGTCGGGTCACCGAAACGCTGCTCAAAAAAACAAGGCAGCGTTATCGAATCGGTCTTTTGCGTATAAACTCTCAGCCTCCTTGACACCAGCTTCCAGTTCAGAACCGTTCCCAGAAACAACCCTATCGGTATCCAGACCTTTCCCATCCCATACGCGTAAATCGCTCCCGGTAGAGCCATCAGCAGCCAGCCGCTCATATCACTTGCCTGCGCGGAAAGTGCCGTCACCCACGCCCCCATACCGCGACCACCCAGCAGATAGTCCTCTATGCTCACCGACTTTCGATAAAAATAAAAGCCAATACCCAGCAGCAGCACAAAATAAACAATAAATGTAACCAACGTCGGGGTCGACATAGAACGACAGAACCTCTATGAACCAAATACTATCAACTATCGAAGACTTCCTCGTCCTCTTTTCGCCACGCGGGGTCCACGATGCATAAAAATTTCAAATCAGAACCTGACGTATTTTCGATATATTGCGTCGAGTTCGGTGGAATGTAAACAGCACAATCGGAATTAACTTCGAAAGATTCTTTATCTATGTGCATCAAACCATGTCCGGCCATAATGTAGTAAACTTCAGAAGCTTTGAGTCTATGTGGTTTAGTTGCCTGACCAGCCGTAACCTTTGCATGAGCCAGGCTGTAGCGAATTTGTAAATCCGCTTTTTCAGGATGCAAAAGCTCACGTAAAATTGAACCATCTCCAGCGACAAGTTCTTTGCAATCCTTCAAGCGTGTTAATAACATAATCAGTCTCCGAATAGAATTGAAGCTCCTGCAAAACTAACGAGATTATAGACATCCATATCTACACCACCACACTTGCGCCTACTACGGAATCCCGCCCTACGGTCGGCCTCCGGCGGAAAGCAATCTCATATTTAATCCCAAAATTTTATTTGGGGATTGTCTGATTTCAAGGCAATCTTTGCCAGATTCGGATAAGTCTTCAAAAGACCTTCCGGAACAAGCTGCTTTTCGCCGCTAAGTAAAGCCTTCAACTCGATGGCATTGGCAAGCTCAGCACCTCGATAATGGTTGTTAGCAATAATTGTAAGTGTCTCAAAGGCCTTAGCCAGTCTATCGATTCTTTTCTTTATACCAGCAAGCTCATTGCCATTGTAATAGTAATCGTAAGTTTCATCTCTTGAAGCTTTGCTGAACCATTTTTCTTCATTTCTGCCGTGCATCCTAAAATAGCCGTTTTTGCCAACAGTGCAATGCTGCATATCGAATGAATTGTAAGTAGTTGGATAATCAAGGTTGCAGACCGAAACGCCAAGCTCTTCCAGGAACCTCAGTGCATCTTTTTCCTGCCATGATTTATGCCTTACCTCCACCGCCAGAGTGAAGGCGTCAGAGAAGCTGTCTACAATCTGTGACAAATGCTGTCGGCTATCTTTGCAATCAGCAAAGTCGTATCTGAATTGAACCAGCAGATGTTTTAACTTACTTGTTTCGAGCAGAGGCCCAAAACCCGTGTGAAACTGCTTTACCATTTCAGCATCGATTTTGCCCTGGTGGGTAAATTCGCGATGGAGCTTTGCTGTAAAAAAGAACCCTGCTTTTTTTGAGGTTTTTTGCAGCCACGACTTTGTGGTTTTCTCAGACGGCGGGCGGTAAAAGGTGCCGTTAATTTCGATACAATCGACGAACCTGCTTACGTATTCAAGCTGGTCGACTCCCGGCTCTGTATATACAATCGGCTTCCAGTCCGGATAGGACCAGCCCGCTATTCCTACGTAAACCTGACCGGTCATTTGTCATCCCTGCGAAAGTGGGGACCCAAAATATTCGGCTCCCAAATTTGTTGGTGGGTTGTTTAGTTATCGCTGGCACAGCGACGCAATATGAATACTATTCTCCGAGATGGCGGATGACGCCGTATTTCCGGAGTACAACCAAGTCCGCCTTTCTGGGAGGTTGGTCTTCTTTAACCTTGTAATCAACGTCCATAACTTCAATAAATTCCGCAGTATACTCCTTTAGCACACCGCTATATTCAAATATTTTATCCCCCTTGATCAGCTCAAGCACAACCCTGTTACCGATATATCTTTCCAATAAAGGCTCGTAAGAAGTCCCCATCGAACCCATCAATTCCTGCTTCATCTGTGAAACATATTTATCCTGAGAACTCAGCACGGCGCCGGCTGGAGTGGCCTTCTTGGCCTGACTCATCAACAGATTCACCACCTCCATTACCGAATCTCTTACCGTTTTGAAGGCATTTGCGATTTTTCTTTTAAGTCTTCGAAGCAGTGTTGGATGATAGGTCCTTTTTAGTTTTTTCTCCCTTTCTTTTTTATTGCGTTCGCTTAACTCATCGTGGTAGCAAATCAAGGTCGCCATATTAGGATATTCATGCTTATACAGAATATAACTCGTTTCATCATGGCCCTGTTCATCTTCGTGCCTTGTGGGGTAAACAAATTCCAGGCCGGTGTTTTCCACCCTCAATTTACCCCAGATTGTCTTGCCGGATGTTTCTTCCAGGGTTACCATGTTCCGCGCAAAATCCTTCAGACACTTATCCCTGCTTATTCTTCTGATGAAGGCGGCCACAACCGTAGCCAAGACAATAAAAATTATAGTTATGGCCGTATAAGGTATAGTTACAGCTAATATATAAGGCATAATAGACTCCCATTAAGACAATCCTGTATCCAGTCCGGTCCACTTCCGCTCCATTAGTACGACCATCGCGAAGTTCTCCACAGCAATCCCAATGCCGACTCAAAACTCAAATTTGGGCTACCTCACTTCGGCCAATTCATCCCACCGAGTGGTATATCTTTTCGAACGTCTAACAAACTTCGTCCGCCATGGCTGGTTTATTCCCTCCGCCGCCCACGTTAATGCTCTGTATGATGACCTCGTATTGACAGCGTCGACCGCCCCCATCAATCTTCTCGATTTTTGCCTGTCACTTTCATCAAACAGATTACGCTGCACATTGTTTTCCGGCACAAGGTCGCTGAGAATAACGCCGGCTTTATTAAATAAAAACCCTTCACGATACAACCGCTCCACGCCCCTCATCGCCCCGTCAATCAACTCAGGCGTATAGCTCGTAGCAGTCGGAAAACTAACCGTATGCGAATTGAAGTATCTGCTCCGCTTATCAACAAAACGGCTTGTCATCACAAAGACGGTCATTGCGCCGGCAACCAGACCCTGCTTTCGAAGTTTCTCACCTGCCCGACAGGCGTAGCTTGCTACCGCCTCTCTAAGCTCTTCAACTGTTTCCACTTTTTTGCCGAACATTCGCGATACAGTGATACCCTTCTTCGTCGGCGGCTGTTGTTCTAATTCATAGCAACTGACGCCCCGCAGTTCATAAACCGTCCTGACACCGTTAACCCCGAAGCACTGCCTCATCCAGTTTATATCTACATCCCGAAGCGCAAGTGCGGTATTAATCCCTGCCCTTTTTAATTTAATGGCGGTCTTTATTCCCACACCCCAGACATTTTCTACATTGGTCTGCGCCAGCGCCTTGTCAATACAATCGCGGCCTGCAAGCTCAAGCACACCGGCCGCCCTGCACGACCTCCTGGCAATCCTTTGGGCCATCTTTGCCAGTGTCTTTGTCTCCGCGATACCGATTGAAACCGGCATGCCGATCCACTGTTTCACGGTTTCTGCGATTCTTCGACCGTAATCTGTCAGATTGTCGCTCAAGCCCGCAAGATTCAAAAACGCCTCGTCAATTGAATAAACCTCAATCTCAGGCGTAAACTTGTAAAGCGTTTCCATCACCCTGCGTGACATGTCCTCATAAAGGGCGTAGTTGGAAGAAAATACCTCTACTTTGTTTTTTTCTATTTTCTCTTTGACTTTAAAGAAAGCCACCCCCATCCTGATACCGAGCTGCTTCGCCTCTTCCGACCTCGCTACCACACAACCATCGTTGTTGGAAAGCACCACAACAGCTTTCCCACCTAAACGAGGATTGAAAACCCGCTCGCAGGAGGCGTAGAAATTATTGCAATCAACAAGGGCAAATATACTCTTCATAATTCATAACGCGTGTATAACGTTTGTCACAACCCCCCACACCTCGAATTCCATCTCCTCATCGATTTCCTGGCTCCGGTAGTTCTCATTCTCAGCTTCAAGCGTCAATTTATTCTTACGTATCCGGATTCTTTTAACCGTAAGCTCCCCATTGATAGCAGCTATAACAACATTTTTATCCCTGGGCTCAATACTTCGGTCAACAACCAGCATGTCCCCATCGTGAATGCCCGCTTTGACCATCGAATCCCCTGTAACTCTGACGAAAAATGTCGCCGCCGGGTTCCTGATAAGATGCTTATTCAAATCGAGCTTGCCTTCTTCGTAATCAGCCGCCGGAGATGGAAACCCTGCCGGCACCCTCGCCGTAAATATTGGCTGCCGGCGTTTTGTCGACCGATCCGGCTTATAAACTATATCCACCCTGGTCTTCATACCTCACACTATACGCCTTTTCCTGCTCATAATCAAATATACTTACGCCAAATCGAATTTGAAATTTGCAGAATCGAAAGGTGCCTATTAAGAGCTTATCCGAATAACCGGGTCGTTATGAGGACGAGCGAAAAGTTCGAGGCCAAGGCGGCAGGCCAAAAATGCTCGGAGGCGTGGTTTTCTCCACGTTGAGAACGTTTTTGGCCGACAACGCAGGCATCGGGCTTTGCAGCCGGCCGCAATAGAGCGGGTTATTTGGATAGGCTCTAAGCTTGCCGCCTCCATTTGGTTACAAAATAATTTTTATTGCTATCAGCTTCAAGAAGCCGAAAATATATTTAAGGAGGCAGGTTTGCCTCTGCTGAAGAAAAAATTCTTTCCCTAAGTACAGCAGAATTCAATGCTTACTACGACAAGAAACAATCCGGTCGCCGATTATATTGCAGTTGTCGTGGTTATCTTGATGGCTATCGGGACGGTCTTTGTCTTCTCGGCGAGTGCTAACATTAGCCAGGAGCTCGACTTAGAGAGATTCTACGATTTTCCAGCCTTTCGGCAAATGCTATTTTTCCCATTAGCTTGTGCGGTTTTATACGCCGTCTCATATTTTGATTATCGCAGGTTCAGCCTGACTAACGGCCTGCTAAAATCCCCGACGAGCTATTTGTTAATCGTTAGTATAGCATTACTTATATTTGTCCTGTTGTTCGGGACAGAAATTAACCGCGCCCGGCGATGGCTTAGAATCCCCGTCGGCTCCATAACGATAAGTTTTCAGCCCTCTGAATTAGCAAAGTGGATGATTGTGTTCTTCTTGGCAGCGGTCTGCGATAAGTTTGGTACTAACATCAAGTTATACTGGAAAAGGTTTGTCCCGATTTGCTTAGTGATAGCCGCAGTAGTCGCTCTTGTAATCACCGAAGATTTTGGTACGGCAGCATTTATATCGCTTTTGGGGCTTCTGATGTTGATAATCGCCGGCGTCAAAGGGTTGCATCTTCTGACCGGCCTGCCGTTTGTTGCAATTGGATTTGCTGTGGCATTGGTTCGTTTTCCCGGCCGAATTCAACGAATTTGGGCTTTTTTGAACCCTGAAAAATGGGCCGATTCCGCTGCCTACCAGGCGAACCAGTCACTGATTGCCCTCGGCTCCGGCGGATTGTTCGGCAAAGGACTGGGTAGAGGAATTTGCAAATACGGGCATCTGCCGGAAGATACAACGGATTTCATTTTCGCCATCATCGGTGAAGAGCTCGGCTTCATTGGAACCGCGGCGGTCATTGTATTGTTTATCGTATTTGTCTGGCTGGGGATTTTGGTAGTTAAGC
>Ga0307380_10010649_pt1 | contig 11567 bp, 12 predicted proteins | sample UN3MG_FD_202239 | JGI IMG/M metagenome (GOLD analysis project Ga0307380, IMG submission 202239) | Soil microbial communities from Risofladan, Vaasa, Finland - UN-3 | ecosystem: Environmental > Terrestrial > Soil > Coastal area > Acid sulfate soil | place: Finland: Risofladan, Vaasa | collected... | reverse complement strand
GGATTCATTTACTTACCCATTGCCTTCGCGATGTTCACCAGTTCCGGGTGGACCACTTTCCCTTCTTCCACCATCAGTGTCTCATCCAACCAGACGGTTGAATTTAAGCAGATTCCGTCAGCATGAGAGACTGCCTCGGGCAGATTTCCCTCAAACATCGGGCCCTGATAGCCGTTCCCCCATTCCGTCGATCCCCACACCCGCTCATCCTCCGTGCACAACCCGGTCAGAATGGCACCGGGGTTGAATCCGTAGCAGACGTGTGCGAGATTGTACATGCCAGGGTCCCCAAGCTTCTTGAGCCACTCGCTCATCTTCTTGGCTTCTTCTTCTCCCTTGATGTCGACGATCCGCCCTTTTTCGATCGTCAACTCAATCGGGTGAGCCAGGATTCCAAGGTCCGCTTCTCCTCCACCGGAGAACGAGCCGTCGAACACGATCGTTCCGTTGATGCTCTCTTCACGCGGGGCCCATCCGATCTGACCGACGAGGAAGTGCGGGCCGGGAACGTCCGCCCGCAGTTCGTTGGTGATCGGCCGCTCCGGGACATTCTCGAACGATACGTCCGTTCCAGCTGGTGTCGTCATCCGCATCTTGGACGCTTTGTGCGTGAGTTCGACCACCTTGTTCTGGAACTTCTCCTGTAGATCCATGTCCAGGCGGGCGATGCAGCGGACCACGCGCACCGGCTCTAGCCCTCCGAGGAAGAGATAGCGCGTTCTGCCGTTCGACATCGCTTCGATCCACGGGGTGGAGTACAGGAGCCACTGATTGTTGAACTCGATCCACACGTCCGCTGCCGGGATCGCCGCTTTGAGTGATTCTGGAAGTTGCGGATCGGCGACTTTTCCGTAACCGAGTGGCGTGGAGTGCCACGCCACCATGACTTTGCCTCCGGCCGCCTCGGCGGCCTTGGCGACCTCCTCAACCGGTTGGAAATGCATGGCGGAGTCCACCGTGATGAGAACGGATTCCCCTTTTTTGATCCGGCACATGTCGTGAGCGACGATGTATCCGGCCTTCCCCAGTTCCAGAGCGTACTGTGCTGGCATAACGTATCCTCCTTATTTACCAGACTCTTCGAACGATTCTCTTCAATGGCCTTGGCTCACCAACTGCTCGATGGGGGTGTACTCGATGTCGAACCCGAAATGCCTCGGGCCGAGGATGTCGATCCCCTTTGTTGAGCGGAACTGCTCGATCGCAGGCAGCCCGATTACGGCAACTTGCTGCCCTTCCTCAATTGCCGAGTTGGCATAGGGTTCACCGGTCTTTCGGTCCACAACGATCAGCATGTCGGGGCTGGTCACGTAGGGTTTTCCGTTCAACCAAGAGACGTGATTCTCGTTCTTGAACCAGACCTTGAGCTCCGAGCCGCTGAACGTCTCCTGGCCGCTGACCGTATGCGTCCCCCAGTAATACCCCTCCTTGTCTTCCCATTCCTTCTTGGAGACCTCTCCTTCAAAGAGCAGCCAACCGTTGAGCTCGCTCACGATCTCCTTGACCGGATCGCTCCCAGCGTCCCTTGATTCCCGAATAGTACGTCCGATCTTCAGACAGCTTGACAGGGTCCCTGGAATGACCACCCGCTTCATGTCTCTTCCCTTGAACAGGAACCCTGCTTGAGCCGCCAAGCCAAACGAAGCGGCCGCGAGGAACTTGCCGATTCGTTCAGCCATTTCGTAGCCCACGCTCTCCTTGATCACGCACAGGTTGCCGTACTTATCCACGCTGGAGATGGGCCACAATGGAAGATCGTTTAAGTAGGGGGTCGTCTGAGGGATTTCCGGGATCGCCCGGCCGGTGTAGTCGCCGTCCACAGCTGGGATGCCGAGTCTCGCTGCGGCAACAACCGCGCCGGGTGTGTTGGATCCGCCCAATTCGATCGCAACGATCGCCCCGATCTTCACGTCCATGTGCTGTTCCAACAAGCGCACCGATTCCGCTTGGATGCTCTTGTAGGCTTCTTTGGTCAGCCCCAAATGTTGCATCCGCCGTTTCGCTTCTTCCGACAACGGGGCGATCGACCCCATGAGGAATGGGCAGACCGTCCAGGTATCATCCGGAATCTCAGTGCGATCGACCCAAGTGATCTCTATCCCCTCGTCCCGAGCCGCTTTCAACCAGGCAATTCCAACCTGGGGATCGCCGCCTCCTCCGGTCCCCATGAAGGTACAACCCCGTACAAAATCCTGAATCTCTTGGTCGCTCTGGATCTTTACCATATCGTCCTCCTTAGTTCCACGTGTGGTTTTATTCTGCGCGATCGGATTCACACGGAGGATCGCTCGTGCATTTGCGCCTGTCCTCACCTCCCGATCGAGCCTGTAGTCTCTGCTTTGATGCTCTCCGAAGCCGCGAAGTCTTGAGCCTGATGACACCAAACGAAATGTCCGGCCTCGATTTCTACCGGGGAAGGCAGCGCCTCAGAACATCTAGATTGTGCGACGGAGCATCGCGGATGGAAGGCACAGCCGCTCGGTGGATTCACCGGGCTGGGGATCTCACCTTCCTTGCTCATCTCCTGCGGTTTAACGCGTTCCTCCTCCTTGGTTACAACCGGAGCAGCCGCAATCAGGGTCTTGGTATATGGGTGGATCGGATGATGAAAGAGTAGGTCGGTGGGGCCCAGCTCATAGATCTTGCCGAGGTACATCACCGCTGCTCGGGAAGCGATCGTCCGGACGAGGCTCAGATTGTGCGTAATGAAGAGATAGGATAGAGCCAATTCTTCTTTTAGTTTTAGGAAAAGATGGATCAGTTTCGCCTGGACGGATACGTCCAATGCTGACGTCGGTTCATCCAACGCCAAGAAGGATGGGTTCACCGCTAGGGCTCGAGCAATGGCAATACGCTGTCGCTGCCCTCCGCTGAGCGCAGACGGGTACTTGTACATGTATCGACTGGACATTTCCACCTGCTCCAGCAACGTGCGTATCATCCTCTCACGTTCCATCCTAGATTTGCCCATTCCGTATATAATAAGTGGGTCCTCTAGAGTGCTTATGATGCTGCGTCGAGGATTCAGTGAAGACTTGGGATCTTGGAAAACCATTTGGACTTCGCCCCGGAACCACTTGGCCGTCTGTTTTGTCATGGCTGACATGTTCTTTCCTTTAAAATAGACCTTTCCACCCGTCAGCCCGTAGAGTTGCACGATGGTCTTTGCCACCGTGGATTTTCCCGATCCCGACTCGCCGACCAATCCGAAGATCTCGCCCTCCTGGACATCGAAAGAGACGTCATCTACCGCTCTAACTTGGCCGACTACCTTGTGAAGGAGCCCCGAATGGACGGGAAAATATTTCACCAAATTCTCTACCTGCAGAATAGGCTCACTCATTCCCGCCTCCCGAGTACAAGTAGCAGGCTACATGCCGTTTTGCTGACAATTCCACCATAGGCGGCTTCTGATTCACACACTGGTCCATGGCGTAAGGGCATCTGGGATGGAACCGGCACCCAGACGGCGCTTCGGTATAGTCGGGGACGGTGCCGGGAATTCCTTCGGCCAAGACTTCTCCGGTAAGGCGGGGCACAGAAGAAAGCAAACCCTGGGTATAGGGGTGCTTTGGGTCATCGAAGATTTCAGCAACCGGACCCTCGCCGGCGATCTGTCCCGCATACATGATATAAACCCTCTCCGCCATCTCGCGAACGACCCCCAAATCATGGGTGATTAACAGAACCGCAATACCCGCCTCGTTCACCAAGGCCTTCAACAGGGCAAGAATTTGGGCCTGAATGGTAACATCCAAAGCCGTTCCCGGCTCATCTGCTACTAGCAGCCTCGGCCTGTTGACGAGGGCCATGGCAATCAACGCTCGCTGACGCATTCCCCCGGAGAGCTCGAGGGGATAGAGCTTTAGAATGCGCTCAGGGTCTGGCAGCCGCACAGACGTCAGCTCTTCTACTGCGGTTTTCCTCAGCTTCGCCTTCGTCAGCCGACCGTCGTCAGAGGCCCGGCGCCGACCGTAGCGGATCACGTCGAACATCTGCTGCCCCACAGTGAACACAGGGTTGAGAGAGCTCAGCGGATCCTGGAAGATCATGGAGATTGTTCTGCCCTTCATTTTGAGGATCTCCGAAGGGGTCATCGTTAGCACATCGTGACCGGCTAGTAACACTTCACCCTGAGGGAATTGAGCGGGAGGTGATTTCAGGATGCCCATCGCTGCTTTCATCGCCACAGTTTTGCCACATCCCGTTTCCCCAACCAACCCCACACGCTCTCCCTCCTGAACGTGCAGGCTCACCCCGTCCAGCACCTTTGAGAGCCCCTCGTAAACACGGAACCACACGTGCAGATCACGGATATCCAAAATGGCTTTCCCTTCCACCATCTACTACACCCCTTCTTCCACCGCCAACGCGTCTCGTAATCCATCGCCCAACAGATTAAATCCCAAGATAATGAAGAAGATTGCCAGGCTCGGGAAGACGGTCATCCACCATCTCTCCGGCAAGTACTTGGATCCGATCGAGATCATTGTCCCCAGGTCCTCCGCGGGAGGTTGAGCACCCAGTCCCAGGAAACTCAAGCCCGCCCCAACCAGAATAACGAACCCCGCATCCAGCGTGATCTTGACAATGATCGGCGAGGCGCAATTGGGGAGGATGTCCTTGAAGATGATCCGCAGGTGACTGGCGCCCAGTACCTGGCTCGCCTGAACGAATTCTTCGGTTTTTATGGAACGGGTGATTCCGTTCACCAAGCGGCAGTGCCACGTCCACCAGATGGAAGCGACCGCGAGCATTGCTTTGTCAATGCTCGGAGTGAACGCGGCGCAGATGGCCAAAGCCATGACAAGAGCAGGCAGAGCCAGGAAAATGTCGGTAATCCGCATGATCACCGTTTCAGTCTTTCCTCCGATGTACCCGGAAAGAAGGCCGAGGAACACCCCGAATGGCACGCTGATCCCCAGTACAACCCCTGCCAGCATGAAAGAAATCTGAGAACCGAAGATAATCCGCGTGAGCACATCGGCCCCCAATGAGTCCGTCCCGAACCAATGGGCCGTGCTTGGCGGCTGGAACGCGTTGATAAAATCCGTATAGGCCCCCGCATGGTGGGGATACGGCGTCACGTAGTGGGCAAAACTCGCCAGGAACACGAACAGAAGCACCATCGCCCCACCGACAAGCGAGATGCGATTGCGTCTGAACTTGTACCAGCCTCGTCCCAGACGATCCTTGAACGCCGCCCAGCGAGTCTCTTCGGGCGTTGGGGCTACTCGTTGGTTGGACGACATCATTCCTCCTCCTGACGTTTCCGGATACGCGGATCGACATACCCGGCTAGGATATCAACGATTAGGTTCACGACGACAAAAGCAAGGCCAATAATGAGGACAACGCCCATCACGGCGTTGAAATCCTTCCTCAGGATGGCGCGAATACCGTACTTGGCCATCCCGGGCCATGCGAAGACCGTTTCGACAAGGAACGCGTTGCTCAGTTCTGACGCGAAGGTCAGTCCCAGAATGGTGAGCGGAGGAATGAACGCGGGCTTCAACATGTATTTGAAAGCGACAATTCGATTGGGGATGCCAAAACCGCGCGATGCCTCGATGTAATCCTGACTCGCCACATCACTCATGCTTCCCCTTGTCAACCGAGCGATCTGGCCGATTCCTGTCATGGCAATGGCAAACGAGGGAAGGATGATGTGCAACAGTGCATCGCCAAGCGCGCTGAAGTTCCCGTCAATCAGACTGTCGAGGATTAGTAGACCCGTGTGACGAACGGGAGGAGAGGTCATCAACCCCAGTCGCCCCGTGGTCGGTATGACGCCTAAAAGATATGAGAAGATAAGCTGCAAAATCAAGCCCACAACAAATGGCGGGACGGCCACACCAACAAACGCAATCACCCGCACCAGATTGTCCGGCCAACGATCCTTGTAGCGTGCTGCCATAACCCCGAGAGGGACCCCCAGGATCAGCACCCACAAGATCGATATCAGCACCAGTTCCACGGTTGCCGGGAGGTAGTGGGCGATGTCCAGCGCGACGTTTCGGCGGGTCTGAAACGAGAGACCGAAATCACCCCGGAATATCCCCGTGATGTACGTCCAGTACTGAAGCGGCAACGGCTTGTCCATCCCCATGGTGTGACGCAGTTTCTCGAGCTGTTCTTTGGCCGCGAACGGCCCCAGCGCCAACCGCGCCGGATCACCGGGAAGCGTCCGAGCGATGATGAAAATCAGGATCGACAACCCGAACAGAACCAGGACGGTGTGAAGCAGCCGACGAAGCAGAAAATAAGAAAACCGCATGTTCAGCCTCTATTGATTGTGCTGCAAAAGAGGGAGGGAAGCAAAACTCCCCTCCCTCGTGATTTCTATCCTGTGAGCCGTCTACTCCTCGAACCACCAGTCGCGGAAGTAGTAGTAGAAGCTCATCACCGGTCGGTAGGTGAACCCCTTCAGATTCTCTTGGACGGCAACACGCAACGCCAGAACGTTGACGAAGATATCGGGGCAGCGCTCCACGATCACGTGCTGAAGGACGTTTAGGATGTGCGCTCGCTCTTCTGGATCGAGCGTCGTCCGCTCCATCTCGATCAGTCGGTCTACCTCCGGATCGAGCAGCCACTCACACGAGCCCCACGTACCCGCCGCTTCGGACAAGTACATGAAGGCGAAGTAGGTGTCGGGATCGGGGTAGTTTGAGGAGACCGAGATGATCATGATGTTCGGGGTGGTCGCCGCTGTGGTCGCCAGGTCAGTCATTCGTCCCCACGGCTCCACTTGGATCTCGACGTTCACGTCGAGTTTCGCCATTGTCTCCTTGAACTGGACCGCGACCCTTCGGCGCGCCTCAAGCCCTTGTGGTGTCACGACGACAAGGGTCGGAATGTCCGGGTAGTACTTACTGAGCTTCAGTTCCTCGCGGGCCTTGTCCAAATCCTGGTAGTATTGGAAGACCCTGGGGTTGTGACCAGGGATTCCGGGAGGGATCGGACCTCTTGCGGCCCCGGATCCCGGTTCCACCAGGTTGAGTATGGACTCGTAGTCGAAGGCCCAGGCCAACGCCCTTCGAACGTGGACGTCATCGGTCGGCGCCTTTTTGGTGTTGATCTTGTAACACAGCTCTTCGGGAGACAGGAAGTTGAGTGCTGTAACGCCGGGAATGGCGTCCATTTCCACGTAATCCTCGTAGGTGCGCCAGTGCTCGACCATCGTCAGCTCGCCACGACGGAGCATCGTCTTGCATGTCGCGGTCTCCTGTAAGTAGATGCTATGGGCCTCGTCGATGTGCTTGTCCCCTTGCGGCCATCCTTCCCAGTAGTCGAGGAAGCGCTCAAACACGATCTCGCGGCCGCGATCCCACGCCTTGAGCGTGTAGGGACCGGACCCGGCGTCCTGATCGGTGGCGACCTCCAGCCAGTGCGTGCCCCAATCGCCGTCCTGTTCGTGAGCGACGATCGCGTCCTTATTCACGACAAACAGCCACGGAAGCGTGGCGAGGAACGGGGCATAGACCTTGTTCAGCTTGAAGGTGACGATATAGGGATCATCAACCGTCGCCCCGGCAACGAGGCCCGCCCACAGGAACGAATAGCCGTCTTTGAGGGCCAACATCCGGTCGACCGAGTATTTGACGTCCTCGGCGGTCACTTCCGTGCCATCGTGGAACTTCACGCCCTTTCTCAGGTTGAACGTATACGCCAATCCGTCGGAGCTCACCGTCCAGCTCTCGGCCAGCTTGGGCTCGATCTCACCCGTTGAGGCCGGGAAGACCAACGCATCGTACAGATTCAGCATGGCATACGACTCGGTGTAGTCCGTACCGCGAGCGGGATCGATTGTCCCGAACTCCTGTGTGTGACTCATTGTGAAAACGTTGCGAGCGACAGCTGTTGTGCCGATGATTGCCAAACCGAACACGACCACTGCCAACATAGTCCACTTGGTAAGCTTCATAGTTGCTGCACCTCCTTGGTGTCTCTACATTTGCCGCTTTACTACCGCACGACCAATCCTTGTCTTATCACCTCCTTCAATGCGAGTTTGTCCAGCAAGAGGCATTTTCCTTACCCTCCAGATTGATCCGGCGGCTTCACACGCCGCTCGAGCGCCTCCATCCCCTCTGTAACATGGTCAACGAGAATGCCCCGCGCCTGCTTTCCAGCACCGGCTTCCAAGGCTTCCACAAGCCGTAGGTGATGGATTTGATCCTTCTGCGCCTGTCGGACGAAGCCTTCCGTGTCCCTTTCAGCAAATGCGTAGGGGAGCATCAGATCCCACAATCGCGTGAGCATTTGAATCAAGTATTTCTTCTTGCAGGCGTTGATGGCAATCCAGTGAAATTGCCTATTTGCTCCTTGCAGAGCCGTGCTCCACTCTGGGCTGTTTTTCGCTTCCATCTGTGGCAGCAACTCGCGCATTCGATCCAACTCATCCTGGCTGATTCTCAAAGCGGACAGTTCCACGGCCCAGCCTTCCAACAGGGCTCGCATGTGGAAGATTTCCTCAATCTCCTGTGCAGACAGTCCCACGACCCTGAATTCTCTGTAGGGTTGCCGGCTGACCAAACCTTCCGAGACCAGCTGCGCCAGCGCCTCGCGCACGGTACGCTCACTGACGTCGAGATTCTTGGCGAGGTCTATCTGATTCAGCCGCGAGCCCCGACTGAGGAGCCCTTGGGTAACTGCGTGACGAAGAGAGTCGTAAACCTGATCCGCAAGAGTTGCCCTTCGGTTGAGCTTCTCGATTGAGCGGAGTTGGTTGATGGCCTGCCTCCTTCTAGCCCCGAACCCAAGTGCACAATGCATCAATATAGCAGGCAAGAGAGCACCTGTCAAGGTGCCAAAAGCAGTCTCGCGCATGATGCCCCGTGGCTGGGTGTGGAAAAGCCATCCTGAAGCGTAAACCAATTCAGAAGAGGCATGCGCCATAGGATTACCGATCAATGCTGTTCCCTAGCGATATCTATAGCGAGTGCACAATGCTGAGCCGGTAACCACGCAGAGGAATACTGAATCGTGGTCCCTCAGCAGTCTAGATTGCAGGACACCACCGGAGGCTATGCCGGTCGGAGCTGTAGACCCAACGCAAGTGCCCTGACTGGAGATGAATGAAGTGGTTGGGCTCGGAATGCTTGTGCTGCAGCAAGAGTGCAGACTCAGAATCCCCAGTCCTTAAACGGCTTGCCGAGAACGTCCTTCTCGGGTGGCGGTAGATAGCAGCGTCGGCTGTGCGATAGGCCCATTTGAACCAACGATGCGGCCAGCGTGAGGGCAGCGACAGCTGGATCGACAACCGGGACCTCAAGACGCTCCTGCAGAACTGCTGCCACCGTCGACATTCCTGTGTTGCCCAAGACGATGACATCGGCGCCATCGTCATCAATGGCCTTGCGTGCCTCCTTCAGAATCGCCTCGGCGGTTCGCTCCGAGTGCTCCAGATCCAACACGGGCACATTGGCAAACCGAATGGAAGCCACCCGTCCCTGGAATTCGTAGATTCGGATTCGATCCTTGATCAGTCGCGCGGAGTTCTCCAGGCTGGTAACGACCGAGACCTTGTCGCCAAGGCTGAAGGCGTAGAGGAGCGCCGATTCCAAGGCGGTTGTCACCGGTATGTCGACAAGCTCTCGCAGCGCTCTTCCGCCTGGATCCGTCGCGGCGTCTATCACAATGGCGTCGTAGCCTTCTCGTTCTGCCTTCCTTACCTCAGCGAGGAGTGGCGGTCCGATCAGCGCCTCATCCACACCGCTTTCCAGTGAGACCGGCCCCTCACTGAGGCCGACTACATCGAGATCAACCCCCTGCCTGGCCGCTCTGCGGCGTTCCTCTATTTGTGATTCCAAGAACGCCTTTGATGAATTGGGGATGATAATCTTGATTCTCAATTGTCCCCCCTCCTTCCTATTGTGTGCTTCTCACGTTCTTATACGACCGATGATCCTCCCGATGTAGGTCACCAGATTGTCGTCGATCTCACATCGCATTCCCACCAACAAGAAGACAAACGTTGTATCAGAACAACACAGAGACAACGTTCGATATCGGCGGGTGCTTCTGGAGTCAGGTGAACAGCGTACCGGTCAGCGAACCAGAAGCAGCTGCGTCCCTCACTTATGGGATGAAGATGATACTCGTTGCTGCCATGACCTCGATGTCAACAGATGATATTGTGCCAATTGGCGCACCAACCGTCAGGGTCTTGTGTCTCATCGTGCGCTACAGCGAACATAACACAGCATATGTGTATTCATCAATGCGCTCATCTGTGCACTCACACCTAACCCCCCTCTTCTTCCTGGAGGCTTTCGAGGTCGGTGTTTCTTAGGGAGGTTCGAATAGGCAGAAGCCGCTGTAGGAATAGGCTACCACTATCTCTCGCTCTGAACTTATTCAGCCGTTTTACTTGCGCCCGAACCTGTTCCATCGCTTCTTCACTGTGTCTGACCAGGGTCCTTCGCGCTTCACGGCCGTCTTTTGCCTCAAGGACATCAACGAGCTGCCGATGGGAAACCTGTGTTTTCCTTGTTTGTTCGACGTAATTCTCTGAGACTTCTTCGGCGAGGGAGTACGGGAGCATCAAATCCCATAGGCGCTTGAGCATTTGGATTAGGGATCTCTTCTTGCAGGCGTTGATGGCAATCCAGTGGAAGTCTCTGTTGATTCCCTGCAGCGTCATTACGGATTCCAGGCTGATGCTGGCTTCCATTTGGGCCAGCAACTCACGCATTCGATCCAACTCGTCGGGACTGATTTCACAAGCGGCCAGTTCCATGGCCCAGCCTTCCAGTAGAACGCGCATGTGAAAGATCTCCTCGATCTCCTCCGCAGACAGTCCCACGACCCTGAATTCTCTGTAGGGTTCCCGACTGACCAAACCTTCCGAGATCAGTCGCGCCAGCGCCTCGCGCACAGTACGTTCGCTAACGTCTAGATCCCGGGCGGTATCTATTTGATTCAGCCTCGATCCCGGACTGAGGTGGCCGTGGATAATAGCGTGTCGAAGAGACTCGTAAACCTGATCTGCAAGAGTTGCGTTTCGGTTAAGTCTCTCGATTGGCTGAAGGCGTTTGATGGTCAGGTTCCTCCCAACAAGCGGTCTGCATGAATCACAGTGCACAATGCATCAGTTTAGCGGGTATGAGTATGTCTGTCAAGTGATTAGGGTCATCACGCACACGATGAACATGAGCGAGGCAGGGTAGCCAGCCCTTCGCGTGAATCAAATCAATAGAGGCATGATCAAGATGATGACCGGTTCACGTGCGCTCAAGCAGGGGCTCCACGGCACATCTCAGGCAACCCCCCCACTCTCCAACGGTACCTGCAGTGTCGAGGAGGTGACCAAGCAGAAGAACAACCGCACCCGCGATGTTGATGGATGCATCTGCGTTCTGTTGGTCAACTTCTCGAAGGAGCTCAAGTTCGCTGGTGCCGAGATCGACTGGATGATCGTCGTCGGCGCATTCAATCCGTTGTTCCTGTAGCGCGGCTCTAGCGCCATCCGCTCGGCAACGCCGTTCTTCTCCGCGCGACATCGCGGCCAAGCGCCAGAGGAGGTGGGGCAGAGGATGCTAGAAGCGAGAGGTTTTTCTCCA
>Ga0307380_10010648_pt1 | contig 11569 bp, 6 predicted proteins | sample UN3MG_FD_202239 | JGI IMG/M metagenome (GOLD analysis project Ga0307380, IMG submission 202239) | Soil microbial communities from Risofladan, Vaasa, Finland - UN-3 | ecosystem: Environmental > Terrestrial > Soil > Coastal area > Acid sulfate soil | place: Finland: Risofladan, Vaasa | collected... | reverse complement strand
CAACGGGAACGACTGGGATCGTGAGGGGCCCAGTCTGGACCAGGGATGGTACCGTCTGAGGGTGGCCAGGTTCGCCCGGAAGCACTGGAAGCAGGAGTGGCCCTGTGACGTGGACGTGAAGGTCGGACGACAGTACATCGAGGTGGGACAGGGCCTCGTGATGTCGACGATCCTGGACGCGGTCGCCCTCGAGTTCGGGAACTTCTATTTCACGGCGAGGGTTTTCGGGGCCAAGACCTTCCCCAGTCACGAGAACATCGACGCCTCCGCCCCCAAGTGGTGGCACGACAAGCGGGCCATCTACGGTGCCGAGGCGTCCGTCAAGAACCTCCTGCCGGGACACGAGCCCTACGCCTACGTCGTCGTGGTGAACGACAGGAACTCGCACAACGCCGTCCCGCCGGTGGGGATGACCTTCGACTACGACCCGATGTACTTCGGTGTCGGCTCACGGGGGTACCTCATCTCGAACCTGCGGTACTGGGGTGAGTACATCTGGGAGCGCGGGAAGGGACACACCATCGGCCAGCACATCCACGCACGGGCGTGGGTGGCGGGTGTGGACTATTACTTCATCGACTGTCCGACGCGTCCGCACTTCACGGTCGAGTACGCCCGGGGCTCGGGCGACCCCGACGCCGTGGCCCCCACCAACACCGTCGGCGGCAGTCTGCCCGGCACCAGTGACCGTGGGTTCCTGGCCACCGGCTATCACGACACCGGTGTGACCTTCGCCGGACGTCTGGCGAACCTCCACGTGCTGAGGGTGAGTGGGGCCTTTCATCCCTTCGAACGGTGGGCCTGCGTGAGGAACCTGGAATTCGGGACGTCCTACTACTGGTTCGACAAAGACAAGGGCACCGGCGGGGTCAGTGACTTCCGGGCCAACCTGCCGAACACCGACCTCGGCGAGGAACTCGACCTGTACGCCAACTGGCGGATCACCTCCGACCTGCTGTTCACCGTTCGGTGGGGACTGTTCTGGCCGGGCAGGGCCTACACCGACCGGAACGACCGTCAATACGTGCTGGGCAGCGTCACCTACAGTTTCTGAGAGGACAGGGCGATGAAACGACTGACAGCGGCCGCACTCGTCACGGTACTGCTCCTGGCACCCGTGACGGCGAGCGCGGACAACGCCTTCTACCGCATCCTTGCCGCCAAGCCGAACGCTTCGTTCGAGGACGCGGTGCGTGCCTTCTTCAACCTGGCGCTTGACACCGAGGCCGGCCAGAGGTCCTTCGACGAGCAGGCCCAGGCCCTCATCGACATGAAGGTCATCCGCAAGAAATGGACACGGAATCCGAAGGCACCGCTGACCCGTGGTCGCGCCGCCTACATGATCTGCCGGACGTGCGGCATCCGTGGGGGCATCACGATGACGCTGTTGGGAACGAGTGAGCGGTACGCGTTTCGTGAGTGTCGCTACCTGGAGGCGTGGGCCGACGGGAACCAGGCGGACCGCATGACCGGCGGCGAGGTGCTGGGCATCCTGAAGTGGGCCGCCGACTACATCGAGGAGCACCCGAAGGGCAAGGTGAAGCCCCGCGGCTCGGCGGCCTCGCTCCAGCAGGCCGCCCCCGCGCCGAAGCCCGACACCGCGGGGAGTATTGCCGACGAGCTGGACGCCGCCGAACGGGCCAAGAAAAAGTAACGTCTCGCGGCCCGAAGTCGACGGGACGGGATTCGAGCGGCCGGAGGGCCGGTTTTAGTGTATCTAAGCCGGTGTCCTGCGGTCGACACCGGGCGATAAGCCGTGGTGTGGCCCTTTTCAGGCGTTATCGGCCCGCAGAGGCCCGTTATCGGCGGTTTTTGTTGCCGAAGCGGCGATTGCGGGCTATACTTAGACGGGGTGGTATTCCGGCAAACCACAGGTCAACCAGCGAGGATGGGGTGCAGAAATGAGAAAGAGCGTATGCATGCTGATCGTCGTTGTTCTGGTCTTCCACGGTGTGGCGATGGTCGCCTTCGCGCAGGCGGCGCCTGCCGAGAAGGTCGAACCCCAGCCGACCGCCGGCACCGTCACCGTCGTCGAGGCCAAGGGAAGTGTCGAGGTGCGTCCCTCCGCCGACAAGCCGTGGGTCGCGGCAAAGTCCGGGATGAAGCTCACCAGTGACTGGGAGATCTCAACCGGTCTCAACGGTCAGGCGGTGCTGCGCTTCGAGGACAACAGTGAAGTGGTGGTGCAGCGACTGACCGAGATGAAGATCAGTGAGTTTTCGCGCACCCCGGGGACGGTGAAGACCCGTCTCAAGATGAAGTATGGTGCGGTTCGCATCCAGGTGAAGAAGGGCACCGCCGCCAACGACTTCAAGGTCTCCTGTCCGACGGCCACCGCCAGTGTCAAGGGCACCAAGATCAAGGAGTTCTCGTATTTCCGGGGTCTGGGCGGCAAGCTGCGCATGGGCAACGAAGGGAAGGCGGAATACTCCGTCAATCCCACCATCCCCGTGGGTCCCGGCGGAAAGACCGACTCGAACCTCACCAGTCCCATCGTCTACGCCATGATGGGCACGTGGGTGCCGGTCAACTTCTCGGGCTTCACGAAGGAGGAGACCTGGTCCTCAATGTGGCACGGCACGGGCGGCGAAGGGGCCTGGGGGAACCTCACCCCGAGCAGTCCGAGCAACTTCAACGTGTTCGGACAGATCCTGCTGGGCACCACGAACCACGAGAACGGCGACTGTGGGACCATCGAGCCGTGGTAGACGGGGACAACTTGGATGCCTGAAGGGGGCGGCTTCAAACGTGAGCTCACCGGCCCGGCTTTGGGACTCCTCGCCGTCGCTCTCGTGCTCACCCTCGCCTTCACCACCGAACTCTACCGTCAGATCGAGCTGAAGACGCTCGACATGCGCTTCGGTCTCCGTCCGGAACTCCAGCAGACCGACCTCATCCTCCACATCGATATCGACGACAGTTCCATCAGCCGGTGGGGTCGGTGGCCCTGGCCCCGGGACCGTCACGCGGACCTGGTGAGGACGTGTAAGGAGCTGGGGGCCCATGAGGTGATCTTCGACGTCGAGTTCCCGGAGCCCAGCTCCGGCGAGGACGACAACGCCTTCGCCGCCGGTCTGCACGAGACCGGTTTCTCCTTTCTCCCCTTTCGACTGGCACACTCTCAGGCGGACTCGTCCGGGGAAGAAGAGGTGCGCCAAAGGATCCAGGGGGCACTGCTCGAGCATTTCGACGCCGACGCCGCCGACCTCGCACGTCAGTTGAACGTCCCCGAATCCGCGGTCGACTCGGAGCTGGTCGGACTCAAGAAATCCGTGGCCCGCACCGTCGGCCGACAGCTCCTCGAGGAAAAGGGCGAGCTGACCTTGAAGATGCTGCTGGACAAGCTCCTCCCGAAGCGCAAGCCCTTCGTCGAGTCGGTCGAGGAGAAGGTCATCATTCCGGCCGCCGTGGACCACTGTCTCGCCCTGAAGCGAATCTACGAGATCAGTGCGAGACTCCTGCCGGAAGGTCCCCAATGGGAACGGATTCCCCGGACCTCGGAGATCGAGGTGCCCATCGACGTGCTGACTCGGAACGCCGTGGGGTTCGGGGCGTCGAACGCACCCACCGACGCCGAGGACGGCATGCTGCGTCACGTGTCGCTTTTTTTCGTGCGCAAGGACCGTCTGCTGCCGCACCTCTCACTGGTCGCCGCCTGTCGGGCCCTCGCGACGGACGTGAGAAACGTCGAGGTCGTCCCGGGCAGTCACATCACCATCCACCCCCAGAACGACCAGGCCGGCAGCCGCCAGCCCATCATCGTCCCGGTGGACGAGGAATGCCGGATGATCATCAACTGGGCCGGCAACCGTCGAACGGCATGGAACAACCTGTTCGCACACGTTCCCTACGGTCTCGTCCGTGGTCTCAACCGGTTCCGCGAGAACATCGCCGACAACCAGAGGGTCCTTGCCGAGATCTACCGGGACAACGACCAGTTCGTCGGCGGCAAATGGACGAGGGCAAACCAGGAGGTGACCGCGCTCAAGGCAAAGGGCGAGCTGTCGGCCGAGGACCGACAGAGACTCGAGACCCTCCAGAAAGAGCAGCAGGACGTCGAGAAGCGCATCCGGGACTTCCTGGTGAAGAACACCGCAAATGAGGGACAGAATGAGGAGGAACGCAAGCTCATCGCGCAGATGAGATACTATCTCGCCGGCATCGACGAGCTGCGGAAGGAACAGGAACGACTCCGGACGAACCTGCGTCACGTTCGCGAGCAGCTCGAATCCCTCATTCGGGGCAAGCTGTGCATCGTCGGGTCGACCGAGTCGGCCTCCACCGACCTGAAAGCCACACCCATCCATCCCCTGCTCCCCGGGGTCGGCGTGCATTCCGCCGTTGTCAACTCGATTCTCCAGCGCCAGTTCGTCCGGAGGGCGCCCGACTGGGTGAACGTGGTCGCCATCGCGGTCGTGGGGCTGCTGGTGAGTCTGGTGGCCAGTTTCCTGAGCACGCGTGGGGCGGCCGTCGGCGGTCTGGCCGTGCTCGTCGGGTGGGCGGTGCTGACCTTTCTGGTGTTCTGGCTCGCCGGGTGGTGGGTGGCGATGGCGGGGCCGGTGATGGCGGGGTTCCTGGCGTATGCGGCCATCACGGCGTACCGTCAGCTCACCGAGGAACGTCAGAAGCGTCACATCCGCAACACCTTTCACCACTACCTTGCACCCACGGTGGTGGCGGAAGTGCTGAAGAACCCGGACGCCCTCAAGCTGGGCGGTGAACGCAAGGAACTGACCGTGTTCTTCAGTGACGTCGCCGGGTTCACCCCCATCTCCGAGCAGATGGAGGCCGAGAACCTGGTGCTGCTCCTGAACGATTACCTCTCGGAGATGTCGGACGTGATTCTCGACTCCAAGGGGTATATCAACAAGTACGTAGGCGACGGGATCATGGCGGTGTTCGGGGCGCCGCTTTACGATCCCGAAAACGCCGCGGCCGCCTGCCGGGTGGCACTGGAGAGCCAGCACCGGCTGAAGGACTTCCGGGCCAAGCTCGCCCAGGAGAAGCGTCCCATCATCCGGGCACGCATCGGGATCAACTCCGGCGTCATGGTCGTCGGAAACATGGGCTCACGCACCCTCTTCGACTACACCGTCATGGGGGACAACGTCAACATCGGGGCCCGACTCGAAAACGCCAACAAGCACTTCGGCACCGAGATCATCATCGGGGAGAGCACCTACAACCTGGTCCGTGACACCTTCGAGGCCCGTCGACTGGGTCTCGTGCACGTGAAGGGCCGCTCGAAGCCCGTCGGGGCTTACGAACTCCTGGCCGAAAAGGGCAAGTGTCCTCCCCTCGTTCAGAAACTCCTGCCGCACTACGAGGAAGGACTCGCCGCCTATGCCGAGCAGCGATGGGATGCGGCCATCGCCGCTTTCTCCGAGTGCCTGAAAATCAACGACAAGGACGGTCCCAGCCGGGCCTATCTCGACCGGTGTCGCCAGCTCGCCGAACACACCGGCATCGAGCACTGGGACGGCACCTTCACCCTCGAGACCTGAGTTCCTCAAGGCCCCAGTGGGTGGGACAGCCATTCGACAGGCTCATGGCCCTGAGCAAGTCGAAGGGGAGCCCCGCCACGCAGACGCCTCAGCGAACTCACGTGAGACCGGCTACAACCCCAGAACGTCGAGCATGGAGTAGAGACCGGGTTTTTGGGTGAGCACGAATTTCGCCGCGCGGACGCCGCCGCGGGCGAAGGTCTCACGCGAGCCGGCGACGTGCTTCAACTCCACGCGCTCGCCGACGGCCGTGAAGAGTATGGTGTGCTCGCCGACGACGTCGCCGCCCCGCACCGCGTGGATGCCGATCTCGTTCGAGGTCCGTTCGCCCACCGCGCCCTTCCGACCGAAGACGGCGTCTTTCTTCAGGTCGCGTCCCGTCGCCACTGCAACGGCCTCGGCCAGCTTGAGTGCCGTTCCCGAGGGGGCGTCCTTCTTGAAGCGGTGGTGCATCTCGACGATCTCCACGTCGTACTCCTCGCCGAGTGCCCGGGCCACGTCGCCGACGACCTTGAGCAGCAGGTTCACGCCGATGGACATGTTGGGGGCGAAGACGACGGGGATGATCTTCGCCGCCGCGGCGATCCTGCCCGTCTGGTAGTCGTCGAGACCGGTGGTGCCGATGACCATCGGGACCTTCCGCTCGACACAAGTCTCGAGACGTCCCATGGTCCCCGCCGGAAGTGAGAAATCGATCATCACGTCCACCTCGCTGTCGAGGTCGTCGGACAGGTAGACCCCGAGGGGCTGTCCGAGACCGGCGAGGGTGCCGACGTCCTCGCCCAGACGGGGGTCGCCCGACGCTTCGAGCGCGGCGCCGAGTCTGAGTTCCTCGTCGTGCGCCACCAGCTGGATGATCATGCGGCCCATCCGACCACACGCGCCGTTGACGGCCGCCACCGATACCTTCCGCCTCTTCGCCGTCATAGAACCTCCTCCAGAACCTTGAGGATCTCCTCCAGGTCGTTGGGAACCTTAATGGGCTGATTCTGAAAGCCGAGCTTCGTCACCTCGAACTTCTCCGCGTATTTCTTCCGGAACGCTTCCACCGGAAGTGAGTGATAGTCCACACTGACGTTCGGGTCCTTGAGGACGTGACCGGTGAGGACGCAGGCCACACGGTCGTCGGGGGAGATGACACCCTCTTGGACGAGGTGTTTGAGTCCGGCGACGGAGGCGGCGGAGGCCGGCTCACACCCCAGTCCCCCGGCGCCGACACGTGCCTTGGCGTCCAGGATGTCCTCGTCCGACACCTCACGCACGAGGCCGTCGGTGACCTCGAGTGCCCGCAGGCATTTCTTCAGGTTCACCGGCCGGTTGATCTCGATGGCCGACGCGACGGTGTGCGCACGGTCGTTCCGCTCGTCCATCTGCCGGTAGTCCTCCTCGATAGCGGCGTCGTCGACGTGTCCGTCGTTCCAGGTGAGGTGCTTCTCCTCCACGATGCGATAGAGGGTGCGTGCGCCGGTGGCGTTGATGACGGCGAGCCTCGGGGGCCGCTTGATGAGTCCCAACTCGACCAGTTCCATGAACGCTTTCCCGAAGGCGGAGCTGTTGCCCAGGTTTCCGCCCGGACAGATGACCCACTCGGGCACCTCCCAGTCGAGTCCCTCGAGGATGCGATACATGATGGCCTTCTGGCCCTCCAGACGGAACGGGTTGAGGGAGTTGACCAGGTAGATGCCCTTCTCGGTGCAGACCTCCTGGATGCGTGCCATGGCGTCGTCGAAGTCGCCGTCGATCTGGAGGGTGAGTGCCCCGTATTCGAGGGCCTGTGAGAGCTTTCCGAAGGCGATCTTGCCGCCGCCGACGAAAACCACCGCACGCATCAGTCCCGACTGGGCCGAGAAGAGCGCCAGCGACGCCGAGGTGTTTCCGGTGGAGGCGCACGCGGCGATCTTCGCCCCCGCCATCCGACCGTGGGTGAAGGCCCCCGTCATCCCGTTGTCCTTGAACGACCCCGACGGGTTGAGTCCCTCGTACTGGAGGAAGAGCCGGTCGGGCTTGAGCCCGACGTATTCGGCGACGGCGGGAGACTGCTTGAGAAGTGTCTGTCCCTCGCCGATGGTGACGACCCGGTCTGCGGGTGCGAAGCTGAGGAGTTCCCGGAACCGCCAGACACCGCTGAGGTTCAGTGGGTTCCGTCGGTCGGCCCAGCGTTCCTCGAAGGCACGCAGTGTCTTCGGAAGCCTGATCCCGTCCCAGTCGTAGCGGACGTCGAGGAGGTTGCCGCATCCGGGACACTTGCTGTGGACCTCCGCGACGTCGAAGGTGCGTGCGCACGCCGGGTTGATGCACTGCTGATGGGCCTTGTCGCTCATGTCCTGCTCCAGAGGTAAGTGCGTCGGTGCGGGGTCACCCGCGGTCGCGGTATTTCCGGCTCATGAGGTTGAGGAAATCGCGCTCCTGGTTGCTGAGCGAGCTGATGCCGTCACGGTGCACCTTTTCGAGGATGCGGTCGAGTTCGGCCTGCTCGGCGGCGGAGCGTCTCACGTCCATCATCCGTCGTCTGGCGCCCCAGAAGGCCAGGAGGCTCCTTCCCAGAGGCCGGCCCTTGACCCAGAGGTACCCGACGGCCATCCCGCCGAGGTGTGCCCAGTGGGCGACGCCGTCGGCCCTGTCCCCCAGCAGACTGACGATGGTGATGAAGGCGAAGATGAGGGCGAGTGTCCGTGCCTTGATGGGAAACATGAAGAAGATGAGAATGCGCGCGTGCGGGAAGAGCATCGCGAACGCGACCAGGATCCCCAGCGTCCCGCCCGAGGCCCCCACCACCATCGCGTTCGGCTGAAACAGCGACAAGAGCGCCCCGGCCACCCCGCACAGGAAATACATCAGCAGGAACGACAGGGTCCCCAGCTGTCGCTCCACCTGTCCGCCGAAGAAGAACAGTCCCAGCATGTTCCCCAGAAGGTGCCACGGTCCGGCATGCACGAACATGTACGTCACCGGCTGCCATACGGCCCCCCGGGCGAAGTTCGGCACATAGAACCCCACCCACTCGAAGACGTCCGGGAAGCTTCGACTCAGGATGAGGATGACCAGGAACGCAGCCACGTTGGCGGCGACGAGCACCTTGGTGGTCCTCGTCCAGCGTGAGCCGAACGACAGAGCCGAGCCGCCCGTGCCGTGGTCGTCATGGTGGTAGTAGGGTCTCATGACCGAAGGTCGGAACTCCAGGGAAGTCCGGGTCTGGGGGATATTAGAGCAGAGAAGCAAGGGGATTTCAAGGGGGTACGCGAAAACGCCCCGGACCCCCGAGCTATCGGGGGACCGGGGCGTGAAAGTCCCTGACGTTTCTAGTAGATGCTCAGGTCGTCGGACATGCGGAGCATGCGCACGTTGATCGGCCCGGTGAAGTCGCACCGGCCGTCCTGGTTCACGCGCAGGACGGTGGAGCGGTCGAGGATGCCGAGGAGCTGTTTCCGTGCGTATTCACGCTTGCTCCTGTAGGAACGGAACGGCAGTTTTCGCCCGGGATGGAAGTACGGCTCGCAGATCCGGGCGTTGATGTCGACCTCGAAGACGTTCGCCCGGGTGGTGAAGTAGTTGGCCACCCAGGTGAAGACCATGTCCCGCTCGTCCCGCTCGTCGTAGATGCCGTCCCCGTCGTCGTCCCCACCGATCGGGAGACGCGTCGGCTCGTCGTACCGGAGTCTCGTGATGCCGAATTCCGTCATGGGAGAGACGCCGTCTCGCCAGTTGTCCCCCCCGTACCAGATCTCCCCACAGAGGTAACTGCCCGGGTAGGGAGAGACATGGTCGGCCCGCAGCAGGTCCCCGATGGTCTCCATGGGACCGCAGTAGAAGTTGTAGCCGCTCCGGTGACTCGTCCGGGCGGTGCTCGTCACGTAGTTGACCGGGAAGGTCACCCTGCCGCCGTCACGGACCCCCTTGTTGTCCGGCCAGGGCATGGCCATGACCGCCGCGGGGATCATGTTCAGGTCCATCTTCCCGAAGACACGGATCTCCGGTCCGCACTTGTCGCCGGCCTGACGACCGGTGTCGTCGTCGTCGACGGCCCCGTCACCGTCGTTGTCGATGCCGTCGTTGGAGGGGTCCCACAGGGTGAAGATGTCGAGGATGTGGAGGTTGGCGGGGTCCATCTGCGAGGCGGTCGGCGTGTACTTCCCGGCGGGGAGGAAGGGCCGGTAGAGGTCGAACTTGGCCTTGGTGTCGAGTTCGTTCATGTAGCGGTACCGCACCCAGTAGTTGTCCCTCACCGGCTCCTGGGCCTTTTCGTGCACCCAGGTGAGGGGCCCGTCCTGGGCACAGTTCATCATCATCAGCTCGCCGAGCCATCCGATGGAGGGGATGTCCCCGTCGACGATCTTGAAGTTCCGCTCGAACTTCCGCTCGTACTCGTAGCGACTGACGCCTATCGTCGGATAGGAGGATGACCCCGCGTCGACGGGATAGTCCACGTTCGGCTTGCCCAGGGTGGGGAACTGTCCGATGTTCCAGCCCTCACACCACAGCACGTTGCACTCGTCGTCCTCGCCGTACTTCACCTCGGGGAGTTCGCCGCTGCCCGGCGCCGGCACCGGCCGGGTGAGGACGTGCGCGTTCATCGGGTCCCATCGACGGTAGCTGCCCAGGTAGATGGTGCTCCGGCCCCCGGGTCCGTTGCGTCCGGTGCCCGGCCCGTACGACTGGACCAGCTGGATGATGGGGGTCTTGTCGACGCAGATGAGTTTCTTCCCATCGGTCTGCTCGACCTTGTTGGGTTCGGTGGGCACGTTCGCGGCGGCGTCCCCGTAGAGCGGCTTCCACAGGGAGAACCGGATGCCCCCGAAGGGGTCGTCAATCGAGGTCCGGCCTTCCAGCTCGAGTCGGGTGAGCCCGGGCGGCCAGTTGACCGTCTTCGACCACCCGACGTGTGCGAACCGACTCCAGGTCTTCCGGTTCTCGACGGTATCCCCGGGGTAGGCGTAAATCCCGTCGGCACCGATCCTGGCATTTCCAGCGTCGTCGATCAGGCCGTTGTTGTTGGGATAGGTCTCGTTCGGGTCGTCGGTGAAGCGGGTCAGTTCCCCCAGGCGGTAGAAGTGCTCCCCGATCTTCAGGTAGTAGTTGCTGATGTCGTAGGCCTCGTCGGCGTCGGGGATCCAGGGGATGTTCTCCATGGGGTTGTAGAGTTCGACCCGGATGCGGAAGAGTTCATAGTCCGCGGTGTTGGCGAGGGTCTTGCTGTAGAAGACGACCTCGTTGATGACGGGCTGCTTCTCGACGCCGAGGGCCCAGGCGGTGTGGTCGGGGGCCTCGAAATAGGTCTCGTGCTGGTCACGGTCCACCATGTCGGTCAGGGACGCGATGAACTGACAGGCCTTCTGACTGGCGTTGGGTGTGCTGGTGTGCTGAAGTGCCGCCCGCAGCATGTAGAAGAGTCTCCTCCGCTCGGCCGGGGCCTTGGCGGCCCACTTCGACTTCAGGCTGCCGTCCTCGCCGGAGAGACCCTCCGGACCGGACGCCCCGATGATGTTGGGGTTAACGCGTTTCAGGATGTCGATGTGACTCCAGTCCCCGGGGAAGTCGTACCCCTCCCCCGGCCAGATCTTCCCCCGCAGGATGGTGTCGGTGGACCACATGGTGGCGTAAGGTCTCAGCTTCTGCCACTCCACGTCGCCGAGGATGCGGGCGATGGCACTGGTGCCCGGGTGGTCGACACTGTGGTCGTGCTCCATGACCTCGTTGGGACCGAAGTAGCGGTCCTGGTTCATGGGGTTCTCGGGTGAGGGGAACTTGTAGTAGCTGGCCCCGTCCCGTCGCCAGCCCACACGCCAGCGGCTGTTCCCGTTGACGGGAATCCCACTGCCCCCGCCCCAGCGGTACCGGATGATCTCGCGTGCCTTGGCCCGGTCCGCCCCCACGTCGGGCGGATGACCTTGACCGTTGATGTACTCATACCCCGGGTAATCGTCCCGACGGAAGAGCCGTTCGAGACTGGCCGCCGCCGGGGCATACAGGACGTTGTTGTAGGCGTGCGGGAAGCCCCCCCGGTAGAGGTACTCGACCTCCGTGGGAAACCCCTTCCACTCGAGACGTCCGAGATGCTCACTGGGAAC
>Ga0307380_10010647_pt1 | contig 11569 bp, 10 predicted proteins | sample UN3MG_FD_202239 | JGI IMG/M metagenome (GOLD analysis project Ga0307380, IMG submission 202239) | Soil microbial communities from Risofladan, Vaasa, Finland - UN-3 | ecosystem: Environmental > Terrestrial > Soil > Coastal area > Acid sulfate soil | place: Finland: Risofladan, Vaasa | collected... | reverse complement strand
AGTCGCGTTTCTTGCGGTACTTCTCGAGCGGTGCCTTCCTGGCCATTTGACTTGGCCCTCCTCCCGTAGCGGGTTAAGATAGGATGGCAGCGCGGTGGGTCCCCGCACCCACCGCGCCAACGCGCAAGCGGCCACGGAGCGCGGCGGGTACGGGGACCCGCCGCGCAAAGCGAAACTGCTGCGGGCGAGGATACCCGTAGGATACCCAGGTCGGCCCCGCTGCCGCAAGGCCGCGCCGGCCGGCCCCCGCGGAGAGGTGCCATGATCGACCTGCGCAGCGACACCGTTACCCGGCCCACCCCCGAGATGCGCCGCGCCATGGCCGACGCCGAGGTCGGCGACGACGTCCTGGGCGACGACCCCACCGTCGCGGCCCTGGAGCGGCGCACGGCCGAGGTCCTCGGCAAGGAGGCCGCCGTCTACATGCCCTCCGGCACGATGACCAACCAGGTGGCCATCCGGGTCTGGACCGAGCCGGGCGACGAGATCATCCTGGAGGCCGATGCCCACTCGTACTTTTTCGAGTCGGGCGGGCCCGCGGCCCTCTCGGGCGTCATGTGCCGCCTCATCGCGGGCCAGAGGGGTCTCTTCACGGCCGACCAGGTTCGCGCGGCCCTTCGGCCGGCGAACGAACACTTCCCGCGCACGCGGCTCGTGTGCGTCGAGAACACGCACAACCGCGGCGGCGGCACGGTCTGGCCCGTCCGCCAGATTGCCGACGTGGCCGCCGTCGCGCGCCAGGCGGGCCTCAAGATGCACCTGGACGGTGCGCGGCTATGGAACGCCGCCGTCGCCTCGGGCACGTCGGAGGCCGAGTACGCCGGGCACTTCGACAGCGTCAGCGTCTGCTTCTCGAAGGGGCTGGGAGCACCCGTCGGGTCGGCTCTGGCGGGGTCGGCGGAGTTTGTGGCGCGGGCGCGGCGGTTCCGCAAGATGTTCGGCGGCGGCATGCGGCAGGCGGGCATCGTCGCCGCCGGGGCACTCTATGCGCTCGAGCATCACCGCGAGCGCCTGGCCGAGGACCACGCCAACGCCCGGCGCCTGGCCGAAGGGCTGGCGGCGATGCCTGGCATTCAACTTGACCCCGCCACCGTCGAAACCAACATCGTCGTCTTTGCGGTCACGGCGATGCCGGCGTCGCGGCTGGTCGAGCGGCTTCAGGAACGGGGCGTCCTGGCGCTGCCCCTTGACGCCGCCAGCGTCCGGGCCGTGACCCACCTGGGCGTGTCGAGCGACGACGTCGACGCGGCCATCGAGGCGTTCGCGGCGTGCCTGGCGCGTCCGTAGGGGCACGACATCGTCCGTAGGGGCACGACATGTCGTGCCCCTACCAGTTCGCGGCGGGTACGGCGGCTCGCCCAGGGCGAGCCGTGAGAGAACCTGGGAGGTCCGACATGCGACACGTCATACTGGCATCGGCGGTGCTGTGTCTCGCCTCGGCGGCCGTCGCGGCGGCCGACGGGCCGGCGAAACTTCCCGAAGGCGACACGGGCATCGCCGCCAAGTGCCCCGGCGACCGGGACATCGCGAAGGCCCCCAAGGTCCTGCTGCACGAGGACTTCGAGGCGGGGGTGTTCGACCCGGCCCGGTGGCCCAGCATCTCGAACAAGGCCGGCGCCCTCTCGTTCTCCGACGACGTGCCGCGCGGCTCGCCCGGCACCAAGAGCCTCCTCGTGACGGCCAAACTGGGCGAGAACACGGGCGGGCACCTGTTCCGGCGGTTCAAGCCGGGCGTCGAGAAGATGCACGCCCGGTTCTACGTCCGGTTCGCGCCGGACTGCGATTACATCCACCACTTCGTCCACATCGTGGCCGAGAACCCGCCCACGTCGTGGCCGACCGGCGGCGCGGGGCTGTGCCCGGCGGGCGACAAGAAGTTCTGCACCGGCCTGGAGCCCGCCGGCATGTCGAAAAAGCACCCCCCGCCCGGCGCGTGGAACTTCTACACCTACTGGCACCAGATGAAAAAGTCGGGCGACGGCAAGTTCTGGGGCAACTCGTTTCTGCCGCAGCCGCCGCGTGTGCCCGAGCGCGGCACGTGGTACTGCATGGAGATGATGATGCAGAGCAACGCGGTCGGCAAGGCCGACGGCCGGCAGGCGTTCTGGATCGACGGCCGACTCGTCGGCGACTTCGGGGGCCTCGAGTGGCGCACCGCCGCCGACCTCCAGATCAACGCCTTCTGGCTCATGAGTTACATCACCGACCGCTGGACCCGGAACAAGGTCAACCGTGTCTGGTTCGACGACGTGGTCGTGGCCACCGACTACATCGGCCCGGTCAAACAAGTCGCCAAGTGAGCGGGAGGCGAAGTGGCTGATTGTGGGTAGTGTTGGGGGGTCGTTCCATGCTCGAAACGCCTTCAGTGGCGATCACCAAGAGCAGCCGCCATCAGAAGATCATCGGGGATTTTGGCGAGCAGATGGTCATGAATTGGCTGTCTCGTTCCGGCTACGAAGTAGTGAGGGTCGATCATACTGGGATTGACGTGATTGCCTATGAGCCGCGGTCGGGTCGCAGACTCGGCATTTCGGTCAAGTCACGCACCCGAATGTCGGGAACCGACAACTCGGCGGTGAGCTTGTTCTCGTACGGGGGCAAGAAGGATGCCGAGAAGCGTCAACATCTGCTCAAGGCGTGCAGGGCGTTTGGCTGTGAGCCATGGATTGCCGTCTATGTAGAGTGTGAATCGAAGGCCGACCTATACTTGACTCGGCTCCAGCACTACGACATGAATTACCGGCGTGAAGGAAGAAAAGTGGAGGTTTGGGCAATGTCAAGCAAGGCGAGACAGCAATACGCCTGCGACGGTGCCGTCATGCACGTGGGTATCGTGTTCACGCCGGAGAACTGGATAGCGGTCACGAAAGTGCCTTGACGGAACCGCCACACAGCATCCGCGTCCCCGGGCATCGGCAGGGAAAGGAGAACCTCATGAGCCTGGACAAGGCCAACCATGACACGGAGAGGCGACCAACTCTCAGCCGGCGGCGGTTCATCCGGGGGGCTGCGGCGGGCGCGGCGCTCACCGTTGTCCGGGCGTCGGCCGTCCGCGGGGCCGAGGCCAACTCGACCATCGACCTGGGCGTCGTCGGCCTCGGCGGTCGTGGCGCCTGGATCGCCAACCTCTTTGCCCGGCACGGCGGGTACCGGATTACGGCGGTGGCCGACTACTTCCCCGAGGTGGCCGAGGCGCGCGGCGAGGGCCTGGGCGTCGAGAAGGCCCGCCGGTTCTCGGGCCTGGCGGCCTACAAGCGGATGATCGACGCCAAGGTCGACGCCGTGGCCCTCGAGACGCCGCCGTACTTCTTCCCCGGGCACGCCGCGGCCGCCGTCGAGGCCGGTTGCCACGTCTACATGGCCAAGCCCGTGGCGGTCGACGTGCCGGGATGCCTGACCATCGGCGAGGCGGGCAGGAAGGCCGGCGAGCGGAAGCGGTGCTTCCTGGTCGACTTTCAGACGCGGACCGACCCGTTCTTTCAGGAGGCCGTCAAACGCGTCCACGAGGGCGCGCTGGGCCACGTGGCGCTGCTGAGTTCGTACTACACGGACGAGGCGTTTCCCGATCCGCCCAAGACGGCCAGGCCCGACAGCCGATTCCGGAACCTCGTCTGGGTGAACGACATCGACCTGGGCGGCGGATACCTGGTGAACGCCGGCATCCATGCCGTCGACGTGGCCCTGTGGCTGGCCCGGCAGACGCCCGCCACCGCCATGGGCTCGGCCCGCATCGGCCGCGCCGACCCCCACGGCGACAGTTGCGACGCGTACTCGGTGACGTACGAGTTTCCCGACGGCCTCATTCTGAACCATCGCGGCGAGCACCTGCACAACCTGCACGGGTTCACCTGCGGGTGCGTGGCCTACGGTCGCGGGGCGTACATGGAAGGGAACTACGCCGGCAAGGCCTGGCTCCGCGGCGGCCCCAAGGGGTACCGCGGCGGCGACGTCGAGAATCTTTACGAGGCGGGGGCCGTCCGGAACATCGCCGCCTTCCACCAGAACGTCACCCAGGGCGACTTCGCCAACCCGACCGTCGCCTCGAGCGTCAACAGCACGCTCGCCACTATCCTCGGCCGCGACGCCTGCCGCCATAACACGAAACTGACCTGGGACGAGATGATGAAGACCAACCGCCGGATCGACGTCGACCTCATCGGTCTGGTCCAGTGAGAAACGGTCTTCAGAACCGCGTTCACGGCTTGCAAGCAAGCCGTGGCACGTGACGTTGCTATGTTGTCATGCTGAGCGCAGCGAAGCATCTCGCTGTGAGAACAACCGAGCGGCCACGACCACGGCGAGACCCTTCGGCCCCTGGCGGGGCCTCAGGGTGACAGCGTAGGCCGTGGCACGCCGCGGTCAACACGCTACCGGTCGGCCACCTTTTTCCACGCGCGGATGTACTCGATGCTAAACGTCGAGGGCAGGTCCTTCTCCTCGGGCAGGCCGAACCACTCGGGCATGGTCTCGGAGTCGAAGTTCAGCGTCAGCGGCTGGTGCCAGTGGGTGTTCTTCTCGGTCCGCCGCAGGACGCCGTCGACGTACCAGGCGATCTTCTCCTTGTCCCACTCCAGGGCGTAGACGCGATAACCGTCGGCCAGGTCGTCGGGGGCTTCCCAGACGGTCGGCTTGTGCCAGTGCGGCCGGTCGGGTTCCTCGGGCGTGCGGAAGACATGGACGTTCATGTGGTCTTTGCGCTTGTGCTCGGGCGAGCCGGCGTCGAGTTTGTCGCCCTTGAACTCGTCGGTGAAGTCGGGCACGGGTTGCCAGCGTGCGGTCTTGGGCGGCCCGAAGGCGTCGGCCGGTTTCGTGGGCACGGCAGGCTTCTCCTCGGCCACCAGGGCGGCGCCCAGGCCCAGCAGCGCGGCCAGCGCCATCGCCATCGCGAGGGTTCTCATGTCACATGTCCTTGCGCAGGGCGCCCGCCAGCGCGGCCGCTGCGGTGGGAGGGGCGGGGACCGCCGGCGCCCGCTGGCCGGGCTTCAGGAACAGGTAATACAGTTGGCCTTCGTTCTGGGCGCGTCCGGCCAGTTCGCCGGCCTCGTCGCCGACGCCCAGGTACAGGTCGCCCCGTCCGGGGGCGCGGATGGCGCCGCCGGCGTCCTGGTCGGCGATGAACCCGCGGTACGGCGCCACCACGATTTTGCCGGCGCGGCGGACCGGCAGTCTCGTCGCCAGGAACCCGAGGGCCCCGCGCGGGAAGATCGACTTGTCGGTCGCCATGGACCGGCCGGCCGTCACGGGTTCGTTCAGGCATCCTCGCGGCCGGCCGTCGGGCACGTCGGCAAAGAAGACGTACCGCGGGTTCCGCCACGTGTACGTCTGGACCTCGGCCGGGTGCTGCCGGAAGTACCGGATCATCTCGGGCAGACCGGCGTACTTGCCGACCTTGCCGTCCTTGACGAGTTCAGCCCGCACGCTCACGTAATCGTGCCCGTTGTTGGCGGTGTACCCGCACGTCTTGAGAGACCCGTCGGGCATCCGCAACTTGACGGTTCCCTGGACCTGGGCGACGTAGGCCTCGAACGGGTCGGCCATCCAGGCGATCTCGTTGCCGGCGTAGAGGTTCTGCGACTCGACGGTCTTGCGATCGGGGAACCGGCCGGTGGGCGTGCCGTCCTCCTGTTTCACGAGGTCGGCCGGGGGCTTGTAGAGCGGCCAGCGGAACCGGTCGGTCCGCACCAGCGACCCCTCGAAGATGGGCGTGTAGTAGCACGTCACCAGCACCGTGCCGCGCATGTCGCACCCCACCGACTCGTACACGTCGAACTGGCGCAGCAGGGCGGCGTTCATCTGGGCGGGCGCGAGGCCCGAGTCGAGCAGCGCCCGGAAGGCCTTCAGGCTCTCGACCGCCTCGGCGTGCGTGATGCCGCAGCAGGGGTAATGCGCCTGGCTCGACGGCTTGGCCAGGTACGCGAGGCTGTGGTCGACGGTCTCGCGCAGGCCGGCCGTCTGGGCGACGGCGGTCGTGAAGTCGGGCAGGCGAGCCGGGTCGGTAATCTTGCGCAGCGCCTGGGCGCCCGGCGGCAGCGGCCGGTTGTAGTCGAGGCGAGGCATGTCTTCGAGCCGGTCGGGTTTGGCACAGCCGACCAGCGCGACGGCGACCAGGGCGACGGCGACTACGGCAAGGCACTTGGGCATGGCACACCTCCAAGGGACCAGGCATCACGTCGGCATTGCAGCAAGGCGATTATCATGTGCCGGGGCGAGCCTGTCAAGTTCGGTTGGCGAGGAGGTGCGCGCCGCGCGAAATCCCCCGCCGGGCAGAAACCGGTTGCCTTGGCACGTGTCATCGGGCAGGATGGGCGGCGTCCGAGGGGGCACGTAGGGTGAGTGCTCCGCACCCACCATCCACATGGGGGCGTGTAGGGTGCGTGCTCTGCACGCACCGTCCGTGCCGCACAGGAGGTCCAAGGCCATGGTTCGACGCGTCGCGCTCGCCGTTGCGGTTCTGGGTTTGTGGGGGCTGGGGCCGGTGGGGCCGGCGCGCGGCGGCCAGGCGCCCGCCCTCACGGTCGAACTCGACACGTCCGAGGTGCCCGACCTGCGGGCCTGGGGCGAGAAGGCACGCGACCTCATGGTCGAGTGGTATCCCCGGTTCGTCAACCTCATCCCGACGCAGGGGTTCACCCCCCCGACCAAGGCCGCGCTCGTCCTTCGCAAGTCGGACAAGGGCATCGGCGGCACGAGCGGCGGCCGCATCGAGGTCTCGTCGCACTGGATCGAAAAACACCCCGAAGACATCGGCCTCGTGGTCCACGAACTCGTCCACGTCATCCAGTCGTACCCCAGCGCCAACCCCGGCTGGGTGACCGAGGGCGTCGCCGACTACCTGCGATGGGCCATCTACGAGGCCAAGCCCCTGGCCTGGTTCCACGTGCCGCAGGAGGCCAAGGGGTACCGGCGCAGTTACCAGGTGGCCGCCGGGTTCCTCTTGTGGCTCGAGTCGGGTCCGGCCCCCGGCATCGTGAACAAACTGAACACGGCCATGCGGAAACGGGCCTACACGGACGACCTCTTCAAGAAGGAATCCGGCCGGTCGCTCGACGAACTCTGGGAGGACTACCGGGTCGCCCGCAAACCCAAGTGAGGCCCGGCCGCCGCCCGGCATCGGAAAGGCGAGGTGCCGAATCATGGCTCGAACCAGCCGGCGTGACATGCTGAAGGTCTCGATGTCGGCGGCCGCCGCCGTGGCCGCCGCGGGCGCAGCCAGGGACGGCCGCGCGCAGGAACCGGCGCCCGGGCCGCCGGCCGGTGCCGGCGCGACGGTCCTGGCCGTCCATCACGACCTGCACACGCACACCGTCTGGAGCGACGGGGCCCACCCCATCGCGCTCCACGTCCTGGAGGCCCGGGCGTTCGAACTCCAGGCCGTCGCCATTACCGACCACCACGCGCCGGGCAGCAAGATCCACGATTCCGAGGACGCCTTCAACCAGTACCTGGCCGAGATCGAGACCCATCGCGCCGGCCAGGACGACGTGCTCATCCTCAAGGGTGCCGAGGCGACCGCGCTCGACTCATCCGGCCGCATCTCGCTCGACGCGCGCCGGGCCGCGCGCCTCGAATGGGTCCTCTGCGACCTGGGCGGCCAGAGCGAGGGCACGCTCCGCAAGACGCCGCGCGATAAGTCGCGCTACATCGACAACGTCCTGGCCACGTACCTGGGGCTGTGCGACGTGCCGTACCTGGACGTCATCGCCCACCCGTTCAACACGGGCAACACCGAGCCGGCGGCCCTGCCGGCGGACTATCCCGAGCGGCGTCTGCGCGAACTGGCCGCCAAGATGGCCGACAAGGGCAAGGTGTTCGACGTGATGAACGACACCATCTACTGGTTCTCGCGGTCGGGCATCGCGCCGCGGGCCCTGACGGCCCAGTACGTCGACTTGGTCCGGATCTTCGCCTCCGAGAAGGTGCGGTTCCAGGTGGGGTCCGACGATCACCGCACGGGCCTGGGCAACACCCGCTGGTCGCAGATCGTCCTGGCCCGCGCCGGCGTGCCGCCTGCGCAGATCGTCGACCCGACCACGATCCGCCGGGTCACCGGCTGACCGGCGCCGTCTCTGCGCCGCGGTCCGCTACTCCAGGTCGGCGTCGAAGTACGCCCGCAGGGCGTCGGGCAGGGGGGGCACGTTGCGCGGCCTGCCGCCGGCACGGAGGCTGGCGGTGGCCTGGCATCCGGCGGCCACGCTGTACCGCGCCGCCACGGGGCTCGTGGCAATCGTGCCGCCGTGGCGGACGTACCGGACGAACTCGTCGACGATCCGCGGGTCGGCCCCGCCGTGGCTGCCTTCCAGGGGCGGGAAGTCGAAGACGGCGTCGCCGTCGGGATGGTAATAGGCCCGCTTGTTCCAGAGTCGGACGCAGGTCTTCTCGCCGGGCACGTCTCCAAAGTTCTCGATGCGTCCCTCGGTGCCGATGAGGGTGTAGTTGCGCCACCCGTCGGGGGCGTAGTGGCACTGCTGGTACGAGGCGAAACGGCCGTCGCCCAGGTCCATGAGCATCAGGCTGACGTCCTCGACGTCGATGACGGGGTTCAGGCCCACCTGGGCCAGCGGCGGCCAGTTCTCGACGTGCCACGATACGTCGCCGCCCTCGCCGGGCGCGTGGCGGTCGGTGATGCGGTCGTACAGCGTCAGGCCGCCCATGGCCGTCACGCGGCGGGTGTATCGGCCCATGAGCCAGTGCAGGATGTCGATGTCGTGGGCGCCCTTCTGGAGCAGCAGGCCGGTGGCCTTGGCCCGCTCGGCGTGCCAGTCTTTGAAGTAGGCGTCGCACCCGTAGCAGACGAAGTGGCGGCACCAGCCGACCATCGGCTCGCCGATGGCGCCCGAGTCGACGAGTTCCTTCATCTTCCGCGTGACCGGGAAGTGCCGCATGTTGTGACCCAGGTACAGCCGCACCCCGGCTCGCCGCGCGGCCCGAAGGATGCGGTCGCAACCCTTGATGGTGATGGCCATGGGCTTTTCGAGGTAGACGTGCTTGCCGGCCTTCAGGGCCGCCACGGCGTGCTCCTCGTGCAGGTAATCGGGCGAGGTCACGAAGACGGCGTCGACGTCGTCGCGCGCGATGACCGCCCGGTAATCGTCGGTCACGAAGGGGCCGTCGCCGAACCATTCCTTGAACTGGCCGAGGGCCTCGGGCCGGACGTCGGCCCCCGCCACGACGCGGACGCCCTCATCAGGCTTGTGGGCCAGCCGCGCCAGGCTCCCCCGGCCTCCCGCCCCGATGACGCCGATGCGAAGTTCGTCGCTACGTGCCATGCGTCCTCCCTTACGCCGGTTCGACCGCGGGTAATGTGCGTCACAGGCGCGAAGGCGGCAAGGGAAATCCAGCCGGAGCCGCAGCCGTAACGGAGCCGCGACCGTAAGGGAGCGGGCGCCGGCCGCGATGGCCTACGCCCCCAGCCGCCGGCGGCACTCGTCCAGCATGTCGCGGGTGCGCGTGGCGCCGACGCGGGTGACGCCCACCGCGCGGACCGCCAGCAGGGCGTCGAGGTCCCGCACGCCGCCAGCCGCCTTGACCTGGACGGCGGGCGGCGAGTGGGCACGCATCAGCCTCAGGTCATCGAGCGTGGCGCCGCCGGTGCCGTAACCGGTCGAGGTCTTGACCCAGTCGGCGCCCAGCCGGCCGCAGATCTCGCACAGGCGAATCTTCTGCCCGTCATTCAGGTAACAGTTCTCGAAGATGACCTTGACCTTCTGCCCGGCACCGTGGGCAAGGTCGATCACGGCCCGGAGTTCGTCGCCGACGCCGTCCCAGTCGCCCGAGAGGACCTTCGAGATATTGACAACCGTGTCGAGTTCCTCGCCGCCGTCGGCCAGGGCCTGCCGGGCCTCGGCCAGTTTGACGGCCGTCGTGTGCCCCCCGTGCGGGAAACCGATGGTCGTGCTCGCCCGGACGCCGCTGCCGCGCAGCACCTCGGCGCACCGCTTGAGGTAATACGGCATGATGCAGACGCTGGCCACGTCGTACTCCAGGGCCAGCCTCATGCCCGCCTCCAGGTCGTCGCGGGTCAGCGTGGGCCCGAGCAGCGAGTGATCGATCATCTTGGCGACGGCGTCGTACGTGTAGTCCATGGGATTCTCCTTTGCCGCGCGGCGGACGCCTTCCGACATCGGGTTCGTGCGCGGTGGGTCCCCGCACCCACCGCGCTGATCCGTAATCGGACCTCGAGCGCGGCGGGTACGGGGACCCGCCGCGCGAACGCGGGGCTGGACCGCGCTACTGGCCGGCCGCGCCCAGGCGGACGTCGGGCGCGATGGCCCGCAGGTCTCGCCGGGGCCGCTGCCATGCGCGGCGGACGGCCGCCTCGACCGCCCCGCGGACCGCCTGGTAATCGGGGTCGCCGGCGTCCTGGTAGACGGTTTCCTTGCAGCGTCCGAGGCCGCCCGATTCCTTGGCCAGCGGCGCGGCCAGAAAGAGGCTGCGGTCGGGCCGGGCCAGGTCGATCCAGGCGGCGCGCGAGACGTCCTGGGCCTTGTGGCACGTGGCGCAGCGTCTCTCGTGAACCGCCGCGATGCCGCGCACCAGGTCGGCGTCGGCTGCCAGGTTATACGGCGGCTCGGCTGGACGCTTGTCGATGAATGAATCGTGGTACGGGGCGTTGGCGTCGATCCAGGTGACCAGGCGGATCCAGTCGCCCCTGGAGAGCGACACCCGCTGGGCGTGCTTCTCGCCGCGAAGGACCTCGACCAGTTTGCTCTTGTGCGAGCCAAAGGCCAGCGGCGCGGTGATTTTGGCGTCGTCGTTCTTGTTCGAGAGGGCCACCAGCCCCGCCCCGATGAGGGTGTCGTAAGCCCGGTTGTGCAGGGCCGTCAGGCCGGCCGCGTAATCCAGGCCGCCCGCGGGTTTCAGGCCGCCGTGGCACCGCACGCAGTGCCGGTCGAGGACCGGCTGCACGTCGCGCAGAAAACTCAAGGGCCGGTCGCCCCACGGCGGCGGCGCGGGCACCGACGGGTCGCGCCGCATCGCCAGGGCGGTCGCGGCGGACGTGGGCGCGACGGCCCGGGTCTCGTGGCAGCCGCTGCATCCGCGGGCTTCGCCCGGCTGGAAACTGATGAACGACCGCATCCGCCGCAGTTCCATGTGGTTCTCATCCAGCAACTGAAAGTACACGGCCGTGTCGACCGGCACGACGAACGTGGCGCTGCCGTCGGCCTCCACCGGCACCGTGCCCAGGATCCGCACGGGCGTCCAACTGACGCCCACGCCCTTGGCGTCGGTCTCGTACCGCATGCCGCCGCGCGTGTTGTCGTACGGCCACGCCAGGCGCTGCGCGATGCGGATGTACCGGATGGCCCGCGGGTCGACGCCGTCGACGCCCAGCCCCGCGTCGGTGAGGGTGCAGACGGCGTACGGCTTGGCGGGGTCGGTCGTGTCGGGCAAAACGGGCGGCCGCGGCCGCGGGCGTAGCGGAATCGGCACGAAACACGAGATGCCCGGGTCGCGGTAGATGAGTTCCTTGTTGCCGAACACGTCGATGAGGTAGATGGCGTACCCCGCGGGGTCGGTCTGGGCGCCGAACCCGTACGAGACCAGGAAGTACTTCTCCGACAGCGGCCAG
>Ga0307380_10010645_pt1 | contig 11570 bp, 10 predicted proteins | sample UN3MG_FD_202239 | JGI IMG/M metagenome (GOLD analysis project Ga0307380, IMG submission 202239) | Soil microbial communities from Risofladan, Vaasa, Finland - UN-3 | ecosystem: Environmental > Terrestrial > Soil > Coastal area > Acid sulfate soil | place: Finland: Risofladan, Vaasa | collected... | reverse complement strand
GAGGGCTGCCCTGTCGAGGTTGATATACCTGAGTTCATCAGGCTCATCGGCGAAGAGAAGTTCATGGAAGCGGCCGCGAAGCTCAAGGAGACGAACGCCCTTCCCGCGATCTGCGGGCGCGTGTGCCCTCAGGAAGAGCAGTGCGAGCTGACGTGCGTCCTGGCGAAGCGCGATCAGCCGATCGCGATCGGACGCTTGGAAAGATTCGCCGCCGACTGGGAAGCGGCCCATCAGAATGAGTCGGGGAAGTGCGATGTCACGGACGAGCCTCCTCCATCCGATAGAATTGCCAAGGTCGCGGTAGTCGGCTCGGGGCCGGCGGGACTCACTGCGGCGGGCGAACTGGCATGCAAGGGTTATGACGTCACCATCTTCGAGGCGCTCCACGATCCGGGCGGAGTATTGTGTTACGGGATACCTCCGTTCAGGCTGCCGAGGACGATTCTCAATCGCGAGATAGACTACGTCAAGTCGCTGGGCGTGAGTATCGAGACGAATGCGATCGTCGGCAAATTGTATACCCTCTGCGATCTCATGGAGGATGGATTCAGCGCGATCTTCATCGGTACAGGAGCGGGGCTGCCGCAGTTCCTGAAGATCCCAGGGGAGAACCTGTGCGGCGTATACTCCGCGAACGAATATCTGACTCGCATCAACCTCATGAAAGCTTACAAGTTTCCAGAGTACCCAACGCCGATCAATATCGGCGAAAAGGTGGTCGTTATCGGGGCTGGTAACGTTGCCATGGACGCGGCAAGATGCTCTCTTCGCATGGGTGCGAAGGAAGTCGCCATTGTTTATCGGCGCTCCCGGACCGAGATGCCTGCCCGCGAAGAGGAGATCGAGAATGCGCTCGAAGAGGGAGTCGTGTTCCAACTCCTTACTAATCCCGTGCGCTTCATTGGCGACGAGAACGGCTTCCTGAAGCAGATGGAAGTCATGCGCATGGAGCTCGGCGAGCCGGATGATTCGGGTAGACGCAGGCCGGTTCCGATCGAGGGTTCGAACTTCATCATGGATGTGGATACCGCTGTGATCGCAGTCGGGCAAAATCCCAACCCTGTTGTCCGGGAGTGCGAGACCGACCTGAAGACCACCAAGTGGGGCGGGATAGTCGTTGACGAGGAAACGATGGCGACTTCGATTCCCGGCGTCTACGCGGGAGGAGATGCCGTCACTGGGGCGGCGACCGTCATCACGGCGATGGGCGCCGGCAAGAAAGCCGCTCGGGCGATTGACCAGTATGTTCGGGGTAAGTTGAAGGAAACGAAGTAGGACTGATCCGGCAATAGCGCAGCATTGGGCCGTTCAAGCTGTTGCTGGACGGCCTTTTCATAATCGGATTTTGGAGGGCTGCATGGTTAAGCTATTCGGCAGAGAGTACTCGAAGGAAGGCTTGCTGGCGAGGGTGGGGGACATCTCCCAGATCGCCGGTGTCCGGCAAGTGGTGCTGAATGACGGCGTGGAGAGAGGGGTGCGAGCGGCCGAGTTCAAGACCGGCTCGGGCCTCGATTTTACGGTTCTGATCGATCGGGGATTAGACATTTCCAGTGCGGCATTCAACGGTCAGTCGCTGGCCTGGCGATCGTCAACGGGTGATGTTTCACCGGCATACTTCGACGAGCCGGCATTAGGCTGGCTGAGGAGCTTCTACGGCGGATTGGTCGTGACCTGCGGGCTGACCTATGCGGGCGCTCCGTGCGTTGATCAGGGAAAGGCGCTGGGCCTTCACGGCCGAGTATCGAATACGCCGGCCCACTCCATCAGCAGCGATGCGGCGTGGGTTCGCGGCTCGTACCTCATGTGGGTGAAAGGGAAGGTTCGCGAAACGACGGTTTTCGGCGAGAACCTTGAACTGACGAGGCGGATCAGCGCAAGACTGGGCGAGTCCAAGATCTGGATCCACGACAAGGTCACCAATCTGGGTCATCAGGAAACCGAGCATATGATCCTATATCATATCAACGCCGGTTTCCCGCTCATTGATGATGGAAGCAAGCTCATCGCGCCGGTGGTTGATTACAAGCCTCGCGACGCCGACGCCGAGATTGAAAAGGAACTCTATGCCAGCTTCCCAGCGCCGACTAAGGGCTTTCGCGAGCGGGTATATTACCTGGAGATGGCGGAGGATGCGAAGGGATGCGTCACTGCAGCGTTGGTCAACCCAAGCTTCAACAACGGGCAGGGATTCGGCTTCTATGTGAAGTATCCCAAGCACGAGCTGCCCAAGTTCTCCGAGTGGAAGATGGCGAACCAGGGCACCTACGTTGTTGGCCTGGAGCCGGCGAATTGCTGGGTCGAGGGCCGGGCGAAGGAGCGCGAGCGGGGAACTCTCCAATTCCTGAAGCCGGGAGAGACTCGGGACTACCATTTGGAGATCGGCGTCTTGAGCTCAAAGGAAGAGATCAAGACGCTTGAGGAGAGCGTTCAGACTGTACTGGGCCGGTAGGTATGTATAAAGATTTACAAGAATACGTCCAATGCTTAGACAAACATAGACAACTCAAGCGGATTCATGCTCCTGTCAGCCCTGATCTGGAGATCACCGAAGTCGCCGACAGAGTCATGAAATCCGCCGGACCCGCGCTCCTTTTCGAGAAGCCGGCGGGCTTTGACATCCCCGTGCTCATCAATGCCATGGGCTCGAAAGAGCGGATGGCGATGGCATTGGGAGTCAAGGATATCGAGGAGATTGCCGAGGAGATTACTCACCTAGTCAAGCTTGAAGTCCCGACGAGCACCATGGGCAAGCTCTTCATACTCCCGAAGTTCGGGAAACTGGCGGCGTGTGCTCCCAAGACCGTGAAGTCGGGCGTCTGCCAGCAAATCGTGAAGACGGACGATGCCTCGCTGGACGAACTGCCCATCCTCCATTGCTGGCCTGGTGACGGGGGGCGGTTTGTCACACTGCCGATGGTCTTCTCGAAAGACCCTCACACGGGAGTGCGCAACGTCGGCATGTATCGAATGCATGTGTATGATGAGCGCACGACCGGCATGCACTGGCATCCGAATAAGGTCGGCGCTCGGCATTATGCCGAGTATGAGCGATTGGGAAAGCGGATGGAATTGGCAGTCGGACTGGGTGGCGACCCGGCCTTAACCTACGCCGCGACCGCGCCTTTGCCGGAGGACTTCGACGAGATGCTTTTCGCCGGGTTTATCCGGAAGCGCTCAGTCGAGATGGTTCGCTGCAAAACCGTGGATCTCGAGGTCCCCGCGAATGCCGAGATCATCATCGAGGGCTATGTGGATCCCGGCGAGCGGCGGATGGAAGGACCGTTCGGGGATCACACGGGCTACTACTCGCCGGCCTCAGAATTCCCCGTGTTCCACGTGACCGCCATCACACGGCGGAAATCGCCGATCTATCCCGCAACCATTGTGGGCCGGCCGCCTATGGAAGACTGCTTCATGGCGAAGGCGACCGAGCGAATCTTTTTGCCGCTCATCAAGCTCCAACTCCCCGAGCTCGTGGATATCAGCCTGCCGATCGAGGGCGTCTTCCACAACATGGCGCTGATCTCGATCAAGAAGCGCTACCCCGGCCACGCGCGGAAGGTCATGCACGCATTCTGGGGGCTCGGGCAAATAGCGCTTACGAAAATACTGATCATCTTTGATGAGCAGGTCAACGTCCAGGACATGAGCGAAGCCCTCTGGCGGCTGGGGAACAATATTGACCCGCAGAAAGACATAGAGTTCGTTACCGGGCCTGTTGATATCCTCGATCATGCATCGAGGCTGCCGGGGTTCGGGAGCAAGATGGGTATAGATGCCACAAAGAAGCTCCCCGGCGAGGGCTTCGATCGGGGGTGGCCGGACGAGATTCGAATGAGCCCTGAGGTCAAGAAGAAGATTGACGAGCTTTGGGGCAAGTTGGGCTTATGAGCGAGCGCAGGCTGGTAGTCGCGATAACGGGTGCGAGCGGAAGCGTGTACGCCGCTCGATTCCTGGAGGCGGTGCTGGCGCATTACGACCGCATCTACCTGACCATCACCGAGAACGCCGCGACCATCATGCGCGCGGAACTCCCGGAGGGCCTGCCATCGAGTGAGAAAATCGAGGTCCTCGCGCCGAACGACCTTTCGTCTCCACCGTCGAGCGGCTCCGTGCGTCATGAGGGGATGGTGATTATACCGTGTTCGATGGGGACTGCGGGGCGGATTGCGGCCGGGATTTCTAATGATCTCGTCACAAGGGCGGCGGATGTCTGCCTGAAGGAGCGCAGGAAACTCATATTGGTGGTGCGCGAGACTCCGCTGAGTCTGGTCCATCTGCGAAACCTGACGATTCTGACTGAGGCAGGAGCGGTAGTGCTGCCGGCGGCGCCGGCGTTCTACAACAAACCGAATACCATAGAAGAGCTGGTCGAATTCATCGTCGCTCGGACAATGTGCCAGCTTGGGCTGGAGCAATCCATCGTTCTGGAATGGAAAGGGCGCGAAGTATGACGGCCGGTGCGCTTTCCCGAATCGGCGTCATCCTGGAGATGATCAAGTTCGAGCACACTGTGTTCGCGCTTCCTTTCGCTCTCACCGCCGCCATGCTTGCGGCAAATGGGATGCCGGACCTCCGGGTGCTCGGATGGATTCTGGTCGCCATGGTGGGAGCGAGGAGCGCCGCGATGGCATTCAACCGGATCGCCGATCTCCACTATGATCGGCTCAATCCTCGAACCGCGAATCGGGCGCTGCCTAAGGGAATGCTCAGCATGGCACAGGTTTCCGTATTCACCTTTGTTTCTGCGCTGGTGTTCATATTAGCCTCATGGAAGTTGAACAAACTTGCACTCGCACTATCGCCGGTCGCGCTGCTGGTCATCTTCGGCTACTCCTATACGAAGCGGTTCACGAACCTCTCTCACCTGGTGCTGGGACTGTCGCTGGCAATCGCTCCCGTCGGCGCATGGATCGCGGTCACGGGACGGATCGAGCTTGCCCCCGTTATCCTCTCGGCGGCGGTGATGTTCTGGACCGCCGGGTTCGATATTATCTATGCGCTCCAGGACCTGGATTTCGACCGCAAGATGGGCCTGTTCTCGATCCCCAAGGCGCTCGGCCCGAAGAACGGCCTTCTGGTTTCGAGGGGATTCCATGCGGTCACGGCCATCCTCCTGGGCTTCTTCGGCGTTGTGATGGGGCTGGGGATCGTCTACTACATCGGACTGGCGATGGCGGCGATTGCGCTCGCTTATGAGCAAAGCATGGTGAGGCCCGACGACTTCAGCAAGGCCAATGTCGCCTTCTTCAACGCCAACGGGTTTGTTAGCATTGGGTTCTTCATCTTCTCGGTGGCTGATCTGCTTGTTAGAAAGAACGTGCTTTGAGGGAACTGGCGGTCAAGTGTGATATCGGCGACATCGTCGAGAAGGTCGAGTCGGGCGCTCGGCTGGATTTCGACGACGGCGTCCGGCTGTTCAAATCGAACTCGCTGCTGCCGATCGGCTGGGCGGCGAATGTAGTTCGTCGGCGGCTGAACGGCGATCTCACCTACTACATCGTCAATCGCCATATCAACTATACGAACGTCTGCAGGAACCGCTGCCGGTTTTGCGCGTTTTCGCGGAGCCAGGGAGAGGAAGGCTCGTACACGCTGGAGGTCGAGGAGATCATCCGGAAGGCCGAGGACGCTCAGCGGGAGATTGATTTCACTGAGCTTCATATCGTCGGCGGACTGCACCCCACTCGGCCGCTTGACTACTATATCGAGATGCTGTCCGAGCTTAAGCGCCGTATGCCCAATGTGCATCTGCAGGCGTTCACGGCGGTTGAAATAGATCATATCGCACGGATGGCTGGATTGAGCGTTCGGGAGGCGCTTGTTCGGCTGAGGGATGCCGGTCTGGGATCGCTTCCCGGCGGCGGGGCTGAGGTGTTTTCGCCAAGGATACGGCGGGAGCTTTGCCCGGAAAAACTGTCGTCGGACGGATGGCTGGCGGTGATGCGAACGGCGCACGAACTGGGCATCCGAAGCAACGCGACCATGCTCTATGGCCACATCGAAACGCCTGAGGAGAAAGTCGAGCACCTCATCCGCCTTCGCGAGCTTCAGGACGAAACAGGTGGATTCCTGGCATTTATACCGCTCGCCTACCATTCGGAGGGCACGGCGCTGGGCTCGCTGAATGGACGGAAGAGGTCGTCGGGCATGGAGGATCTGAAGACCATCGCCATCGCCAGGCTGATGCTCGATAACTTCCCGCACATCAAGGCGTTCTGGATCATGCTGGGCGTCAAGTTGGCTCAAGTCTCCCTTCATTTCGGGGCGGATGACTTCGACGGCACGGTGGTCGAGGAGAAGATCACCCATTCGGCGGGGGCGGATACGCCCGAGGCATTGACGGTGGCCGACATCACAAGATTGATCGCGGAAACCGGCATGACACCCATCGAGCGGGGTACTCTTTACAATGAGGTGAAGAGATGAGGATAGGCTCAGTGCCGTACTTGAACGCCAAGCCGCTCATCTGGGGCTTGGATCCTGACCAGGTGATATACGAGGTCCCATCGAAGCTGGCTGCGATGCTCAAGGCGGGCGAGATCGCGTGTGCGATGGTTTCGTCGGTGGCGTGCTTCCAGAATCCTGATCTGAAGATAGCCCCCGGCATGAGCGTTTCGTGCATCGGACCGGCGGAGAGCGTGAAGCTGTTTCATAACGGAGACCTGAACTCCATCCGAACCGTCGCACTGGATACCAGTTCGCTGACTTCGGTGCTGCTGGCGAAGGTCATTCTGAAGGAGTGCTACGGCCTGTCCCCGAAGTTTGTCAACCTGCCGCCAATCCTCGATCTAATGACAGAGATATGCGATGCGGCGGTGACCATCGGCGATAACACGATGCAAGCGCCTAAGGATAAGTGGGCTGAGTTGGACCTCGGCAGCGAGTGGAATGGTCTTACCGAGCTGCCGTTCGTTTTCGCGGTATGGGCGGTGAATCCTCGACTGGCGAAACCGGAGCTTGTAGATACGCTTCTCAAGTCAAAGGCCCAAGGCCTTCGGTCGCTCGAAGAGATAGGCGAGTCTGAGGCGAAGAGGCTGAGCCTGCCGTATCAGACCTGCTATCACTACCTCAGCGAGACCATGAACTACGATCTAACCGACCGGCATCTGGAGGCGCTGAACCTGTTCCGAGCGAAGGCGAGGGAGATTGGGTTCATATCGGGCGATCATAAGCTGGAGCTTTACGATGTCTAAGCGGATTTCGGCGCAGGAAGCGATTGCGCTATTCGAGAACGGCGAGCTTCTGGATGTCGGGCTCGCCGCCGATGATGTCTGCCGCCGAATGCATCCCGAGCCATACCGGACGTATGTCGTTGATCGTAACATCAACTATACGAACATTTGCATCTCAGGATGCCGGTTCTGCGCGTTCTACCGGGATGCCGATTCGCCGGACGCCTACCTGCTCAGCGATGAGGAGATTCACCTGAAGATCGAGGAGGCGGTTGAACTCGGCGCGACCCAGATTCTCATGCAAGGGGGGCTCCATCCCGACCTGGACATCGCCTACTATGAAAGGCTCGTTCGAGGGATCAAGGATCGGTTTAAGGTGCATGTCCATTCTTTTTCGCCGCCAGAGATAGTCCATATTGCCAGGGTCTCAGGATTGGGCGTGGAGGAGACTATTGCCCGCCTGAAAGAGGCTGGCTTGGACTCGATTCCGGGAGGAGGCGCCGAGATACTGACCGATGGCAGCAGGCAATCTCTCAGCCCGAATAAGTGCTCGGCAGGCGAGTGGCTGATGGTCATGGAGATCGCTCATAGGCTTGGGCTGCCGACCACCGCCACCATGATGTTCGGGCATGGGGAGACCTTCGGGGAGCGGGTCGAGCACATGGCGAGGATTCGGGAGCTACAGGATCGGACGGGTGGCTTCACGGCATTCATACCATGGACCTTCCAGCCGGAGAACACCGAGCTTGGCGGTTCCGCCTTCGCCAAGGCTTCGGCGGACAGGCAGGCGGTGGGCGGATATGACTACCTCCGCACGCTGGCGACATCAAGGCTTTTCCTGGACAACGTGCCGAATATCCAGGCGTCGTGGGTTACCCAGGGAGAGAAGGTTGGGCAGATCGCACTCCATTTCGGCGCGAACGACCTCGGCAGCACGATGATCGAGGAGAATGTCGTCGCGGCGGCAGGAGTCCGTTTTCGAATGAGCGAAGAGGGACTCAGGCGGGCGATCGCTGAGGCAGGATTCGAGCCTCGAAAACGGGATACGTACTATCGGATATTGGAAGAACGATGAAGGAACATCAACTTGCGATCATAGGTGGGAGTCAGGCATACCGCCTGGCTCAGGCGGGCGAGGACATATCACCGATTGAGACCCCATTCGGCCGATCACAACCAGCCCTGCGGCTGGATAACGGCACGATCTTCATGTCCCGCCACGGCAAGGATCATTATTCCATTGCTGCCCCGTGGGTGAACTATCGCGCGAATGTCTGGGCGCTCAAGGAGCTTGGCACGACTCACATCGTCTCATGGTCCGGGCCGGGTGCGATTGATGAGACCCTGGAGATCGGCCAGTTCGTGATCCCCGACGACATCGTTGACGAGACGAAGGCTCGCGAATGCAGCTTCTTCAAGGGGACTGGATGGGGATTCGTGCGCCAGAATCCGGTTTTCTGCCCCACCCTCACCCTGGCGATGTCCGATGTGATGGCGGAGTTGGGGCTGAAATGCCGATCAGGAGGGACATACGTATGCACGGAAGGTCCTAGATTGGAGACGCCGGCCGAGATAAGGAAGTTTAAGCTCTTCGGCGGACACATGGTCGGCATGACCCTCGTCCCGGAGGTCTTCCTCGCCAAGGAGCTGGAGATGCACTATGCCTCCATCTGTTACATCACCAACTATGCCGAGGGTCTGCGGGAGCGGCCGTTCGAGCCGGGTGTTCTCTTCGAGGGCTTGCTGGATGAGGATGAGCGCCGGGCGGTGGACGATGCGGTTTCCCAGTTTCCTCGCATTATACAGGCGCTCGCGGAGAAGTCAGTAGAGGGCTCGTGCCGTTGTGACAGGCTGATGGAGCGGTATCGGAAGCGCGGAGACATCGGCCCCGACTGGCACACCTGGATCAACCCTCGCTCGCTTGACCATTGATCGCAAACCTGCTATCCTCGTTGTCGAGCTTCGATTAATCGTTGCCAATCAGCCCCATGGCAAATCAGATCTACGTGGTAGACCCAGCGACAAGAGAGCCGGTCAGGTTAGGGCCAGTGTCTTTCAGGGACATCGGCGTAAGGGAGCGTGATGACCTGGAGCGCTGGATTGCCAAAGACCCGGGCCTCCTGGGTGAGCGCCTGCTGGTGATCAGTTCGGAGTTCAGCGGTTTTGATAAGAGCAATCGCCGCCTCGATATCCTTGCCCTCGACTCCAAAGGTTCCATCGTCATCATCGAGCTTAAATTGGATGCCAACCGCTCGCTCGCAGATCAGCAGGCGATTCGCTATGCAGCCATGTGCTCCGATATGACGATGGACGATGTGGTGAGAGCCCTTGCCGAATCGGACGGCTGCTCTACCAGCGAGGCCGAAGACAAACTCCGTCTATTCCTTGGGGAGGACAAGCTGCCGGCGCTATTCGGACGTCCAAGGATCATCCTGGCGGCCGGCTCGATCGAGGATCACGAACTCACGAACTGCGTGATGTGGCTGAGGGGTTACGGGGTTGACATCTCATGCGTGGAACTGACCCCGTATCAGGTATCAGACTCGCGGCAGGTGATCCTGATCCCAAGAACCGTCATCCCGATCCCCGAGTCAAGCCGATACCACGTGAGCGTGACGCACAAGGAGGACACCTCGAAGCTTGCTCGAAAGGAGACGAGGGCCGCATTCTGGGCAGCATTGGCCGGGGAGTTCAACAAGCTTGGCATGGGCTTGCAGGCGTCGGGAAGATGCTCGGGAGTCCATATGTGCCTGAGGTTCGGCTGCGCGAACGTACATTATGAGTGGATTGTCCGCAGACGCCAGCGTTATCTGGATATCGCGCTTCACTTTGAGTTTGGCGACCGCGGGGAGAGCTTCGCCGACTGGAGATCATTAAGCCTCATATCTCCCACATTCGAGCCGGGATCAGTCTTCCCTTCGAGTTGGTTCCCTGGGGTCGGCGATGGGCCGAAGCGAGATTCCGGATGCCATACGTCGGACGTTTCCCCGGCCAGGAACTCGTCCCAGAGGCAGTGAGGGCAATGGGATTGCTGGTTGAACGCACCTGGGAATTGGTCCGTCCTCGTGTGGAGACCGGCCTGCCGACCAGCAAAGAGGTTTCCAGGCTTTCGATCCAACTTTTCGGGCGAAAAAAAGGCTAGTGCATCATTCCCTTTTCGGGCCTGATCTTGCAGAGGAAGTCGTGCCGTTTCACGAAGTCCACGAGTTCTGACAGCTTGGCGGTCGCGAGACCGACGAACGTATCCGCCGCGCCGTAGTACATCCAGACCTCGTCGCCTCGGACGATGGCTCCACAGGTAAAGACGACATTCGGCAGCAGACCATTCATCTCGAATGGCGCCTCGGGGGCGAATATCCATCGAGAAGCTCGAACGAGGACCTTCCGAGGATCATCCTTGTCCAATAGGGCGAGGCCAAGCCTGTATAGCGAGTCCACTCCCATTTGCTTGACGCCATGATAGATCAGCAGCCAGCCGTCATCGGTCTTCAAAGGAGGACCGCCTACCCCGATTCGTACGCTGTCCCACCAAGGGCCTCCTCGCTGAGCCATGAGTATCCCCGGCTGACTCCAATTGACCATAGTCGGGGAGCTGGCGTACCAGATATCCTCCTCATGGCCCGTTACAGGTCGGTGGAGCATAAACCATGAGTCATGGAATTTCTCCGGGAAGACGGTTGCATCCTTATTTGTCGGCGAGAGCATGATGCCCAGCCGCTCGGCTTCCTCGAAATCTGAGGTAAGGGCCAATGCGACTGCAGGCCCATATCGCGAATAGGCGGTATATGCGATTATCCATTCATTAGCGCGTATCTGGGTGACACGAGCGTCCTCACATCCCCACTCCTCATACGGATACTGTGGCAAGTCGGGTTCGAGTAGGGGCTTATCGGCGATCTTCCATCCATCAACTCCGTTGGCGCTCCGGCCGACTCGGATCTGGGAAATGCCCGTTTGATCCTCTATTCGCAGGAGAAGAAGTATTTCGCCGCCGACCTCGATTACCCCGGGGTTGAAGACCGCGTTGGCATCAATCGGCATGTCCGAGGGCTTCAGCAGCGGCTCATTGCTATGGCGTTTGAATATGCTCTGACTCATGATCATACTTTATTTACCCGCGAATCGTGACGGCAAAACGGGCGCGGCGGGTGTAGAAAACGGCGAGCAGGGGCATAACAACTACAACCGGTTTCCAGGAGGCCGACCGAATTGCCGCTCTCGCGCCGAAACTTCCTAAAAGGCCTTGGAGTCACCGCCGTCGGATTGACCATGTCTGCGGCGGATTATGATCATCTCAATTCGCCGATAAGCCAGCCGGACGATCTCATTCCAGGGGTTTCGGCCTGGTATGCCACCAGTTGCCGCGAATGTCCCGCCGGCTGCGGGATGATCGTC
>Ga0307380_10010644_pt1 | contig 11571 bp, 6 predicted proteins | sample UN3MG_FD_202239 | JGI IMG/M metagenome (GOLD analysis project Ga0307380, IMG submission 202239) | Soil microbial communities from Risofladan, Vaasa, Finland - UN-3 | ecosystem: Environmental > Terrestrial > Soil > Coastal area > Acid sulfate soil | place: Finland: Risofladan, Vaasa | collected... | reverse complement strand
AGCTACGATTACCTGTTCGGCAAGATCACGTTCAAGGACACCTATACGGTGGTTGGGGCGATCACGATCACCGCGAACTACATTCCGTTGGCGGTGATCGCGGGCGGCCGGAGTTTCAGTTTGGACTTCTCGGCCGACACGATGGACGCGACGGATTACGCGACGGCGCTGGCCAATGGGGGCTGGCGGGTGAACAAGATCGGGCTGTTCGATGCGAAGGCGACGGTGGGCCGGCTGGCGGACATGGCGGCGACGTATCTGGACATCCTGACGGGCCGCGAGTCGTTCCTGCTGGACATCGTGACGGCGGGCGGGCTGCTGACGACGCGGGGTTGGTTCAACCTGGTCGGGCTCGAGGAAGGCGCGAGCATGAACGACATGTTCATGGAGCCGTTGAGCTTCGAGTTGCGCGGGCGGAACACGCAGAATTTCAGCTACAGCGCGGGCGCGACGTTCAACGCCGGGCTGGCGGCCTTGCTGACGGCGTTTTTCGGTCGGACGCCGGAGGCAGTCCAGTTGCTGGTGGATGGCGTGGATGGGTTTGAGGGCCAGGCGCTTTTCTCGGGTTTCGGGATCAGCGGCGACCTGGAGGGCGTGGACGACTTCACGGCGAGTTTCGTCGCGGGCGGCGCGTGGGACGTGACGGCGTAAGCGGGACGGAGAGAAATCAAACCCCGGAGGCACGGAGACACGGAGAAGACGGGGGGAAAGAGAGACAGGATAACAGGATCAAGATGGGATAGGGCAAAAGCGAGGGCCGGGCGATGGGGAGGACTCCGAGCCCGGCGCCGCAAAATAAATGGAAAGGCGGGCAGGGACAATGGATCGGAATCAAATGCGGGCGGCGCTATTGGGCCGGCCCAAGCAGTTCAAGCGCCGGATGGTGACGGTGCGGATGGCGGAAGGAGAGGAGCCGGTGGAGGTGGAGGTGCGCCAGCCGACGATCCGGGAGCGCAGCGAAATCGGGCGCCAGTGCGTGCAGGTGATCGAGCAGGGCGGCAGGACGGCGACGGCCGTGGACGGGTTCAAGTTGCGGCTGCGATCGGTGCTGGTCTGCTGCTACGTGCCCGGGACGGACGAGCGCATATTCGAAGATGCGGATTTGGAGAATCTGGCGGGCTATCCGTCGGGCTGCTACGTGGATGAGCTGGCGGAGACGGCGCTGGAGCTGCAAAACCTGAGCGACGCCGAGGACGCGGGAAAAAACTCGAAGGCGACCCCGGACGCCAGTTGATCTTCATGGTGGCCGAGACTCTGGGGCGGATGGCATGGGAGATCGAGGAGGAGATGCCGCCCGACGAGCTGGATGAATGGGTCGCGTTCCTGACGAAGACCAAGCCGGAGGCCGAGCGGCGGGCGATGGAGCGGGCGAAGCGGGAGGCGGGGCGCAAGCGGCGGAAGCGATAGGAGGGACAGGGGGAAGGGACTTAGACAGGATCACAGGATAAGCGGGATCGGGAGAGAAGAAGGGGAAGGGCGATGCCGATCAATACAGGCGAACTGTATGCCACGGTCTCGGCCGATTTGACGATGTTGCGGCAGGCGCAGCGGGAGAATAAGCAAATCCTGGGTGCGATGCAGCGGGATCTCAATGGGCTGGCGGCGGCGGCGAAGTTCGTTTTTGGATTGTATGGGAGCTCGATCATTATCCGGCACGCCGCGGACGTGATCAAGACGGCGGATACGTATACGTTGTTGAGTTCGCGGATCGCGCTGGTGACGAGGAGCGAGCAGGAGCGGCTGGGGGTCGAGCGGCGGCTGTTCGAGATCGCGCAGGAGACGCGGACGGCGTACGAGGCGAACGCCGAGCTCTTCACGCGGACGGCGCGGGCGATGAGGGACATCCGGCCGCCCGAGGACATTCTCAAATTCACGGAACAGATTCAGAAGTTGGTGGTGGTTTCGGGCGCATCGAGCACCGAGGCCAAAAACGCCATTATCCAGTTATCGCAGGGGTTGGCGCTCGGCGTGCTGCGCGGGCAGGACTTGCGTTCGGTGATGAGTCAGTTGCCGGCGGTGGCGCAGACGATCGCCGAGTCGATGGGGGTGGGGATCGGCAAATTCCGGGAAATGGCGGCCGCGGGGGAGGTGACGGCCGAGGCGGTTGTGAGCGGGATCCTGGGGGCCGAGGCGAAGACGAACGCGGCGTTCGAGCGGATGGCGGAGACGGCGGGGCAGGCCTGGCAGAAAATCGAGAACGCGGCGGGGCAAGCGATCGCGCGGATCAATAAGGAGACGGGGGCGACGAAGGCGATCGCGGGGGGATTGAGCACCGTTGCGGAAAACATGGATGCGATCGCGGGGACGGCGGTGCTGGCGGGCGAGGCGATCGCGGGCGTGCTGATCGCGCGGGGGCTGGGGCCGTTGATTTCGAGCGCGTCGATGGCGGCGACGGTGATGGATCAGGAACAGATGGCGGTGTGGAAGGGGATTGCGACGACGCTGGGGTCGGGGAAGGCGGTGGCCGAGCGGGCGCTCTTCGAGGCGGCGCTGGCGAAAGAATTGATCGCCAAGACCGAGGCGGAGATGGCGGCGACGGCGGCGGCGCGGCAGTCGATCGCGGCAGCGATGCAAGGGGTCGAGGCGGGGGGGGCTTCCATCGCGGCGCTCAAGGCAGAGGAGTTGCAGTTAAACAAGAACACGGCGGCGCGGGTGCGATCGAGCCAGGCGAGCTTGGCGAGGGCGCAAGGCCAGGTGGGCGCCGCGACGGCGCAGCGGAGGCTGACGGCGACGCAGATGGAAAGCTGGATCGTGGGCCCCGGTTCTCAGGCCTCCAGCGCCGAATATCAAAAAGCAGTGGCGGGATATGAAAAGCAGTATGGCAGTGCCACGGCGAAGCTGGAAAAAGCATTTCAGAGGCAGACGGTCGCGGCGGACAAATGGCGGGGGGCGGCGGCGGCGGCGGACCTGGAGCTCAAGGGCGGGTTGATCGTGCAGACCAATGAACTGGGGTATGCCACGGAGAGGATGGCGACTCAGCAGGCGGTGGCGGCGCGGGCGATGGCGGAGACGACGTTTGCGGCGCGGCTGGCGACGGGGGCGACGAAGGCGTTCAACCAGGCTTTGGCATTTGTAGGCGGGCCGATGGGGGCGGCGATTCTGGCGAGCCTGGCGATCTGGACTTATAGCAAGCGGGTGTTGGGTGCGGCGGAGGCGGAGCAGAAGTTGCAGGACGAATTAGACAAGACTTACAACGCGATGATGAAACGGACGACGGCGGCGTTCGACCCGCGGACGGGGAAATGGGGGGCGCCGGAAGCGGCGAAGGAAGAGTATCCCGAGCTGATTGCGGAGAAACGCCGGGAGATCGCGGAATTGACGGCGGCGCGGGCAAAGTTAATGCAGGAATGGAATGCACAGCCGCAGCCGCGCGGTCGCGACGTGATGTCGGCGACCTGGGTGAAACCGGAAGCCTCGCCGGAGATCGGCCGATTAACGGGATTGATCGACGTGGCAAACGCGGCGATCAATACACTGCAGCAGAACATGGGACGGGCGCTGCCGACGGCGGCGCAGAAGTTCAATGCGGCGGTGGACGCGAGCAGCGAGGCGATCGACACGTTCATTCACGAGCTGACGCAGGAGCAGGTGATCCTGGAGATGACGCTGACGGGGCGGGAGAAGGCGATTCCGCTTTACGAGGCGGAGGTCAAGGTGCGCGAGATGCTGGGGGCGGAGGACAAGAAGGCCAATCTCAGCGCGGCGGACACCGAGGCGCACTTCAAGAGCGTCTGGGACGTGATCAAACATAACGTGACTTCCCGCCTGGCCCTAGTAGCAGCGATCAAGGCCCAGACCGAGGCGGAGACGCAGAGCAAGGCTTTCACGACCGAGGTGGAAAGCATCGAGCGCGAGGCGCGGGTGCTGGAAACCTTCAACACCCAAGGGCAGGCGGCGGGGAAGGCGCTGGCGGCGCGGCTGGAGTTCGAGGCGCGGCTGGGGCGGGAGATGACGCGGCAGGAGGCGGACGGGCTGAAGATCGCGACGGACCGGCTGGGCCTGGCGAAGGAGGAGGAATGGTTTCAGGGCGAACTGAAGAAATTATGGGAGGAGCAGGGGAAGTGGGAGGACGAGCGGGCGAAGCGCTTGGGGGACAGCCTGCGGGCGATGCAGGACCAAAGCGCGGTCTTGGAGGAGCAGATAACAGGGGGCGAAGAAGCGGCGAAGCTGTTGGAGTATGAGTTGCAGTTGCGGCGCGAGGGGTACGCGGCCAGCCAGGAGCAACTGGGGGCGTATGACGACGAGATCCAGAAACAGGCGGCGCTGAACCGACTGGTGGCGGAGCGGGCGGAGCTGGGGAGTCGGGCGCAGGCGGTGATCGAGGCGCAGACGACGGGGGCCGAGCGGATGCGGCGGGAGTGGGGCGAGCTGGACATGGTGATGATCGGGGGGTACGTGACGCTGGAGCAATACGACGAGGCGGTGCGGCGGCTGAAGCTGGAGTTTTCGGGGGCGGCGGAGATGTCGCGGCAGTTCGCCGGAACGCTGACGAGCGGGCTGGAGTCGTTGATCCTGGGGACGGACAACTGGGCGGATGCGCTGCGCAACGCGGGGATGGAGTTGGAGAAGATAGTGCTGCGCGCGGTGCTGCTCAATCGGCTGGAGGAGGGGTTGACGAAGGGCTTCACTTCGGGCTTCAGCGGCGGCGGGTGGAGCGGGTTCGTCTCGGCCTTCGCGAGCGCCTTCGCCGGCGGGGCGACCGGGAGCGCGAAGGGGAACGTGTTCGAGGGTGGCCGGCTGGTGGAGTTTGGGGGCGGGGGGATTGTCGATCGACCGACGGTCTTCCCCATGGCTGGCGGCGCCGGGTTGATGGGCGAAGCGGGGCCCGAGGCGGTGATGCCGTTGCGGCGGACCTCGGCGGGCGAGCTGGGGGTGAGCGCGGCGGGGCTGGGCGGGGGCGACACGATCGTGCAGATCATCGATCAGCGGGGCTCGGGGGCGCCGGTGCGGACGGAGCAATCGAGCGGCCCGAACGGGGAGCGGGTCTTACGGGTGCTGATCCGGGACGCGATGAAAAAGGACTTGGCGAGCGGGTATTTCGACAAGGACATGACGCTGGCGAGCCAGCGCTGGGGGAGATAGGGGACGGGGGGAATTGAACCACGGAGGCACGGAGGAGGGGGACGGGGGGAGGTTGGACGGGATACCGGGATCGAAGAGATAAGAAGAGGAGCGAGGAATGGCGACGGAGATCGATTGGCCGGAGGGGTTGCCGGGGCCCGGGATCGAGAGTTTCCGGGACGAGCCGACGAGCAACGTGGTGCGGTTCGCGCCGGACGTGGGGCCGCGCAAGGTGCGGCGGCGGATGACGGGGCGGGTGCGGCGGTGCGCGTTCGACATGTTGTTGACGACGGCGCAATTGGACGCGCTGGAGACGTTTTTTTACGAGACCTTGGCGGAGGCCTTGACGTTTAACTGGACGCATCCGCGGCTGGGGTCGATCGAGGTGGGGTTCGTCGAGCCGTTCAAGATCACGGGGGTGAGCGGCGAGATGCATCGGGTGTCGATGAACTGGGAGAAGCTGCCTTAATGAGGGAAAGGACGGGGGGAGGAGACTTAGACAGGATCACAGGATCGACGGGATTGGGCTGAAGACGGAGGGACGGGAGCAGAAGAATGGACAGGATAACAGGATCGACAGGATAAGGAGCGGGGAATGCCGGGGAGGGAGTTGTCACTGGCGGCGCGGTTGGCGATCTATGCCCAGGAGACGGGCGAGGTGATGCTGCCGTTCCTGGACATCGCGAATGAAGCGCTGGAGGAGACGATCCGGGTTGTTTGCAACAATGAGGACCTTTGGCGGGGGGGAGAGAAATATGCCGGGTTATTTTTCGATGTGGCGTTGCCGAGCGACGTGGACGGGGTGCAGGCGGAGGCGACGCTGCGGATCTGCAACGTGGACCGGCGGATCGTGCAGGCGGTGCGGTCGGTGACGGGGACGGTGACGGTGACGCTCAACATCGCGCTGGCGAGCCAGCCCGACGAGACGGAGGCGGGGCCGTTCGAGTTTACGCTAAAGAACGCGCAATATGACGCGCTGGTGGTGGAGGGGCGGTTGAGTTTCGAGGACCTGATGAACGACGAGCGGCCGAAGGACACGTTCAATCCGGCGACGGCGCCGGGGTTGTTTTAGACGGGATAACAGGATCAAGGGGATAGGGGTGAAGACGGGGGGACGGAGGGACGGGGGGGGGAGAATCAAACCACGGAGGCACGGAGACACGGAGGAGGAGGAAGAGGGGCCGGGGGGAAAGAGAGACAGGATAACAGGATCGAGGGGATCAAGAAAAAGAGGAGCGGAAAATGGCGGTGGCGTGGGCGGAGAAATATAAGGGGATCCCGTTCAAGGCGCGGGGGCTGGGGCGGGAGGGAACGTTTTGCTGGGGGCTGGTCGTGCTGGTTTACGGCGAGCAATTCCGGGTCGCGCTGCCCACGTACCTGGAGGAGTTCGACGGGCTGGAAGATTGCGAGCGGATCAACCGGATCATTGCGCGGGAGGCGTTGAGCGAGGATTGGCGGCAGGTCGAGGCGCCGCAGATCGGGGACGTGGTGGTCTACCGCAGCGGGCGGGCGAGGCGGCACATCGGGGTGGTGGTGGGGGACGGCGAGATGCTGCATGCGGACGACAGCGTGGGATCGACGATCGAGCGGTGGGATCGGCCGGGCTGGGCGCCGAGGATCATCGGGTTTTTCAGGCATGCGATGATCGAGAGTTGTTTGTAAGGACGGGGGGAGAATCGAACCACGGAGACACGGAGGCACAGAGAAAAAAGGAGGAGGGGACGGGGGGAGATTTGGACAGGATCACGGGATCGCAGGGATAAGAGAGGATGGGAATGACGGAGACGATGACAGCGCCGGTGAGTCGGGCGATCGCCAACCAGGGGCGGGCGATCGGGCGCGCCAGGGCGGGGGCGCCGCGGGGCGGGTGCGCCCTCGACAGCAGGCGGGCGCCGGCGGGCGGGATCGAGCCGGAGACGCTGGACACGCCGGTGGTGCGGCTGGACGTGATGCCCCGGATGATGCCCGGGGCGCGGCGATCGATGTCGTTCCAGATCGAGCGGGGGGAAACAATCTGGGAAATTTTAGGGCGAGCCGGGGTGGATCCGGATCGGGAGCCGTTGCCCCTGCTGGTGACGCTGGGCGACGGGGTGGTGCCCAAGGAACTCTGGAAGCGGGTGCGACCCAAAGCCGGGACGATCCTGGCGGTGCGCGTCTTGCCGGGGGGCGGAGACGGCGGAAAACAGGTGCTGGCGATCGTGGCAATGATCGCGATTATTGTATTCGCGGCCTGGGCCGGTCCGGCGCTGGCGGCCGGGATGGGGTTGACCGAGGCGGGAGGGGCGCTGACGACGGCGGGGATGATCGTCTCGGCGACGACGCAGGCGGCGATCGTGACGGCGGGGGCGATGGGGATCTCGGCGATAACGCCTCCGCCGAGCCAGTCCAATAGCGGGCTTTCGGGCGGGATCGGGCGGGACAGCCCGACATTGTTTATCGAGGGCACGCGCAACGCGAATCCGGCCTGGCGGCCGGTGCCGGAAGTGCTGGGGCGATATCGCTATACGCCGCCGTTTGGGGCGCTGCCCTGGACCGAGACCGAGGGGGACGATCAGTATGTGCGCGAGATGTTTTGCCCGGGCTATGGGCCGCTGGAGATCGAGACGCTGAAGATCGGCGAGACGGCGACGAGCAAGTTCGAGGGCGTGGAGCTGCAGATCCGGCGGGGATTCCCGGACGATCCGCCGTTGACGCTTTATTGCAACTCGCCGAAGCAAGATAGGTATTCGGTCAGGTTGACGAAGGTCCTCGGGGAAGCCGCCGTGCCCGTAATCCGGACGGCGCGACGCAACGCGAACGAGATTATAATCGACATCACGTTCCCGAGCGGGCTGGGCAAGATCAAAGAAGAGGGGAAGCGGAAGAGCGCGGAGGTCGAAATCCGGGTGGAGACGAGCCCGGCAGGCGAAAACGACTGGACCGATCAAGGGATCCTGCTGACGCGGGCAAAGAAATTCAGCGCAGCGGTCCGCAACAGCATGCGGATCGTGATGGAGGATCCCGAGCCGCAGTATGACGTGCGGCTGACGCGGCTGACCGACGACATGCGGGGGGCGCCCGACAACGGGGACGACACGTATATCGATGAGAGCTGGCTGACGGCGATCATGAGCGTGGTTTACGGGGATCCGCTGAGGCTGACGCGGGTGGCGCGGATCGCGGGGCGGTTCAAGGCGACGGATCAACTCAACGGGATCATCGACGAGTTCAACTGCATGTGCCGGTCGATCGTGCCCGATTGGGGTTCGTACGATCTGTTTTTCGATGGGGTGGACGACTGGGTGGATTTCGGCGACCCGACGGGGGCGATCACGTACGACGGGACGCAGTATGCGCTGGTGACGGGCTGGCGGGCGCGGACGGTGCAATGCTGGGCGAAGGTGGACAGCGGCGGGACGACGGACAACGGCGGGATCTGGCAGGCGGGGGCGGTGACGGGGGCCTATGCGGATTTTTCGCTCAACGTCGCCGAGGGCGACTTGGGGGCGGACTGGTTTCAGGCGCGGCTGGGAACGAGCCTGGTTTTCAATCTGCACCTGCCTGGGCTGATCGGCGATGGGCAGTGGCATCATTTCGCCATGACGTACGACCTATTCACGGCGCGGGTCTATGTCGACGGGGAGCTGCAACAAGAGGCCGATGTGGCGCTGGCGACGCCGGCGGTGGCGGATGGATCGGCGCTCAAGATCGGGAAATGGGCGAACACGCATTTTATGGAGGGAATGATCCGGGATTTCAGGATTTACGATGTCGCGCGCGACGCGGAGACGATTCAGGGGGATTGGAACGCGGTGCTGACGGGGACGGAGCCGAACCTGCGCGCCTGGCTGCCGATGGAGGAGGGCGAGAAGTCGATCGTCTACGACCACACGGGGCATGCGCACGGGACGCTGGCGGGAATGCAGGGATCCCATTGGTCGGCGAGCGCGCGGGCGAAGCGGTGGGTGCCCAGGCCGACGAACAACAATGCGTCGCTCTATCGGCGATGGTTGCAGGGGCCGTCGGCGCGGCGGCCGCTGGCGGATGGGCGGCTGGACCTGGCCGGGCTGCAGGAATGGCACGAGCTGGTGGGGTCGCCGTCGACGATCAGTTGGTATGCGTCGGTGAACGAGCAGAACTTCCGGGTCGAGGCGAGAGCGTCATTGGACGGGGGCGCGACCTGGACGGATTGGGGAGAGGCGGCCAATGGGGGGGCGATCCCGGGGCTGGCGGCGGGGGCCGACGCAAGCAGCGGACGGCTGCAGGTGCGCCAGGTCTTCGAGACCGACCATCCGCGCACGACGCCGATCTTGTGGCGGCTGGACGTGCGGGTGAACGGAACGCTGGCGGCGGCGCAGGACCTGGACGACAGCCAGGCGGAATTCGCGGCGGGGACGCTGGACAACGTGACGGCCGTGGAGGAGGGCGCGGTGCGGTTGAGCCGGCCGCAAGAGGCATTGATGGCGACGTTCGACATTGGGATCGCCGTGAACGGCTTCATGTATTTGGACCTGACGGACGTGACGAACCGGACGATTCTGGCCGGCGATTGCCTGGAATACGATTTGTTCTGGGCGCCCTCGGCGGACAATCCGGACCTGGTGGCGATCGACCTGGGGGCGACCGATACGACGAACCTGCGCAACACGGCGGCGGTGGATCAGAACGGGCTCTCGGCGCACCCAGGAACGGACCTGACAGAGGCGATGGCCGGGTGGTGGTATCACCGCAAGATCGATCTGGCGCCCTTTGCGGGCAAAACCGTGGACAAGTGGCTGATCGGGTGCGAGTCCAACGGCGGGGCGACGCTGCAGGGATTGATCAAGAACGTGCAGATCACCGATGGCGCCGGAAGCCAGCGCAAGGCGGTCTGGATGAGCGGGGACGCGCTGCCGGCGTGGGCGGTGGTGGAGACGAGCGCCGCGGGGAACAGCGCGACGGTGCGGGCGCGGAGCGTGGCGACGACGGCGACGGGAACGCGGACAAGCCCGGAGCTGAACTTGTCGAGCTGCGGGACGGTGCGGCTGCCGGGGGGGTTTAACCATGTGGTCGACTACAAGACGAGCACGCGGGAGGTCCTGAAATTGATCTGCGCGTCGGCCTTCGCGAGCTACATGGTTCGGGACGGCAAGCACGGGGTGTTGGTCGAGCGGCCGCAAGCGCAGGCGGTGGCGTTTTTCACGCCGCGCAACAGCCGGAATTTCCGAGGGCACAAGACATTCCAGGAGGCGGTGCACGGGCTGCGCTTCAAATTCACGAACTCCGAAACGTGGGTGAGCGACGAGCGGACGATCTACGCCGACGGATACGATGAGGACACCGCGACGCAGATCGTCGAGATGGATTTGCAATATGCGACGACGCCGGCGGATGTGTGGGTGCTGGGACGGCGGCAATTGGCGCAGTTGATCCTGCGGCCCGAGACGTTCGAGTTCGAGACGGACTTCGAATATTTGCGGTGCCTGCGGGGGGACCGGATCGAGCTGACGCACGACGCGGTGCTGATCGGGTTGAGCGCGGGGCGGATCAAATCGATCGCGCTGGACGGGGAGGGGAAATATATCGCGTCGCTGGAGCTGGACGAGACAGTGACGATGGAGGAGGGCAAGGGGTACGGGTTGCAGGTGCGGGACGCGGGCGGAAATCGGCATTGGATGCGGCTGGCGACGGTCGCGGGCGACTCGGCGACGGTGACGCCTTATTACGACACCGAGCCGTTGTTCGCCGCGGGCGATTTCTTCAGCTACGGGGAGGCGGGGGAAGAATCGGCGCCGATGCTGGTGACGGAGATCCACCCGGCGGAGGACCTGTCGGCGCGGGTGGTCTGCTGCAATTACGACGACGGGGTTTATACCGCCGATGCGGGGGCAATCCCGGCGTTCGAGTCGAAAATCACGTTGCCGCCGGGGATCGAATCGGCGACGCCGTTGCCGGAGGTTGAGAGCGTGGTGTCGGACGAGTCGGCGATGGTGCGGATGCCCGATGGCACCTGGCAGACGCGGGTGATCATCACGCTGAAGCGCAGGCCGGGGCAACAATTGATCGAGCGGATAAATGTGCAATGGCGCGACGTGGACGTGGAGATCCAGCCATGGGAGAACATCGCGGAGATCGCGGCGACGGATGGCCGGATCGTGTTGACCAACCTGGAGCAGGGATACCTCTACGATATCCGGCTGCGGTCGATTTCGGCGGATGGAAAGACATTTTCGGCCTGGATGACGATCTGGGGGCATTTTGTGCAGGGTAAGATGGCTCCTCCGCCGGACGTCGGGTTCTTCCGGGTGAGCGAATCGCCGGAGGGGGCGCGGATTTTCGAGTGGAGCGCGACAAATCGGCCGTTTGATTTCGACGGCGTTCAGGTGCGCTTTGGCCAGGGGGCCGGGCTGGGCTGGGATGAGATGGCGCCGCTGTTCGCCGAGGTCATGCGGGACTCGCCGATCTATAAGATGGGGTTGGCCGCCGGGAGTTATACGTTTGGGATTAAGTCGATTGATACGAGCGGGAATCTCTCCACCAACGCAGACACCC
>Ga0307380_10010642_pt1 | contig 11571 bp, 7 predicted proteins | sample UN3MG_FD_202239 | JGI IMG/M metagenome (GOLD analysis project Ga0307380, IMG submission 202239) | Soil microbial communities from Risofladan, Vaasa, Finland - UN-3 | ecosystem: Environmental > Terrestrial > Soil > Coastal area > Acid sulfate soil | place: Finland: Risofladan, Vaasa | collected... | reverse complement strand
CAAAAACGTTCCCATAGATGGGTCGAGGCACGAGACCCACGCTGCTCGCATGAAACGACGACCATTCCACGTGGGTCTCGTACCTCGACCCACCCTACGCGCTCAGAGCGTTTCCCGGTCGTCCTGCCCTGCTTCCAGCGTGACCTTGGCCGGATAAACCAGTCCCCAGTCTCGCCGGCGCTCGAACGAGTCGAGCAGCGTGGGGAGGGTTGGCGCGACGTGTCCGTCGAACCAGGGCCGGCCGTTGAGGGTGACTTGGATCGGCCTGGCAAAGTCGACCATCTTGGGGTGAAGCCAGAGGGTGAGCCGGGCGACGTTCGTGGTCGTCACGGCGAGCCGGTTGTCGCCCAGGTTCACCGCGTCGATCAACGCGCCCGGACGCGTCACCTTCTTGTGGCTCAACTCCCATTGGCCCCACTCGTCGACGGGGCAGTCCTCGAGGTGGCACCGGCCTGGTTTGCTTGGCGTGGAGCCGCGGCCTCGGCGAGCCGGCGGAGACTTGCGTTTGGGCATCCGGTCGGATACGCTGGCTCTGCGAGGCAAGAAGACAACAGGCACGAGACTGAGGAGACGGGCGATGCGTATCCGAACCAAGAAGTACGAAGCGGTTGGCCGAAGAGCGGCCCCGCTCGGCGTGGCGATCGCGCTATGCTGGCTCGCCGCCGCGACGGGCTACGCGGCCGATGCGCTCGCGCCCATCGAGCTGGGGCGCGTGCAAGTCGGCGGGGAGATTGGGCGGCGGGTCGACGTCACGATCGGCAACAACCTGCTGGCCCTGGACGCCGACAAGGACTTTTTGCCCCCGTTCGCCGAGAAGCAGCACCAGAGCGGGTACATCGGCCTGGGCAAGCTGATCGACGCGGCCGTCCGCTTCGCCGCCTACCGCAAGGACGACAAGGTCCTCGCCCTGAAGAAGCACCTGGTCGACCGGGCCATCCGATCGCAGGAGCCCGACGGCTACCTCGGCATGCTCGCCTCCGACAATCGCATGTGGGGGATGTGGGACGTCCACGAGATGGGCTACCTGATCTACGGGCTGTCGAGCGACTACGAGTTTTTTGGGGAGGAGCGATCGCTGGCCGCGGCGCGCAAGGCGGCCGACTACCTCCTCGAGCGCTGGGCCACGATGCCCGACGGATGGGACGAGGCGACCGGCATCGCCACCTTTGTCTCGGTCACCGGGCTGGAGCGGACGTTGATCCGGCTCGCCCGCCTGGCCGGCGATCGCCGCTACCTCGACTTCTGCACGCACCAACGGGCGCTCCCCGAGTGGGACCAGCCGATCGTCGTCGGCCGGCGCCCGTTGATCGAAGGGCACATCTACGCCAACCTCTGCCGCTCGCTGGCCCAACTGGAGCTGTATCGCACGACGTCCGACGAGCGGCTGCTCCGCCCGACCAGGCGAGCGATTGAGTTTCTCACGCGGGGCGACGGAATGGCGATCACCGGCGGCTGCGGCCAATGGGAGATCTGGACTGACGACCAGGACGGGCGCGGCGAGCTGGCCGAGAGCTGCGCCACGGCCTACCAGATCCGCGTGCTCGACAGCCTGCTCCGGCTCGACGGCACGCCCTACTACGGCGACCTGTTGGAGCGAACCATCTACAACACGCTGTTCGCCGCCCAATCGCCCGACGGTCGCAAGATCCGCTACTACTCGCCCATGGAAGGCGAGCGGGTCTATCATCCGGGCGACACGTACTGCTGCCCGTGCAACTACCGGCGGATCATCGCCGAGCTGCCGTCGATGGTGTATTACCGGGACGCTCTGGGCGTGACCGTGAACCTTTACACTCCCTCCCGCGCGGAGCTCGATCTGGACGGCGGCGCGTCGCTGGTCGTGAGTCAACAGACCGACTACCCCAGCTCGGGGCGCGTGGCGATCGAGCTGGCCCCGTCCAAGGCGACGGCGTTTCGGCTCCGGCTGCGGATCCCCGCTTGGTGCGCGGCGGCGCGGATCGCGGTCAACGGCGAGGTCGTGCAAGAGGCGGCTGCGGGCGGGCAGTTCGTCGCCATCGAGCGATCCTGGCAGAAGGGGGACCAGGTCGCCTTGGAGATGCCGATGCGCTGGCGGCTCGTACGGGGGCGAAAGCGCCAGGCAGGACGCGTCGCCGTGATGCGCGGGCCGGTGGTCTTCTGCCTCAACCCGGTGCAGAATGAGCGGCTCGCCCAGCTCGACGGCGCAGACCTGGGGCGGATCACCCTCGATCCGGAGTCGCTGGGGGAGCCGGTCGCCGAAGATTCGGTTCGCCCCGGCGGGGTGGCCTGCCGGGTCCAAGCCTGGAAGTCGAGCTACGCCGTCAAACGGCCGGGCGATCTCGCGCTCCTTCTGACCGAGTTCGCCGACCCGGGCGGGAAGGCGACCTATTTCCGCCTCCAGGATCTGAGCGTGGGCGTGGATGATGAGCTGTTTCCGCAACGCTGAACGACCGTGCGCGCCTCGGCGGCAGGTTCCGGCGGCCGCCGAGCCCGTAAGCGATCGCGGACGGGTGGGGCGTGGCGTTGGGCGTTGTTGACATTCCCCGGTTGGACGACCAAAATGCCGGTGAAGCGTTCCAGGGTCGAGGTGCACAACGATCGGAGGTAGTCCCATGTCGGAGCCGGGGAAGAGCGGTGGGAAAGCGACGTGTCCGAGAAGCCGCGGGGGCTTTCGGTCGAGACTCGGGTATTACGGGCTGAGGTGGCTGTTGCCCATTGCGGGCTTGGTGTCGCTCGTTTGGTTCCTCGTGCGCGTGATCCCGAAGCCGAGCCGCGCGGCTTACCCTTGCCAGCGCATGGCCGCGCCGTTGGCGTCGGGCTTCGTCGTCTGGATCCTGGGCCTGCTCGCGTCGGTGTCGGCGGCGAGGAAGGCGAAGCACTATTTTCATCGGTCGCGCTACGTGATCGCCGGCCTGTGCATTGCGGTGAGCGTGGGGGCCTTGTGGCTCGCGCTCAGCATGACCGAAACGAAGATGGCCGTCGCTGAAGACCCGGTCCCCAACGCCCCGATCGGCGTCGCCAAGGGCGTCCATCCGGGCCGCGTCGTCTGGGTGCACGACCCGGAGGCGACCGACTGGGAAGGGCCCGGCGACGGGCATTGGTGGGAGCCGAGCCATACCAGCCAGCCGGCCGTCGACCGGATGCTTTCCCGCGCGATCCGCTCGCTGACCGGCGAGGCGAGCGACGCCGCGGCGTGGGACCGCCTCTTCCGATACTTCAACCGGGCGCACGGCAAGGGAGACGTGGGCTACCGGCCGGGCGAAAAGGTCGTGATCAAGGTCAACTTCGTGGGCCTCATCTGGCGTTGGGACTCGGCCAATCCCGAGACCTACGCGCTGGAAAACCGAATCGACTACATGAACACGTCGCCGCAGATGATGCGGGCCCTGCTGCGGCAGCTCGTCGAGACCGTGGGCGTCAACGAGGCCGATATCGCCATCGGCGACACGCTGGCCCTCTTCGCCAACGAGTACTACCGGACCCTGCACGACGAGTTCCCGAACGTGCAGTATCTCGATCACCAGGGCAAGCTCGGCCGCACCGCCGTGAAGCAGTCTTCCGTGCCCTTCTATTGGAGCTGTCGCCCGGAAGGGTGCCTCCAGGACTACGTGCCCGTCGCCTACGCCGAGGCCGACTACCTGGTCAACCTGGCGAACCTCAAGAGCCACACGGCCACCGGCGTGACCCTCTGCGCCAAGAACCATTTCGGCTCGCTGGTCCGGTGGCCGGTCCAGGAAGGGTATTACGACATACACACGGGCTCTTTTGCCGAAGGGATGGGGAAGTACCGCGAGCAGGTCGACCTGATGGGCCACGCCCACGTCGGCGCCAAGACGGTCCTCTACTTGATCGACGGGCTGTACCCCGGCCGGCACCCGATCGACAAGGCGCCCATGAAGTGGGACTCCGCTCCGTTTGACGGCGACTGGGCCTCCAGCCTTCTCGCCTCGCAGGACCCGGTGGCCATCGACTCGGTCGCGTTCGACTTCCTCTGGGCCGAATGGGACGACCACCCCCACAAGTCCGGCGCCGAAGACTATCTGCACGAGGCCGCACGAGCCGACGATCCCCCGTCGGGGATCTTCTACGACCCCAACCATCCCGAAAGCGTCACGCACCTGGCCAGCCTGGGCGTTCACGAGCACTGGAACAGCGCGGGCGATAAGCAGTACTCTCGAAACCTGGGGACCGGCGAGGGCATCGAGCTGGTGACCGCGGGCCGAAGCGACGAGGCAACCGGGGGCGGCGGCTGAACGGACCGGCGGCGCGGATCGTATTCTCACGGCAGCGACCATACACCGAAGCCGAATCGTGCCGCGCGGGCGAGCCGATCCAACCGGCGCCAGGGAGGACTTCAAGATGTTCGATCAGGCAATCAGTCGTCGGCGTTTTCTGGGGGCGGCTGCCGCGGCCGCCGGGGCCGTTGCGGTGGGTTCTGCCGGCAGGGCCGCGGAGAGCCAGAGCCCGATACGGATTGAAGCGCCCGTGCACGGAGCGGTGCTCAATCGGCATCACGGCCGGCCGGCCGACGGGGGGCTCGAGATCGCGGTCCGCGGCACGGCGCCTGCCGATCGTCAGGTTCTCGTCAGCGGCAGCCCGGCGCGGCGGGAGGGGACGCAATTCGAGGGCCTGGTCGTGCTCCGCCAACGCGAGACCGACGTGGTGGCCGCGGTGGACGGCTCGCCCGAGCTGCGCGACGCGGTGCGGGTGGTGTGGGACCGCAACTCGCGGCCGCGCTACCGGTTCGCCATCGACGACAACAGCTTCTTCTTGCGCGACGTCTGGCAGAAGCAGTACGGCTCGCTGTTCGACTGCTTCTACCTGGCCATGCTGCGAAAGCTGCACGAAGACTACGGTGCGAAATTCGTGCTGAATATCTACTACACCACCGCGGACGAGTTCGATTTGACCAAGTTCCCCGACCGCTACCGGGGCGAGTGGCGCGATAACGCCCATTGGCTGAAGCTGGCCTTTCATGCCCACGCCAACGAGCCGGCGAACCCGTACCTCGACGCCCCGCCCGAGCAGGTGATCGCCGATTTCGACAAGATCGGCGCCGAGATTCGCCGCTTTGCGGGCGAGGCGACGTACTCGCCGACGACGGTCGTCCACTGGGGCATGGTGCGGCCGTCGACGTGGAAGCCGCTGGCCGAGCGGGGCGTCAAGGTGCTCAGCGGCTATTTTGAGAAGCAGGGCGACGGGTGGCGGGTGAACTACCGGATGGACCCGGTCCGCAGCGAGCACCTCTCGCGCCGCGACGCGCTTGTGGACTTCCCCAGCGGGATCGTCTTCTCGAACATCGACATGGTCGTCAACAGCACCCCGCTCGAGCGGATCGTGCCGGAGCTGGAGAAGACCGCCGAGGACCCCAATCAGGCGGAGATCATCGACCTGCTGACCCACGAGCAATACTTCTGGCCGTTCTACCCCCACTACCTGCCCGATCACGCCCAGCGCGTCGAGACGGCGATCCGCTGGGTGACCGAGCACGGCTACGAGCCCGTATTCCTGCACGAGGGTTTCCTGGGCATTCCGCAGTGAGACGGGCCGCCACGGCGCGTGGCACGGGCTCACCAGTACAGGACCCGCACCATGTGGTGGAAGTGTTCTGTGCTTTCCGGCGAGAAGTCGTGGGCGCAGCAGTGCACGTGGAGTGTTTCGCCCTGGCGCACCAGGACGTGAGTCCCGGCGGCGAAGGTCTCGCAGGCCAGGACGTCGCCGATCCCGGCCACTTCGCCGTCATAGTCGCGACCGCAGTAGCCGAAGTAGCCGGTGGTGCCGGTCGGCTCCGTGCCCGTGCCCGCCTGCTCCCGCTTGACCCAGGGGTTCTCGGGCTTGGTGGAGAGGATGTGCCCGTTGTCGCTCGGCGAGCCCTTGCCCACGCCCGTGAAGTGCTCCGGAGCGACGATGTGCACGTCCTCTTCGGCCGCGATCTCGATGGACCGCTTGTCGATCGCGGCCGGCTCGACGGCGTAGGCGTGTGTGTTGAACGTGACGGACCGCAGCGCCCGTTCGTGCCCCGCGGTCTGGTCCCCCGGGGCTGATCGCTGCGTGGCCGCCGCAGACGTGCAGTGCCCTCCGGTAGCATCTGCCAGTCGTTTCAGCACACTCCTAATCCGAACCGGATCCCGGACAAAACACCGCCTTGTCGAGCATCACGTTGCGGTCCTCGCCGTCCCGGTTGTAGTCGTTGGTGAAGGCCAGGGCCAGCTCGTGGGTGCCTTGGGTGAGATCGATCGGGAGGACGTAGGGCCGCCAGGCCGTGCTGGCAAGCTGGATCTGGCCGACCGGCCGGCCGTCGATGCGGACCTCCACGATCGGCAGCACGCCCGCCGCCTCGCTGCCCGAAGCGACGATCTCCACCGCGTAACGCCCGGCCGCGGCGACCTCGATGGGGGTCTTCACATAGCCGCTGCACGCCAGGGCGACGAACGTGCCCCGGTTGGTGAAGTGGAGCATGTCGGGCTGGGGCTCCATCGTTTCGCACTCGACGGTGACGCCGAGCCGCGGCGGGAAATCGCCGCCCAGCGCGGTCAGGAGCGACGAGGCGTACCGGGCCGCCTTGCGGGTGTTTCGCTCCTCGGTGTCCCAGCGGAGCTGATCGACCACCAACGTGCCCTTGCCGCAGGCGGCCACGGCGACCGCCGGGGGCGTGGTGAGGAAGTCGATCCGCTCGCCGCCGTCGTCCGGCGCGACCAGCACCTTGTCGACGTAGAGGTTGCGGTCCTCGCGGGGCGGGTCGCTGCCGTCGTTGGTAAACGCGATCGCGACCTCGTGCCTGCCCTGCTCCACCCGGCCGAACGTCGTCGCCGTGTGCCACTCGTCGGCCGAAACGGGCACGTCGCCGAGCCGCTCGCCGTCGATCGTAACCCGGGCGACGGGGTAGACGCCCTGGCACGGCGTTCCGCGGGCGACCAGGCCGATCACGTACGTGCCCGTCTTCGGAAAATCGATCTGGGCCGACGCCGAGCCGACCGTGGCGAACGTGACGCCCGGCTCCCGGCGCTCGACGATCCCCCCTTCCAGCTCCCAGTCCTCCACCTCGTACGACTTCGGCTGCTTCCCTTCGAGGCTCTTGGTGAACACGCCGTCGACCATCTCCGGGGCCCGCGGCGTGGTGGCCCAGCCGATGCCGACGTGCTCGCCGAGCCAGTAGAGGTCCTCCCGGGTGACCGCGTCGAGCAGGGGGTGATCGCCTTCCGCCCGCGTCACGTGGCCGGCATAGGGCTGGTTGACCAAGTCGAGTCCCAGCGCGGCGTTGAGTTCCCCCAGCGCGTCGGACGACGGCCGGTGCACCACCACGTTGCCCCCCTGCTCGAGGAACTCGGCGAGCTCGCCCGTCTCGACGACTTCGCCCCGACACACGAGCAGCGAGTAGCCCGACAGATCGGCGCCGGCCGGCTTGCCGGTCAGGTCGTCGAACTCCAGGCCGAGGCTGCGGAGATACGCGCGGTACTCCTCCGAGCCGCCGAAGAGGCCGGTCTTCCGGGCAGTGGGGCGGAAGTCGGCCAGGTAGCGGAGCAGGTTGGCGAGGATTCGGGCGGCGGCCGGCTCGGTCGCGTGCTTCTCGAGCAGCTTCAACTGGCAGTGGACGATCGTGCCGCGACCGATCGGGCGCTCCAGAAGCGGCGCGTGGTCGATCCCGGCAACGGAGCCGGAGACCACGATCGGCACCGAAGCGCCCGAGGTAGGCCGCGCAGGCTCGCGGGCGGCCACCATGTGATCCCCCCGCCAGAACTTCAGGTCGTCGGGCTCCACGCCTTCAAGTGCCGCGTGGCTCGACCGTCCCGGGAAAGTCATCGTCGAGCCGTGGTCGCTCAGGCTCATGTCGAATAGCCCTGCCGGATAGGCGTCCTGCGCGAGCACCAAGACGCGGCCTCCCCGACCGGCGAACTCGACCAGCGTCTTCCGCTCGGGGAGCACGCGGCCGATGATCGGGCGCTCGGACTCCCCGCGTGCCAACGTGCCGGCCCCGATCACGAGCACGTCAAGCCGGTCGTCGAGCTGGTCCAGACGCTCGACCGGGGTCGTGTCCAAGCCGGCGGCCTCGAAAAGCTGCCTGGTCGCTCCGTTGGGATCGTAGAGTCCGATGCGCCCGCCGATCTCGGGCAGCGCACTGCGGGGGAACACGAGGTAGTCGTGCGCGTCGTCGAACACCGTTTGGCCGTCGCGCTTAAGCGACACCTTCCATTCGACCGGAGTGCGGCGTTGGACCGGCGGCATCGCGACGGGCACTTCGATCATCTGACGTTCGGCCGGGCCCAACGAGACCTGCTGCACCGCGCGGTCGACGACCTTGCCCTCGAGCACCAGCTCGCACTCGAGCGTGAGGTCGGACGCCTCGATCACGTCGTTGAACACGTCGACCCGGCGCTTCACCGCGTCGCCCGAGAAGAACCGGCGGTCGTAGTCGAGCGGGTACGCGGCCACGTGCTGATACGCGTACTGGTGCGCCTGGTAGAGGGGGTTGGTCTCGTCGAGCGGGCCGCCTTCGATTACGGTCCAGGGGGAGATGCCGGCGACTTCGTGGTGCCGGTAGCCGAGGACCTGCATGCGCCACGATTCGGCCTTGCCCAGGTTGCGGTAGCGGCGGTAGTCGGTGTAGGCCGCGTCGCCGAAGAAGACGGTGTGCCAGGACGGATCGCGGGAGGGCAGCCAGAGGAACTCGCCGACGTAGATCGGCTTGTCCTTCTTCCAGGAGAATGGCTCCTCGCCGTTGTGGAACATGTGGCCGATCGTCGCCGGCTCGGCGAGCCAGTCGGCCTCGTTGGGCCAGCAGGTGTAGTCGGGATATTCGTGCGGATAGTGAATCCCAATCACGTCGGCCACGCCGCCGGGGTCGCCGTCCGACTCGTAGAAAATCGGCCGCGTGGGGTCCCACTCCTTCATCAGCCTGCCCATCCGCACCAGGTCCTCCTTGGCCGGCGCTTCGTCGTTCATGCGCCCGCCGTAGAACTCGTTCTCCAGGCTCCACATCACGACCGAGGGCCGGTTCTTATCCCGATCGACCATCGCCTTGAGATGCCCCGCGTAGTTCTCCCAGAACACGGGGTCGTTGATCCGGTAGACGCTCTCGTCATTCCACACCGCGCCCTCGATGATCATCAAGAGCCCCAACTCGTCGGCCACGTCGTAATGGACGGGCCGCCACGGCTGGGTGTGCGTGCGAAAGGCGACGCAGCCGCACCGCTTCACCGCCTCCCACCGCTCGCGGACCTCCTCGCGCGGCATGGGGGCGTGCGGCGGCCACCAGCTCGTGGCCAGCAGGTTGATCCTCGTCCCGTTGAGATAGAACCGGTGGCCCTCGACCCAGAACTCGCGGAAGCCGAACCGGGTCCGCTCGACGTCGCCCGACGAAAGCTCCGTGCGCAAGTGAACCAGATACGGATCGACGTGCGACCAGAGGTGCGCATCAGGCCACGGCTGCCGAACGGTCGCCGCGGCCTTCTTGCCGGCGGGCACGTGAACGCGGGCGGGCGGCAGCCGGAGCACGTCGGCCCCCTTGTCTTCGACGGCGGCCCGCAGCTCGACGTCCGCGTCGGCCGACGACTCGTTCGCCAGGGTGTAATCCACCACCAGCTCGCCGCGACGCACCGACGGCTTGATGAACCGGTCCTTCACGTACACCGCCGGGTGCGCCCGCAGGGTGACGTCGTCCCAGATCCCGTACAGGCCGTAGAGGCCGCCGATGGGCGCGAGGATCTTGTCGCGGGGAGCGCCGCGCACGCGATCCCACTCGGCCGTGCGGCTGAAGTCGACCCGGCCGGGCGTGAAGAGGCCCGTCCAGTCGTGGCAGCCGACCACCAGCTCGTTCGGCCCGTCGAAACGGACCGCCTCGGTCACGTCGACCTCAAACGGACGGTGGCCGCCGAAACACCCGCCCACCTGCCGGCCGTTCACCAACACCCGGCTGTTGTACTTCACGCCCCCGAAGTGGATCTTGATCCGCATCCCCTGCATGCCTTCGGGCACCGTGAACGTGCGCCGGAACCAGGCCCGGCGGTAGTCGATGCCGTCGAGATAGCCGGGCACCTCGCAGGGAGTGAACCCGTCTTCCGGCACCGGGGCCGAGAGGTCCTCGACGAGCCGGTACTGCCACGGGCCGTTGAGGCTCAGCTCCTGCCTGGGCGGCGCACCGGCCAACGCTGCGGCAAGCATGCAGACTCCAAGTGGGCCGTAGATCATCGGGTTCTCCTTGTGCTCCGGGGGCGTGACCTGGGGCGGGTATTCGCCGGCATGCTCTGTGCGACAACGCCCTGCGGGTGCAACGTGCTGCTCGGGGGCTCTGCGTCGCGACGGGTGGGAGTGCTTGCCCACATCCTACCGAACCTGCCCGGCGATGCAAGCGCCGGGGCCGTCATCTTGAGCGGCAAGGCCCGCTGCGCCCCGGACGAGTACTGGCGCCGCTTCCGCGGTGGGGAAATGCCCGTCTCGACGAATCCCCGGAGAGTGACTCGATCTCCATCCGGATCGAACCGGCCGTCTCGTGAGCCGCCAAGGCGGCCCGTAGCACAGGCTTCCAGCCTGTACCGTCGGCAACACAGGCAAGATGCCTGTGCTACAGGATGCCTGTGCTACGAGATGCGTCCGCCGGTAGTCCGGGCTAGGCCTGCTGGAGCTTCGCCCACACGCCCTCCAAGAACCCTTTCGCCTCCCGGCCGGCGTCGTCGGGGTTTGCGAGGTAGGGGTACAGCTCGACGGTGATCCAGCCGCTGTAGCCCGTGCGGGCGATCTCGCAGAGCGTGGCCGCGAAGTCGATCGCGCCGTGGCCGGGGATCAGGTGCTCGTGCCGGCGGTCGGCGGCGATGTCCTCGATGTGGTAGTGCTTGGTGTGGGGGGCCATTTCGGCGATCCAGTCCTGCGGGTCCTGGCCCATGCAGTACGCGTGGCCGACGTCGAAGTTGAGCCCGACGCGGGGCGAGTCGATCCGGTCGACGAAGTCGAGGTACTGCTCGAACGTTTCGATCAACAGGCCCGGCTCCGGCTCGATCAAGAGATGGACTTCGAGGTCTTCGGCCACGTCGACGCAGGGCATCAGCTCGTCGTAGAAGACGCGTGCGCCCTCCTTCCACGACTGCCCCTCGGCCAACGGCCCGCCCGGCTCGGTCTGGATGCTCGGGGCGCCCAGCTCGGCGGCCAGCTTCAAGGCCCGCTTGGTGTGCTCGCGGCGGATCGCCCGGTAGCTCGCGTCCGGCTCAATCCACGACGGGTGCCAGTAGGGCTGGCGCGGATCGGCCACGGCGTTCATCATGAAGGCGTTGACGTTGGAGATCGCCAGACCGTGCTTTTTGAGGCAATTGCGGATCGCCTGTTTCCGCTCGTCCAACAGCCCGGCCGGCCAGGCATGGGGCACGTCGGCCAGCAATTCGAGCCCGGCGTAGCCGAGCCCGGCGATTCGGCGGATGGTCTCTTCGATGGAGAAGCGTTGGTAGGCGTTGGAGCTGAAGGCGAGGTTCATGGGAGTGGGGAGTGGGGAGTGGGGGAGCAAACGCGTGGGTCTCCTTCGTCGACCCATCTATGGGAACGCTTTTGTCAACCAGGTAGTTTGTTGTTATTTGCTTGTTGCGAACTGGTGAGCGTGCGGGGCTGTCC
>Ga0307380_10010641_pt1 | contig 11571 bp, 10 predicted proteins | sample UN3MG_FD_202239 | JGI IMG/M metagenome (GOLD analysis project Ga0307380, IMG submission 202239) | Soil microbial communities from Risofladan, Vaasa, Finland - UN-3 | ecosystem: Environmental > Terrestrial > Soil > Coastal area > Acid sulfate soil | place: Finland: Risofladan, Vaasa | collected... | reverse complement strand
GCTTCTACAAACAACTCTTCAAAAACATTCTCAAATGCCATTCTTACTCCAGGCATGTTATAAATCAGCATAAACTCTCTCCATGTCAAAGAAAGTTGTTCATTATCCTTAGCAGCCTCAGGATTAATGTTGGCCACTTTTCTTTTAATAAAAGCAGCGTTAGCCATCCGGATTCTTGCTCGAATAAGATCTTGCCAATCCTCCGTTTCTCCCTCAAACCATTCTGGCGGTTTTTTAAACCACCCTGGTGGGAATGTATCTACTTGGAGTGCAATTGGTGCTTGATAAAGTTCAGCACCAATAAAAATGTCATAAGTTGATTCCGTTCTTAGTGTTTCCCCTAAAATTTGCAGGGCATTTTCAAGATTTCCGCCTGTTCCACCAGCCTGAGTCATTGTTTCGATCGACAATATTAATCTCTGCATTTCCCTTGTAATAGGCTCTTTGGCTGCCTTCGCTTCAATAATTCTTTCTTCCAATTCGACGTACGCGTCTCTAATTAAGACCAAATTTGCTTCTTCAACTTCTTCCTGAAGTTCGGGATTGTCAGGAAAAAGTCTTTCACAGGCGGCTTCGACTCTTCTTTCAGATCGCCTGTAATCTGAATCCCTATATCTTCCTGCCTGAATCAAGCTTTTAAGCTTTATCGCTTGTCTCGTCCCAGAGGCATACAGTTTGTTTTTTCTATCAACCAAGGCTCTTGTTTCTACTGATAAAACACTCGCCTCTTCTTCCGTTATATCCCTTTTTCTTTTAGAGCCTCTAACTTGTCCTTCTATTTCTCTCAGTTCTGTCAGTCTTTTCTCTACAGCCCTAATTCCCCATTCGGAAACGGGCTTTTCTGGAATAGTGCCTTTTGGGGCAGCTCCTTCTGATGCTGACTGCGGAATTTCTGGACTCATATCTCCGGGCATATGGTTTATTTTACCACAGCTCCCTCTCTTCTTGGCAAGTTTTCATCGTTTTAAAAAATTAGACCACTGCTTGATTTTTGACCATCTTGGTCAACGCAGTGGTCTATCTAGATTCGCTATACTCAATCTAACTCAACACAACCGCTTGGCACAGTTTTGACAAATGCCTTTGTGAATATGTTCTTCGCAAGCCCATTGCCCGCATTGAGAACACTTTTTAAGTCCCCCTGTGGGAATGCGCCAATGCGGTCCCGGTTCATCGACCCAGCCTGGCCAGTCCGATATGGGAACTCCAGTTAACCCCATGAAAGGTCCAGGACTGGGTTTCCCGCAAACACAGCAGTGGAAGCGCCTTTGGTGTTCAGTAAGTTTTTCTGCCTCCTCCTTTTCCCGTCTTCTCTTCTGCTTTTCTGTTTCTCTTGCCGCTACTTTTTCCCTCTTTTCTCTTTCTTTCTCAAGCCAATGGTCAATTCTACCTTTCCAACCGTCCATCTCGCTTCCTCCTAGCACTTTGCTACTAGTGCTGCGCGAATTTTTAAGTTGCGAATCTAAACTTGGATGAGTATACTACTTTTCCAATCTAAAGTCAAACTATAGGCTTTCCTTATCTTTACTAAACTCTTTTTTATACACTTTGTTCTCTTGAACAGGAGCTGTGAAGAAAAAAAGAATAAAAAAGAAGCTATCACTCTCCAAACAATTTTTTCCTAACGCAAACGCCTCTCGATTTCTTCTAGTTTTGCACTAACCTGTCTTGCAGCCATTTGCTGAAGAATCAACTGCATTTCCAGAGAAGGCCCTGCTGGAACTGGAATGACCACGGCGTCCCATCTCTTTCCTTCCTCTTTTGCCTTTCCAAGTTCTGTGTTCTCTTTTTGGGGGTCGTATTCCGACTTAAGATAAGCATAAGCTAGAATTTCCCCAATCTCGCCTGGAGATTTCATAATCGTTTCGCTACGATCACCAAGACCCCACAATTTCTCCTCAAAGTTTTGAGTTTTCGCGTTTAACGAGACGTAGGAAAAATATGGAGCAAAAAGGCCACTTTCTATCCAAACCTTGTGCTGAACATCATTTTTCTTCCATCGCAGCTGAAACACAATATCAACCCGCGCGGTGTTGTTGGTAGCAAGTGGGTTATTGCCAACCAAAGAATTTGTCGGTCGCTCTATCAATCTATCAAAATGATGCTTCTGCATCAATTTAGCAGCAAGTTCTGCCTCCATTTCTGGAGTTATTGAAGTAAACTCCCATCGTCTCTTATCAAAGCCGAAAAGTTTCTCTTTTGCCGCATAATCTAGAGTACTCCTAACCAATGACTTGGATTTTACAGATTCAAACCTTAAAACTCTCTCAATAACAGGACTTTGTTCAGGAGAAATAAGTTCATCTTTTAAGTGGGTTAAATGATCGAAAGCGTTTATCTCCTGAAGGCGTTCAAGAGGAATATGGGTAAATACTCCTTCGTTACCAAAAAACAAATTTTCTATTTCTTCTTTCGAAAGAGGATCTTTAATTTTCTCTACTCTTTCCTTAATACTCATTTTTTTCCTTTAAAAAACTGCCCCTTGGGGCAGTTGAATAATTTTTGGACTGTTTGGGTGATTATATCACACCAAGTCAAATAATTGCTCTATTTTGTCTGAAGTCCGCTGGTGGAGTGGGCTTAGTTTATTTTTTCACTAATTTTTCAACTTCCTTCAAAAATTCCTCTACCTCCTTGATAGCTTTCCTAACATCTCCTTTGGTAAACTTTTTTAACCCTTCGTAATCGGCAAACTCTCGAGACTCTTTTAAAGCAGAAAACCATTTAGTAAACTTCTTAGAAATTTTATCAGTCTTAACAAAATGGTGGTTAAAAGCAGAAATTGTGCCAGCATGTCCAATTGCCCTTTTTCCATAGGCTAAAAGCAAAGCCTGAGCGCCATGGTACATCCCGTAGTAAGCCCGAGAGATTGCATCGCGATAAAAACCCATTCGGCTTAGTCCATCAGCTGCCGAGAGTTTTTCCCTAGCTAACGACAATAATGCCTCTACTGTTTTGGCCATAAAACTATTCCTTCTCGATTAACATTCTCCATAAATGGAGTCTTAAGTTGAGTAAATTTCTCAAATTCTTTCTGAGGAAAAGTCTTAACAGAAAGATAAACGCCAAAAAGAGAAAGCGTCTTGGCAACAAGCTCATAAACCTTATCTTCTGCTTTTTTGTTTTTAACTACAGCCAAAAGATCAATATCCGAATCTTTTTTAGAATCCCCCCTCGCCTTTGAGCCAAAAAGCACTAGTCGTTCGAGAAACTCCCCACCCCCTTCCTCTTGAAGGCCATTTAAAAAGGCTAAAACAGTTTTTTTTTCTTGAGGAGAAAGAAGTTTTTTGGGAATAAATAAATTTTTCATCTTACCTTAGATCTTACCACAATCACTTCAAAAATTTCCACCACTGCTCTATTTTACCTCTATTTTGACCACTTTTGAGATGGTTGAATTAAGTAAAGTTTGTGTTTAGAATAAAAAGACAGCCTGCCTTTAAGTCCGCCGGTTGGCGGACAATCTTGTTAAGGCAAGTTTAATAACATGGCCATTCAGCAACATCCAGTTCCACAAAATATCGCCTCTTACGAATTCCGGCTGATAGGCGAGATGACTTTAAAGCAATTTGGCTGGTTGGCCAGTGGCACGGTCGTGGCTTTAGTCATTTACGGCTTGCCCATTCCTGACTTTCTCAAGTGGCCGCTGGTAACCTTAATCGCTTTTGCTGGTTTTGCTTTTGCCTTTATGCCGATTGGCGAAAGACCTTTAAGTACCTGGGTTCTTGCTTTTTTTAAGGCTATTTTTTCGCCGACTTTATTTATCTGGGAGAAAAAAGCTCAAAAACCAGAAATTTTTGCCGCCCTTGCCAAAACACCTTCCCCTGCCAAAGTGCCAATCCCTCCGGCTGACAAAGCCAAACTGGCTGAGTATCTGCAGACTTTACCTTCAGGCAAAACACCCAGCCAAATTGAAAAAAAAGAAGAAAAGTTTTTGCAGCAAATCAGCAAACTCTTCCAAACCGCACCAATTCCCATTATCTCGCGACCAACCTTCCAAGCACCACCTATTCCTCTTGTTTCTCGACCGGCAGAAAAACCAACCAGGCCAGTTGAAAAACCAATTCTTCCCAAACCCGAAAAAATCATCGTCGTTCCTCCTAAACCCATTAAACCTCGACCGGCAGCAGTGCCTGCCAAACCTGGTCCTCAATTACCCTTCCCTGAACCGCCAACCCGGCCCAATATTCTGGCGGGTATGGTTTTGGATAAAAAGGGAGAAATGATTGAAGGCGCTATTTTAGAAATCAGAAACAGCCAAGGTATGCCGGTCCGAGCTTTAAGAACTAACAAGCTTGGCCAATTTACGATTGCCACACCCTTACCTAATGACATTTATGAAATAGAAACTGAAAAAGAAGGTTATGATTTTGATATAATCAAACTTGAAGTCAAAGGCGAGATTATCAAACCAATTGAAGTCAGAGTCAAGCAATGATGGATACTAACAAAGTCGCTATCAGAGCCAGTACCCAAACTCATTTAGAAGTTGAAGACATCGGAGACGGTATTGTCATTCTTAAAGATGGCAGTGCCTGTCTGGTTTTGGCCGTCACTTCCATCAATTTTGATTTATTGTCCGAAAAAGAACAAGAAGCCACCATTTATGCTTATGCCAGCCTTTTAAATTCTTTGTCTTTTTCGATTCAAATTCTGATCCATTCTGAACAAAAAGATATTTCAGCTTACCTTAAACTTTTAGATGAAACAGATCAAAGAGAAAAACGGCAAATCATTAAAAGCCAAATTGCCAAATATCGTCAATTTATCCAGGAAACCGTCCAAAAAAACAATGTCTTGGATAAAAAATTCTATCTGGTCATTCCTATGAGTGTCTTAGAATTGGGTATGGCCAAATCAGCAGCGACCGTCATTAAGCCCAGAAGAAAAACTCTTCCTTTTGACAAAGCCTACATTTTACAACGTGCCAAAATTAATCTTTATCCCAAGCGCGATCATATTTTAAGGCTACTTGCCCGGCTGGGTATCAAAGGACGCCAGCTTGAAACCCAAGAATTAATCAAGCTCTATTTCAACATCTATAATCCTGAATCCCCTGGTCAACAAACAGTCGGTACTAAACAGTACCGAGCTCCCCTAGTCCAGTCAACTTTAAGTCCGGAGGCAGAGATTAGCCAGGCTGGTCCAGAGGAAAAAAGTATCCGTGATGAAATTAACGGCCTTGTTAAGGAGGCAACTACATGAGCCTGCCATCCATAAAAAATTTGCCATTTTTGAAAAAAGAAAAACCAACAGAAGAGCAGGAAAAAGTCGGGTTGACTGGCATTGATGAATTGAGTAGAGGCATGGTTGCTGTTCAAGATGTGATTGCTCCAGGTGCGATTGAAGTTGATTTTGATTTTATTAAAATTGGCAGCAAATACTTCAGAACTTTATTTGTGGCTGGCTATCCCCGGTTTGTTTCCGCCAATTGGTTATCTTCATTGATTAATTTTGACCATTCTTTGGATATTGCCATGTACATTTATCCGGTTGAGGGTCGGGGTGTACTTGATGATTTAAGAAGAAAAATTGCCGAAATGGAAGCGGAAATTTCCACCACAGTTGAAAAAGGCCGGTTAATTGACCCCGACACCAAAGCCAAGCTTGAAGATGCTTTAATGCTTCAGGAGCAATTAGTCAAAGGCTCCGAGCGGTTTTTCCAATTCGGTCTTTACATCACCGTGCCGGCTGACTCTTTACAAGAACTCAACCAAGTCTCAAAGCAAGTCGTTTCCTCGCTTGGCTCCTTGCTGATTATTTCCAAACATGCCACTTTACAAATGGAGGACGGCTTTAAAACCACTGTTCCGAGTTGTGTTGACAAATTAATGGTCACCCGAAACATGGATACCACCTGCCTGGCAACCACTTTTCCTTTTACCTCCTCTGAGCTAACCAGCAATGAGGGGATTATGTACGGCATTAACGAACACAATGACTCTTTAATCATTTTTGACCGGTTTGAACTTGAAAACGCCAATTCTGTCCTTTTCGGTAAAAGCGGCTGCGGCAAATCTTACTTCGTCAAACTGGAGGCACTGCGCTCCTTAATGTTTGGGACAGAAATTATCATCATTGATCCTGAAGCTGAATACAAAATGCTCACTGAAGCCTTAGGCGGTCAATACATTACTTTTGGTTTTGATTCTGAAGCTAAAATCAATCCTTTTGATTTATCGACTATTTATGAAGAAAAAGAAAACGAACTTGGTTTAAAAATCCTTTCTTTACATTCACTTTTTAAAGTCATCATGGGTCAATTAACGCCAACTGAAGAAGCGATTTTGGACCGAGCCTTGGTTTTAACCTACAAAATGAAAGGCATCACCCCAGATCCAGCCACTCAAAAAAAAGAACCACCTTTAATGGAAGACCTCTACAAAGTTTTAATCGGCATGGAGGAGCCAGAAGCGACTTCTTTGGCCAGCCGAATTGAAAAGTTCGTTAAAGGCAGTTTCCGAGGCATTTTTGATCAACATTCAAACGTAAATATTGGTAATCCTTTCACCGTTTTCTCACTTAAAGAATTAGAAGAAACTCTTCGACCGATTGCCATGTTTATCATCTTGGATCACATCTGGACAAAAATTAAAAAAGAGATGAAAAAACGGATTTTAATTGTTGATGAGGCTTGGTATTTGATGAAATATCCGGACTCAGCCAACTTCCTTCATTCGGTTGCTAAAAGAGCCAGAAAATATTATCTTGGTCTAACCACCATCACCCAAGACGTCGAAGATTTCCTTGATAGCCAATACGGCAAAGCGATTATCACTAACTCCTCAATGCAGATTTTGATGAAACAATCAAGCGCCGCTATTGATAAAGTCGCCCAGGTTTTTTACCTCTCTGAAGGAGAAAAACATTTGCTTTTGTCAGCTGATGTGGGCGAAGGATTGTTTTTTGCTGGCGCTAACCACGTGGCTGTTCGGGTGGTGGCCTCGCCTGAAGAGCACCGCTTAATCACCACCAAACCAGAAGAACTTTTAGCCCAAACCCGCGAAAAAGAAACTAGTCAGCCAACTATATGACCGATCTTCGTGTTCTTCAAGCTTTGGTTTCTTGGCTCCAACAACCAGTTTGGCCAGAAAACGCCAAAATTAGCCGAGAACAAGCTTTCGCTTTAATTGTCAATCTTGCTCCTAGTTTGGATGTTAAAATTGACCCAGCCAATATTGATCAACTCAGACAAGACCCCAATTTTTTAGCCCAAGTGGCTTTAAAAATCAGCCAACTTTTACTAGAGGGCCAAACACCAAGCATCCCTCCCCATCTTAAAGAACTGGTCGCTGAGTACGAAAAACACTTAGCTGAAATTGTCCCCTCTTCAGAGGTAAAAGAATCTGTTTTAAAAATCCTTTATCCTCAACCAAACGAACCCACCCTAAATGCTCACCAGGAATTAGAAAGCCAAATTGAAACTAATTTAAAAGAAACTTTTCCTCAATTGGCTTCAACTCCTGAAATCGCCAAAGCTGTTAGTGAAAAAATCACTAATTTGGTGGTTACCACTTTACCTCAAGTGGTTCGACCGGAAGCTTTTCTGCCGGCTGAAATTGAACAAGTTTCAAACACAATCCAACCAGCCGTCAGTAGGATTTTAAGGCAGGTTGGCATTGCCAAACCTGAAGCTTTTCAAAAAAGACTTTCGGAAGTAGCTAAACAAACTCTCCCAGTCGTTCAAAAATTAGCTGCTACACCACATCTTGTTTTACCTCCTTCATCTTTAAAAACAAAAGAGGTTGTTCTTAAAACTCTTTATCCAAGATTAGATGAAGCCACTAGAAAAAACCACCAAAAACTGGTTGAACAAATTAGGACAGAAATTATCACCCTCCATCCTGAATTAACCCAACTACCTGTTGTTGCTGATAACTTAAGCAGTCAGCTTACTAACGCTCTTGTTGTTACTCTACCCCAAGTGGCTCGAAGAGAAGCTTTTCCAGCCGTTGAATTCAAACAAGTTTTAGTTAAAACCCAACCAGTTATCAGCCGAATTTTAAAGCAAAGTGGCATCGCTGAACCAAAAATTACCCAAGAAAGCTTGTTTAAACTAGCTGACAAAACCTTATCGACAGCCCAAAATTTGGCGGTTGTTCCCCATGCCACCGAAGAATTCTTTAGAGCTAAAATGAGACCAGTTACAAAAAAATCGATAGACTCGCCCAAATTATCTGAACTTCCTCCTTTAAAATGGCAACCTTCGGGGGTTAAAATTTCTCCTTTCAAAAAAAGTTTGGCTTTAGTCAAAAAAATTGTCTTCTCACCAGTTATTAAACCCCTTCAATTGCTAGTCAACCTCAGCTCAGAAGAATTTCAAAAACAAAATCCAGCTCTTTTTTATATCTTAAATAACGGGGTTAGTTCAAAATTAACAGAGAACACAATTAATTTTCTTCGTCAAAAAGACCGCTATCATCCCCAGCTACCCTTTTGGCAAGAACTTAAAGAACAGGTAGGTACCTTTAAACAGAAGCATCCGCTGACTAATTTTTTAACTCGCCATTATTTTGAACATAATCATTTAGGAAAAAGCATTACGTTTTTTAAAGCAAAAGAAAGTCGCTTTTGGCACTTTGTCACTCGAGGTAAATTTAAAAATCTTCCCAGTTTTAAACAAGCTTCCTGGAGATTTTTTAAAAAAACCCGCGTTGGTCAATGGTTTGGCAGTTTTACCGCAAAAATCCTTACTAAAATGGGGTTGGGAACAATTTCTGGAGGCACACTTTTAGTTCTTCCCGCTGCTTGGAAAACTACTAAAAAACTAGGAAAAATATTTCTAGGTTATTTAGGTAGCCTGTTTATTATAGCTGCTAAATATGGTACCGCAGCCATTGTCGGGCTTACTTCAAGTCTTGCCGTCGGTTTACCTTTTGCTTTTAAGGCCGGTTTGGGTGTAGGAGGAGCTGTAACTACTGCTCTTTCATTTCTTGGACCTCTTGCTCCTGTTATAGGAGTAATCAGTGGTATAGCCACTTTTTTTATTGTTGAAGGACTATTTGCTCTAGGAGGTTTAGGAATAGGAATTGGTGCTCAAGTACTTCTAGATAAAATTGCAGTCATTGCCAGCAATATCTCAATTCCCCAACTTATCAGTGGAGGAATAAGCAAAATAACTGCCGCTGCCACTAGTGTTGGTAGTTCCGCTGTTGTGGGAACTATTGCCATTACGACCGCCGGGACTTTAATTATTTCCCAAATTAACTCCAGTGCTTTTGTTCAAGAAGGTCTAGGTGAATTCATACCTTCCCTTGGAGAATCAGTCCCAGCCCGACCACCGGACCAGACTGCCCATTTGGCAGAAAATGTTATTTACACTTTAAATCAATGTGGAATTACTTACGTTAGGCAATCTAATTGGTCAAGTGTCGAAAATTGTCTTCAAGCCAGCAGTTTACCCACCCAACAAACTACTATTATTCTTAATCAATTTCATTATTCTGTTTTTGATGTTGGACCAGGACTTCATTGCGTTGGCTTTGCTAGAGGTGTTATGGCTGCTTTAGGTAAAGACCCAGGTGGCGGCTACCATGCGCGAAATTATCTTTTAAACCCACCAAGCAATTATACTAAAAATACCAATATGTCAGAGGTTCAAACTGGTGATTTAGTTGTTATGTTAGGCGGTTCTTATGGCCATATTGGTATTGTCGTTTTAAAAGATGAAGATATAATTAGAGTCGCCCAAGCTTGGGGAATAAGTCAAAGAGGTAGTGGTTTTTTACAAATTACTGAACTAAATCCGGCTTATTTTGATGGCTTTTTAAGACCAAAATGAAAAAAGTAAATTATTTAATTATTCTTCTTCTAATTCTGGCCATTGTTGCTGGTGGTTTAGTGGCTTGGCGAATTTTAAACCCACCTAAAAAGATACCACCTGCCCCAACACCGACCCCCACACCTGAAACTAGATTACCGACACCGACGCCTACTTTTATAAAAAAACAAAAAGAACAAGGGGACTCGCCTGAAGAACTCATAAAAAGTCTTAAACAAGAGTTTCCTTTAATTGAATTTATTCCTTATGAAACTGATAAATTTTCAATCAACTATCAAGCCCCTCTTCATCTTAAAGTTAAAATCAAAAAACTTAAAGATTTAGAAATAATTAAAAAAGAAGTTTTAGACTGGATTCAATCAAAAGGCGTTGACCCTAACACTCATCAAATCGATTGGCTCACTCCTGAACCCTAACCGGCATAATGATGTGAAGAAAAGAGTTATCGCCCACTGGTTTAAAAACACCCGGGTTTAAAGGAGAACTCATCTGAAAACTTAATTGCTCTGCCTCAACTGAATTTAAAAAATCCAAAAGATAGCGCGAATTAAAAGCAATTTTATTCTTCTTACCTTCAGTTTTAACTCTTATTTCTGAAACATTACTGCCGACTTGGGCTGTGTTAGCACTTACTTTTAGGGTTGAATTTGTAATTTCCACTCTAACAATATTAGCTGACTCCCGAGCAAAAATTGAAGCCATTTTAGCCGCTTTAATTAAAGTTTCTGTCTCCACAATCACTTTAGTTTCGCTTTTATTGGGAATCACTTTTTCAAATTCAGGAAAATCACCCTCAATTAACCGAGAAACAATCTCTGCTTCAGGCGTTGAAAAAATGACTTGATTTGAATCTGAACTGACCGTCAAACCAATTTTTTTCTCTTGTTCTTGTTCACCAATAATTCTAGCGACTTCCATTAATGTTCGAGCTGGAATAATTAATCCTTTTTCTAATTTTTTTATTTCTTTTAATTCTTTTAAACCAACTATTTTTTTAACTGAAAGTCTGTAACCATCAGTGGCAACTAGAATTAAATTTTTATTTTTAATCACCACTAAAATTCCAGCTAAAACTGGTCGGCTTTCATCTTGAGCAGCTGCAAAAGCCACTTGAGAAATGGCTTTATATAAATCATTAAAATTAAAGGTAATAATTTTTTTATTTTTTAAAGTGGGCACCGATGGAAATTCACTGGCTGGTAAACCAACAAAATTAGCTTGATATAAACCACAAGTTAAATTTAAATTATTTTCTTTTGCTTCTAATTCAATTCTTTCAGAAGGTAAAGTGGCTACAAATTCAGTTAAAACTTTAGCTGGAATTGAAACCATACCTTTTTTTTCAATTTTGGCTCCTATCCAATAATTAATACCTGTTTCTAAATTAGTGGCTGATAATTTCAGCCTGCTGTTATCAGTACTTAATAAAACATTATTTAAAACTGGCAATTGGGCTCGGGTAGAAATATTTCGGCTCGTGATTGATAAGGCTTTAGTTAAATTTTCTTGAAGAACAGAAAGTTTCATTGTTTTAATTTTACACTTTATATTTTAATTCTACAACTTGTTGAATACTGAATTTTATATATTAATATATTAGTAGTTGTAGTAGTCTTGTGGATAAGTGTAAAATTCACTTTTTTAAGTTTGATTTTTGGTTTTTATTTTTGTTTAAAAACTTGTTAATAAAAATGGTTTTTTTGTGGGTAAGTGTAAAACTTAATTTGTAAATTAGTGAATTATCCATAAAGCTTTTGTTTTATCCCTACAATTTCAACACGTAATTTCTC
>Ga0307380_10010640_pt1 | contig 11571 bp, 11 predicted proteins | sample UN3MG_FD_202239 | JGI IMG/M metagenome (GOLD analysis project Ga0307380, IMG submission 202239) | Soil microbial communities from Risofladan, Vaasa, Finland - UN-3 | ecosystem: Environmental > Terrestrial > Soil > Coastal area > Acid sulfate soil | place: Finland: Risofladan, Vaasa | collected... | reverse complement strand
GCAATTGATGATTCTGAAAATGATAGGCGAGCAGTTGAATTTGTAGCAAATTTTATTGCACCGGATAATAAAATTACGCTATTTAATTTAATTCCAGACACTGCAGCCTTGTGCGCCATGAAGGCGGAGTCGTATGTTCCGAACAACAGGGAAAACTTATACTAATTTTCAGAATTATTAATTCTGGCCAGTTGAGGAGAAAGGTGCTCATGAAAAAAATAATGATCGCAGTTGACGATTCGTTGCATTCTAAAAATGCCGTGCGTTACGCTGCGCGCATTTCGGTTTGGGTAAAAAATATGAGTTATGTTCTTTTTCACGTACAACCAATGCTTTCCCAGTACCTCGAGGATGAAGCCAGAACAGACTTTAAATCCCGCAACCAATTAAACCAGATCAAGGCAAAAAATATAGAAGCATCTCGCCAGCTGCTTGAGCTATATAAGTCACAAATGGTCCAAACGGGTATCGAGGAAAGCCAAATACAAATCGTCACTCACCCGACAAACCTTGGTATCGCAAAGGACATTATTGAATATGCACTAAAGGGAAAATGCGATGCACTCGTTCTGGGGAGACGGGGTGTTTCAGGCTTAATAGAATATTATATGGGAAGCGTTTCATCCAATATCGTACAAAATTCTAGAGTTACTCCCATTTGGGTTGTCGGCAGCAATGTGACCCCCGCCAAAATCTTGGTGCCTATTGATGGATCGGAATACAGTCTTCGTGCGATTGATCATTTGGCTTATATCGTCAGCGATCATTCCGATATTAGCCTGACCTTTTTACACGTCCAACCCGAACTCAAAGACTTCTGTAGGATTGATTTTGAAACAAAAGAAGCGGATGCTTTTGAAGACCTGATCATAAAAGGCAATCAAAACTGCATCGACAACTTTTATGCCTTAGCTCTAAAAAAATTAAAAGAATTCGGAATAAAAAAAGATCGGATAGAAATCAAAACGGTCACACGCCTCTTAAGTATAGGCAGCCCTATCGTGGATGAAGTACAAACCGGAAACTTTGATACGGTTGTGATGGGACGCAGCGGTATTAACAAGAGTTTTTTTACGGGAAGCGTTACAAACTATGTATTGAATAACATATCAAATGCCGCCATCTGGATTGTCCCATAATAGAGGCTGTCGCAAAAACTAAAGAGACATATCAAAGAAAGTTGAGGTAGATTGATGGATACCCAGCGAATGCGAATTGGTTTTATTGCGACACGATTGTCGGGAACGGACGGTGTTTCCCTTGAAACCAATAAGTGGGTGAATATCTTGCAAGGGTTGAGACATGAATGTTTTTGTTTCTGCGGAGAATCTGACTGGCCGGAAGAGCGCGTGCATATGGTTCCGGAGGCGCATATGAAACATCCGGAGATCTTAAAAATCGATGAAACGCTTTTCAAAGATAAAAAACGCTCCGGAGATACTAGCCGAGCAATTCACGAACTTAAGGAACATTTAAAGGCCGGCTTGTATCGGTTTGTGCAGAGGTTTGATTTGAATTTTCTTATAGTAGAAAATGCATTGTCTTTGCCCATGAATGTGCCTTTGGGAATTGCACTTGCTGAATTTATAGGTGAGACATCCATGCATACGATAGCCCATCATCATGATTTTTGGTGGGAACGCACCCGATATATAAAAAGTCCGGCAGATGACTATTTACGTTCGGCATTTCCCTGCACCATGAGTTCTGTTTACCATGTTGTTATTAACAGTATCGCCGCTCGTGAACTTGCTTTCCGGACAGGCATTGGTTCCGTCCTTGTACCAAACGTGATGGATTTTGATTCACCTCCTTCTTTGCCGGATGGTTATGCAAATGATATGCGGCAGGAGCTGGGAATTAAAAAAGGAACTGCTATCCTGCTTCAACCAACGCGTATAGTACCTAGAAAAAAGATAGAAAGAGCTATCGCATTGGCACGGCGTATCAACACAGAATGTGTATTAGTCGTGACCCATAAAGCAGATGACGAGGGCATTAATTATCAGATATACCTTAAAGAATTTGCCAATCTTATCGGGGTGAACTTTTTGTGTGCAGCCGACCGGTTTGCCTACCGTCGCCAGACAACTTCCGATGGACGAAAAGTTTATTCAATAACAGATGCATATACACAGGCAGATTTTGTGACGTATCCCTCGGTGATCGAAGGATTCGGAAATGCATTTTTGGAAACGATATACTACCGCCGTCCCATTATAATGGAAGCCTATGAAATCTTCAAATGTGACATTCAACCCAAGGGGTTTAAGGTAATATGGTTTGAAGATTTTATAAGTTCGAAAATCGTTGAAGACGTCCAAAAGATTCTCTTTAATAATGAAATAGCCATTGAATGGGCAGAGAAGAACTATCAACTCGGACGCCGTTACTATTCTTATCAGACGTTGGAGAAGAGACTGGTCACGTTATTGGACCACTGTACTGGCAATTGGTAAAGTTCGATACTGTTTCATTTTTCATATAGTTAAATTGGTAATTTAACATACCAACTTCGATTAAACGTCCCGTCATTCCCGCGAAGGCGGGAATCCAATATTTTCAAAGGGTTCCGGCCTTCCGCTTCGCTTCGGCCGGAATGACATGTTTTATTGCCGGATTAAATATTGCAAATAAGCAAATTAAACTTGGAGAATATCCTCGCTAATCATTCCCCCGTGAACGAATGAGGAGCAGAGGGCGATCTATACGCTGCAGCACTCCGGCTGAGATACTTCCATAAAATGTCTTGGACAAACCGCTGCGGCCATGACTGGCCATTGCCAATAGATCTGCATTTTCACTTTTTGCAGCATCGAGAATTGCTTTCACAACCGGACCATGGCCGATGAGAGTTTGGACCATGATACCCTCTTCGCGAAATTGTTCTAGAAGAGAAGCAAGATAAGACTCTGTTTCCATGATCTGCTGATCGCGTTTTTCCTTGTATACCGACATGCCAATAATTTCATCATGTTCTAACAAATGTCCCGGTTCTATAACGATAAAAAAAATTGCTTTAGCCTTGAAACATAGTGCGAGGTTCTTCACATGAGGCAATATCGCCTCAGCTCGTTTCGAGCCGTCCAAAGGAACCAGTATCTTTTTATACATGTTTCCCTCCTGTATCTATAAATTTGATAAAAAACTCTATCATGGTTTTTGAATTCCTTGTCTCCTTGCGGCGGGGAGCTTCATTTTTCTCCGGATGGTGAGAACTAGTTATGTTAATATTCAATAATTCTAAACAAACCCACAACAATCGATCCAACTGCTCCTAATTTAGTGTAATTTTATGTCCATTTTCCCCAATAAAGATTAAGTTGTTGAATTCTTTATTGAAAGTGCCTATTTTCTTTTGAAACACTTCCCTGCCGAATGGATAGATGGTTTTAAGGTCAGTGATGTCAATAAAGATCTGATAAAAAACGCTGCCATACTTTTTTAGAGTTTCGAGCAACTCATAGGCAGAATTTCCATCAAAATCACCCTCCAATTTTAGATGAAGACTGTCTCTGGTTTTAAAAGAAAACATGTGGAAGTTTGATGCCATTGTTAGCCTCCTTAATGGCAGAGTCTTTTTACGGTGCGGTTAAGTTAAAAACACTGTTTTTAGTCCCGAAGGAGTTCGTACAAGTTTGATCATTTTGGGGGTCTTCCCGCCATTCCCCGTCAATCAAAAACTTGTACTCGTATTTTCCAGGAGAAAGCACCACTGTTTTGTTCCATGCTCCCTCTCCATCACTTTGCATCGAGTGTTTTTTGGGATTCCAATTGTTAAAATCTCCCATCAAGACAACCTCTTTGGCATCGGCCGCTTCTAATAAAAACGTCACTCTTCGCCGTTTAATTTTCTGTTCTGATATGACCTTTGACATGTTATGCCTCCTTAGTAAATATCCTGGCCCAGAGAGTCAGGCTTTGGTTTACCCCTGAAAGGGGCTGTTTTACTTAAAGTCGTACAAGTTAAAAGTGTCTAAAGTGATCTAAAGTGCCTAAAGTTATGGTGTCGCTTCGCTCCAATGTTTTTATATAATTGGCAGAATTCCTTAACTTTAGCTCACTTTAAACTTTAGTTCACTTCAAACTCTTGCAGCGATTCTTCAGGCAGAGCCGAAGAACTCTGACTCCCGCAATGCGGGACAGGCCCGAATGGTCTCGGCAATTTTTCTGTACACATCAGAAAACCGAATCAATCCAACAATCTCTCTGCCTTCCATGACAAACAGGGAGTCGTTTCTGCCCACCACAAAAAGGTGAAAAGCCTTGTCCATGCTGTCGTTAACGTGAAGAAATTGATTGGGTGAAGGTTTTCTGATGCAGTTTTTGATCTTGATCTCAACAGCCTTGGTGCAAAGTTTGGAAAGGGGCTGCTGCCACAACCGGAACTGCTCTTTCATATTTTCAAAAACGCTTTGGGGGATGCGATAATAAGAGAGATCTTTGAGATAATCGATTTTGTCATAGTTGGGTTCCAATCCATAGATCACGTCTAAGGGAGAAAGCTTTCCAACAATTTTTTGGGTATCATCATAAACCAGGAGAATCCTTTGGGGCGCTTTTCCGGAAGCATAATCCTGCTGGGCTTTTTCAAGGGCATCCACGGCTTGGGCAAAAGTGGCCTCACAGGAAATTTTGGGAAACTCAGAAACCGGCCGCATCAACTCACTGACTTTCATTTTTTCCATGGTCACCTCCTTTTTTTTAAAGAATAATTAAAAATTTTAAATACATGTGAAGCATCCTGAAATGAAAAGGTAGGAACATGACACAAAGTCAAAAAAATAAACATTCAACTGGATAATCAGACAATTCATTTGCATAATTCATCCGGCCTGTTTTATGATCGTTAAAAAGATGATTTTTATCCATTTTACCCCTTTGAAAACATTATGGACGTTTCTGAATTTCTTTACCGTGGAGCAATCGAGACAGAGAATCTTCAATAGTCTTGATTGTGACCGGCTTATCAATAAGATCTTGAATTCCGGCACTCCTCGCTTCAGAAACAATCTCTTTACTTTTGTAGGCCGTGATGAGTATCTTTATGGCATCCGGACAAATCTCCTGAATCTTTTTAGAAAATGTCAACCCATCTATGCCCGGTAATTTATAGTCTGTAAGAATGATATCCCAATCTTCCTGTTTGAGTAATTCTAGACCCTCTTCAGCCGTCTCTACCGCCAGAATGTGGCAGCCTTCAGTACCGAAGTACATGGTCAAGGAGTCCCTGATCCACTCATCGTCGTCTACGAGTAATATTTTCTTGTCTTTGAGTTTGCTGAACAGGTCCATCTGAAGTCCTCGGGAACATTAAATTTCGTTTTGTTGGAAAATTTCTGTGGCTTATTACAACTTTACAAAATGCATGAAGTATGCCACTAAAGCACAATTAAGATATGCCTTATAAAGTCAAATGGTTATAGTGTTGCCATTTGCCCAGCATCCTATCATAGAGCCCTAATTTAGAAGAATTTCGAAACTTGTTTTAGAAAAATTTCGAAAAATATGACAAAAAACGCACCAGGCCAAATGATATCACCTGATGCTGGTAATTACGTAGAATAGAATATTCGGGAGAAATTATATAAGAATTGTCAAATGGTTTGATCAGATCTTTCTGGGGGACGGGATCTACTTATTTTGTAGCTTCTTTCTCCGGTAACGGAAGGTGTGGTGGTTCATGTTAAGGAGCCTGGCAGCCCTACTTTCGTTGCCTTCGGCCATTCTAAAGGCTTCTTCAATATAATATTTTTCTAAAGATTCTTGAGTGAAAGCAAGGTCGATGCCTTGAGCTGGAAGCGGTGGAAAAATAATTCCATCTGTTGCTTTCTTGGGTGTGTCGTTTCCGGATATTTTTCCTAAGCCGAGATCCTCGACCTCCAACATTGGTCCCTCTCCTACAAGCACTCCTTTCTCTATAAGGTTTTTTAGTTCACGAACATGGCCTGTCCAGTTGTGTGTCATAAGAGCATTCTCTGCATTTGCAGAGATGTCGGTGAATGCCTTGCCGAATTTATTGCTGAACTCCATAAGGAAATGCTTGGCAAGTGGCATGATATCACCGCGACGTTCATTCAACGAGGGTGCCTGTACTTTTATTACTCCGACTCGGAAATAAAGGTCCTTTCGAAACAGGCCTTTTTCTATCATACTGTCTAAATCTTTGTTGGTGGCGGAAACGATTCTTGTTTCAATTTGCAATTTCTTTGTCCCGCCAACCCTGTAAAATTCACCCATTTCGAGAAATCTAAGAAGCTTGGCCTGGGCTTCAAGACTCAAATCCCCCACCTCATCAAGAAACAGGGTCCCATTTGCCGCCTCTTCTATTAAGCCTTTTTTGCCTGATGCCCCCGCTCCGCTGAAGGCGCCTTTTTCATACCCAAAAAGTTCGCTTTCAATAAGGTCTTTTGGGATAGCAGCACAATTCACAGTCATGAAAGGCCCCTTGAAATTGGGGCTTCTATAATGAATCGCACTGGCAATCAATTCTTTACCTGTACCGGTTTCTCCGAGAATAAGAATCGGAGTATCGGGGCTTTTTGCCACCATCTCTATAAAAGCCATAACATTCTGGATAGCATTGCTTTCACTTATAAAACAAGGAAGGTTCTCCCTAAGATATCTCTCTTGGAGCAACTGAACTTCTTTTCTTAGTCGGATCGTTTCAAGCGCATTTCGAATTGTCATCTCCAAACTATCCATGTGAATCGGTTTTACCACATAATCATAGGCACCCAGCTTCATGGCAGAGATTACGCTGGCGATATCTTCATAGGCAGTTATCATAATAACTAGTACATCGGGATGCAGATCCTTAATTTCGCGAAGCGCATTCATCCCATCCATACCCGGCAACCCGATGTCAAGCAGAACCAGGTCAGGGAGATTTGCCTTTATGGCGTCAATTGCGGACTCGGCTGTAGGGAATGCGTCTATTTCATAGTGTTCCTCAAGGGCCATCGTTACCCCTTCCCTTATGCTCTCTTCATCATCGACGATATATATAGAATATTGAATCATGAGTCTTCTATCCCTTTCTTTATGGGCAATTCAATCCTGAATTCAGCTCCGCCCCATCTACTTTCCGAGATATCCATAGAACCACCATGATCTGTGATAATTCTGTTGGAGATACTTAGGCCGATTCCTGTACCGTTGCTCTTGGTGGAATAAAAGGGATCAAATAGTTGATCTTTTATGGCTAAAGGCACCCCCGGACCAGAATCGGATACCGTCATGAGAATACAATTCTTTCCTATAGATGAGGTTATCTCTATTTTTTTTCCTTTCCTCATATCCTGCATGGCTTCAGTGGCATTGTTAATCAGATTTAAAATTACCTGTTCGATCAAGTTTGGATCGGCTTGACACAGTGGCAAATTCGAAGCCAGAGATTTTTCTATCTCAATCTCTCGTTTACGCAACATAACCTCGGAAAGATTAAGGGCCTCTTTAATCGGTTTGTTTATGTCTGTTAAAACAAACTTTGGCTCACTAGGTTTGGAAAAATCCATGACCCTCTTGATCACAAACTCAATTTTAATTGAGGCGGATTGGATCTTTCCTAAAATCCCCTTAACTTTTTCCAAACTTTCCCTTTTATCATAGATTTTCTCAAGAGTGTTCAAGTAGATATTAATGCCGGAAAGCGGATTTCTTATTTCATGGGCAATACCGGCAGCCACACGCCCCAGAGCAGACATCTTGTCTTGAATTCTTAAAAGCCTCTCCATCTCCTTAGACCGAGAAACATCCATCATATTGACCAATATCGCTTCTTCTCCTTGATATTCTATGATACTTGCACGACATTGGACCCATTTTTTGACAAGTGTGTTGTTGGTATTATCCGGGAGATAGAACCTAAAATCTATATCCTGTGCCTGAACTTCTCCTGAAATGACGGCCTGGTGGAATTGCCTTAATTTTTCGACATCATCCGGATGGATGTTTTTTCGATCTGAAAATAAAGGTTTCCGTGGTAGTGGACCAAGAATTTTCTCCTGTTCGGGATTTTGATAGATGATTTGATTATTTTGAATAATGCATATTCCCAGAAGTGAATTTTCAACCAGATGGCGAAACCTCTGCTCACTTTCAAGCAGGGCCTCATCCGCCTTCTTATGGTCTTCTTCCAGTTTAATGCGGTGCAGGGCAAAGGCAACATCTCCGACGACCTCTTCAAACAAGCGCTGTTCTTTCTCATCTACTATAAGATATTTGGGAATGGAAGCACTCACAATACCGTAGACGTTCCCCTCGCATTCCAACCGCATGGTCATTGCGCCTCTGTCACCATAACTTACCAATAACGGACAGTCTGTGCAGTTGGTCGGATCATATGTTATCACCGGGCCTGGTTGCGACATCGCCCTTTGGCCACAATCAGTTAACTCTCCGCGTTTGAGATGATGAATCATCGGTAAAAAGTCCTTACCCAACCCGGCTTCGACAGTCGCAACCAATTCTTCGGACTCATTTAATAAGGCAAACCAGACATTATAATAACCGCGATTCTCGATGATATTGTCGCAGGTTTCCTGAAGAAGTATCGCGGGATCTTTTTCTTTGACGAGCAATTTATTGACATTTCGTATGGTGCGCAGCATGAGATTAAGGCGCTCCATCTTTTTTTCGTTCTTCTTCAATTTCAGGCGCCACATTCCGATGACTAAACCGAAGCTTCCACCCACTATAACGGGTACAAAGTATCCCTTCAAAACTAAGGGATGGCCAAGCATTGTTTTTTGAATGGTGGAAAAAAGGCTCAAAGCAATCGCTCCCATCAAAAAAGATAGGGCTCCATTGGTAAATTCTCGCATAAAACGGCTCCAATTTTTCATAATTTAAGCAAATTTCTCATAAAGATGAGGCTATCTTATTTGGTTCATGATAATATAGAAAAATCGAAGTGGCGACGAAAACACTCTATTGAGAGGCTCAAGACATTAAAGATGCATATCAGTTCCGAAAATTTCTATGGGCATCAAGGCAAGTCTTAGTTTTGGGAACTGGTTGATGTCTGTATGGAGCAAAAAAACGCGGCCGCACAAATGTTCATACAAGAGGAGGGCAACGGTTCGAAGTTTATCATTTTTTTTGTGATCTCCACCACATTTTTCCGGACGACTTGTTCGCCTTATGGCCATGCGGATACTTTAATTGATTTTTGACCTTTTTAAAAGGATGTTTCACTAACTACGATGGGTCTTCTTTAACGAAAATCTCGATTTTAAGACCATACTTTTCGATTTTAGAATGTAAGGTCGGCCTGGAAAGGCCGAGGCGTTTTGCCGCCTGTGACCGATTACCTCCGGTTATGTTGAGCGCTTCGCTGATGACGATACTGGCAAAGTGGTCCAAACAGTCATCAAATAGATTTGCATTTGAACGCGAATTCAGGGCCTGACGCACCCATTGCCGAATGGCCTGTTCTCCTTTTTTCGAGTCTATTGCATCGACCGTATTCCTGTCACTGATCGCCTGTAAAATGTCTTCTTTGGAAATAGGGGCGCCTCGGTTAAAAATCAGGGCCTTCTGAATGGTGTTGCCCAACTCGCGGACATTGCCTTTCCAGGGCGTAGCGGCAAGCATGGCTTTTGCCTTTTTGGTTATTCCCGGGTTCTCCACCTTGGCTCCCAGTGAAAAGCGCGCAAGAAAATAATCGGTCAACGCCGGAATATCCTCGGTCCGATCCCGTAGAGAAGGTAAAAAGATGCTGACCACTTTGAGACGGTAATAGAGGTCTTCTCGAAATCGGCCTTCAGACAGGGCGGATTCAAGATCGCGATTGGTGGCAGCGATAATTCTCACATCTACGGGAATTGTGGCCCTGCCGCCCAGTCGCTCTATACTCCTTTCCTGGAGCAGGCGCAGGATCTTGGCCTGGATGCTTAACGGCATGTCGCCGATTTCATCCAAAAATATGGTTCCGTGATTGGCCTGTTCTATTTTGCCGATCCGGCGATGGCTTGCTCCGGTAAAGGAGCCTTTTTCATAGCCAAACAGCTCACTTTCCAAAAGGGTTTCAGGGATGGCCACGCAGTTAATCACCAAAAAAGGCTTGTGGGACCGGGTACTATGCTGGTAAATGGCCCGGGCCACCAGTTCCTTTCCGGTACCCGATTCTCCACGAACCAGGACCGTTGCGTCTGTCTCGGATACCCGGCCGATGGCCTTGTAAACCTCCTGCATGGACTTACTTCGCCCAATAATGGCATCCCGCAAGCTTTTTTCCGGAATAGGGTCCACATCCACCGGAGAACGCATGAACCGGCTGGCTTCCAGAGCCTGTTCGATCACAACCAGCATTTCCGGAATATCAAACGGCTTGAGAACATAATCGAATGCCCCCATTTTGGTGGCTTCAATGGCGGTTTCAGTGGTGCCGAAGGCGGTCATTATGATCACCGGAAGCTTGGGTTCCATTTCATGAATGGCCTGAAAGGTTTCAAATCCGTTCATTCCCGGCAAACGCATGTCAAGGATCACCAGATCCGGAACCTCTTGTTGGACTATCTTAAGACCTGCCTCACCGGAAGCGGCACATTTAGGGCGGTAGCCCTCATCGGTCAAAAGCTTGTTAAAACTTTTTCGCAATTGATCGTCATCGTCGATGATTAGAATATCACTCATGATTTGAATCCTTTATCGGGAGCGTGATGATAAACGTTGACCCTGTGCCTTCCTTTGATTCCACATCCAACCGGCCGTGGTGTTCTTCAACAACCCTGACTGCAATGCTCAATCCCAGGCCGGTGCCTTCTTCCTTGGTGGTAAAAAAGGGTTGAAAAATTTTGTCCATCATTGAATCTGAAATACCCGGTCCGTTGTCCGTTAGCCGAATCCCCACAACCCTGCCCAAGGCCGGTTCAGATGTTTCTTCCTCGCTGATGACCATCGAACCGCCATGATCCATGGATTCGCAGGCATTGACGATGAGGTTGACAAGGACTTCCTTCAATTGCTCGGGATCGGCCTTAATCAACGGAAGCCGATTACTTCTTTGAATGGTAACAACGACCTGGTAAGATTCCAGGCGGTGCTCCAACAACTGTACGGCCTGGTCCACAACATCCGATGGAGAAACCGGCTGCAGCTTCAATCTGGGCGGCCGAGAAAATTCAAGGAAATTTTGCAAAATATTATCAATATGACCGATTTCCTCTGAAATGACGTCAAAATCTTCTTTCTGATTGTGGTCAAGATCAAGGCTCCTGTTCAGTGAAAATAGGCGCATTTTAACCGAAGTAAGCGGGTTTCGGATACTGTGGGATGTCCCTGCAGCCAGTTTGCCCACAAGGGCCATCTTTTCCGACTGCAATAGGTGCACCCGGCTTTTTTCCAGTTCAAATTGCGTTTGATCGTATTCCTTCATCAGATCATGGACGCTATTGCTGAGGGTCTTCACCTCATCTCCGGTTTTTTGCCACCCTTTATTGCGATCGGTCTCCAGGGTCAGCCTGCGCACCGGCTCCAGAATACCATGTACCAGAAAAAAGATCAGTATTATTGCCAGAAAGAGGACCATCAGTACCGCCGATCCGGCAACAATTCTGAATTTTTCGG
>Ga0307380_10010639_pt1 | contig 11573 bp, 8 predicted proteins | sample UN3MG_FD_202239 | JGI IMG/M metagenome (GOLD analysis project Ga0307380, IMG submission 202239) | Soil microbial communities from Risofladan, Vaasa, Finland - UN-3 | ecosystem: Environmental > Terrestrial > Soil > Coastal area > Acid sulfate soil | place: Finland: Risofladan, Vaasa | collected... | reverse complement strand
GGGCTGCGGGGGACCTCTTATCGTCTCTGCCGTGTCTTGGCGAGGTTGACACGGTGCAACTGCACGCGGGGACTTTTACGTGCTGCGACGTGCTGCTTGAGAGCGGAAACAGGATCAGCGTAGTGGAGAATCACTACTTCCTGGCAGATTCCGGCCAATGGATCTCGCTGCAAGATTTGAAAGAGGGAATGAGACTGCAAACAGCGAAAGGTCCAATTGCGATCACCGCCGTCGTCAAAAGAGCCACGCCTTATGCAGGAGAAGTTTACAATCTCAAGGTCAACGGTTCGCACCGGTATCTGGTGGGTCAGGACGCGATCATCGTTCGTGATTATTGAGACGCCGCCGCTGAAGCGTGGGCCCGGAGAAACTGTCTTTGAACAGGTGGGAGAGTGTACCGCCATGCGAAACGTAAAGGGTTTTACGTTAATAGAACTGCTGGTGGTGATCGCCGTCATTGCGCTTTTGCTGGCACTGCTGCTGCCCGCCCTTCATGGAGCCAGAAAACAGGCCAGGGCGGTTGTCTGTCAGACCAACCTGAAGCAGTGGGCAACGACACTGGCCCTGTACGCGGAGGATAACCAGGGACGCTTTCCCGCCACTACGGGCGGCATCGATGGCTTGTGGCTTCTGCGCGGCGTGTTTCTCAGCACGGATGATCCCAATGCAGACGACGGATCATTGCATCACTTCGGCACGCGGGGTATAGCCCTCTGTCCTATGGCCGCCAAACCTTCCGGGGACCGGACACTTGGCGCCGTCGGTGGCCGCAGTACGTTTGGCTCACGATACAGAGTCGAGGTAACGAGGGGATCAACGTTTGCAGCCTGGGAGATCACGAGTCCCGCTCCGGCCTTTCAGGGCAGCTATGGGCACAACCAATGGCTGTTCAACGGGTTCCACAGACCCATGACTGCACCCATCCTGCGCGGCGGTCAGATCGATTTCGACGTCCTGTCCCTGAAAGGCAGAGCCGATATTCCGACTTTGTTGGACGCGACAGTCCCATGGTCCACTCCGCTCGACGGCGACCCACCGCCATTTCGGGCTGATGATGCCCGTACCGGCATGCGGGACTTCTGTCTGAACCGCCACAGCGGCCACGTCAACGGCCTTTTCCTCGACTGGTCCGTGCGAAAGGTCGGGCTCAAGGAGCTGTGGACCCTGAAGTGGTATGCGGAGTTCGACCGGGCCGGTCGCCGGACCAAAGCCGGCGGTATGCGCCTGGAGGACTGGCCCGAGTGGATGAGGCGGTTCAGGGACTACTGAGGATTCTCGCGAAAAATCCCAAGCGCTGCGCTTGCAGCCTCTTTTCAATTTGAACAAATGTGCGATAATAGCGTATCGCGCTGCCGGATAGTGAATGATGAATGTTTGTAGTGTGCCCGTAAGGGCATTTAACGGCAACGCCTTACGGCTTCACTACAAACGATTACCAGTCACAAGCGTCCGATCGGCAGGAAGGAAGAATTATGGAAAATTCAAGCTACGAGCTTTTCCGCAGGCACCCGGGCAACCCGATTCTGTCGGTGGGCAACTGGCCTTACAAGGCCAACTCCGTTTTTAACGCCGCCGCCACCGAGGCCGAAGGCAAGACTCTATTGCTCGCCCGCGTTGAAGACTTCAGGGGCATGTCCCATCTGACCGCCGCACGAAGCGACGACGGAATCACGAACTGGCAAATCGACCCGGCGCCCACCTTGAAATGTGAGCCTGAGAAATACCCGGAGGAGCAGTGGGGCATCGAGGACCCGCGGATCACCTGGATTGACGAAATCAGTAAGTGGGCCATTTGCTATACCGCCTATTCAAAAGGCGGTCCGCTGGTGTCGCTGGCGCTGACGAGCGATTTCAAATCGTTCGAGCGTCTCGGGTCGGTCATGCCCCCCGAGGACAAAGACGCCGCTCTTTTCCCGGTCAGGTTCAACGGCCTTTGGGCCATGCTGCATCGCCCCGTCCCTCGAGCCTCGGGGCTTGGCGCTCACATATGGCTTTCCTTTTCGCCCGACCTCAAACACTGGGGCCGGCATCTGGAGATCATCCAGGCCCGAGAAGGGGGCTGGTGGGACGCCAACAAGATCGGCCTGTGCGCGCCGCCGATGGAGACGAAGGAGGGCTGGCTCATCCTGTATCACGGGGTCAGGACGACGGCTTCCGGCTCGATCTACCGGCTGGGGCTGGTCCTGCTGGACCTGGAGAATCCCGCCAAAGTGATTCGGCGCACCGACGAATGGATTTTCGGCCCGAAGGCTTCCTACGAGCGTGAAGGGGACGTCGATGACGTCGTCTTTCCCTGCGGCTGGGTGAAAAAAGGGAACAAGGTCTTTATGTATTACGGGGCTGCGGATTCGCGTCTCTGCCTTGCGACGGCCGATTTCGACGCGCTGGTCGGCTCTGTTCTGAAAGGAGTTGAACAATGAAAGTCTTGTTGTTGTACGATTACCCGCCTTCGCCCGGCGGCCTTGCCACGCAAGGGCATTTGTTACACAGAGGGCTCGAACAACTTGGGGTTGACGTGCACTCCGTGAATTTCGAGTCCCCGCAGGAGAAGGAATGGTACTACAGGTGGTTCGAGCCTGATGTGGTCGTGGGCGTCGGCTACTGGGGACATACGCCTCACCTTGTCCTTCACCCCCAGCGGTACGGGATTACCGCCGTGCCCTGGCTTGTCGCCGACGGTTACATGGCAAACTACAGCGAGGCCCTCGAGAGTTTGCCGCTGATCCTCGTGACCTCCAACTGGGTCAAGAAGGTCTATATCCGCGACGGTCTCAGTGGGAAGAACATCGAGGTCCTGCACGTCGGCTGCGACACGGATGCTTTTGCCCCCTGCCCGAAAGACGACCCCAAAGTCGTCGCGGTCCGCGAAGCGCTGGGCGTCTCGCCCGATCAGATCATGATCATGACGGTTGGGGGTGACGCCGCCTCCAAAGGGGCACAGGAAGTCATGCAGGCTTTGGCGATGAACGACATCAAAGCGCCGGACTGGAAATACGTGTGCAAGGTCTGGCCCCAGCCGCGAACGGAACAGCAGAACCTCGTGGACCTGCAATTAGCGACGCATCTCGGAATCGAAAAGAACGTTGTCTATACCACCAGCAGGGTATCGCGGAATTTCATGCCCTACCTGATCGCCGCGTGTGACATCTATGCGGCCCCGTCCCGGCTGGAAGGATTCGGCATGATTCAGATCGAGGCCAACGCCTGCGAGAAGCCCGTCATCGGGATAAAAGCAATGGGCATGTTAGACACACTGGTTCATGGCAAGACGGCGTTCCTGGCCGAGGTCGCCCAGGAAATCCGGCTTCGCGAGACCATCCTCGGAGACGAGTCCGGCTACCAATCAGGCCACAAGCTCGTTTTCAAGAGACCAAGGACTGTGGACTATCGTGCCAGCGTCAATGACATTGCCAACTATCTTATGGACTTGATGCGGGATCCTGGCTTGAGAGAAAGGATGGGAAAAGAAGGAAGGAAACGCGTCGTCGAGGACTTTGACTATCGGGTGATCGCAAAGAAATTCGTCGAAATCATTCAAAGGCGCCTGGGCATATCCTAAATATGGACAAACGTCAAAACGAGGCAGTGGCTCAGGCAAGGAAAGCCGCCCTGCAGGTCCTGCTTTATAACAACCACGGCCCTTATCGAAGTCTGCCCCGAACCGCCGGGTGGGGATACCCCGAACCTTACACCAGGGACCTGATGATATGTTCGCTGGGCGTGCTGACCACGAAAGACGAGAGACTCCTCAAGTCGCTTCGCAGGGTGCTCGATACGCTCGCAAAGAACCAATCGGAGCTGGGCCACATCCCGTCGCTGGTGCACGACCGCGAAGATCGTGGGGCAAGTGACACAACCCCGCTGTTTCTGATGGCTGTGGGGCTCTACCGGCAGGCGATGGCAGAGCAGGATTTCCTGGAGCCGGCGGTGCACAAGGCCCTGACGTGGATGTCTTACCAAAGCCCGGCCGACCGCTGCCTTGTAGCCCAGTTGCCCACGAGCGACTGGCGGGACGAACAGTGGGTTCTGGGATATGGATTGTACGTCAATACGATTGTCTATACGTATCTGCGCCTTCTCGGACGAAACGATCGGGCCGCAAGGGTGAAGGACTCGATGGAGAGATTCGCGGTCAAAGGCGACCGGCAGCATCGGCACGTGCACGAAGGTCTGGTGCTGAAATACAAGCCGTATTACGCGATGTGGTCGTACAAGGTCTATGGCAGCGAGCGTTTCGATCTTTTGGGCAACAGTTTGGCCATTCTCTGTGGCATTGCTTCGCCCTCCAGAGCCGGACATCTGGTCGGCTGGATCGAGAAGGAATCGGATGCGATGAGGCAGAATGAGGACCTCGCGGTGGACCTGCCGCCCAACTTCTTTCCCTACGTCAGGCCCGACGATCCCGATTGGATGCCGCGTTACGCTAAGTACAACCAGCCGGGGGAATACCACAACGGCGGTATCTGGCCTTTTATATGCGGCTTTTATATCGCCGCCCTGGTCGCCGCGAAACGGTACGGCCTGGCCGAGAGAAAGCTTCTCGCCCTGACCGAGCTTGTTCGGGCGGTCCGCAGCGCGGAGGTGGAATTCGGATTCAACGAATGGCACCGCGCCCAGGACGGTACGCCCCAGGGACAGGACTGGCAGAGCTGGTCGGCGGCGATGTATCTTTACGCCGCAGAATGTGTCGAACAAAAGCGAACTCCTTTTTTCGATGAAGTCCGGCGGCACAGTGGAGACACCGATTAAGCGTCAGGTGTCGAATGCCCATACCGAATGGCAATTGGGTGAATTCTTGATGTCAACAGACTTGGCCGATGAGACCCAAGAGAAGTTTATAAAGCGAGGACTGCCCCGCTCCGGAATCTGCTTGATCCTCGGCGGTGTGGATACGGGAAAAACGACCCTCGCGGCCGCCATCGCCGGACGGCTGGCGGCGAGCGGACCGGTCGGCATCATCGACGCAGACGTCGGCCAGTCTCACATCGGTCCGCCTGCAACCGTTGGCTGGGCGATTGTCGAGAAGCCGCAGGTGGATTTCTCACAGGTCGCGCCTCGCGGCATCAGCTTCGTCGGGGACGTTACACCCGTAGGCCATCTGCTTCAGCTCACCGAAGCCCTGACCCAATGCGTCGGGCGTCTGGCGGGACTCGCCGGGCAGATCATCATTGACACGCCCGGCTTCATCGACGGTCCGGCGGCAACGGCTCTATGGTGGACGGTTCAGCGCATATTGCAGCCCAAATTGATCGTCGCCGTACAGAGGGACAATGAGCTGAGCAACATCCTTGCGGGCCTGCGCCATCTCAACTCTCAGATCGAGCTGCTCGAACCACACTCCCACATCCCGGCCAAATCCCCCCAGGCCAGACGCAGCTATCGGCAGAGCCAGTTTCGCAAGTACTTCCAGGATGCGCAATTGCACGCGCTCGAATTGAGCAAAACGACAATTCAGACCACCCGAAGCACAAGCCCCGACAGCCTGCTCCATCGGCTTGTGGCCCTCAGAAGCAAGGAGGGCATTGACCACGCACTGGGAATCATAGAGGATTGGCAGCCGGAGGCGGACAAGGTGACGCTCAGGTCGCCGCTGCCCAATGTCGCTGAGATTCGTTGTCTCGTGATGGGCGATGTGTCGGTGGATTTGTCCAGTGAGTGACATGGAAACTGTTTACATTGACGGCAGGCAAGGCGAAGGAGGCGGGCAGATACTGCGAACGAGCCTCGCGCTGGCCTGCATCACCGGCAAGAACCTGCACATAGAAAACATCCGTGCGGCCCGCCGCAACCCCGGCTTGGCGCGCCAGCATTTGAGCTGCGTACACGCCGCTGCCGAAATCTGCGGGGGGCAATGCGAGGGCGCGGCCCTGCGTTCGCAAGTGGTGCATTTCCAGCCCGGATCTATCCGCAGCGGTGATTTCACCTTCGACATCGGCTCGGCCGGCTCTGCATCACTGGTCGTGCAGACGGTGCTGCCCGTTTTATTCCTCGCCGACGGACCTTCAAATGTCACTGTGACCGGCGGGACGCACAACCCGTGGGCGCCTCCGTTTGATTTTCTTGCCGAGACTTTCCTGCCCGCCATAACCGGCGCCGGCTTCGGCGCCGCCTGCGAGCTGCAAAAGCACGGCTTCTTCCCCGCCGGCGGCGGCAAAATCGCTTTGCACATTCACCCCTGGAAGGGCGGCGCAGACCGGGCGATCAACCTCTGTGAGCCAGAGGGCCGAAGGCAAATCCATGCCCGAATATACACGGCGAAGCTTCCCGAGCACATCGCCGAACGCCAGAAGAAACTCCTGCTCCATACCAGGTTGAACATCAGGCACATCGAGCATATCGAGGTGACCGATTCGGACGGCCCGGGCAATTGCGTGACGCTTCGCTTGGTGGCAGCCTCGGGTGGCAGCCTCAAAGCCGAAGGCTTTGGGGATGGAGGTCCTCGCACGACGGTCTTTACCGCCTTCGGACAGAAAGGCAAACCCTCGGAAAAAGTGGTGGGGGAGGTGGCGGGTTTGGCGGAGGGTTTTCTGGACAGTGGGGCAACCGTCGATCGCTTCCTGGCCGACCAGCTTGCGCTCTACATGGCCATCTCAAAGGCGGGCTCCTACACAACCAACGAGCTTTCGACCCACCTGACGACGAACATCGAAACCATAAAGAATTTCCTGCCCGTCGATTTCACCATCGAGCCGCAGGGCCGGCTCTACCGAATCTCCTGTGGGCCTTCCGAACCCGACGTCGCATGATTGCGACCAAAGATTCCCGGCATTTCGTCGGGATGGCCCTCATTTCTTTCAAGGTAGCCGTTGAACGATGTCTGTGTCGGCGGGAGCGGTCGGAGTATGGCGGGAGGGTTCATGCGGCGTCGGCAAGGTCCTCAGGGGCGCGTTCTGTCGTGTCGAGCGCAGCGCAGCGTAGTCGAGACATCTGGCGACGGATAGGGTGTGCCTGTCGTTCGCGGCCAGATTTCTCCACTCCGGCCTTCGGCCTCCGGTCGAAAAGACAATCACCGAGAATGGATCGCAATCCGCCACCGAATGTCGACCGCACCCGTGTCGGCGGCACATGGATTTTTCTGTTGGCCGGAATTGCCCTATCAGATATCATTTGCACTAATGCTCTAACAGTGGGCGATTCCGCGTGTTCGCCCACAAAGCATACACTGATGGCACTTTCAGGAGGCACAGGCCGTAATGCGACAACTCAGCAGAAGAAACGCCGTGATTGTAACGACATTAAGCTTGATCGTTCTTGGCTTGGCCGGAGCGATTGCGCGGGGCAGCGAGCCCGGCGGCGAGTATTCATTCGTATATCTGGGGGACCTGCACTTCGACAAGGAATCCCATCACGATTTCGACTGGGTGCGGGCCAACATGCCGGCGGACATCAGGCAAATCGAGGACTACGTCAGGATCACGCGGGACCACACGCCCGGCCTGTTCAAACGGCTCCAGAACTGCATCGAATCCAGCGATGGGCGCATACAGATGATCATTCAGGGCGGAGACCTCACGGAAGGGCTGTGCGGCAGCCGGCAGCTCCAGGAGCAGCAATTCAGAGATGTCATAGCATGTATTCGCGAAAATATACCTCAAACGCCGTTCATCGCTGGCAAGGGCAATCACGACATCACCGGCCCAGGGGCCAGGGAGGCCTTTGACGCGGTGATGCTGCCCTGGTTGTCGAAGCAGTGCGGCAAGCAGATAGAGTCGGCCTCGTTTTATTTCGCGAAAGGCCCTGATCTGTTCGTGTTCTTCGACGCCTATCACAACAACAATCTCGACTGGCTGCAAAAAACGCTCGGCGAAAACAAGCATCGCTATGCGTTCGTCATCATGCACCCGCCCGCGGTTTCCTACAACGCCCGGTCCACCTGGCATCTCTTCTCAAGAGAGAAAGACAGAGCTGTTCGCGAGAGGTTTCTGAACATACTCGGTGCAAACAACGCTATTCTGCTGACCGCCCACCTGCACAAGTACAGCCTCGTCGAACGAAAGACGCTGGCAGGCTCTTTTGTTCAGTTCAGCGTCAACAGCGTCATCAGCTCGTCGCAGATCGAGGTGCGCGATGCACTCGAAGGCGTCGAGAACTACGGCGGCTCGCTTGTCGATCTCGAACCTGAATTCCAGCCCGAGACCAAACAGGACCGGATGAGACTGTTGGAAGATGAAAAGCCTTACATCGCTCGCTTCGAGTATGCGGATTTCCCCGGCTACGCTATCATTGATGTGTCGGGCAGGGGGGTCGATGCCGCCATCTACAAGGGTGATTCCGGCACGGCCTGGAAGAAGGTATCGCTCACCACGGCAGTCAACGCCAACAGACTGTCGCAAAAGACAATTTGTCATTCTGAGCGCAGCGAAGAATCTCTTATTTCCGACGCCCAGACCCTTCGCTTTGCTCAGGGTGACAGTTTTGAGACAGCTACAAAATGAAGGAGCCTAATCATGATAGAACAGCGAAGCATGAATCGACGCACGTTCATTCGTATGCTGGCAGCCGGCGCCGGCGCGAGTTATTTCAGCGCCGGCGCACGCGGCTCAGCCAGCAGCCAGCGAAGCAAGCCGAATATCGTCGTCATATTGCCCGACGATTTGGGCTGGGCCGATATAGGCTATCACGGCTCGGATATTCAGACGCCGAATCTCGACAAGCTGGTCACGCAGAGCGTTCGCTTCGAGCGGCAATACGTGATGCCCACGTGCACGCCCACGCGCGTGGGGCTGATGACGGGCCGCTACCCGAGCCGCTATGGCGTGCTCGCCCCCGCTTACGGCAAGATATTCGACGATGACACCGTCACGCTGGCCCAGGCGCTGCGCAACTGCGGCTACAGAACCGCCATCACCGGCAAATGGCACATGGGATCGCCTCCTGAATACACGCCCCTCAAGTACGGCTTCGACTCCTCCTACGGGTATTTCGACGGGCAGATCGACCCTTACACGCACTACTACAAGAACGGCAAGCCTTCGTGGCACCGCAACGACCAATTCCTCGACGAAGAAGGGCACGCCACCGATTTGATCACCGACGAGGCCGTTCGCATCATTGAATCGGACCACGACAAACCGTTCTTCCTGTATGTCACCTACAGCGTGCCTCATACCCCGCTCGACGAGCCGCAGGAGTGGACCTCGAAATACGAGGGGCGGATCAAGGATGCCTCTCGACGGCTGTTCGCCGCAAGCGTCACGCACATGGACCACGGGATCGGGCGGATTGTCGATGCGCTCGACCGCAAGGGCCTTCAGCAGAACACCCTGGTCGTTTTCATCAGCGACAACGGGGGCCAGCAAAAATGGAGCAGCGAGACGGAATACAAGGGCCGCTATGCGGACAAGCCCCACACGGTGCTCGGCAATAACAAGCCCCTGCGCGGCTGGAAGGGCGAGCTCTATGAAGGGGGGATTCGCGTTCCGGCGATGGCAAGCTGGCCCGGTGTGCTCAAGCCCGGTACACTGAATGTGCCCATCCATATCGTGGACTGGATGCCTACGCTCTGCGGGTTGGTTGGCTATTCCCCGAAGGCGAATCCGAAATGGGATGGTCGAGACGTCTGGCCATCGGTCAGCAAAGGGACTGATCGCAGCGAGCCGCCGCTGTTCTACTGGAAAACGCCGAACGCCTCAGCAGTCCGGTTGGGCGACTGGAAGCTGATCGTCCCGAAGAAAGGCAAAGGCGTCGAACTCTACGACGTGACGAACGACCCCTACGAAGAGCACGACATGGCCAAACAGCAGCCCGACCGCGTCAAAGATTTGACGAAGCGCCTGGCGAAGGTATCTGCTGATGACCGCTAAGACCGCACAAAACCTGTTAGTGATGGCAGCCATTGTCGCGGGATTCTGTCATGGCGCCAACGGCGCCGAGTCCTTAAGAGCGACGGACTTCACCGTCCTTGACCGGCCACACGATACGATGATGAGGGATTATCTGACGGCTCTGGTCGATGAGCAGTTCACCAGGAGGGCATCGATCCTGGCCGGCCTTGAGACGGCTGAGGATTGGGACCGTCACGCCAGGCTCATTCGAGAGTCTATGTCCACTTGGACAGGCCCGTTCCCCGAGCGGACGCCGCTGCGGGCCCGCGTCACCGGACGAATCGAGCGGGACACGTACACATTGGAAAAGGTCCTCTTCGAGAGCAGGCCCGGCTTCTACGTCAGCACGAATCTCTACCTGCCCAAGGGTGCTTCCGGCCTGTGTCCCGCGGTCCTCAACGTCATTGGCCACTCGCCCGAAGGCAAAGCCACCGACAAGGTCCAGCGCCGCGCCATCGCCCAGGCAAGAAAAGGATTCGTCGCGCTGGTCGTCGATGGTATCGGCCAGGGTGAACGGCGGATAAAGGATTACGCCCCGTCGGGCACGGCGCCGGGCAATGCCCACCAAATCGTCGGGACACAGGCTTTTCTGGCCGGGACACATATTTTCAACCTCATGGCGTGGGACGTCATTCGGGCGCTGGACTACCTCATTTCTCGCCCCGAAGTTGACCGCGAGAGAATCGCCTGCACGGGCTGCTCCGGCGGCGGCATGATGACCACCTACATCCTGGCGCTCGATCCTCGCGTTGCCGTGGCGGTGCCGGTGTGCAATCCCAATACGTGGTCGCACCGGGTCCACGCAGGTCTATCCACCGACCACGAGCAGGTCTTCTTCGGGGCCTTCGCCGCCGGCATAGACCCGCGAGGCGATCCGCTATTTGCCCACGTCCCCAAGCCCTTGCTGATAGACGCTACCAGCGACGACGCGCTGAACCCGCCTTCGGGAGTCTGGGAGCTGGGCACGTGGCTCTACAAGGCCTACGCTGCACATGGTGTCCCCGACCGCTTTCAAAGCACCATGGTCAAAGCCCCGCACGGTTACAATCAGGAGCAGCGAGAGGTGGCCTACGCGTGGATGTTGAAGTGGCTCGGAGGCGATGCCTCCGATTTCCGTGAGGGGGACTTCCCCATAGAAAAGGAGCAGGACACGTGGTGTACGGCCCAGGGCAACGTCTATGCCGAGCCGGGCAGCCGGGACCCGCAGGAACTGGTGATCGAATACCTCGAAGGACATCGCGCGCGGCCCCAAAAGGTGCGCACCGAAGAGGACTTGATTGCTTCTCGCAAGCGGCTGCAAATGGCCGTCAGAGGGATCACTGGTATTTCGGACACTGCTGCCAGCCCCCAGGTGCAAGTCCAGGCCGCTCGGCAGACAGCCGGGCTCAAACTGACTCCCTTGACTATAGGAAGTGAAAAAGGAATCGTATTGCCCGCCGTTATGATTGAATCCGAAGGCCGGACCGCCGATGGGCCGGTCATCGTGTATCTGAACGACGAAGGAAAGGGCAAATTAGCGGGCGATCAAGTCGTTCTGCGTTCGCTGGTAAGTGGCGGCTTTAGGGTGCTGGCCGTTGACCTGCGGGGCACCGGCGAAACCTCGCCGAGCGAGCAGGGCAAGTTCTGGGACTTTCTGGCGGGCCGGACGGTTTTTGCCCAGAGGGTCCGCGACGTGAGAGACATCGTCCGATGGCTCTGCCAGCAGGATGGCGGGGACAAGAGAATCTTCGTGTGGGCCAGGGGCATCAG
>Ga0307380_10010637_pt1 | contig 11574 bp, 8 predicted proteins | sample UN3MG_FD_202239 | JGI IMG/M metagenome (GOLD analysis project Ga0307380, IMG submission 202239) | Soil microbial communities from Risofladan, Vaasa, Finland - UN-3 | ecosystem: Environmental > Terrestrial > Soil > Coastal area > Acid sulfate soil | place: Finland: Risofladan, Vaasa | collected... | reverse complement strand
CGCTTTGATGCCATCCTTTTTCCCCCTTTTCCGCCAGCAAGTAATCTCCATTGAGTTCACCATATGCCGGCAGGTCCACGTGATACTGCCCGGCGTAGCGCACTCTCACACATGTACGTTTGTCTATCGGTTTTTGGCCGGTGTGTCCATCGGTTGCTTGAACCAACCAGCGGTGAACGGTTTCCGGGGTTGGCCAATCACCTTCGTCGCTGGTGTCCAGATGATGCAAATATACACCGTCATCGATATCGAATTCGCCGTTCAGTGGATTGACCATCGTACCCATCGAATAAGACCCTTGGCCGTGAAACTTGGGTATGTTCAGTTTGAGCACTTCACGAAAGTGCTTGCGAGTCTTCCCGCGTAGGGCATTCCGCGCAGTCCTCAGCGATGCTTTTTGGGTGGACGTTAACGCAATAATATCGTGGAATGTTTTAAATTCAGTTTGCATATCAGCCATTTTTCTTGTCTCCTTTAATCTGTTCGATTTGCTCGTTGGGCGAAAGCCCGATTTTGGCATGGTCGGGACACGTCCACGCAAGGACAAGCAGTGACAACGCCACAACGCACAGCCAAATGCACAATGTGGAAAAATGATCGTTCCATTTGCTGTTTATTCGCTTGTATGCCGTTGGCAGCAGCGACTCTTCTTTAAGGTAAATGCCGGTTTCATACATCCCGAGTGCCAGCTCGCTTTTGATCATTGCTCTGTGATTGTTTTGAAATCCTTTTCGCAGACCCAGGATAAAAAACCCAGCACCAGTCCAGAGCGTCGCGATCAGCAATGTCAGAGCAAGCCGTTGGGAGAGCACCAACATTTTCTGGCTGATCAGCAGCCATGCAAGACCGACGGCCATCCCCGAAAGCCAAATGGTAAACCGGGTACTTCGCTCTCGCATTTTATGGGCAGCCGAGTAACGCTCCTGAAGTTCAATCAGTAAAACTTGAATCTTATGGTCATCTTTCAATTGTACAGTGGTCATTGAGCACTCCATTGTTTTTTTACGGAAGAATTTATTTACACTATATAGCAAGCTGGATGCCAAACGGATCGAACTGGGGGAGTTTTTTTATTTCAACAAGATTGTCAAAATAATCTTCAATTATTACAGTTTGATATATTTATGGTTGAAGAAGGCTGGCAGGATCGGCAAGCTTATAGGATTGAGTCAAAAAATCGAGGCAGATAAGTTTGTTTGTTGGATAACAAGATAATTTATAGTTGGGATGGGGGGCAATTGGGTGTGGGTGCCTAGCTTCTTTTACTTTCGAGATCTCTCGATAAAAAAAGGGTCACCGAAAGTATTAAAGGCAGGCGCCTCATCTGAATATTGTCGATACCTGCAAAAAAGCTGGGGTTCATCTAAAAGGACTATGTGGTCTGGTTCAGTAGAATCGAGATTTTTTGACTCGCTCTATACGGTTTCAAATATTATTATGAACAATCCAGCGAGTATCGGGAAGTGCATCTCTATTGTAGTTACTCAGTCCCGACTCTGGCCGCGACTCTGCCTCCGACTCTGCTTGGTGCCTACTTAGTCCCTACTTGGTCCCAGCTTAGTCCCGATTTGCCTGAATTAGGGATTGTTTTTTGAAGTTCATTGCAAATGGTACGTAGATTAGGGGAGAACTTTCACGCTTCGCCATCTATTTCAACTGGATCTTCTGCCAAATCAAATGCAGGAGCAGCAATGTGGTCCGCCCAGTGCTTTTCAAACATTTTTCTTTTGAGGAGCATGACTTTGAAACTCTCACCATCTTTGCCGTCATCAAGTCCGGGATCGACTTCGACACCGCCAATGTCGCTAAGAATAAATCGTTGATGAAATTTTTCTCCACCAGGTCGCTCTATCCATCTTTTCAGTTTTACACGATAGCCGGAAGGAACAAGTTGTGGTAGTTTTTCCTGGCAGGTATCTTTAAAAAAAACTGAATCCGCTTTGTTTGACGTATGAATTTCAATGCATTTCGGTAAGGGTTTGTCGCATCGATTAACTGCCATCTCATTAAGAAATGACTCAAAGGGCCTTCGGTGTCTGGGATTCTCAGGACCAAAGTGAGGGTCTATGAAATAAAGTTCCATACAGTTTGATAGAATTGGTGAAATAAGTTGAGCCATATCGCCGGACGTTCTTGGGCAATAGTCTTGCTCATCTGTTTTCCACAGGCCGCTGGTTTTTGTGGATTTCGGAGACAGTATGTTTTGGTATTTGCGTGGATTTTCAGAAGATAGAATTGCATGAAATGGGCAACGGTCATTTTCCTTTTCAGCATTTTCAAGCCAGGTAACCGTGCCGTCATAGGAATAACCATCGCGGTATATGCGTCTTTCTATAAGCAGATTAAAAAAAGCTGTGATTCTTTGTAGTTCAAAATCCTGTGCTCCGGCCGCAGCCTGTCTGAATTGTTTTCTCCAGTTCTTGAACTTTGGAAATTCCGACATGATTTTTGACTGACCGAGCCCGAATTTTTCATAATAATATTCAAATTCATGTCGGTGTTTTGCCCAAGCTACCGCCAAAGCAGGTTCTATTGCATACTCGTATATCACTAGAACAACTCCTTTGCTCGCTCAGCAAAAAAGCCTTGGGGCCAAGGCCGATCGAACTCTCCGTCTTCATTCACCGGGATATTAATTACCTCCGATCCCTTTTTACCAGGCTGGACATAAAGGACAGCTAATTGTTCAGGAGTGATTGGTGTTGCATCCGCTGGAAGCTCACCGTCAGTTGTTTCCCGGATGCGGCGTAAAATACGCAAAATAAGGTGCTCGGAGTGGGTTTCAATAAGGAAAGTGTTTCGATTTTCGCCAAGAGCAGATGCGATGAAAAGATCGCCAATCTCCGCTTTCAGCGCAGGGTGTAAATGAATACCAGGCTGCTCAATGGCAATTATTTTTTGCTGGGAGGCATAGGCGGCTACAAGCACCGGCAATAACTGGCTTACTCCGATGCCGACATCCCGGTGGGAAACCTGTGTGTCCGTTCTTCTGTCAATCAGAATGAGTTCCTGAATATTCGACAGGTTTCCCTCCGATTCTTTTATTTTTTTAATAACATCTCCATAGAGGTATCCAAAAAGGTCGCCTCCGTAAGCATCATCATCATCGGTCGTAACGGCAGTTTCAAGCTTTGAAATGATTTCTTGGTAATCTGCATCGAGGTCATCAACGGTTAGCAAATTGCGAATAGACAATTCATAGGGTGTGCTGAGCTTTTCTTTGTTACCCAGCCAAGTGTTTACTTTGCGGCGCACTTCATGATTTCTACGGACCACATCCCAGGCATACCCGCCACCCGCATACCAGTTGGTGTCTTCGTGCTCGGCAAAAGCAAAATGCCGGGCCGGATATGAGCGCAGCGGACCAAGATACTGAAGGCGGTTGATTTCGGAATGAAGTTGCGTATTTAGTTCGCGGATCAATTCATCTAAGGTTCGCGGAAGGAAGAAACGGAGTGCCTTGGCAAGGTCTTCCTGGCGATAGCCCTTGCTAATCGGGAAAAGGCTCAGTTGCCTAACTTCGCCCTCTTCCTCGCCACTATGATCCTTGAGCCCCTTTGGGAAAAATGCGCCCATGGGCGCGCGTAAGTTGGCAATTATTTCGGCAATAGGCGTTTCCAGGCCGTCAATATCTTTATCAGTTACTTTGCCGGTGGTGGTAAAGCCTTCCAGCAGGGCCGTGATGATCCTTTGCAAAACAGGATGCCTGTAAGGCAAAAGATCAAGAGCAAGGTGGCCAGCCGGCCTACGGCTCATCCGCAAAAGCGTCTTGCCGTCACTTTCAAGCTCATAGGAAAAGATTTGTGGCGATGCTCCAGGCAGAGGCTGGTCCATATCGTCAAGAGGCATACCGATGGTTACACCAGCGGTGATCTCACTTACCAGATCGAGTAGTTCCCTGAGACGTCCCTGGAATCTAGAGGTATTAAGAGTCAGCCGCCAATCTATGCGACGGTTGGCCTGCCGCCGGTGAATATATTGCCGGAAGCCGCCAAGGTCAATGGAACTGCCGCCCAAATCGGTACGGAAAAGGTCCAGCTCTCCGGAGCGAAGCGCCTCATGTACCAGAGCCAGGCTGTGGATGATGCTGGATTTGCCGGCGCTGTTCGCCCCGAAAATAAGCGTTATCGGCTTTACCGGAATCTCCTGCGTTTCCGCAAACGCTTTGAAATTACCCAAATGTAGGGAGTTGATCATTTCTTATCTCCTAAGATGCCAATGCCTTTGCCTGAAGTTCCATTTCCTGCAGCAGTTCCTTCATACGTGCCTCGCGCCAGGATGCAGTGAGATCGCCTGAAAAAGCTCGGTATAGGATTATTTGATATAGCTTTTCAATTTTTTCTTGCCGGACAAAACGACCGTTTTCGATTGATACAATTTTTCCCGCTCTTGCGTCGAAATCTATCAATAAATGTGAACCAGGAAGGGGAAACTCAAATGCACCGAGTTGAGTCTTATTTAATTTTGGTATTCGCAGACGGTCCGAGTGCATCTTGACGTAGTCTAAAAATGCTTGTGTCCGAAGAAGTGAAAGTAGATACAAATGTGTCACGCTTTTGTTTTTAGGACGCAGTGGATAAATATCCGCGCTACAGACACCACTAAATCGAGGATATGCAACTTTATTCAAATAGGGTCTTATTTTCGAATAAAGAATATGGTCTGAGGAAAAATAAAATTTATTGCTTCTCAGGTTACTGTTCCTTACCAATATTGGTGATAAAATACGTCCTGTATCTTTTTCAATCTGTTCTCCACCGATATGTGGCAAATCAAAATATTCTGATTGATTTGGATCAACAAGTTGTGTCCCGATGTCCACAACTTTATCCAATGGAACAGTATCCCACCCCATTGGATTAGTAGCGGGATCACCAAACATCTTGATAAACAATGCCGGCAAGATGCGTTGGGCCTTGACGTCGGCATCTGCGCGCAACTTCCGCAACTGATCCGCTTGGTCGAGGATTTCGACAATTCGACGTTGTTCGGAGAGAGTGGGGAGAGAAAGCTTAACCTTTGATAAATTACTACGTGTTATTTGCGGTTGGGCAGCTCCTGTTATAGTGTCATTTAACCCTCGAGCTTTAAGAGCGTAGTAAAGAAACATAAAATCAACAACATCCAACCTTGGATTATCCAAGGCCATTGCATTTCCGGTCACATAAGATTTTGGCGCAGAAATGTTAATTGTTCCGCAAGTTGCACCACGACATGTAATTAAAATGGTTGGCTCTTTGTGATTATAAGAATGATAATATCCAATATGTCCATTTGCTCCAAAAACAGGATAGCCTTTAAGAGTGAATTCTTTTTCTCGTATAGTTGGCCATTGCTTTGGAGAACAAATATCAATAAGATAAATTTCAGACCACTTCATCCCATCGCCTCCACATCCTTTAGCAATTTTTCCAACCCTGTTGAGATTTTCTTCTCAATTTTCATCATTTCACGAATGAGATCAGCCGGGTCCTCCTCCGGCACTTCTTCCCCAATTTGTGGCTTGTAGCGGCTGGCGGTGAGGTTGAAATAACCAGCCTCAATCGTGTCATAGGATACCCACCAACATTTGGGTTCCTCACTCCCCGGATCAAGAATGGGACCCGCCTCTACTCCAGGGGGTGACTGGAAATTGGATTTCTTATAGTCCGCCCACGAGGCAAGAAGTCTTGGGATATCATTTTTCTCAGGCGTCTCCGGCCGGCCGCCGCCTTGGATCTTGACAGGATCAAAGCCGTCGTTTTTTACGTCATAGAACCATATCTTTTCCGTGGCAGCCATGCCTTTTTTAGGAGCGGAAACAGGTTTTCGGAAAACCAGCACCGAGGTTTTAACGCCCGCATAAGGTCTGAATACCCCGGCAGGGAGCGACACCACGGCAAGTATCTCAAAATCCTGCACAAGTTTTTGCCGCAAGGACTTGTGGGCGTTAGAAGATCCAAACAGCGCCCCCTCAGGCACAACTACTGCGCAGCGGCCCCCGGGCGCAAGCGTTTCCATCATTAGGGATAGAAAAAGAAGCTCGCTTTTCTTTGAGCTTGTGGACAGGTCTTGACGGATGGACTCTTTGGGCAGCACGCCGGCAAAAGGTGGATTGGAAAGGATCACCTTGTAGCGCCGGTTGAGATCATCCTCGGATTGTCCCCCGATTTCGGAGAGCACATTGGCACGTTTGAGTCTAGCCTTACCGATTCCGTGCAGAACCAGGTTCATCATGGATATGCGCATCATCTGGCGGGATACATCGGTGCCGTAAATAGAGGCTTCGAGAACTCCCCAATCCGGTATCCGTTCCCCTGCACCTTTGCGGTAAGTTTGCAAGTTGGGGATTGCTTTTTTAGCCTCTTCAAGACTTTGGCCGCGTTTTTCCAGCCAGTCTTCACCGTAAATCGGAATTTCCTGGGGTTTTTCGCTGTATTTGGCCAGAAGGTGGTCCACCGTGTCTATCAAAAAGCCGGCAGTCCCGCAGGCCGGATCATTAATTGTATCGCCGATATCAGGGTCCACCATGGCAACCATAAAGGCGCGAATCTGCCTGGGTGTGCGGAACTGGCCGTTTAGGGCGGACTGACCGAGGTGGGTCAGCAGGTATTCGAAAATTTCCCCTTTGACATCCGGCCCCATTTTGCGAAAATCAATGGTGTCCAACTCATCCACCACCTCTTTCAAAACATTGGGGTCCATGATTTCCAGCACCGCATCCCGGAAATATTCAGCCACCTGAGGCTCGTCCTTTACAAGAGAGGCCATGTAAGGAAAAACCTCGTCGCGGATAAAATCCCTTAATTTATTCCCGCTGAAGAACCGCCACTTCATCCACCGGTAGCGCTCCGCCTGATCTGGAAAAAGTCGTTTGCCGTTGCCGGCATCGAGACGGTCCCTCAGCTCGCGGCTGCTCTCTTCCTCATCAAGAAGCTTGAGATAGATAAGATACGATATCTGTTCAATATAAGTTACCGGGTTGGTCACCCCGCCCGCCCACAGGATATCGGTTATCCGTCTGAGTTTGCGGCGTATTTCCTGATCCATAAATTGACCTTTCTATTGGTTTGGTTATAACGTCTTCCTAAAAACGTTCTGGTTGATATCTTCAATAATTTCCATGAGTCCCTGTTCTCCAAAAAGCTCCATCCCTATCCCTGCCGCATTAAGAATTGATAACGGCGGATTAAAAAGGTCATCCAGCATGACTTTGCCGGTGACGATTCCACGATTTTTTAGCAGAGAAAGATATTCCGCCTGTTCGGGGGCAAGTGAACGCGAAACCAGCCAGGCCCGGAAAATTTCTTCCAGTTGTTCGTCCCGGCTTTTAATCTTGAGTCGTCCCAAGGCTTCCTTGACAAAGTCTATCAGGTTGCCGACCGGATTTTTATAGGCCCGGCGCAGGTTCTCTTCGTTAAAATACATTTTAGGTGAATTCAACTTCGCGACTAGCACCTGCTCTTCTTCATCGGTTAACGGTTCGTCATTTTTAACCTTTTCGATAACAGGATCATCCTTGCCAAGCTTGCGAATGGTTTTTTTCCAGTTGGTGACATAGTCCTTTTTGTCGATGCGTTCGCCGTCAGGGCCGACTTCAACATAGCTCACGGCTTCCAGCCATTCGTCATCCACCCCCAGTTCAATCAACTCGGATACAGGGTCCGGTTTACCACCTGCACCGCCTGGCGCATAGCCGCTCTCTTCGGTCCATTCAAAGGCATCCGTATCGCTGTCATTAAAATGTTTGTGATTCTGAAAAAAATCGTAAATTATAAACTTTTTTTTCTGAATGTGGGGCGCTGTGCGCGTGCCGCGCCCTCGCATTTGCTGATATAGAATTGGGCTGAACACCCTGCGACACATGACAAGGTGCAGGACTTCCCGACAGTCAAAGCCAGTGTCCAACATGCCGACGCTAACAGCCACCATGGGATAGGTTTCTTTTTTGAACTGCCGAATCAAAGCACCCGGGTCGGTAACGTCTGAGGTGATGACCGCGGCATAATTGCCTTTGAATTCCGGATGCAGTTCATTCAGGTACTCGGCGATCCGGGAAGCATGATGCTTGGTGATGGCAAATATGATGGCTTTACCTGGTCCTGTATCTTGGCCAGGGGCCAGTTCCTTGTAATTATCCCAGGCCAGGCGGTCGAACTCTTCCATCATGAGGCGGTTGGTTTTCTCGTTTGTCCATTGCCGTTCAAATTTGGCAGGGTCATAATGCTCGTCGTCGATGTCGGCACCCTCGGCAATGACCTCAGTGACTCCGGTGGCAAATCTATAAGGTACCAGGTATCCGGCAGCAATGGCATCCTGTATCCGATAGGCGAAATCCGGCTGGCCTGTCTTGCAGTGATAAAATTCATACGTATTGCGGTCTATATATCGGGCCGGTGTAGCGGTCAGTCCGATGTGCAGCGCATCAAATCGCGTTAGCGAAGCCTGCCAGGCACCATAAATGGAACGATGGCTTTCATCCATAATCACAACGTCGAAATATCCGCTGGTGTAATCCTGGTAACGGCTGATCATGGTTTGGAGCAAACACACAGTTATCTGCTTTTCCTGACGAACGATGCCGGGTCTCAGCCAGTAACTGCTGTGCTGACCGCCGAGCAAATCTTGAATGGTTTCGAGTGCCTGCTTGGCAAGCTGTTCGCGATCGACAAGGAACAAAACCCGTTCCACCCAGCCCGCCTCAATAAGGCGTTTAATATAAAGCACAGTAAGGTCTGTTTTGCCCGAACCCGTGGGCAATTCAATTAAAAAGCGACGCTTTCCCAACTCAAAAGCCTGATCCAGCGCCCGCATGGTTTCTTGCTGATAGGGTCGGAGTCGACGGGTTTCTCCCTGGCGGATATAATATTCCGGGATATCAATCGTTGCCAGTGGTTTCCGATTTTGCCGGGACTCGACCAGGCGTTCAAGGTCTCTTCTTGAAAAAAACGAAGCAACAATGCGAGCGTCGTCGTTTTGATAATCCCAAAAATAAATCAATTCACCGTTAGTCAGAAAAATAAAAGGTGCACCCAGTGCCTTGGCGTAGGGTAGCGCCTGCTGCTTAGCCACATACGGATTCATTGCGTTCTTTTTGGCCTCGATAACAGCAAGCGCCCGACCGTTTTGATTGCGAAGCACATAATCGGCACGGCCTGTAACTGTTTTATCTCTTTCCGCCTCATCATAGCCTGATTCGTACTTCGACACAGGCTCCGCGATTTGGCTTTTGCCGATGACCATCTCTTTTGCGCTTTGAATATGCACCTCCGTCAGCACCTGAGATTTGTCGGCGGGATCCCAGAGGGCTTCCCTTAACAAATCATCAACCAAGATTCTGGCGTCAGCTTCCGTTGCGTGTGTACTCATAGTTTCACCTTTGTTCAGACGTATCTTTTAGCAATTGTTATACCATATTTATTCAAACCCATATTTTTTTAACCAGTTGGAAAATGTTTGGTAGTTTGGAAGGCCAACCAATTTGGCGGCCTTTGTCTTGTTGCCGCCCGCCTCATCCAAAGCTCTTTTTAAATAATGTTGTGACAGTTTTTCTATAAGTTGCAATAGGTTAACACCGTCACTTATGGGTCTGTCAAGGAGGTTATCATTAGCTGAACTTGCCATCGGAAGCATGGCTTCGGTTATATCTTGAGCATCAATTGTGGGGTCAACCGACCATATCGCGGCTCTTCTGAGAGTATTTTGAAGCTCACGGACATTACCCGGCCACGTGTGTTGAATCATAAGGTTTTTTGCAACAGCAGAAATTTTCTTGTATTTATATCCCGGCTCATCGACGCTGTCCTGATTGATCTGATCCAACAACCAGTCGATCAGCAAGCTGATATCGCCGGGTCTTTCTCTTAATGGCGGCAATTTCAAAACCGCAACAACAATACGGTAAAACAGGTCTGATCTGAAATGTCCTGCTGCAACTTCATCGATTAAATTTCGGTTTGTTGCAGCCATAATCCTCACATCAAATTTAATTGGCTGCGTAGCCCCGAGTCGCGTAATTTCTTTTTCCTGGAGGGCGCGCAATATTTTTGCTTGCGCCGACATCGGCAATTCGCCAACCTCATCCAGAAACAAAGTTCCAGTATTTGAGGCCTCGAAATAGCCGCTTTTCTGTTTATCAGCGCCGGTAAAAGCCCCTTTTTCATGGCCAAACAACTCAGACTCTATCAACTCGGAAGGGATGGCTCCGCAATTAACCGCAAGAAATGGTTTTCCTTTACGAGGGCTTGCTTCATGGATAGCCCTGGCAAGCAGTTCTTTTCCTGTGCCGGTTTCACCTTCAATCAAAACAGGAACAGATCGCGGTGCGATATGGCGCGCTTTTGTTATGACTCGACTCATAATCCGGCTTCGATGAACAATGTTTTCAAATTCCGGCGCTTCCGGCGGTAAACCGGCTGATAATTTCTCTAAGCGGCTGTCCGGTCCGCGAAGAAGATCCGGAAGGAATTCAGCGGAAATATCAAAGGGCACAGATGCTACTTTGACGCCTTTTTCAATGGAGGATTCGATAAGAGTGGCAGGATAGCGGGTTTTGGATAGGATTATCCATACCGCAGCCATCGCAGGTGTACCGGGACTAAGATGAAAGGTTAATGCAATATCTTCGCTGTACCGGGGTGTTGCTTCTTCAAGCACTTTAACCGCGGATTCGTATATTTCACCAAAATGAGTCGGACTTGAGAGCTCTGTTTTATGCAGGATAATTTTTGATGCACATTTCGAGTTTAGCCATTTAATGTAAATAGCATCTTCAGATTCCGGACGATCGCTGATCAGATGAATCTCATCAAAGCTCAAAGAAGTGGCCGCCTGTGCGATGGGGCCAAGCCCCACGTCCTCTTTTCCGGTAGAAGCCTTGAGATCCGTAAAGCCGATCCAGCATATCAAAATCTCTTTCATGCTTTATAGCTTTATAAAATATTTTATGGAAAGGCAAGAAATCTTATGTAATTCTTTCAGGAAATACGAATAATATTCATTTAATTAATTTTACAGATATTATTTCCCAAAACATGTTGAATGATTTCATTTTGTTTTCTATATTATTGTCATTAAAGTTATTCACGCCGTTTCGTTCCATAAACCAAACAAACATTTTACGAATCCATCATATATATAAAAAGACTTTCAAATAACCTGAATTGAGCGAAAGTCGAGGATGCCCAAGATCCATGAAAGCTAAAAATTTAGTTCAGTTTTAATACCATCCGATTATCCTTCATGTTGTTTACGCTCAATGATGGTATAACAATTTAACCCGTTGGAGAAGCAATATGAAATCGATTCGCTCTAAACTCTGTTTTTGGTTCATTGCGGCCGTATCTTTTTACTTTCCCATATTTTCGAGCGTTGCCGCCGATCAAAACATCCCGCCATCCGAATCCCTGACCATGGCGGAAGCGATTCATATCGCTGTGAATCAGAATCCCCACGTCAAGGCGGCCAACTTTCAGGTAAAGGCGGTGGAATCAAATACCATCCAGGCCCGGTCGGGTTTTTACCCGCAGATCGATTTTTCCGAAACGTTTAATCGCACCACCAATCCCATGTGGGCCTTTGGCACCAAGCTGAATC
>Ga0307380_10010634_pt1 | contig 11575 bp, 14 predicted proteins | sample UN3MG_FD_202239 | JGI IMG/M metagenome (GOLD analysis project Ga0307380, IMG submission 202239) | Soil microbial communities from Risofladan, Vaasa, Finland - UN-3 | ecosystem: Environmental > Terrestrial > Soil > Coastal area > Acid sulfate soil | place: Finland: Risofladan, Vaasa | collected... | reverse complement strand
GGAGGGGGGCATGCCCATGGTCATCCCCAACGCCGAAGGGGGCCGTCTCACCTCTTCGGTGGTGGCCTTCGCCGACCACGGTCAACGACTTGTGGGTGAGCTGGCCAGGCGGCAGGCCATCGTCAACCCCAGGAACACTGTCTTCTCCATCAAGCGCTTCATGGGTCGCAAGCTCTCGGACGAATCGGTGCAATATGACCGCGCCTGGATGCCCTATGAGCTGAGCGCCGCGCCAGGCGGTGGCGTGCGGGTCAACGTGGACGGCCGGGCATATGCGCCACCAGAGATCTCGGCCATGATCCTGCGAAAGATGAAGGCAGATGCCGAGGCGTACCTGGGGGAGCCCGTTGAGAAAGCGGTGATCACCGTACCCGCCTACTTTAACGACAGTCAGCGCCAGGCGACCAAAGAGGCTGGCAGGATCGCCGGCCTCGAGGTGTTGCGCATCCTGAATGAGCCAACCGCCTCGGCCCTGGCCTACGACTTTCCCCCTACCAGACAGATGACCATAGCCGTCTACGACCTGGGCGGCGGCACCTTCGACATCTCCATCCTGGACTTGAACCTGGGAGTCTTCGAGGTGTTGTCTACCAACGGCGACACCCACCTGGGCGGCGACGACTTTGACAAGAGGGTCGTTGACTGGCTACGCGATAGGTTCGAAGAGGAGGAGGGGATCGACCTGCGAGGAGACAGGGTGGCCATGCAGCGGTTGAGGGAGGCGGCCGAGCAGGCCAAGATCGAGCTATCGACCAGGCTGGAGGTCGAGATCAGCCTGCCTTTCATCGCCATGAATGGCGGCGAGGCCAAACACCTCAACGTGACCCTCACCCGGGCGAAGCTGGAGCAACTGGTCGAGGACCTGATCGAACGGACGGTCAGACCATGCCGGCAGGCTCTGACAGACGCGGGCCTCAAGGTGTCGGACATCGAAGAGGTCGTCCTGGTGGGTGGGCAGACGAGGATGCCTGCGGTGCAGGAAAAGGTCAAGGAGATATTCGGCAAGATACTGTACACTGACATCAACCCCGAAGAGGCCGTGGGGCTGGGTGCTGGGATCCAGGCCAGCGTCCTGATCGGCCAGGTCAAGGACGTGTTGCTCATCGACGTCACTCCGCTGACCCTTTCGGTCGAGACCAAGGGAGGAGTGGCGAGCCCCATAATCAGGCGCAACGCCACAATCCCCATTCGGAAGAGCCAGGTCTTTACCACCGGCAAGGACGACCAAACCAGCGTGGAGGTACGCGTGGTGCAGGGCGAGCGACCGATGGCTGTGGAGAACATCTCGCTCGGCCACTTCATCTTGGGCGGCATCCGCCCTGCCCCTCGGGGCGAGCCCAGGATCGAGGTAACCTTCAAGATCGACGCCGATGGCATCTTGCAGGTCACCGCCCAAGACAAGGACACGGGCAGGGAGAACCAGATCACCATCAAGGCCTCCAGTGGGCTTTCGGAGGACGAGGTGGCACGCATGGTCGAGGAAGCAGAGTTCTACCACGAGAGGGACGAGCTTCGGCGAGAGAGGACTAAGATGCTGAGCCTTGCCGACAACATGGCCTATCAGGCCGAGAAGACCTTGCGCCGATGCGACGACAAGATACCCGCCTGGGTCAAGGAGCAAATCGAAGCCAAAGTGGGGGCGCTGCGGGCAACCTTGGAGCGGGAAGAGACAGAGGGAGAGGCCATACGGCACGCCATGGAGCAACTGTTCGTGGAAATGAAGGAGCTGGCGGCCACCCAGCAGTTGCCGGTCGATAGCTGGTGGCGTGGATTCCAGCTCTCAAGGAAACCAGTCAGCATAGAGACCCTGACATAAGGTTCCAGCCCAACGAACGTGCGAAGGGACCAGGCCGAGTTCCAACCAGCAAGCGAAGAAGCATATTGCCCGTCGAGTCTAGTCCTCTCGCTTGCGAGGACAGGACTCGGTACGCTTTCGCAGAGACAAGGAGGATGGGGAATGCCAAGGGATGCGAAATACGTCTACGGGGTGATCTCCAGCGAAGAGGCGATGAGCTTCGGCCCCATCGGCATCGGCGATCGAGGCGATGAAGTCTATACCGTGCCGTACAAGGACTTGCTGGCTGCGGTCAGCGACTGCCCCTACGTCGACTACGCGGCTGTGAAGGACACGGACAAGGAGAAGGTGGTTCGCGACCTGGCCGCCCACCAGCGAGTGATCGAGGAGGTGATGGACGGATCCACTATCTTGCCCGCGAAGTTTGGGACGATGGTGAAGGACAAGGGCGAGGTGGAAGCCATATTGCGCCGGGGGTACTTCGCGCTCAAGGAAGCCCTGGCCACCGTGCAAGACAAGGTCGAGGTGGAGGTGGTGGCCACCTGGGACCTCGATTCGGTCATGCAGGACATCGGCCGGGAGAGGCCGATCGCCCTGTTGAGAGCTGACATCGAAAGGAAGGGATCGCGCCTGAGGTCCGTAGCCGACAGGATCGAGGTCGGCAAGATGGTCTATGAATCCCTTGCTCGCAAGAGGGAGAGCTACCAAGAGGAGATACTGGGAGCCCTGGCCAGCTTCGCCCTAGAACTGCACGAGAACGTCCTCCTCGGTGACAGCTTTGTGATGAACGTCGCCTTCCTCATCGACAAAGATCGGCAGGAGCAATTCGACGGCAGGGTGCGGGAGGTTGACCAGAGGCTAGGAGGAGTGTTGAACTTCAGGGTCATCGGCCCGCTGCCGGCGTACAGCTTCAGTACCATAGAGGTCAGGCCCTTCACCTGCGAGGAGATCCGGGCAGCCAAGAGGCTGCTGGGCATAGATGGAGAGGAGGGCAGCCTGGCGGAGGCAAAGGCAGCCTACTACCGTTTGGCTCAGGAGTATCATCCCGACCTCAGCCCTGGAGACAGGGAGGCAGAGGAGCACTTCGCCCGGATCGTTGGGGCATACGAGCTGCTCACCAGCTACTGCCTGGGAGAGGCTGCCGCCCAGGGGATCACCGCCAAGAAGAAGGCAGAAAGATGCCGCTGCTCCTTTGCGCCGGGCGCGGTTGACAAGGCCATCCTGGTCACCATCAAGCGGGCAGAGGGGATGGCCAGAGCCGAATGACTGAATCCCGATTGAGCGCGAGGTGCGACCCCAGGAGGCAGAGAGACTGGAGTGACCGGCAAAGCTGACGACCACAAAATGATATACTTGTACTGCCTGACCAGGAGCCACAAGGACGAGCCTTTTGACCTCTCGGTGAAGGGGATCGGCGACCGGGGCGACGAGGTTCGCAGCACACCTTTCCTCGACCTGGCGTTCGTAGTCAGCGATTCGCCCAGAGACGACTACCCCACAACCCGAGTGAACACCATCAGACACGAGGTGATCTGCGAGGAAGTGATGAAGAAGGGTCTCACCGTTGTGCCGGTCAGGTTCGGCTCGGTGGCCACTTCCACCGACGTGAGCACCGCCGAGGGGAGAATCGTGAGGTTGATCAGGAGGAGGTACGGAGAGCTCCAGGAAATACTGAGGGAGATGGAAGGGAAGGATGAGCTGGGATTGAAGGTGTATTGGAAGAAGGAGCGCCTCTTCGAGGACGTTCTCAAGGAGAACCCGCCCATACGCCGCTTGCGAGATCGCCTCCTCCGTGCCGGACAGTCCACTCACCACCAAAGGATAGAACTGGGCAGCATGGTACAGGAGGCCATGGAAGAGAAAAGGGACGCTGATGCTCGCAGGCTGGCCCTGGCCCTCAGTCCCCTGGCCGACAGGTACGAGACGAACAAGGTTCTCATGGACTTGATGGTCCTCAACGCCTCTTTCCTGGTCCACAAGTCGCGGGTAGAGGGCTTCGACCGCAGGGTGGACGAGTTGGATGAGGAATACGGCGAGAGGATGAAGTTCAACTACGTAGGGCCGGTGCCGCCTTTCGACTTTGTGGAGCTGGTCATCCATTGGGAGGAGGAGGAAGAAGCGGAGTTTGAGATCGTGAGAAAGGGAAAGAAGGCCAAAGAGATGGTGGGAGAGTTTCGAGAGAGGATGCCACACGCTTGAGGGGTGGTGTCGCCCAGCCGAAGTTGGGCGCCTCTCCTCACCGTGCAAAGGGCCAAACGAGTGCGGCTCCCCCATGTGACCCGGAACAGGGTTCCCATTAGACCGAACAAGGAGGCAAGAGATCATGGCAAACAAGACGACCGTGAAAGAAGGTGAGTGGGTCCAGCTAGTCTGCACCTTCTGTGAAGGAACGGGCAAGAACCCCTCCTCTTCGGCCAAGTGCCCCGTCTGCGGCGGGAGGAGAAGGGTGCGGGTAAAGACACCTTACTATCGATGCGGCTTCTGCCAGGGAAGCGGTGCCTCCGGCACTATGACCTGCACTGTCTGCAAGGGCACAGGTGTTGTGACCGCCGAGGGCGAGGTCGAGGTCTGCCCGGCTTGTGGAGGGAGAGGCAGAGACATGGCCAGCCCGCTCAGGCTCTCCTGCCCCGTTTGTGGGGGAAAAGGACTTGTCGCCAAGCTGGTGTAGCGGCGGTTCAGGACAAGGGTGGACGAGCTGCCGTGAGAGACATAGTCGCGACAGCAGACTTGAGCACTGGCTACGCCGACTACCTCTCCCGACGTCTGGTCTAGATGGGCTGTCTGTCGCTGATCCCCTGGCAGGGCGCGGTGGACAGGTCGATTCTGACTCAAGGAGATGAAAGAAATGGCCCGAAGAGCTGGTGTGAAAGAGGGAACGCAGGTCGAGGTACAGTGCGCGTTCTGTCGGGGAGCTGGCAAGGATCCCTTCAAGCTTCTGTCGCCTCTATCGACCTGCGGGGTGTGCGGTGGCAAAGGCAAGGTGATGGTAGAGAAGCCCTATGCGACCTGTGCCTTCTGTGGGGGGATGGGCATCCATCCCCGTAGCCGCCTCACCTGCACCGCTTGCATGGGCAAGGGCGTGATGCACGTCGAGGAGCCGACGCAGACCTGCCCAGTCTGCCATGGGCAGGGGGTGGACCCCAAAAGCGAACTGGAGCTTCCGTGTACCACCTGTGCGGGTGCGGGTGTGGTATCCGGGTAGCCTTGGAAGGAGGCAGGAGCGATGGCAGAGAGAGCGGCCACCAAAGAGGGCAAGTTGGTTTGGGTAAAGTGCGCCTTTTGCAGGGGCACGGGCAGAGACCCCTTCAAGGTCCTGTCGCCCCTCTCCAACTGCCCTGCCTGCGGCGGCAGTGGAAAGGCTTTGGTACAGGAACCCTACAAGACCTGCCCAGCCTGCGAGGGCACGGGCGTCTATTTCAGAAGCAGGCTCTACTGCTGGACCTGCCACGGAAAAGGGGTCATTCCCGAGGGCAAGGATCCACCATAGAACGGCTCACAGGTCCTCGATCACAGGTCGAGGCAGGTTCACTACCAGGCCCGACGGTCAAGTCAGGAGGCAACGATGGCACAAGTACCGGGCGCAAGGGCAACGACTGCGGCCAAGCCGGAGGCAGTCAGTGAAGAGGAAAAGTGGGTGGAGCACAAGTGCGCCTTTTGCCGAGGGACCGGCAGAGATCCCTTCGGGGTCATGTCGGTCCTCTCGAATTGTCCGGTCTGCGGCGGAGAGGGAACCGTGCGTGTCAAGGAGCCCAGCGTCCCCTGTCGCGCTTGCAAGGGAAGGGGTGCCCAAATTTCCACCAGGCTTCCCTGCAATGGCTGCGGGGGCAAAGGGCTGATCCACGTCGAGGAACCGACAGAGACCTGCCCCCTCTGCAAGGGCACGGGGATCGGCGGAGGGCGAAGCTACTGCCTGCGCTGCCATGGCGCGGGGCTCGTCTCCAAATAAGCAAGGCGGCGTGAAGGAGAGGTTAGCCGTGTTCTTTACCTCGTGGCTGGAACACTATGCACTCAAGACGGCGCTCAAGGTGCTGGCCTTGCCAGTCGCCGCCCCGTACAAGTCAGCGAAATGGCTGCTGGGGCAGATCCGCAATGAGGTGGCGGAGGAGCAGGAAAGCGAAGAGCGAGTCATGACCCATCTTACCGAGCTGCAACTCCGTTACGAGCTGGGCGAGGTGGAGGAGGGGGAATACGTCGAGGAGGAGAAGGTGCTGATGGAGGACTTGAGCGCCATTCGGGCGGCCAAGAAGGATGAGGAGTTCGAACCGTCGGAACTCTGGTGGTCCAGAGTATTCGGAGGAGATTAGCGGGTGCAGAGTCTGGCGACGTTGATCCGCGAACACAAGACGACCGATCTCCCCAGCTTCCTGGGCAATCGCGAATTGGAGTTCATCTTCTTTGGTGGCAAGGGGGGAGTGGGAAAGACCACCTCTGCGGCGGCCAGCTCCCTCTATCTTGCCCGCCAGAGGCCGGAGGAAAGGATACTGGTCATCTCCACTGACCCCGCCCACTCCCTTGGAGACAGCTTCGATCAAGACATTGGCGGCGAGATCGTTCCCATCGAGGGAGTAGGCAATCTCTTTGCCCTGGAGCTGGATTCGCGAAAGGCTCTGGCCAGGTTCAGGGAGAAGAACACTCCCGTGATAGCCAAGATCGCCGACCGGGGAACCATGTTCGATCGAGATGACATCGAGGACTTCCTCAAGCTGACCCTGCCGGGCATGGATGAGCTGATGGCCATCATCGAGATAGTAGAGCTTATGAAGGCCCGGCAGTTCGGTTTGGTTGTCGTGGATACCGCTCCGGCTGGGCATACCATCCGCATGCTGCAAACGCCGGCTCAGATGAAGAACTGGGTCAAGACCCTGGACATGATGATGGACAAGTACCGCTTCATCTTCACCACCTTCGCTGGCAGATACAAGCGCGACGAGTGCGATCGCTTCATAGACGACATGGATGAAGACGTGGCCATGGCGAAGAGGATGTTTACGGACGCCGAAAGGACCGAGTTCGTGCTGGTGACCACCCCAGAGGAGATGGCCATCGACGCGAGCGTCCGCTTGCTATCCACGCTTAGGAAGCAGCACATCCCGGTGACGAATCTCATGGTGAACCGCATTCAGCAGGATGGCCTCTGTGGCCTTTGCCTGCGTCGAAAGGCGGAGCAGGCCCAGCCCCTGGCCGAGATCGAGGAGAGGTTTGCCGACCTTCATCTCTGGCCGGTGCCTCGGCTACCGCACGAAGTGCGTGGAGGGGACCAACTGGCCGACTTCGTTCGGCTTATCATGGGAGGCCAAAGGACCATTGCCAAAGGCAAGGGAGTAGGCATAGAACCTGGGCCGTTGGAGATGCCTCCTCTCCGTGGCTTGTCATTGCCTTCGGCCAGGCTCATCCTCGTCGGCGGCAAGGGCGGCGTGGGCAAGACCACGGTCGCCGCCGCCGGAGCCGTCCTTCTGGCCTCGCAGTTCCCAGAGCGGAGGATCCTCCTCTTCTCCATCAACCCTGCCCACTCTGTGTCCGACAGCTTCGACCAGGACGTGGGGGCGGAGATCACCCCTATCGAGGGTTGCGACAACTTGTATGCCCAGGAGATCGACGCCTCCGAGCTGCTGGAAGCGTTCGTTGAAGAGCAGAGAGCCGCCATTGACGAGATATTCGACGGCTTCATAGGCGGCGGCAGTGCGAGGGTAGCCTTTGAGCAGGAGATACTGGACCAGTTGCTGGAGACCACGCCGGCTGGTCTGGACGAGATGATGGCCTTGATGGAGATCATGAGGCTGATGGAGGCGGAGGCCTTCGATACCTTCGTCATAGACACGGCCGCCACCGGGCACCTGATTCGCTTCCTGGAGGTGCCCGAGCTGGCTCAGGCATGGTTCAGAACGGCAGCCAAGCTACTCCTCAAGTACCGGGGTGTGGTCAAGCTGGGAGCAGTAGGCAGGTTGGCGGTCAAGTACCTCCGACAGACCAAAAAGGTCCGCGAGCAATTGGTTGACCCCGCCGAGACTGAGTTCATCGTGGTCACCATCCCAGAGGCCATGGGCGTCGCCGAGAGCGAGAGGCTCATCGAGGGGCTGGAGAGGCTAAAGATCCCCTGCCACCAGATCCTGGTCAATTTCGTCACCCCACCCACCGATTGCCCCTTCTGTGGGGCCAAACGGAGGGAGGAAAAGCGCTACATCCACCAGGTGGCGGCCGAGCACCCCCGCCATCGGGTGGCCCAAGCCTTCATGCTCCCGCACGAGATCAGGGGGCTCGGCGATTTGGTCGAGTTCGGGAGAGAGCTGTATCGATATCAGCCGGTGGCGAGCAGCGCGTGACAGCAGAGTGCACGGGCCCACCACCACATAGCGAGAAGGAGAGACTCGAAGATGGATCAAGCAGAACAGAATAGAGAAGAGGTCTTGGCCCAGATCGAGGCCGCTCGCAGAGCGGCGATCATGAGGCAGTGTGCGGTACAGGAGGAAGAGGCGCACTACAGCGAGGCCATCGATGGCTACCGGCAGATCATCGAGCAATACCCTGGGACCCAGGAGGAAGAGCAGGCCAAGGAAAGGATGATGGACCTGGCCTACCTCTTTGAGACCGAGGGGCAAACCTACCGGGCGAAGCACCTCTATTGGCTCCTGGAGCTGCTTTACACGCCTCAGAGATACGCGGACATCCGCCAAGCGCGTAGCGCGCGCGTCAAGGAGATACTGGCCGAGATCCATACGAAGGATCGGGAAGAGGAATTGCGGCGGAAGGAACTCGGGCTTGATGAGGGGTGAGTCTAACCTTTACCAGCATCATGGCTCATGCCGGCTAATGCTCAGCGCTTCCAGTGCCGATGGGGTCACCTGGCCTTTAGGCAGACATTGCGGTGCGCTACGCGACCTGTACGAGCAACCCGACAAAGCACGACCCCTCTGTTGAAGCTGGAATCGTCTGAAGGCTCTGCTCCGGCGATGGCAGAGCGTGGGTTGCCCATCGGGGCGGGGCGAGGTGCAGAGATCGGCGAGAGCGCGAAAGGAGACGGCGTTGGCCAGACAGCACATGGAACCGTCGAGAGACGGAACGGGCACCCTGGTAGACGTGATAGACGCCATACTGGACAAGGGGCTGGTGATCAATGCCGACATCACCATCTCCGTGGTGGGCGTGGAGCTTCTGGGCATCAAGATAAGGGCGGCTCTGGCCTCCTTCGAGACCGCGGCAAGGTACGGACTAGAGTTCCCCTCTGGGACCAACCTCGAAGTTCCAGCCTGGGGCGAAGCCCAGGTGGTGAAAGAGATCTGCCCCCAGTGCGGGAAAAAGGTGCCAGTCGATGAGTTGCTCAATGCTAGCTGTCCATGGTGTGGCTGGGTGAGCGCTCGCGCCGAGGAAGCCAGGGCCATAGAGGCTCGATAGGAGAGAGCGGCGATGCTATTCATGGAGCCCTTTTGGATCATGATGGACATGGTCAAGAAGGGGGCTGAGGAAGAAGACGAGAAGAGAACCAACCCTGCCTACGTGCAGTGCCTCAACTGCAGGGGCTACGTGAGCAAGAGGATGGTCAAGGAAAGGGGAGGCTGCTACCTGTGCGGCATGCCTGGAGAGGAACTAGCCAGAATAGCGGAACGGATGAGGGAAGAGAAGAAGAAGAGGATCCCCTACAGGACGAAATGCCCCAACTGTGGGGCCTCAGTGGTGACAAAGGAGCTGAGAGAGAGGGGCTGCTATCTGTGTGGGTGGACCCCTGCTGGCGAAAAAGGGCCGGCCAGAGCCACCGGGGAATCGAGATGATCGTTGGGCGGATGGCAGAGAGCCTTCGGCAGAGCATAAAGGACGCTGCCGAGGACGCGGCGAAGGAGAGGGACCGGCAGAGGCGAGCATCCGCGCTTGAACTCCACGAGATGGGAGATGGTCGGCGATGACGGAAGAGAGAAGGGCAAGGTTCGCGGTCCGCGTCCTGGAAACCAACCCGGCTTCGAGGGGAGGAGACGAGTCCCTTCCCACCTGGAAGAAAGAGGCCAGGGAGCTCATGGCCGGGTTGAGGAATGATCTCTCCGAATCTCGCGCTCGATGGGCAGAGGAGAATGCTACCCGCAGAGAACGCACCATGGAATTCATGGCCGAATTGCGCGCCCAGTACGGACATGGACGCCCCGGCGAGCAGTCGCCAGACATGGAGGAGGTGGACTGCGGGTATTGCGGGGGGCAAGGCAGCCTTCCGCGCACGGTGAAATGTCCCGTCTGCTGGGGAAAGGGAAAGGTGCTAGTCAGAGCGCCCTACGAGAAGTGCGATCTGTGCAGAGGGACAGGGCACGTGCCGGGGCTGGCGCTCACCTGCAGCAAGTGCAATGGAAAGGGATGGGTGCACGCCCAAAGGAAGCCGAACGCCTGCCCGCGCTGCCGAGGGAGCGGCTTGGAGCCAGTCGAAGAGACCTCCCTCGCAGCTCTCAGAGAGAGAAGGAGAAGGGGGTTGCCGCCACCTCGCAGGGGGATAGGGAGGCCGCTTTGCCCGCTCTGTGAGGGGTCGGGGGTGACGGATTGGCTGGATGCCAGGGCGACGCCGGCGGGATCGCTGAACGAGGGCTTGGCCGGGCTTCAGGCCTCCGAACCCGAAGCCAGCGAAGGGCAACCATCTGCCAGGCCCAAGCCGGCTTCGCGGGATCCCCTGTCTCTGGCCGAGAATGTGCTGGGGTACATCATGAGCTACCCTGGGGTGAGGTCTGAGGACATAGAGACGGTGTTGGGCCAATCGGAGAGTGAGGTTGCCGGGGCTCTGCAAAGCCTCGTGGCGAGTGGCAGGCTCCGTATGGAGGAGGGGCTCTACTACCTGACCCCATCTGCTTTAGGTGGCCCGGCCAACTCCAGGCCGCCCGGTGGCTTCAGCACCGAGGCGAGAGAGTTCGTAGGCAGGCTCGTGAAGGCTCTGGGCCATCCGAAAGAGCGAGCCGTAGATGATAGGGGGAACGCCCAGGCAATATAGAAGGGAGGTGATGCAAAAGAGCAGTGATGAAGAGAGGCACGAGTGTCGGGATCAAGAACACACAGGAGGCAAAAAGAGATGGGTTGGAAATGGCAAGGGAAGACCTATGAGAGCAGGGAGGCCCTGGACGAGGCCAAGCGTCGCCATTGCGAGGCGGCCACCGCCAAGTACCACGCGGACCACCTGGCCAAGCTGCATCAGGCCGAGCAGACTCGCCGCCACCACGAGGCGGTCACCGCCAAGTACGCGGCCGAGCACCTGGCCAAGAGCGCAGGCAGATAGGTGGCTGGCACTGAGGTCCGGGTGGTGACGAGCGCTTTGCTCCTCATCACCCGGCGTCCTCGGTGGGCCAAGAAGGACAAGGTGTGTGGTCTCCTGCCGAAAGCTGTCAAAGTCGCCGGGGCCAGGAGCGACGCAAGAGCTCGTTCTAGCCCTGCCTGGGCAGCCAGTTGCTGCCTCGCTTGAGCGCTTCCGGTAGAAGGCCACCTCGTGGCAAGACCTGCATCGTTAGTGAGGGATGGCTATGCTCAGGTTTAGAGAGCTGCGAACTGTGCTCAGGGCTGCGGTTGACCTGGGAAAGCCGGAGTTGATCAGGCTCGTGTACGAGACTCGAGCCGCCCAGGTTGCGCGGCGCAGGGCGCACGTCCGCGACGTGCTGTTCAGGATTCAGGCCGACAAGGCCACCCGCCACCAAGAGGTTCGTGAGCTCATGGCCGAGATTGCGGAGGATCGGGCCATTCGCCAGGAAGAGATCGCCCACATCGAGGCCGAGACCAACGAGCTCATGGCCCGATACCGTGCTGAGAACAAGGAGGTCCGCGAAGAGT
>Ga0307380_10010633_pt1 | contig 11575 bp, 5 predicted proteins | sample UN3MG_FD_202239 | JGI IMG/M metagenome (GOLD analysis project Ga0307380, IMG submission 202239) | Soil microbial communities from Risofladan, Vaasa, Finland - UN-3 | ecosystem: Environmental > Terrestrial > Soil > Coastal area > Acid sulfate soil | place: Finland: Risofladan, Vaasa | collected... | reverse complement strand
GTCAAGTCGATCACACAATAAAATCCGGTGCTTCCTTTCTCCCAACCGAATTGGCGGAACAAATCGAGTGAGGCGCTGATCGTGACTCCCGTCATATCCCAATGGTTGTCGTTGCCAGTGAATTCAATGAAATGGCGGAAGCAAGCCGTGTTGAGTTCGTAGACGCCCGGTTTCATCCGAATTTTCATCTTGTCGGCGTTGGCATAGCCGCGCAGCTCGTCAAGGCTGTCCAGGAGAATGAAGCCATCCGCATCCTTGACCGGCTTACTTGTGTCTTTTGTGAAGGACAGATTTGAAATCGAATGCGACCACCCTTCCGGTAGTTTCGCGTATTCCTTCCTGCTGACGCGAAAAACCAACAGACCTCGGGTTTTCAGGCCGTCGAGTTTGACGTTTTCCGGTGCATCGCCTTGGCCAGCATAGCGCCAGAGTTCGCGACCGGCAACGTCAAGCAGGCTGATCGGCATTTGGGACGCTTCGCCAGTCTGGGCGTAATCGAACGACATTGCCGAGATAGCACCTTCCAGTCGATAATGCAGTGAAACATATTCAGGGTGGTCCTTCTGTGACGACACATCGCTGGCGAGCGATTTTATCATGGCACCATCGGCAGTGATAATCGGCTTGAACAACTTGGCAGACGGCTGCTCGATAAAACGAACGGTCCAGGTCTCCGCCTCAGCAGACGCACCGGCAACCATGGACACCAAAAATGTCAAGATCGCAATGGCTGAGGTGATTACGTTCATGACTGTTCTTTCCATTTCCGTGTCATAATCCTGTAAACTTTAAAGTTATCGATGGCCATATGATTATGGACGGTTCTAAAACCAAACCACCCATCCGTGAAAGGGGCAGCGTCAACCACGTCATAAATAATCTCTCCATCACGCAGATAAGCAATCCGGTTGCCATCGGCGATGAGTTGAATCTTTATTGGCACATTGTAGGTGAGCATGTATTCATCAGCACGAAGATCATGTTCCGGCAACAATGGCTTTTCGCCGGTACCGGGATATCTTCTAAACCGTGTGGTCGTATTGTCATTTGCACCATACCCCACATAATAAAGCCTTAACGAATTGTAATTGGTAAATCGACCACCACGCTCCTGACTGCCGACAAATAAATCGTCATAAGACTCGGGGTCCCGAGCCATCCAGAAGCAATTCAAATCACTCCCACGGTCATGCGGCCCATCTTTCTTAATAATAAGCGCTTCGTATTCAATCATAACGGGTCCCTCAAGCTTTTCACGAAACCACACCGTGCAGCCCTTGGCATCGTTGATCTCAAGCTTGCCACCGCTGACACGAACGCTGCCGCCGGGCATCTGCTCAACAACCCAGTTGGAACGATCACCCTCAAAATCATCCTGATACATGACGTCCAGCGTCATTGGTTTCATCTGTAGTTCAATCGCAACGACAGAAGCAATGAGATCCGGCGCTTTCGCTGGTAGATGTACAACCAGACCATCCTCTGCCTGCTCAATCTTAAGACTATTTCGCTGCTTATCCGCAAGCAGATAGGCTTGGGTGGCCTGAATATGCTTCGCAGAAATGTTGAGTTTGCCATCTTCGGGCCACTGGAAAACATGTGCATAGAGTCTGCCGGCCTTCTTTGTGTACCTGCCCCATGATGGTTTTTCAAATGGGCTCGCCGTTGTGCCGTAAATGCTTTCGCTGTTCACCGCCATCCAGCGACCGATGACAGCCATCGACTTCAAACTCGCTTCCGGAACACTGCCATCGCCCTTTGGCCCAATGTTGAGCAGGTAGTTTCCGCCCTTGGAAACGATATCAATGAGATTTTGAATCAGGACCTCGTCCGACTTCCATGCCTGGTCATGCTCGCTGTAGCCCCAGGTACTGTTCATAGTCATGCAGACTTCCCAGTCCACTCCGGCGATACCAGTCGCGGGGACATGCTGTTCCGGCGTGGTGAAATCGCCCCGCTCGGGATTCCAGGCTTTCAGCCGGTCCAGCGCCGGATCCTTCATTGAGATGGTGCGGTACAGCCTGTTGTTGCTCACGATGTTGGGTTGATGGTTGCGCACCATGGCCATGAGTTCGTCACCCCGCCAGAAAGATCCTTCGGCGCCTTCTTTCGAGTAGTCCCACCAGATGATGTCTACCGTGCCGTAGTTTGTCATGAGTTCCTCGACTTGGCGATGCAGGTAATCAACATAGAGCGTATGGTTGCGCGGACCATTGGGAAACGGCTTGCCCTTGAGTGGGTGGGGCAGCCTGTGCGCGGTGAGGTAGTCGTACTGCGGGTGGTGCCAGTCGATTACTGAATGGTATAAGCCCACCTTTAGGCCTTCCTCCTTGCAGGCATCCACAATTTCCTTGCAAAGGTCTCGTCCAATCATATCTTTGGCGTCGTAGGTATTGACAGCCGAATCGTGCAGGCAAAATCCGTCGTGATGCTTCGAGGTGAACACCACATAGCGGCAACCTGCTTCTCGGGCCAGTCGGGCCCACTGTTTGGCAAAATCCTCGGTGGGACGGAAATGCGGAACTGCCTCGTGCGCGTATTCCCAGGTATCCGCTTTCACCCGCTGCTGGATCCATTCCATTCCGCCTCGATCTCCGACCTTCTCGCCTTTCCAGGTACCCGCCAACCCGGAGTAAAGCCCCCAGTGTACGAACATTCCGAAACGCGCCTCGCGCCACCAGGCCATACGGACGTCTCGCTCCTGTGTTGCATTCGAACTGGTGTTTTCTTTCTCTGCGGCGGGCGCAAGACCGGTTATGATCAGGATTAGTCCAGTGATTATAATTAGTTTCTTCATTTCGTAACCTTTCTTTGTATCTCCCCTAAGCTCACCAAATCTTTAGCAGGGACCACCTTAAGTTTAATCACCGTGGCAATAGAGTCTGGCGCTTCTTCGGGAAGTATAATTGTTAAAACCACGCTACGTTTTATCATTATCTATATACCCTTCTTTTCTCGAGATCGTTTGCTCAGGGCCTTCAGGATCAATCCTACTCCGGTAATGATAGCACCGCAGCAGAAGATAATCAGCCGCCCTATCGGTTCATTGGGAACGAATATCAGGAGCAGAATAAAGGCCCCATACACCAAACACAAATTGCCCAGCACCTTGCACTGCCGTGCCTCATTGGCATGGCCGCCGAGTTGCTGCTCATCCGCCTGAACAGGGGTAGCCATATCGGTGAAGAATTCGTCAACCTGGTCGACATAAGGCTTTTCGTCTTTACGGTAGAACAACATGGTTAAGAAGAACCATCCCGTACAAATCGCTGCCACCACGCCGGTGGTAATCGCAAGCTTCAGATCACCAATTTCACGAGGATTCAAATCAGGGGTCTGCCAAATCATTATGATAACATCATTTGTCGTCATCTCAGGATTCCGCCAGAGCCACTGTACGACCGGATTGACTTTAAATAGCAGTGTTAGAATCGCCGCAGGAACAAAACCGGCCACCATGGTACTCCAGCCCGCCCACGGGGGTGTCTTTTTAAAGAAGATCCCCAAAAACAGGGGTGCTGCCAGTGGCAGAGTGGTCGCAGCCGCTATTAAAAGCAGCAGATCGAACAATTCCAATCCCTTAACCTGCTGGAAGCACAGACCCAACAGAATCCATATCACCCCATAGATCAACATGAAGACACGGCCAACAGTAATTTGTTCTTTTTCTGACGCGTGAGGACGCATGACTTGGATATAGATATTGCGGACAAAGCTGCCGCCCACAACATTCAATTGGCTGTTCAGAGACGTTACGGTGGCGGCAAAGATGCCACAGACGAGCAATCCGAACAGACCGGCCGGCAGCAGGTCTAAGGCCATGGCTACGTAGGCGGCTTCATTCGCATTGTTCAACTTGGGAAACTCCTCGGCCATGTTCGGATGCCACACGGCCGCCATCATGGGGGGAATGATCCAGATTAAGGGCAGGAGAATGAGACCGGCGGTTTGTATCAATATCGCCTTTTTTGCGCTACGTGCATCTTTCACAAAGATGAAACGCGCCGCCCCCTCGAGGAGGCTGTTCATTTGAATCAATTGATTAATACTGAGTGTGATTATGAAGATGAGAATCACACCCGGTCGGTCAAACAGTGTCCAATCCAGATGATGGGATGGGATGTTTTCTACGAACGCCCCGATGCCGCCGATTTTTATGAGTGTCAAAATACCCATGGTCACCGTGATGATCACGACCACAATCATTTGCACAAAGTCGCCTGCCGTAGCGGACCAGGAGCCGCCGAATACCGTCATCAGGGTGATGATCATCCCGAGTACGGTAATCATTATCGGCATGGGCACATTGAAGACGCTGGCCATAAATATGGCAATGGCATACAACATGGCCCCACCGTAGAGAACTTTGACCAAAACCAGAAGCCAGGTCAGCATCTGTTCACTGGTTTTGCCAAAACGCTTACGAACCCCCTCCATAACGGTGATGATCCGCATTTGGCGATATTTGGCCACCACGAAAAAATAACAGAATATCAGGGCCAATATATTACAGGCAAATATCACCAGGAAAAACGTGCCGGTTTCATAGGCCTTGGCCGCACCGCCGGTGAAGGCCCAGGCCGTAAACGTCGTCATAAAGGCCGAACTGCCCACGACCCACCAGAGCATTCCCCCGCCGCCGCGGAAGAAGTCACTCGAGGTCTTGCTGAAGCTCTTGTAGATCGGGCCCAGCAGGAACATAAAAGCAAGATAGAATCCGATCACAATGTAGTCATAATTTGTCATACGACACCCCTTATGCCAACAGTCGGTGCAATGTTGCAGCATCCTCATTGAACTGCTCTACAGTGCCCCCCTTAACAAATTCCAGCAATACATTCAACATGCCATGACACTGCTTGGCCATTGCCAGATACTGAGCCCAATCCAACTCGCCCTGGGCCAGAGCATGTCGATCCATGTCAGTGGGTCCCCAGTGGAAAACATGCAGGCCTACTAACCACGGCAACACGTAGCGAAGTTGAGTCAGATTCCGGCTCACATCCATCCCTGGTGCGGGTTGCCAATAGGTGCCCGCATTAGGGTGATCCAAATCACTCAGCAAAGCAGCACATGACTTACCCGTCTGAGTTAGTGTGTCCTTGTGGAATTCAAAGATGAGTTTGATCCGTTTTTCAGCCGCCAGATCTGCCACACGTCTGGCTTCCTCCAAAATGTACACCCTGATACGTTTTGAAGTCTCATCAGGGCTCTGATGCCCAGCCCACACACGAATCATGGGTGCGTCCAATGCCTCAGCCGTTTGTAACACTGTGACAAATGGAAGTCCCATGCTTTCGCTTTGCCCAATCACATAGTACGATCCATAGGCAGCCACAGCAAGTCCTGCATCCAGCGTGCTCTGTCCAATGCGACGAGCGGTCTCCAAATCACCATGCAGCACATGATTTTGGCCATGCCATTCAATGGCCTTTAGCTGGGCCGCTTGAGCATATTGAATCACATCCTCACACGTCCTTTGTTTGAACGTTACTGAGACTAAACCAGGTTGAAATAGAATAAAGTACCCCTTTCTTTCCACGGATTAGGAGCGTGCATGTTGTTGCGTTTGTAAGAAATTTAATGGCACGTTAATATCTATAGTCTCCCGATCAGAACACCACCTGATCAATTTCATTGTCACCGTCAGCCGTGACGCCACCTTTAATCTCATAGGTTGATTCCATATTGGCCTTGATAGGCTTGGCATAGTGTTTAAGCATCCATTTTCCCTGAGATTCCAACTTGCCGTAGATCATACGTGCTGCGGCCTTGAGACTCTCCGGCGTCACCGAATAATTACAAATCACGGTGACCGCCTCGGGCACGGCACCCAACTCGTAAGGACAGTTGGTGACCACAATCACCTTTTTGCCCTTATTTATGAGCTTGCGAATCAAATCGGTATTGTTGGCCGGGCACAGACGCCAGTAGTAATTGGTCGCCACGACCACGTCGACCTCATCCAGATAATTCATGAGGAAGTCCACGTCTTCCGCCGTGGCCTTGAATTTGGTATCCACACAGTAGATGTTCTTGGACTGCTCGACCATGGCCTGGTTAAAGCACTTGTTATTACAGGCCACATCAAAGCCGCTGTACCCGTCCAATACTTGCTGCTCGATCACCATCACGGTCTGTTCTGGCTTCAGCGGCAACAATCCCTCTTCGTCACGCACTAGTGTACAACACTTTTCCGCGACCGTCTGGGATAGCTCGATGATCTCTCTATCGCGAATCGGGGCCCCGGCCTGATCGGCCTTGACCTGGCCCATGGCATCGAACATGCCCAAATTGTACTTCATGGTGAGAACACGTTTGACGGAGGCATTAAGCTGTTCTTCAGAGATCTCGCCGTCTTCCACGAAACGCCTGGTCTCCAGCCACGCCTGGTCGCGGAATTCGTCCTCTACCTTGTTGAGCACCAGGTCGCAACCGGCCTTGAGGGCCAGGGCACAGGATTTGGCCACGCCGTACTTCTCCATCAACGCGCCCATAGTAATGCTATCCGTGGTGATCACGCCTTCAAAGCCCAAACGGTCACGCAACAGACCGGTCACGATCTCAGTTGACACCGTGGAAATCTGCATGCTCGGATCAGCCGCAGGCACCGTCGTATGGGCCAGCATGACACTGGGCAGGCCATTTTCAATGAGTAGGCGATAGGGTTTCAGTTCCACTGCCTCCAGACGATCCCAATCGCCCGGCACATTGGGCACAGCATAGTGGGCGTCGATGTCCGAGTCACCCCGTCCGGGGAAATGTTTGGCAGTAGGCACCAGCCCACCGTCCATATACCCTTTGATCGAGGCCAACGCGTACTCGGCAACAACATCCGGATCATCGCCATAGGCACGGATGTTGATTTCCGGATTATTCGGATTCATGTTAACATCCAGCACTGGTGAGTGCAGGTTGGTCACGCCGATAGCACTGAGCTGCAAGGCCACGGCTTTGCAGGCCTCATAGGCTAGGGCCGGATCGCCGGTCGAGGTTAAGCCCATTGCGGATGGAAACAGGTTGATACCGCCAAAACTAAAGTCACGGCTGATGTCCCCTTCCTGATCAATCGATATGTGCAACGGGATGCCCGGCGTACGTGCAGCGGCCAGGCGCTGCAATTGATTCAGGCGTTCGGCATACTCCTCCGGAGAGACATACACGGCCGCACCGGGAATGAACAGGTTCTGCTTGATCTTTTTATAACCCTGGGGATAGTCATACTCATAATTCAAGCTCTGGTGATAGTGCTGACCACGCCGGGAATTCTGACCGAAAGGGGTCACACGAAGTCCACCGATATGCAGTTTTTCCACAGCCTCCATCACATAAGGCGTGACCATAGAGCCGCCCCAGTGAATGGTAAAACACTGACCGACCTTCTGGTCCATGGTCATCTTAGCAAGCATCTCATTAACAAACGCCTCACGCTTTTGTGGGTCCTTGTTCAAATCGTACACCTTGTTTTTCTCCTATCAGACTAACTATTAGTCTTTATTGCATTTTGTTAGAACTATCAATTTTATGACGCACGGTCAAATCCAGAAGCGTCTGCCCCTTGTACTTGATCAGACTGGCTTTCGCTGCACAACAATCGATCAGTTTGCCGTTGAGGTCACATTCCGCACAGAGCATATCACCGTCAAATTCATAATCGTCCACAGTCTGCAGCGTGCCATCGCCTAAGAGAATGATAAAAATCGCGTCACCGCAGGTCACCTCATACTGTGTCTCGCTGTGCGCCTTTACAGTCACATCCGGAACCTTGCCCCTGAAGGGTACCAGCAGCGTAGCCAGCGTTGTGCCCTGCTTAGCCGTTTTGCTGTATTGCAGAGCCGGGGCCGCCACCTTGACGGCATAATCATAAGAAACCCATCCTTGAATGGGATTGATGCTCCCCCGGTACTGCTGCAGGGACAAACATTCGGTTAGAATCGGTTTGACCAAAATCCCGGCCTCATTGTCATAGCAGGCGGTTACACTCAAATCCCGGGCTTGGGTCACCTGGGCGTCCGGGCCGAAGTGCCAGTATTGGTCGTATTGATGCGGGGCCCCAGCGGTTAGTTCGTCTACCACCAGCCAGAATCCAGGCTTGATAAACACGACCCGGCGACGATGGGTCACCGGATCACTCAAACGTTCAAAACCATTATGCGAACCATCCACATAGTCAAAGCGGTCTGTGCTCGACCAGGCGTGTAGAGTGCTTTCGGCCTTGGTCTTGAACATCCACTCGTCCGCCAGCTCCGAGGAATCATGGCCATCGACCGTGACTGTATTGTGGGCGCCGGTAGATTTGAACCAGACACGCCACGGACCTTCATAGACGTAACGCCCCGGGTCAATCAACAGGGTTTCACCATAGCCAGACACATCCACACTCAGGGCATCGGCATTGCCGTGCACACAGCTCTGATCCATGGCACCTAACTCGCCGCAGGTATAAACGCAATACAGATCGTCATGGTCCCAGCCCGTGCGCATGGTACAGAAACCGGAATCAGGCATCGCCACTGAGCCTAACCGAGGTTTTTCACCCTGCTTACCATGTGTGGCAATCCACAGCATGTCCGGCCGGTTGAACAGACGGGCCCCTGCCTTCAGTACCCAACGTAAGTCGTTGTGGTCTTCCAGCATATTGAGGTTGTTGATGTCTTCCCATAGTCCATAGGAGGCACGCTCGCCAAACACATCACTCTCGTCCGCATCCTTGAGCATGGGATATACACCGTGCGGCTTCATGATGCCAACCACAAAGTCAATCATCTTTTCCGCATTCTGTTTGTAGGTGTCACTCACCCGCACATTGTTGCGCAAAGCCAGGTCCAGTATCTGCATAAAGCAGAACGTACACACCAGGTGATACCCGGAGGCCCGCTCGACCTGCATACCCTCTTGACAAAGCAGCATACGGATCTGTTCTTCAAAGCGGCTCATGGCCTCACACTGCCAGTCCCTGGCCTCTTTAAACTCGGGAAACAGAATGCCCATATGGGCCAGGCCATTGGATTCCATCAGGCCCCAGTTGGGTGACACATTAAAATAGCTCTTGTGACGCGTATAGTACATGCGCGTGTGTCGGGCATGCTGGGCCATACTGGTCAACACGGTTACCAAAAAGTCAGGTGTGAATTCCGATGAGTGCAGGAAATGATAGAAACAGGGCACAAAGGCTGTGTACATGCGAATGCCCAGGGTCAAGGGACGCCAAGTCCCCTGCTTCATAAAGTGCATACGGCTAGTCTCGCTGTCTACATTAAGCATCCACTCCAGATCGGGCATGGGATTTTTCTTGATCCAGTCACCCAATAATCGCTTCCAGGCGTTCGTATATTTCTCATCCCCTGTATACCAATAGGCCCGCCCCAACTCCGTCAGAAATTCATGGCGATTCAGACAGTAGGTCCATTCCGGGTCACCTTGCGGGTCCGCTTGCCAATCAATGTCTTCCGGAAGGTCCTCATGCACCAGATGATTGTTGCAGATGGCATCCGCCTTGGTCGCGTCAAAAGCGATGCCAGGTTTGGGTTTTTCCCAGCCATCGTAATACTGGGTATTCGTTCGTGTACGATAATAGTCCAACAGCGCAAGGGCGGCTTTGTCAAATTGCTTCTCATTCACCCAGGTCTTAACTGTCTCAAGACCCTGACGCTCCAGGTCGAGCCAGCCCATAAATGTCTCAATATGACTCATTTCACTTCCTTATTATAACAAAACGAATTCGTTTATTTAAACGCGCTGGCTGCCCCTTTATCGCCCCCCCTACTTGTGGAGTACCCGTTCGGATAATGCGACATGGATTTGCTCCGCGTGTTTATTGTCCAAAGCCCTGTTATTCTGGAAGGTTCCCTCCACAACATGGCTGATCTCAATACCGTATCCGGCGTTGTTTTGGGTAAGATTATCACGGACCTCGATACCGCGACAGCCATCCATTTGTGCGTAGAACCTGATGCCGCTTTGGTCATTTCCTTCAACCAGATTATTGATCACGGACACGTGCTGACTTTCGGTAACCCGGATGCCGTGCAGGGCGTTGCGTGCAGCTTCATTGTTAACCGGGGTCACTTCCTGACAGTGGCTCATGTCAATGCCACAACCCCAGAGCGACGTATCGAGTCGGCTGTTACGCACTTCGCATGTGCTTGACCGGGTGATCAACAAATTGTGCTGAAGGCCGGGACCGGGGACCACACTGGAACCGTTGTCGCTGAAATCACAGGCCGCAACGACCACTTTTGTCGCTCCCCTAATGGCGACGCCGTTGTGTGTGCAGTTGCGAACCGTGACATGTTCAAAGTGAATATTACGCATTTGGTTCGCATGGTTCGCGGAGAATGCGATACCTGCACGGATAGGAACCATCTGATAAGAACGCTGCCTGCGGTCCTGGTTGGGATCACGTGATGGACGCGGCTTCGTGACGCCTTCGACAACAAAATCGCGGAGCGTGACATCGTGAATATCAGGGGTTGCATTGACCAGCGCCGATCCGGTACGTTCAGGTTCAAGAAACAGGATGGTTTCGATTCCCTGTCCGGCTAATGTCACACCGCTGGGTATACGCAATGAAGCGCGCAGCGTGTGCAGGCCTTTGCCCAAAACCACCCATCCACCCACGATGCAGGTATCCAGGGCGACTTGAATAGATTGACCGGCTTCGACAATCACAGCATCAGCGGGTGCTTGGGCCGACGGCTCAGTCAATGCGCCGGCCTGAGCGGCTATTTTACTGGGACTTGGCGGCCCCTTCGGTGTCGAGGGTGAATCGGCTAAAGGTCCTTTGGTCATCGTTGGGCTATACTTTGATTTATGGCGTACCTTCTCAATCGATCGTTCGGTGTAGGGCATTTCAATACCTTTACTATATCGATAATGCTGGAAGACTCTCTCGTAGATGTCACGGAATTGCCACCGTCCCTTCTCAGCAATTGTCCCGTAGCACGGCACATTCTCTCCCAGCATGTACTTGGCTGTATACTCGAATCCGAGGGCCAGACGGTTGTCGGCTGTTCCGAAAAGATCCACTCCCTGCGTCCAGGCTACCTGACAGGTCAATGCAAGCTCTCCCAAGCCGAGCTGCGTGTGGGTCTGATCGCGTGTACTTTCCTGGCACTGACCTGAAGGGTAGATGTATTTGGTGATGCCGCTATTGCCTTCACCGCGGAGAAAGTGATTAATGGCACGGTCGAAGATCTCCCGATCGTCACAGAAGATACCGATACAAAGCATCGTATCCATCAGCGCGGTATCCCAGTTGCCGTTTGACTCGGGAAAGAAATCCTTTATCAGCGGGTAATACACCGTCAACAGCATGCGTTCGAACTGCTCGATATCCTTTTCCTGCCAGCCGGCGTTGGAATAACGAATAATCTCTGCGGCGTTGCAGAACGTATGCCCCGTCCAGCCAGCCAGCAGTTTTGCATCGTTGTCGTCAAAATCCCACAGTACCGATGACCATGCATTAAGAATTTCAATGGCCTTATTTGCATGGGCTTTGTCACCGGTAACAATCCACTGAAGTGCATGGTTGTAGGCCGCATTGGCACTGCTTGACAATGCTCCGGTCCCAATG
>Ga0307380_10010627_pt1 | contig 11577 bp, 5 predicted proteins | sample UN3MG_FD_202239 | JGI IMG/M metagenome (GOLD analysis project Ga0307380, IMG submission 202239) | Soil microbial communities from Risofladan, Vaasa, Finland - UN-3 | ecosystem: Environmental > Terrestrial > Soil > Coastal area > Acid sulfate soil | place: Finland: Risofladan, Vaasa | collected... | reverse complement strand
CGAAATGCAGCTATTGATCCTTCAGAAACACCTCCACAAGAAGGGCAAGAAGCCGCGATATGAGGTCCGCGAGAGACTCCTCATCCTCTGGCACATGGAGGCCTTCCGGATTCCCAGACGAAAGGTTTCCCGGTATTTCGGCATTGCCCGATCCACACTCTATCGGTGGTTGCACAAGATCGAAGATCAGAAGCCCTCCGGCACTCCCGCGAACAAGACGCCAACCGAGATCGCCGCGCTCGTGTGGGAGATCACCAAAGCGAATCTCAGTTGGGGCCGCATTCGAATCGCCCACCAACTCCAATTGCTGGGCATCTTCCTCTCGGCCTCCACCGTGCGAAACATCCTGCAGAGCCCAAGACCGCGAAACACTCCTGTAGCACCCAAACACATTATTTCGGATCAGGCCGGTATTTTCACAGGAGATGTCTTTGCAGAACTGCCGGATAGCTGGAACATAAAGCCACGTCTTGGAGCTGTAGGCAAACATGGATCAATTGCTGTCACAGAAAGAGTCATCGAGACCTCGAAGAACGAATGGCTCAAACGTGTATCATTTATTGGGGGCTTTGATCATCTGGTTACGTTGTGTTCAGAGTTCGAGGATTGGTATAACACATGGCGCCCACATATGACCTTGGATGGTTTTAGGCCTGATGATGTTTATTACGACAGGAAGCCAAGGAAACCGCAGCGTGATTCAAAAACTGTTCCGAGAAATATTCAACAACATGTGTTTCGAGAAACAAGAGTCGCTGGGTATCGCCTGAAGGACGTTGCGTAGTCCCTATATTGTGTCCCCCCCTGCTCCTAACAAGACGGACGAGGTCTCTCGTTGAATCAATAATCCGAGGAAAGTCTGTCTGATACCGGGTTCATTCATAAGCATCGAAACAATAAACTCGCCACGACTGTCCCATTCATGAACTTTTTAAAGAGGCTTTATGGTACGTTCTACGATTCTATAGTGGTCCGATGGACGCTTGACCATCACAGGATGCCTTGGGGGGCAATCTCGGTACTTGTGAGACTGAACGGAGCCCAAACTGAATCAATCAGCGTAGGCCCCGGGACAGATCAGAACCTGCCGCACCAGCCGCAGAATTCCTCGCCGTTTTGTCGATCCATATACAACCTACCGATTCAGCCGGATATCGTCGAAGTAGAATGTACCACCGGCACCGTTGCCGTCAAGGCCAATGGCGAACGTGGTGACGCCCTGCAGGTTTGTGCCTATCATTGTCAGGTCTATATTCCAGAGTTGCCACGCTGCTCGCGCCAAGTTGCCGGCGTCGCCATCGTAGGGGACCTTGACGCCGTTGATCTTCACGTAGAACTGCCCGGTGTTGCCCTCAGTGCCGTGGAACCACACGCCTAAAGTCTGAATCCCATGTTGGGTCCAGTCTTGCGGAACGGCAAAGGTGCGTGTGGCTTCTGAGTACGCGGCGCTGCCGGTGTTGCTGTAGAGCAGCGGCATCGACTGGCCGCCGCCGTGGACAATCGTCGTCTCGACTGCAGGAGGCGTCAGATAGCCGACCTGGGAGCCGTTTGCAGGGTTCTCATATCCATCCAGCCACGTCGTGTAGATCTCGTAGGACGGATAGTCGTTGTAGTCCTCAAAATCGTCCACGACAATGAAATCAGGCGTCGCAAAGGTCCAGATGTCACCTTCCCACGTCGTAGGTGTCTCGGCCCTATTGACTTCATTTACCTTCCAGTAGTAAGTCTGGCCCAGATCGAGCAACAAAGGACCATGGCTGGTTTCGGTCATGGTGGTGACAGGGGCAGTACCGTCTATTACGGTCTGCTCATCAGAGCTTAGATACAAATCGTGCTGGTCTGCTTCTCTTCCGGCTCTGAAGCTCAGGATCACATCCAGATCTACATCTGTTGCCCCGGAATCCGGGTTGGGCTCTCTTGCCCAGACAGGTATGTAAAAGAAGCGGACCTCGCTCAAACCATATTGGGTCAGTAAGCCCCAGTTGTCATTAGCAGTAAGCCTGACGTACTTCGCCAGCACACCGCCAAAATCGACCGTGGTATCGTGCGCGTAACCAGGCGTTCCGAACGCCTGGGCGAATTCGGGTACACCCGCCAACTCAGTCCAGTCAACGCCGTTGGGTGAGTATTCAATCATAACATCTTTGAGCCCGAAACCAATAAGAAGCTCGATATTTTGATTGAAGTTCCATACCCACATCTCGTGAAGTTTATAGGCCTTGTCGAACTCATACTGGATCCAACTCGGCTGTGGCCCCGTCATGCCGGTCATCCACATATCCGTCTGTTGTTCCGAGTGCATGTCGTTAGCATCGAGCCCGGAGCCGTTGACGGTATTCTCAGGTCCGGTATCTGGGCTGAACGAGTCGGAAGCTGTGGCGGTTATGTTCCGACCGTCAACAGGATAAGCAAACGGCTCGGTCGTAAAGCTCCAAATGTCGCCCTGATGTACAGTAAAGTCAGGCGGCCCATTGACCTCGTCAACCCGCCAGTAGTAAGTTGTGTCAAAATCGAGACGTTGCGGCGGGGCATAGCTGCTGGCACTCTGGGTGATCCCGCCGACGCCATCGCTGACTTCCTTGAAAATCTCGCTGAAGTAAACTACGTGCCCATTGATTGGGGACGCAAATTCGCCCGGCGTCCAGCTGAGTACCGCATCTCGCGGTACATCTGTTTCCTCGTCAGACGGGTTGGGGCCGCTGGCCTGCCCCGAAGGCCAGGGCGCACCGAGGTTTGCCACAAAGACGTCGTCAAAACGGCTGTTGGCCTTGTAGCTTCTAAAACCGATCTGACCGCTGAGAATGGGACTTGGGTCCGTCACGGAGATGATTTCAGCACCATCCTTATAGACCGTAATAACATCCCCAACCATCTCCAGCTTATACGTGTACCAGGTATTCAAGGCATTCGCCGTACTGGCTTGCTGCAATCTCTCCCAACCGCCCATAACTCTCCAAAGCGAAGCCATGTTGGATCCTAGCTGTAACAGGTAGAAATCTGCACCGTTTCTGCGGCCAATGAAATCACAAGAGCCCCAACCGTCGGTGTCGACCCGCTTCACCTTTGCTTCAAGGCTGTAGTCCGTCCAACTAATCTGGCCGCCGTACGAAACAAACTCGCTCGACGTGTCGGTTTGTTGGTAATAGTAACTGGATTCGCCAGAATTGCTTACAGACCAACTGCCACCGGAAGGTGTCCAGTCGTCGGCGTTGCCGTCGTCGAAATCATCGCTATAAGAGTTTGTGGCATATACGTTAACCGACAACGTCAGCGCGGCAATCATTGTTACTAATAGTGTCTTTTTGACCTTTTTCATCTTATTTCTCCTTGTTTTAGATTTGTCACAAGGCTTCTACACGATACGTGAATTTGTCACAGGTAATGCTTCATAATCATTATCCTCATGCAATCTCCTCCGCTTTGGCTAATATGTAAACGCCATGTTAGACAGAACCTACCACCAACAGCAAACGAAATTTTACCGTGCAACATGTTCGGTTCATCCGGTTTATGCGCAAGTGGATTCGACCAACCAACGTTACATCTTCAATGCTCTCGATCTTTCGGCGCTGCCAGAGACAAACCACGTCCCTGGAAGAACCGGCCACTCAAAGCATGGCATGCTGCAGGCACTCATGATAAAAGATCTCGAAGATACGAAACTTGTCCCACAACAGATCGAATACCTGACCCTCAAGGACAGGTACATAATCTAACAGTACTTCTCACAGATGGGCGACAGAAGAGTAGAACAGACAACACACTATTCGTTTACTGCCATGAATTTCCTCACCCTATGAGTTCGGTACCTACTCGTGATAGTTCTCTGTGAATTGCATCTACCTCCTATTCAGATGAGCATAAAATCCCATGGACCAGAGTCGATAGAACAAGCCAATTGTCTTTTTACCAAATTAACCATCTCACGTCAAGGAGAATCTTCGCAGAAGTGTAGCCCAACCCTGAGAACGTTGTGCTAGTCGGTCAATGACCCTGGAGCGGGCTTCGCTGGCTCAGTCAGGCGGAGCCCTGGCCTTCAATTGCGGCATCGCCGTCAAGCACTGCACAAAACGAGTCGACTGAGTCATAGGAAACGATCGGATCGAGCCATCCGAGGCGATACACGGGCTGGTTGAGTGGCTGGCCAAGTCCAGAGAGAGACTGCTGACGAGCCTGGATAGGGTGGACATCCTTAGCTCGTAGACATCAATGCTACGAGTCAATTGACATATGCAGACGACCAAGGTATTGTGTTATACAAACGGCTGACTAAACGATTAGGTTAATGGGTCTTCTATGAAATCGCTAACGACCTTTGCAGAAGGGAGGAAGACCTGCAGATGAACATGCCTGACAATCAAGTTAGACGCGCTCCCGCTTCAAGCTCACGTCGCGTTTCCCGCCGCGGGTTTCTTGGGGCAATAACTGCCGCAGCGACGTTCGCTATTGTTTCTCGGCAAGTACTCGGGGGCGAAGGTCACGTTGCGGCAAGCGAGAAAACCACCCTGGCATGTATCGGCGTGGGCGGCCAAGGCCGCATCGACCTGTTCAACCTGCTCCAGTATGACGAGCTGCAGGTTGTAGCCGTCTGCGATGTCCAGCGCGAAGGTAGCGGCTATATCTCCTGGGAGTGGATGAAGGGTGAAGAACAGCGGATGGGCGGCCGCGAGCCGGCGCGGCGCATGGTTAACGAACACTACGCGGCCATGAAGACCACCGGTGACTACCGAGGCTGCAACGCCTACGCCGACTATCGGGAGCTTCTGGACCGGGAGGACGCAGACGCCGTCGTGGTGGCCACCCCCGACCACACCCACGCGGCCATCGCCATGGCCGCGATCAAGCGGGGCAAACATGTGTACTGCGAGAAGCCCTTGAGCTACTCCGTCTATGAAGCCCGGCAAGTCGCTGAAGCAGCCCGCAAGGCCAGGGTCGCCACCCAGTTGGGCAACCAGGGGCAAGCCACCGAAGAGGCTCGCCTCGTGCAGGAGTTCATCCTGGACGGGGCGATTGGCCCGGTGCGCGAAGTGCACGTCGGATTGGGCAAGCGGTTCTGGGACCCGCCGTCGTGGGGGAGCCGCCCGCCGGAGACTCCGCCGGTGCCCGAGGGACTTGACTGGGACCTCTGGCTTGGACCTGCGCCCGCACGACCCTATCACCCCGCCTATCATCCGTGGCGTTGGCGCGACTGGCGCGATTTCGGGACCAGTTCCCTGGGAGACCTGGGTTGCCACGTCCTGTCAACTGTCTTCAAAGCGCTCAAACTGACCTGCCCGGTTAGTGTCGAAGGCGAGTGCATTGAGCTTGGCCCGGAGGTCCACCCGCGGACGTACAGAGTGCGATACGAGTTTCCCGCGCGCGAAGGGATGCCTCCGGTAAGCTTGACTTGGCACGATGGTGGCTACGAGCCGCCTCGGCCCGAAAACCTCGAACCTGGCAGAGCGGTGTCCGGCGTCGTCTATATTGGCGAGCAGGGGACGCTCATGGGCCATCGCCTGGTTCCTGAATCCAAAATGCAAGCCTATGGGCGTCCACCGAAGGTGCTTCCGCGTTCGCCGGGCCAGTATAAGGAGTGGATCGATGCCTGTCGAGGCGGAGTGCCAGCCGGTTCCGATTTTGTGAGACACAGCGGTCTGCTGACCGAGACACCCCTGTTGGGGAACATCGCCATGCGCGTCGGCAAGAAGCTTCTGTGGGACGGTCCAAATATGAAAATCACGAACGACGACGCAGCCAACCAATACCTGTGTCGAGAGTACCGGGAAGGCTGGACGTTATAGACACAACTGGTTTCAAAGGTAATTCAGGAGGATAAGGAAATGCGCAGGAGTATCTCCATCTGTATGATAGCAGTCACACTGATCGTTGCGGCGTCCGACGCTGCAAATCCCGTCGGCTTTGACGCGGAACTGTTGAGGGCTGACGGTAATGAGGGCGGTGGTGGAGACACCACGCACATCAAGCCCTATTCGAAAAACCCCTGCTATTGGCAATACCGTGGTAAGCCCCTTGTGTTGATCGGCGGATCGGATCGCGATAACATCTTTCAGTGGGCCTGTGAGGGCACGAAACTGACCGACCATCTGGATCTGCTCGGGAGCTGCGGCGGAAACTATATCCGTTGCACCCTGAGCTCGCGCGAGTATACGTCTGAAGGATATCGCTGGGACCTGCTGCCCTATCCGTTTGCGAAGGTCGACGGAAGATATGACCTACGCCAGTGGAACGAGGAGTATTGGAACAAACTTCGCACGTTCCTGCGCGAGACGAAGACACGGGGTATTATCGTTCAAATGGAACTCTGGGATCGCTGGAACGAGAGCGGTGATTCTCGGAAGGCACGCTTTGGCTGGTACGACTCGCCGTGGAATCCGAACAACAACAGCACCTACGACTGGGCGGACTCGCCGCTCTTGAAGCCCGGCGAGACCGATTTCTACAACGCCTTCCATTACGCCGCGGTTACGAACGATCCGGTATTGTTGCCCCTGCAGCAGCGTTTCGTCCAAAAGGTGGTCGACGAGGTCATCGACAACGGCAACGACCACGTCCTGTTTCAAGTGGACAACGAAAGCGGCATTGGCGACGAGACGTTGGAGCCTGATCCGTATTGGGCCCGGTTCGTGCGGCGTTATGCCAAGTCCAAGGGCGCTTCTGATATCTTCGTATGCTCTTCCCGGCGTTTCCACTGGCCGACTCCCTATAAGGCGACGACGTTTCAGGACTGGGACAATCCCGAAGTGCGCGTGCCGCTGCTGAACGCGGCATTCAACTTCAGCGACATTTCCCAGAACAACGGTGCCAGCGGCCAGACACAGTATGACAATATCGTTTGGTATCGGTCCCGAGTGCTCGCGCACGGCGCGCGTCCCATCAACAACGTGAAGTGTTACCATTTCAATTGGCCGATCGGAGGCAGCTTTGGGAAGGACCGGACGGCGCCGACCGACGCCGAGGCGGGTGCTAAGTTCTGGCGTGCCGTGTTCGCCGGTTCGGCCGGCGTCCGCTTCCACCGGCACACTCCGACCCTCCCCGCCGGCTTGCGCGAAGGGTTCGGGTTGTCGTTCGAGGGCCAAAGACACCTGCGTAGTATGCGGGAGTTTCTGGATGCAGTCCACATCTTCCGCATGAACCCGCGCAACGACCTGCTGTCGCAGCGCGTGACCAACGAGGCCTACTGCTTGGCCGAGCCAGGACAGTTGTATGCCGTCTTCTTCGCGGGCGACGGTGACGGCCGCGTCCAAATCGAGTTGACCGCCTCGGGGCGCTCGTTCGAGTTGCGGTGGCTGGACGTCGCGACAAGCTGCTGGGGCAAGAAAGCCACGATTTCGAGCCGCCGAGACTACATGCTAAGGGCGCCCGGCAGCGGGCATTGGGTTGCGGTGCTGACCGCGTCAAAACCGTGAGGTGAATACCCTCAATCACAGCGGAAAGGCGAACTGATAAAGGGTACTGGCTCCATGCGAAAAGCACCTGAGAATATCGAAGAAGTATGTCGATCCATGGATCGCGAAGGCGTATATTCACCGACCATGCTGAGAGGAGCAAGTTTTATTGAGTGACTCTATCTGGAATTCACACTCTATAGAAATGAAAGGTATGCAATGGAACGCCGTTCATTATTTCTGCGAACAGTTACGAATTGGATTCAGAACTCCTTGATATCGCTGTTATCCGCCGGACTATTGCTGATGTTGCCAGTTACAGGCGCTCGCGGCGAGTTGTACGTCTCCCCTGACGGCAATGATGGCAATCCTGGTACCCGAAGCCAGCCATTGCGAACGCTACAAGGTGCGCGGGACCGCCTGCGCAGCATCGACAAGGGGACCCAGAGATGCGTGGTGTTGTTCCAGGCCGGCGATTACGTCATCGACAACACAATCCGTTTCGGAAGGGAGGACTCGGGCGTCGCCGGAAGTCCGGTGATCTACAAGAATTGGGGCGACTTAGGCAGCGCTCATCTCGTTGGCGGCCGCACGGTGACCGAGTGGAAAGACGAGGGCGACGGCGTTTACAGCACTCAGACCGATCGGGACGTCTTCGCGCTTTATGAAAACGACCAGCCCGCCGTCATGGCCAGGGAGCCCAACGAAGGCTATCACTTCTTTGAATCCGTCGCGGACTACAGCCACTTGACATTCCGCGCAGCCGACTACGGCCATTTCGACTACCGGGGCGCGGCCGTGCGTTTGTGGGCGCATTGGATACCCGCCAAAATAGCGATCCAAAATGTCGATTTCGACAGTCGCACCATTACACTCGACCAGTCCTATGCCGGGGATATGCGAGGCACTCTCTGGGCGGATCCCAAGTGGGCTGCGAAGACGCCTACACGCTTCTATATCTATAATTCCAAGTCCTTTCTGGATCAGCCTGGCGAATTCTACATGGATCAGGCCGCACACAGGCTCTACTACAAGCCGCGCCGCACACCGATTGAGAAGCAGGTGATTGTCGCGCCAACCGTAGATCGGCTGATCGACATTGACGGTGCGAGTGAAATTCAATTTGAGGGTCTGACTTTCCAAGTCTCCAACGGCCTGTTGAGCTTCACCACCACTCTTGCGCTGCACTGCAATGTCAAGGGAGGGTTAATTCGTCTGGGCCATGCGCGGAACATCGTCGTGAAGTACTGCCAGCTGCTCAATTCCGGGCAGAATGGCGTGGTTGTCGAAGGCGACATCGAAAAGTGCACAATCTACGGAAACCTGATTACCCGTGCGGTAAGCGGCGGCGTCCGCTTTGTGAGCAGCGGCCGTAACCGGGACAACGTCATCGACAACAACTATATTCACCACGTGGGCGAAGGAGTCTATATCCGCAACAGCGCCGGCGACACGATTCGCCACAATCTCATCCATGATATCGAGTCGAACGGCTTTAAGTCCCTTTTCTCAGAAAGACAGACAATCAGTTACAACGACGTCTCGCGCGTGGGGGTGGACGGCACGGACAGTGATGCGGCGGGGATCTATGCTAACTGCACCGCTGGAGGACCGGATGGCGGACATCTCGTGATTGATCACAACCTGCTGCACGACATGACTTACAACGGGTATCCAGGCTATCCTGCCGCGGCGGTCTACCTCGACCTTGACGGCATGTACAACTGCGCTGTCACTAATAACGTCATCTACAACATCGCTGGCAAATACGGCGTGCACATCCGCGGAGCGAATCACGTCATCTGCAACAACGTCATACATTTTGAGGGGCCGGATTTGCTGTCGCCTTTCATTCTGGCCCCGGGTTCTCGGCCTGCCTACGTGGCAGTGAAAGGACCGCCAATTCGCAACCGCCAATACACGTATGCGAACAACATCGTCTGGTCATCCCTGCCGTCAATCTACCGCATCAATGGCAAACCCGAGGAGGACACGTTCAAGCGGGTGGACAACAATGTGTATTACAGTCCGGAAGGCAACTACTCCTTTGGAAAAATGTCGTGGGGCGAGTGGTGCCAAAGGGGACTCGACGCCGGCACGAAGCTCGCCGACCCGTTGTTTGTGGACCGGGAGAATCACGATTATCGCCTCAAGCCCGATTCACCAGCTCTGACACTGGGGTTTCAGAACATCGACACCAGCGAGATCGGACTGAAAGCAGATTTCCCATACAAAGTTGGAGGGAGACCTTCTGTGGAACACAGACAGCCTCCCTGGCCATCTGGCGACGTGAAACTTACCCCTCGCACGCCAGTCGCGATGGTCAAAGCCCAGGGGCAGATCAACGGCGAAGTGCCCCATCACAGGGAGCCTTCAATCCGTCCCGCGAATCCGAATGCCACGGAATCCGCCGGGAAGGTGCTGGCTTACCTGTACGAGTTACCGGAACGTTCACAGAACCGGCTCATCTCGGGGCATCTGGCTGGCGGCGCGGTGGGGCCCAACGTGAAAGAGGGCCGTGGTTCTTACAGGTTCACGATGCAGGAGATCGACTACTTGCATCGCGTGTCCGGCCAATGGGTAGGACTGATCGGTGCGGACTATTGCGCTGGCTGGATCGAAAGCCCGAATCCCGTTGAAGATACCATGTATTACCGGGACCTCAATCGGGGGCTGATTGACTATTGGAACGCCGGCGGGTTGGTGGCCATCACCACGCATCAATTCGACCCCCGGGAACTGCACAAGGACGGCGGGCAATGTTTTTTCAAGGACCTGCCCAAAGGAGAGAAGCGTCTGGATCTCTCGCGGCTGTACACCCCCGGCAGCGAAGAATACGACAACTTCCGCGTCATTATGGACCGTTGGGCCCAGGGGCTTCAGGAACTGGCGGATCACGGCGTTGTGGTCCTGTGGCGGCCTTTCAATGAAGCCCGGGATGGAAAGTGGTGGTGCCTTCAGCCGGTCGATCAGTACAAGGCGCTCTACCACTACACATTCGACTACATGACGCGTCAAAAGGGCTTGAACAATCTCCTGTGGGTCTTTGACCCCGTCCGTAACAAGGAAGACCTGGCCTACTACCCGGGCGATGACTGCGTGGATATCGTGGGCTATACGATGAATTGGGATTCCGGGCCGGCCCCGAACGCGACCCGTCCCTTGCCTCAGAAGGTGTTTGGGTGCATCGAGTTCAACGTGCGCACCGATCTGAAGGAACTGAGTCCGGGTGCGACCCCGAGAGACTACGACTACAGGAAGAAATTCAACTGGGTAAAAGAGAACCTTCCCTACTGTTCGTTCTTCATGAGCTGGGACCGCGTCTGGGGATCCTGCGGCCGCGGCACGCCAGACAGCGTCAAGGCGATGTACAACGACCCGGCGGTGGCCAACCGCGGTCAGATTGGCTGGCGAAGCGTTCACCTGCACCCTGGAGAGGCAAAGCCGTGAACCGACGAACCTTCAACCGTCCATCGCTCCGGGCTTGAGTCTCTCTATCGAAAGTGCCTCCCGGCGTCAGTTGTTCAACATTGTCTGCCCATCTGAGACTCACCACGTCTCCTGGGACAGGTCATTATATCCCCAGATGCAGAGCTACGTACTTTCGCAGTGGACACCTGCAGAACACCCTGGAATGGCCGAATCTAAAAGCCTTTGAACAGTACGAATCTCCGGAGGCCATCGAGAAGGCGGACGCACAGCCGTCTCGCACTCGGTGACACCCACTCACATACATTGGAGTCATTGAATAACCTAATCGTACTCTACGAAGCCTTGGGCAAGCCAGAACAGGCCAGCAAGTGGCGAGCAAGACTGCCACAAACAGAAGCTGCAAGAGAGTGACATAGCATCCAAACGGTCCCATTTTTCTGACCTACAGTAGGTCAGATTTCCTTGATACCGCGTGTCTCCAAAATGTCTCCACACGTCTTGATTTTGACGAGATCGAGCGAGGAGGGACATCAATTTCATGCCTAAGAGCAAATATCTTATAGGAATTTCTCATCGTTATAGTATTCAATGAACGGCGCGAATTAGTGAGTGACATTGGCTGACTGATATGTCCTGACACAGATGCCTCAAAGAAAAATCTCTTGTGGCAACAGAGAGTTTAGTGTTTGACTTTGAGCTCATAGGTGAACGATGTCAAAGAGTGCAACCGGAACCCACTACTGGCTCAGTTCTGTCGGCA
>Ga0307380_10010622_pt1 | contig 11582 bp, 10 predicted proteins | sample UN3MG_FD_202239 | JGI IMG/M metagenome (GOLD analysis project Ga0307380, IMG submission 202239) | Soil microbial communities from Risofladan, Vaasa, Finland - UN-3 | ecosystem: Environmental > Terrestrial > Soil > Coastal area > Acid sulfate soil | place: Finland: Risofladan, Vaasa | collected... | reverse complement strand
GCAGGATCGTGTTGAGGGGGCGGCTGTCGCCGTGGAGCTTGCCGCCGGTGCGGGCGTCCCAGATGACGTACTTCTCCTCGTAGAACTCCCTGCCGGTCAGCTCCTTGTTCGGATCCCTTTCCGAAAGCATTTGCATCTGTCCAGGGCGGACGGCCAGCTCAACCCTTCGCCTGGTCTTGGCGGGCAGATCGCAGATCCTCGAGAAGTGCATCACCCCGCGGCCGGGCACGTCCACGACACAGGCCACCTTTACCCGGCGCTTCTCGTCGGTGGAGTTCTCGACCTGGAGGACGCGCTGGCACCAGACCCCCGGCCTGGCGGCCGCGCTAAACGCCCCGCCGGTGCCGATCCAGACGACCTCGCGCTCGGGCTGACCCGATGCGGCCGCAGCCGCCAGAAGAACCACAATTGCCACCACGCCCAGCCGCCTGGGCAGCGCCAGGGACCCAATCATGTCGTTTGCCCTTGTGCCTGTCACTCCGTGGACCTCAAGCAAGACATGGAAGTATAATCAATTGCCAGGCGATGCAACAAGCCTGCCTAAGAATAAACGCAGGGAGCCCAGGATGCGAGGCTGCGTGGCGATAATTTGCGTGTCTGCGGCGATTGTCGCGGCGACGGCCGACGTCAAGCTCGTGGAGGATCCGCCTCTGGTCCGCGCGCCGGCCGACGGCAACGTATCGGGCGTTATCACCCCGCCCGAGAAAGTGTCTCGCGTCAAGGCCGTCTCCCGAACCACCCGCAAGGTCTATCCGGCGGCGGCCTTCGACGCCAAGACCGGCAAGTTCCTCTTCAGGGGCCTTCCCGGCGACGCCACGTACGACGTATCCGTGACCACCACGGACGGGCGGACGATCGAGGGAATCGACCTGTCGGCGGCCGACTCGCGGCTGGCCAGCCTGGCGGAGAAGCGCCGCCGGCAGCTCGGAATGCCTCCGGCCAGAACGCACAAGTTCGACGGCGACGACGCCAACGCGCTGCTCGAGTACGTCCGGGACATGGAAGACTTCATGGACATCCGCCGCGCGCTATATGTGCAAGGCCACGGCAAGTACGCAACCGTGCTGGTCGAGATGATCCGCACCGCCAAGTTCTATGCCGCCAAGTCCAGCGAGATGATCTGGCGTATCGAGCTGTGGCACTTCCAATACAGCTACGGCGGATGGGAGCGGATACCCAACACCGAGCGCGTGCTCCAGCGGCTGCGCCTGCCGCAGGCCGAGTGGCGCAAGATCCACGTCGAGTACTACCCCCAGCTCAGCGTGTACGTTGACCCCGTAGGCTTCGCCAAGTCGGTCGCGTTCAAGCTGCCCGACAAGCCCGACGCCTCCCGCGGGCGACCCCCCAACACCGACCCGGAACTGAAGACCGAGCCGCACGTATCCGGCCTGGACGTGAAGGATGAACCGGCCAGCCGGCCCGCCAGGCAGCCGGCCGGATCGTAGCCGGGGCGTTTGGGCGCCTGCGGGCAAGCCACCCCCCTAAACCTTTCGCGCCCGCCGCGCCGATACCGACAGAAGGACTCGGAGATAGGAACTATGCGCACATGCGTTCGGTTTTTGGCGCTTGGGCTGGCGGCCGTGCTGGCAGGCTGCAACGGCGCTCTGGGCCTGGGCTCAACGAATGCTTACGCCAAGCCCGCCGTGGCGGTCGTCAGCTTCGAGAATCGGGCTCCCTTTCCGCTGGGCTGGAACCTCGGCGACGGCACGCGCGACATCCTGGTGGACCGGCTGGTGGCCACCGGCCGGTATCACGTCGTCGAGCGGGCCGAGCTGGCGGCTGTCGCGCGTGAGCTTCAGCTCCAGCACTCCGGCGCCACACGCCCGCAGCGCCGCACCCCCAAGGGCCGCCTCAAGAACGTGCAGTATCTCATCCGCGGTGTGGTTACCGACTTCGGCCACGTCGCCAGGGACACAGGCTTCCTCGGCCTGGGCGGGCTGGACGTCTTCGGCGGCAGCAGCCGCGCCGTGATGGGCATCACCGTACAGGTCATAGAGGTGGAATCCGGCGAGATCATCTGCTCCCGGAGCATCCAGAAGTCCGTCCGCGCGCAGGACGTGAACGTCCGCGCCGGCTACAAGGACGTCGCAATAGGCGGCAGCACCTTCTACCGCACTCCGCTGGGCAAGGCGACCAGCAAGGTCATGGACCAGGCCGTCCGCGAGATTACTTGGAGCATCGCATCGCAGCCGTGGGTGCCGAAGATCGCCCGCGTGTACGACAGCGGCACCGTTCTGATCAACGGGGGGCAAGACCGCAAGGTGAAAGCCGGCGCCGACTACGAGATCATCGAGGCCGGCGAGGCAGTCCTGGACCCCGACAACGGCGACGTGATCGGCCGAGGGCCCGGGCGCATCGTCGGCCGCGTACGCGTCACGAAGGTCTGGGCCGGATACAGCGAGGCCGACACCGTCTCCGGCGACGTGAGCAGCTTCCAGGTCGGCCAGCGCTGCCGAAAGGCCGACGCCCTCGCGGCGAGGTAGCCACGCCGCGAGTCTTTACTGCGCTGACCACCGGCTCCAGGCTACTTGCTTCCGAGCTTCTTTGCCGCCTCGGCGGCCAGCGGGGATTCGGGGAAGTCCTTGACGATCTGTCGCAGGACCTTCTTGGCCTGGTCCGGCTGCCTGAGTCGCAGATGGGCATCGTAGGCGATCATCAGCAGCTCGGCGCCGTAGTTGGAGGCGGGGTTGACCTTCACCAGGACCTGGGCCTCGCGGACGGCCTCGGCGTGTCGGCCTTGGGCAAAGGCCAGCTGCGCAACCAGCAGCGACCAGTAACCCTCCAGCTTGTCCAGCGGGAAGGCCTCCTGCCACGTCTGGAGGTAGTCGCCGGCAGCCTCATAGTCGCGCGTGCGGATGTACTCCTCGACGTGGCGCGCGTAGTCGCCCTTGACGAACGGCTCGCCGCCGGCGCCATCGGGCGGGTTCGGCTTGGCCTTCTGGTAGGCCTGGCGGGCCTGGTTGGCGTCGCCGCGGGTCCGCCACACGTCGCCCAGGCCGATCTGTGCCAGGCGCACGGCCCCGCCTTTGCCGACGGCTACGTACTTGTCGATCACGCCCTCGAAGATCGCCGCCGCCCCGCGGTCGTCGCCCTTGTGCTCGAGCATGATGCGCCCGGCCTCCACCAGCATCGACGCCGAGACGTCCGGGCTGGCCTTGACAAGGCGCGAGGCCTTCCTCAGCGCCGCAATCGCCTCGTCCGCCTTGCCATGCGCGACCAGCCGCCTGGCATAGACCGGCAGGACGTCGTTTACGCTCCGCGGCGGGACCTTGTCGAGAGACACGAACGCCGCGCCGGCCTTCATCAGGGCCTCGTCCATCCTCGCCCGCTCAAACAGGAGCACCGCCTCGCCCAGCGCCTGGGCCGGCAGGGCCTTCAGATCGTACTTCAGAACGATGTCCGCGTGGTGCCGCACGGTGTCCAGGCGGTTGTCCGTAACCCGGTCCCACGGCCGCGAGACGTAAAGGCCGTTGGTCTGGGTCATCCTGGCCGCCCCGACGGCGCCGGTCAGCTTCACCGTGTACTGCCCCGGCAGGAGGTAAACGTGCTCGACATTGGGATCCGTGGAGGTTTGCCCGTCGCCGAAGTCCCACGTCCACTTGACGCTCCGCTGCGAGCGGCCGGGCGCCAGCGCGTTGAAGCCGTACCGCTGGTAGTAGCGGTTGCTCATGAACGTCTCGCCGAGGTGCTCGGGGAGAAAATCGACGCCGGCGGCCTTGCCGTACTCCTCCATGGCCTCCGGGGCGCCGCGGACGAACGGCGCGAAGGCGCCCGGCGGCACAAAGGTGAAGCGCTGGCGATTGGGCTGCCACGGCGGGCGCCACGCCAGCACCGCGTAGGGATGGCCGCCCGGGCTGACGTGGTAGAACGTCAGCTTGTGCAGCCCGGCCTCCAGACTGATGCGGGCGCTCTGCCGCGCGCGGCGGTCCACGGCGTGCAGGCCCCCGTTACTGATAAGCACCTTGTCGTCAACGAGCAGGAAGGAGGCGTTCTGGCTGGATACGGCGAAGACGTACTGCCCGCTTCGCCTGGCATTCAGCCAGCCCGTGTGAATGGCTGCGATGGAGTTGCGAGGCCCGAACGGGTTGTGCGCCGAGAAGATTCGGTCGCGGACGTCGCGCCCAAGCAGTTGTCGCGTGCGCCTGAAGATGCCCTCGACCTGCTCCAGCGTCCGCAGCGCCCCGCCCGGATAGGCCCACATCTCCAGGAGCACGCCTCGGCGGATGTCCAACGGGTCAGCCGCCGGCGCCTCCGGGTTGCCGAAGTACACGTAGTACTTGGTGACCTTCGGCCGCAGCGCGAAGGCCACGCGGACCTGGTCGCCCGGGCCGGTCATCAGCACGCGGCACGGCACTTCGCGGTCGTCCGGCGTGGCCACGCGAATGTCGCTGCCGTCGCGCTTGATCTTGCCGGCCGTGGGCATCGTCACCACGCCCACGTCGTCCCCGGGGAGCTTGCTCGGCTCGAAACCCGGCACGGTTACCGCGCGGCGGAACTTCCAGGCGGGCTTCCACCACGCATCGGCCGGCCGCGCGAAGGCGGCAACAGCCGTCGCCGCCGCCAGAATGCAGATTGCCGAGGCCTGCCTTTTCATCGCGCCTGTCCGATTCTAATTGGCATAACAGGCGGCGTCGCGGTTAAATTGCCGCCATAGCCTTGAACAAGGCGACGGCGGTAGGGTTCTGCGCCCGTGCGCAGGGCCGGACCCGCCGGGCGAGGCGCATGGCGTACCTTCCGCTGGCCAACCTGATGCACCACAAGCTTCGCAGCGCCCTGAGCGCCGCGGGAATCGGGATCGGCATCTGCATGCTGCTGACGCTGAGCGGGCTGTCGCGGGGCAGCCTCAACGAGGTGGCCGACCGCTGGGAGACCGTGGACGCCGACCTGATCGTCTATCCGCGCGGCTGGGGAAACAACGTCACCACTCTGAGCGGCATCGGCCTGTCCGACCGCTACGCGCAACGGGTCCGCGAGGAGTACGGGCGGCTGGTGGCCGAGGCGGTGCCGGTGTTCCTATGGCAGATGCGGCTGGCGGAGCAGGACCACATGGCGGTAGGGGTAGATCCAGGCCAGTGGCACGTGCTGACGGGCGGGCGGACGCTGTCGGCCGGCAGGCTGTTCGACCCCAACGGGGCTTTCTCGGCGTGGCTGGAACGGAAGCTCCAGTCGCCGGCCGACGACGAGGAGGCGATAGAAATCACCAGCGAGGAGCTGCGTGCCCGCGGGGGGCTGGAGCTGGTTATCGACGACCGCCTCGCCGCCAAGGGGCGCCTGCGGGTCAACGACGAGGTAAACACGGCCAACCACCGCTGGCGGATCGTGGGGATCGTGCCTTCCGGCGCGATGGCGCGGGTCTTCATGCCGCGGCGGACGGCGCAGTTCCTGTTCGGCAGCGGCTCGCTGGCCAAGAGCACGCTCATGTTCGTCAAGCTCAAGGACGGCCTGGACCTCAACGACGCCGCCCGGCAGCTTGGAGGCATGGGCCAGGAGGTCATCCAACTGCGTCAATACCGCACCATGCTGCGGCAGAAGTTCAGCATCATGTACTACTACGTGGACGCGGTGAACGCCGTGGCCATGATAATCGCCTTCCTGTTCATCATGGTCACGCTGTACACGATGGTGCTCCAGCGCACGCGCGAGATCGCAATGCTGAAGTCGTTCGGCGCGTCGGCCGGCTACATCCTCCGCGGCGTGCTGGCCGAGTCGATGATAATGACGGCCGCCGGAACGGCCGTCGGGCTGGCCCTCAGTCTCGTCGCCGGTTGGCTGATACAGTCGATGACGCTCTACACCGTCACAATCACCTGGGAGTGGATCGCCGTTGCGGTGGCCGCCGCAGCGATCGGCGCGCTGGCCGCCGGGCTGTACCCCGCATGGCGGGCCATACGAGTGGACATGGTCCAGGCCCTGACCTTCGAGTAATGCTCTGTCAGCCATGATACGATGGTCATGGGTGGCACCCTCAAGCGCAGCTTGTGGGTGTGCCTGGGCGAGGCACCCACAACCTCCGGTTGTGGGTGGCACCCGTTGACTGGCGGTCGGCGGGACTTCGTCGCGCCGGAGAGCGGATGAGCGAGGATCGGAACATCCTGGTCGGCCGAGAGCTGCACAAATCGTTCGGGAAGGGACGATCGTGCGTGCACGTGCTGCGCGGGCTGGACGTCGCCGTCCGCCGGGGCGAGTTCCTGGCGATCATGGGGCCCAGCGGCTGCGGGAAGAGCACCCTGCTGCACGTGCTGGGCCTGATGACGCCGGCGGATGAAGGCGAGATCCACATCGAGGGGCAGGCCGTCACCAGACAGCCGGCCCTGCGGACCGCCATCCGCAGGACGCACATCGGGTTCGTCTTCCAGCGGTTCAACCTGCTGGAGGTACTGACGGGCATCCAGAACGTCGAGCTGTCGCTCAGCGTCCGCGGGCTGAGGATGGACGGGCAGGTCGGCGAGCTGTTCGAGGCCCTGGGCGTGGCGCACGTGGCCGGGCGCAAGCCCGGCGAAATGTCCATCGGCGAGCAGCAGCGCGTTTCTCTAATCCGCGCCGTCGCCCACCGGCCGAAGCTGCTGCTGGCCGACGAGCCCACTGGAAACCTGGACTCCACCCGCGCGGCCGAACTGCTGGAGATTCTCCGCAGAATGAACCGACGGGAGAACCAGACTGTCGTTATGATAACGCATTCGGAGGAGGCGGCCGGCTGGGCCGACCGCGTCCTGCACATGAAGGATGGCAAGCTACTCGAGACAAGCTGATGAGCTGGCGGCCTCGCTGCTGTTGCCGGACGACATCTCTGTGCGGCGATGGTTCGCCGTCTATGCGATCTTCCTGCTGGCCTGCGGCGTGCCGCTGGCGATACTTCTGATCCGCCAGCCGTGGCTCTGGTCGCAGTGGGTCGAGCAATTCACCGCGACCTTCCGCGCCACCAGCCCGGCCGTCAAGCTGCTGGTCATGGCGGTGTATCTGTCGGCCTGCACCACGTTCTTCCCGCTGCCGACGGGATGGCTGATCGCCGCGGTGGCCACCCGCCAGGCCGCCGTCGGAGGGGGCCTGTGGAGCACCGTCCTTCTCGTCGCCGGCATCGGGGCGGCCGCCAGCACAGTCGCAAACCTCAACGACTATCACCTCTTCACCTGGATGCTCCGCCATCACCGCATCTCAAGGGTCCGCCATACCCGCGTGCATGACGCAGCCGCACGATGGTTTGCCCGCTCGCCGTTCCTGTTGCAGGTGCTCTTCAACATCATCCCGGTCCCCATCGACGTGGTCCGGATGCTGGCCAGCTCCTGCCGGTACGGCCGCCACGGGTTCGCGGCGGCGAGCTTCATCGGGCGGTTCATTCGGTACGGCGTCATCGCGTTCGTGACGTACTGGTGGAACCTGGGCTGGATCGCGGTCGTCGCGCTGCTCGGGCTTGCCATCGTGCTGGGCCTCGTCCGCCTGCTGCCCTGGATGGCGCGCAGGATACTGAGCAACGGGGCAAACGCCCGCGTGCGGACCGTGTCTGACAGTTCAGGCCCGAGCGAGGAGCCGTGACGATGGCTGGAACGATTGTGCGTGCAGTTTGCATGCTGTTGCTGCTGGGTTGTGGGGCGGCGGCCGAGCCGACCACGCGCCAGGAAAGCCGTCCGGCCCCCGAAGCGGCAAGCAGCCAGCCCACCAGCCAACCAACCTCCGCGCCAGTTGACCCGAACGTCGTCAGGATTCTCGACGCGCTGGAGGCCACCGGGCAGAAGCACGCCACGGTCCAGGCCGACGTCTTTCACCGCGTCGTCATGCGGATGAGCGGCGACCGCGAGGAACGCACCGGCCACGTCGGCTTCCAGAGGCGGGACGGCAACGCCCCGGCCATGTTCTACATCCGCTTCGACACGCTCCGCCAGGGCGCCGGCCAACGCATCAAGGACGAGGTCGAGTACGCCTTCGACGGCGAGTGGCTGACCGAGGCCAAGCACCGCATCAAGACGATGACGCGATGGCAGGTCGTACCCAAGGGCCAGCAGGCCGACCCCCTCAAGCTCGGCAAGGGCCCATTCCCCGTGCCGTTCGGACAAAAGACCGAGGACGTGCTGAGGCACTTCCGCGCGTCCACGCGCCCGCCAAAGGCCGGCGATCCCAATGGCACCGACTACGTTCAGCTCGTGACGCGCGATCGATTCAAGGACGAGCTGAGCTTCCTGCGGCTGGAGATGTGGATCGACCGCGCAACCCGCCTGCCCGTCAAGCTCATCACCGCCAACAAGAACAAGGAGGTCACCACGGTGGTCTTCTCGAATGTGCAGACCGACGAGAAGGTTGACCCCAAACTCTTCCGCATCCCCCTGCGTCCGGGCTGGCAGTACAGGGTAGTGCCTCTGAACAAACCCCAAGCGGCCGTGAAACAGTGACGATATAGTGAGGGGTTTGGATTTAGGAGCTCCACTTGGGTAAGAGCGCATCCGTAGTTGTCATCGGCGCCGGGCCGGCCGGCCTGGCCGCCGCCTACGAGCTTACCAAGCAGGGCGCCGGCGCAGTCGTGCTGGAGAAGGACTCGGTCGTCGGCGGCCTGTCGCGCACCGTCGAGTACAAGGGCTTCCGCTGCGACATCGGCGGGCACCGCTTCTTCACCAAGATCTCCTACGTGGACGGCCTGTGGCACGAGATCATGGGCCAGAGCTTCCTAAGGCGCCCGCGGCTGAGCCGAATCTACTACCGCGGCAAGTTCTACAACTACCCGCTCAACGTCGGCAACGCGCTGAAGAACCTCGGACCCCTCAAGAGCCTCGCCGTCTTCGGCAGCCTCATTCGCAGCAAGCTGCTGCCCTACCGCCCGGAAACGAGCTTCACGCACTGGGTGAGCAACCGGTTTGGCCGGCGGCTGTTCAACATGTTCTTCCGCACGTACACCGAGAAGGTCTGGGGGATCTCTTGCGACCGCCTGTCAGCCGACTGGGCGGCGCAGCGGATCAAGAACCTCTCGCTCACCAAGGCGGTTCTGCGGGCGATGGGCATCGGCGGCAAGAAGGCGATCGCCTCGCTGATCGACGAGTTCAATTACCCGGCGCTGGGGCCGGGGCAGTTGTACGAGACGATGGCCGACCGCGCGAAGGCCGCCGGCGCCGAGCTGCACCTCAACTCGCCCGTCACGCGGATCGAGCACGACGGGCGGAAGGTGACGGCCGTCTGCACCGGCGACGGGCAGGCGCGGCGATTCGAGGTGGGGCGGGCGGCCTTCAGCTCCATGCCGCTGGACGAGCTGGTGCTGAGCCTGACGCCGCCGCCGCCCGCCGAGGTGGTCGAGGCCGCCAGGGGCCTGCACTACCGATCCATCCTCACCGTCAACCTGCTGCTGAACCAGGCACAGCTCGTGCCGGACAACTGGATCTACATCCACGACCCGCACGTGGTGGCCGGGCGGATGCAGCTCTACAAGAACTGGAGCCCGCAGATGGTGCCGGACGCCGCCCAGAGCGTCATCGGCATGGAGTACTTCTGCACCGAAGGCGACGAGCTGTGGACATCGCCCGCCGAAAGGCTCGTCGAGACCGCGACGGCGGACCTGCGGCGGATCGGCATCGCCGACCCCGACGCGGTGTTCGACTCGTTCGTCGTGCGATACCCCAAGGCATACCCGGTGTACGACGAGGGCTACGCCGAGCGCCTGGCGACGATTCGCGCGTTCCTGGCCGGCCTGGCCAACCTCTACCCCGTCGGCCGCTACGGCCAGTTCCGCTACAATAACATGGACCACTCGATCCTCACCGCGCACTTCTCCGTGCGCAAGCTCAACGGCGAGGACATCGACCCCTGGTCCGTCAACACCGAGGCCGAGTACCACGAGGAGAAGGACAAGGCCGAGTGAGGGGGGGTGCCCCGGGCAAACGGAGCAAGGCGGAGTTTGCCCGGCACACCATGTCCTCTGATTACCGGTACACGTCCTTGCGGTGCGCAATCGTGATGACGCAGACGACCAGCCGATCATCCACGATCAGGTACACGATCCGGTAATCCCCTGTGCGGACTCGATGGAACTCGTGCAGCCTGCCCTTCAGCCGCTTGCAGTTCGGGGGGCGGGGTTTGCCGCTCAGCAGCTCGACGGCTGCCTGGATGCGTCGCCGTGCGCTGCGGGGCAGCGCGGCAAGCTGCCGGACGGCGGCACGCGTGAGTTCGACTCGGTAGGCCACCCCTACAGCCCCAAGTCCTTCTTGACCCGCTCCCAGGGAATCCGATCGTCCGATTCGGCCAGGGCGGCCTCTGCGGCGGCCACGTCGAGTTGGTCCTCAAGCCGCTCGAGGGCCTCCATGTCCTCGACCGGAACGATCGCCGCCCGCTCGTGCCCGTGTCGCTCGATCACCACCCGCTCGCGCCGCGTCACCACCCGCGTGAACAGGTCGGACAGCCTGGACCTCGCTTGCGTGAAGGGAACGGCCTTCCTTCGCTTACCCATAATGTGCACTCCTGTACGTCAGCGTACGTTGATGTACACATTATCGGCCGACCGCCCGGATTTGTCAAGCTGCCCTTGCATGGCCGCGGGGGCCGCATGTGCGATCCTCAGCCCCTGTCCAGCAGGACGCGGACGGGGCCGTCGGTCACCACGACTCGCTTCTCGTGTGCCTTGCCGTCGGGCGAGAGCCACTTGAGCGTGATCGTCGCCGGGTGGCGCGTGCCGATCAGGGCGCCCGGCCCGCCTGCACGGACAGACCATGCCCCCAGAAGCCGCTTGCCCTTGTACGCCCGCACGTTCACCGGGCCGGGCGTGGCGCTGACCAAGGACAGGGCGGCAACCACTGCCAGATTCCTGCCCTTGTCCACCTTCCGCGGGAAGAACCAGACCTCGCCATTGGCCAGCACCAACGCCATGTCCAGAGCGCCGTCGCCGTTGAAGTCGCCCAGGCAGGCCGCCTGCTGGCCTTCCTGGGCCTGCGGCAGGATCCGCAACTCCCTCAGACTCAACTGGTAGGCCTGCTCGAAACTCCGGAATCCCCGGTTGAAGAACAACTGAGGAGCCAGCTTGCCGGTGTAGGCCACCAGGAGGTCCTCTCGCCCGTCGTTGTTGAAGTCGCCGCTTTGGACAGCGGCCAAGCCCGGCCGGGCAAGGTAGCACACCGGACCGGACAGGCTATAGGCGTCGAAGAACTTCCCGCCGCCGAGGTTGTGCCAGAGCTGGTTGTCCTTCGGGCCACCGAGGAAGACGTCGAGCAGCCCGTCGCCGTCGTAGTCACCGACGCAGGCTGCGCGGGGCCCCTCAGCCGGCGGCGGTTCTTTGGGGGTCGCCCGTGCCGGCGGCTGCGGGCCGATCAGACGCAGGGCCCGGACAGGCGCCGCGAAAGCACCCGCGGCCTTGCCCTTGTAGAAGAGCCCGCTCTTGGCGCAGAGCTGGAGCACGTCCACAACGCCGTCACCGGTGAAGTCCTCGACAAGGCACGTGCCGGCCACGCCCAGCTCCTTGCCGGGAAACTCGCCGCTGCCCAAAGGATGCGACTCGACTTCGCCGCCCGGCCGGAGGACCAACTGCACCGGCCAGGACTTCGTCGCCGCGACCAGGGCCGTACTGGCCCTGCTGCCGCCGTCCAGCAAGCTGAGGCTCAAACAGCCGTCCTTCAGGG
>Ga0307380_10010620_pt1 | contig 11585 bp, 18 predicted proteins | sample UN3MG_FD_202239 | JGI IMG/M metagenome (GOLD analysis project Ga0307380, IMG submission 202239) | Soil microbial communities from Risofladan, Vaasa, Finland - UN-3 | ecosystem: Environmental > Terrestrial > Soil > Coastal area > Acid sulfate soil | place: Finland: Risofladan, Vaasa | collected... | reverse complement strand
CGAAATACGAATTAAGCGAGAAAAAAATGAGCTTGCGCAAGAAAACGCTTTTATTATTAACCCGGCAATTTAACGTGTAAGTTGAATACTTTGTGTTTACAGTCCTTGTAAGCGCAACTCTTGACTTGCTATCATTATCAGCGTATACGAAAGGAAAAGAATGAATGTTTTGGACCTGCCTTTTAATAAGATTTTATTGATTAAAAAGTCGGATGACCCCGACTCGATTCTTATGCTTGAAGACGGTGTAAAATATCAGAATCATTTAGGCACCATTCATGCATCTGCTCAATATGCACTGGCTGAAGCCTCAAGCGGGGAGATACTGGAAAGAAACTTTGGTGACTGGAACGGAGCTTATTTCCCTGTAGTGAGGAGGGTTAAAGTCAAATATAAAAACCCGGCAACGGGAAGACTATTTTCAGAAGGATTTATTGACGCGGACACAGCCATGAAGGCAAAGAAAGAACTCTCGGAAAAGGGACGGACCCTTGTGGACGTGATGGTAAAGATCGTGGATGAAGGGAAGAACATCACCTTTGAAAGCACATTCACATGGTTTATTGCAAAAGCCAAAAAGTAAAAACAAGGGTTGGAGGTTAGTTTTTCAACAGCCTGTTTATGCTTGCAGATACCCTGGTGCTATTTGTCCGTTATAACAATTCCCAGTTGTACTCTGCAGCATCATCGGCATGATAGTGGGCACTTTGCTCCTGTGAGAAACTTATTCAATACTATTCCCCCTGATGAAATGCATCTTAATTGTTCAACTTCATGATATGGGGATATACGAACCCCGGATTACCGTACCTGGCGGTTAGCTCCTGATCGTCTGTACACACTCTTGCCTCTCATTTGTCCCAAGCTTTGCTAATATAGTAGAATGAGCTCGAAACTAAATTTAACTTTCCCTGTCCCGAACTATGAACCGAAATAAGATATGTCCTGATTGCGAAATTGAGTATCTGCCACATATCGAGAAATGCGCTGATTGCGGCGCGATGCTCCTTCTGCACGAGGAGCATTTACAGGCACAGGAGGAAAAGAAGCGGCTGATGGCGAAGTCCATTGAAAACGCAGTTGTGGTCAGGGAGGGCGACCTGAAGTGGTTAGGTAAACTGTACGACGTTCTCATTGATGCCGGTATTCCTTGCACAGTCATTTCCGATGCAGGCTGTAACAAAGGCTGTTGCGGCAGTAAATGCCGGTTGATCGTATCTACAGAGGACCTTGAAAGGGCACAGGAACGAGTTACGGAATACTACATGGAAATCCATCCAGAGCTCCGGGCTTCCAACGAACTGCTCAGCCAGGGTAAGTGCCCGGCCTGTGGTTCCCCCGTGGGCGTTGGTGACAATGAGTGCTCCGATTGCGGCCTGACGCTCGTGATTATTGAGGAAGAGAACCAGGAAGAAGAAGGAGGCGGGGGCAGACTTGATTATCGACACTGATTATGACTTCACCGGCAAATAAGAACCAGGGACATACCCAGGCGGTTAACAGATACCGAGGTATTCAAAGGGGATCTTTATTTTTGCAGTAGGAGCAAGATTCGCATTTGTACCTTTGTTACAATTATCTCTTGTACTCCACATGATAAACAGGGTGATGACAGCATTTGCTTCTGTGAGCAAAAATACTCTCAACGAAGGGAAAAAGAGGTAGGTTTTATTATTCACTATAAGCATTTCTTGGTGCTATCAAGCATATCCATTTAAATCAGGACGATGACAGGCATCTCCCATATCCTGAAGCGAGAAATTTTCTTGCACGCCTGAAAGAGAACAATTTCGATGTTTAGATACCCTGCGGTTTTTGCCGCAGGGTACTCAATTAAGAATTACTTCAATCCCAGCACATCCTGCATATCATAGAGTCCTGCCGGTTTTCCGGAAAGCCAGAGAGCGGCCCTTAGTGCACCCCGCGCAAAGGTATCCCTGCTCGATACCTTGTGGGTAACCTCGATTCTCTCTCCGAGACCACCGAAGATAACGGTATGCTCTCCGACGATGTCACCGGCGCGGATCGTCTGGATGCCGATTTCTTTCGGGGTTCTTTCTCCAATGATTCCTTTCCGGGCATACACAGCGACTTCATCGAGATTTCTGTTCACGGCATCTGCGATCACCTGCGCCATCTTTAAAGCGGTTCCGCTTGGAGCGTCTTTTTTCATCCGGTGATGAGCTTCAATGATCTCGATATCATATCCTTCGCCGAGCACCCGTGCGATATCCGGAAGAACTTTCAGGAGCAGGTTAACACCCATGCTCATGTTTGATGCCATGACACAGGGGATTTTTTTTGTGAGTTCATTAACTTCCTTCATGGCGTCCTTTGAAAAGCCTGTCGTACCGATAACCATGGCTCTTCCCTTTGACGAAGCAAGCCTCAGATGTTCAAGGGATGCCTCAACGGTTGTAAAAGAAATGATCAAGTCAACAGCATCAATGATTGCCTCAAGACTGTCAGCGAGTTGAATACCTGTATCACCAATGCCGACGAGAGGACCAATATCCTTGCCGATGTCCTTATGGCCTTTTCGCTCGGATGCGCCGGCCAACTGAAGACCCGTGTACTCTCGTGACAAGGCAGTAATCCTGCTTCCCATTCTTCCTGCAGCACCTGCAACAGCTATTCTGACCATGATACCCTCCTCATTAATTATTATTTTGTTTCCTCTTGTTCGCCCTGATCCCCGTCTTTCTTAGTGCCTGCGATCTTGTATTCTTCGGAAACCCATTTGCCGAAGTCAACCAACTTGCACCTCTCTGAACAGAAGGGCCTCCAGGGATTTTCCTCCCAGGTGGTTTTGTTCTTGCAAACAGGACAGATAATGATCATTGACTTACATTCTGAATTGTTTGGGCGGAATTTTCAAGTTGTTTATCAGCATTTCAGAGATGAAACCGTTGAGCGTGCCGGTTAGAGTCCCCAAAAGAATGATGAAAGGTGTAATGAGGAGTATCGCTTCAATCCTCTGAACAAAAAAGAAATACGCAATGATGAGCTGAGAAATGTTATGGAACAGAGCCCCAATGATACTGAGCCCAACGACGCTGAATAATCTCGGCACTGCTGAGAGCATAAGTCCCATGGCAAGAGTGCTTGCTATTCCTCCTCCGAGGCTCAGAAGAAAGGCAGGACCGAGAAACGTGCCGGAGAACAAAGATCCGAGAATCACCCGGATAAGCGTGACCATGATTGCAGGATACATGCCGTACAGCACCAATGTTGCGAGGGTGATAATGTTAGCAAATCCAAGTCGCAACCACGGGATTGGTGCTGGAAATAAACTTTCAATACCATGGATCCCCAATGCAAATGCCGAGAGCAGGGCTATGCGGTATTTATCGCGTAACTGCATCAAATCCCCTGTCGTTGTCTTCATGACCGCGTATTGTGACAACAACTCTATTCGGAAGGCATACCACTCCGCCGGTTTCGACCCAACCCTGCCTGATGCAGATCTTGTTCCGGCAGGGAGAATCCATGATACGAACCTTTTTCCCCCTGATCTCCACAATTGTCTTTCCTTCAGAACCTTCAACGGAGACAGTTTTATCTTCGTTGAAGGGTAAAACATACGCAGGTTTTCCGTCTGCATCGATCAGGACAGTCTGACTCTCTGGAAGTATTTCTTTGATGAAAAAAATTCCCGAAAGGGACAGAATGATCAGTAGCAGAAAAAACAACCGGTCAGCAGCGGTAGTTTTATCAAGCAGGGTTCTTAAGCTCAAGACGCCCTCTGATTCCGGGTGTAGTGTGCAGACTGCCCTTCCTGTCTATGATAATTCCCTCAAGTCCAATCTCTTCGAGGACCTTCATACCTTTTTCCGGGCCGAGTATGAATATTCCGGTGGCAAACGCATCAGAAAGGGCACCGTCTGTTGTAATGATGCTTGCGCTCTGACATTCCTCCGCAGGATAGCCTGTTTTGGGAGAAATCAGATGATGGAATCGTCTGCCGTTCAGGATAAAAAACCGTTCATAGTCTCCCGACGTCGATATTGACATATCCCTGAGTTCAAGTGTTGCCATGACTTTATCCTGTTCCTGTGCCCCTGGATCCCGAATCCCGACCCTCCATGGGCTGCCATCAGGTTTCTGTCCAAATGCCCTGATATCCCCTGCAACAGCAACAATACCTGAGCCGATGCCATGTTTTTTCAAAACCTCGGCTGCCCTGCCGGCAGCGTAACCTTTCATAATTCCACCGGGATCGATGAGCATGCCTTTTTTCCTCAGAAAGACCGTCGATTGATCCCTGTTTATAACCATATCATGATAATTGACCAGTGAAAGATTTTTTCTGATTGCAGCATCGACAGGTTTGATCTTTTTATGGAAATCGTACAGTGCTATGACAGGACCGATGGTCGGATCGAAAGCTCCGTCCGTCTTCTCAGACACATACCGTGCCTTTGTGAGAAGATCAATGATATCGGATGAAACTTTTATGGCAGAAATACCGGCATGAGTATTGATTTGGGATATTTCGCTGTCCGGCGAATAAAAGTTCGCTGCCTTTTCAAGGCGCTCGATTTCATGAAATCCCTTGTCAATCGCCTCATCAGCATCAGATGATGAGCGTGAAACAACGGTGATGGTGACAAGGGTATCCATAATGATCCTGCTTTGCTTGAATATCCGCTCCTTCTGCGGAGCGCAAGCAAAACCAGAAAACAGCAGACAGGACAGAGTAAACAGAAAGAAAAAAAAGACAGAAATTATTGATTTTAGATTATTGATTGGCGGCATTCTTATGATGCTGCCCGCGCATAATCGAAGTGCGTAAGCTTGTCCTTCAGAAATCGTCCCGTATAGGAATCAGGGTTCGTACTGACCTGTTCGGGAGTCCCTTCTGCGATAACCCTTCCTCCTTCATCTCCGCCTTCGGGACCAAGATCAATAAGATAATCCGCAGATTTTATCACGTCCATATTGTGTTCAATGACAATAACCGTATTACCTGAATCAACCAGACTGTTTATAACCGTGAGCAGTTTCTGGATATCAACAAAATGAAGGCCGGTCGTTGGCTCGTCGAGGATATAGAGGGTGTGGCCCTTTTTAGCCTTTCCGAGTTCCTTCGAGAGCTTTACCCTCTGTGCCTCTCCGCCTGAGAGTGTTGAGGCAGGCTGCCCAAGCTGCAGATACCCAAGCCCAACATCCTCCAGGACTTCAAGTTTCCTGCGTATGGGAGGGATCGATGAAAAAAATTGCAGAGCTTCCGAGATCGTCATCTCAAGTACTTCTGCTATATTCTTTCCCCGGTATCGTATTTCGAGTGTCTCTCTGCTATATCGTTTTCCCTTACAGGCATCACAGGGTATATAGACATCAGGCAGGAAGTGCATCTCTACTTTGATCAGGCCGTCTCCGGCGCACGACTCACACCTTCCCCCGGTGAGATTGAAACTGAACCGGGAGGCAGAATAGCCTCGTATCCGTGAATCAGGTACCTGGGAAAACAATTCCCGTACGAACGAAAAGAGACCCGTATATGTCGCCGGGTTAGACCGCGGCGTTTTCCCCAGTGGCGATTGGTCAACACTGATTACGCGGTTTACTTTGTCCACCCCCTGTATTTCTGTGTATCGGCCCGGTATTGATTTGCTGCCGTACAGTTCTCTGGAGAGTGCCTTGAAGAGTATTTCGAATACGAGGGTGCTTTTCCCTGACCCGGAAACGCCGGTAATACAGGTAAAGGTTCCGAGTGGTAGTTTGAGCGAAATGTCCTTGAGGTTGAATTCCCGGGCACCAATAATCCTGATGAAGTCCTTTGGCTCACGTCTCCTGAAAGGAATATCGATTGACAGTGATCCGTTGAGGTACTGGCCGGTGACAGAATTGCCGTTTCTCAGGATCTCTTCAGGTCTGCCGGAAGCTACAACCCAGCCGCCTCTCAGTCCTGCTCCGGGGCCCATGTCAACGATATAGTCGGCCCAGCGTATTGTCTCCTCATCGTGCTCGACTACAATAACAGTATTTCCGGCATCCCGTATTGAAGAGAGGCTTTCGAGAAGCTTTCTGCAGTCTCTCGGGTGCATGCCGATACTCGGTTCATCGAGAATATACAGAACACCGGTCAGGGAAGAGCCGAGTTGTGTTGCAAGCCGTATCCTCTGAGCCTCTCCTCCCGAAAGGGTTAGGGAAGACCTGTTCAGGGTGAGATAGTCCAGTCCGACTTTCTCCATAAAATGGAGACGGTCTTTCACCTCTTTCAGTATCCGTGATGCGATAACCTGCTCCCTTTCTGTGAGAGTAAGGTTTTTCAGAAATAAAACGGCGTCTTTGACGGTGAGTTGAGCAAATTCACCGATGTTTGTTCCCTGTACCTTAATGCTCAGGGCTTCCTTCCGCAGTCTCATCCCATTGCAGAGCCTGCAGTATTTATATTCTTCGAGTTCAGTGGAATCTTCATCAATATTTTCGAATCCAAGACCATTGCATTTCGGACAGGAACCCTGTTTGCTATTAAATGAGAAAAACATCGGGTTTATCTCCGGGTAACTGATCCCGCAGTGCAAGCATACAGCGGTTTTCGAAAAGAGGATGTCCCTGTTCTCTGCAAGGAGATTAATGACAACCGTGTCAGCATAACCGAGAGCGGTTTCTATGGAGTCCTTTATCTGACGGTCAATGCCGGGCTTTATGATCAGCCTGTCGATAACAATCTCAATCGTATGGCGTTTATGCTTACTCAGCGTAATATCATGCGTAAGGTCCAGAATCTCCCCGTCGATGCGTGCCCTGATAAAACCCTCCCTGCGCATCTTCTGGAGCTCTTTGCGGTATTCTCCCTTTCTGTCTCTGACGATCGGGGAGAGTATCTGAATTCGGCTTCCTTCCGGCAATGACATAACCGAATGCATGATATCCAGTGATTCCTGTTTGGTTATCATGGAACCGCAGTTATAGCAGTACTGTTTCCCGATCCTCGTATAAAGGACTCTCAGATAATCGTATATCTCTGTGATTGTGCCGACCGTTGAGCGGGGGCTCTTGGTAACGGTTTTCTGATCTATCGAAATAGACGGGGAAAGTCCTTCGATGAAATCAACATCCGGTTTGCGGAGTTGCTCGATGAACTGCCTCGCATAAGCAGAAAGACTCTCAACATACCGGCGCTGTCCTTCAGCATAAATGGTGTCAATGGCAAGGGATGATTTTCCCGATCCTGAAGGACCGGTTATGACAGTTAATGCTTCTCTGGGAATGGAAAGATCGATATTCTTGAGATTATGCTCCCGTGCACCTTTTATGATTATGAAATCCTGCATAAGGGTATCTTTTCACTATAACTGAAAACATGAGACGAGTGAAAGTATGTATTTTTTCAAAAGATTGTGTAAGATATCTCCATGAGAAAGATAGTGCTGCTGGTATTCCTGCTTCTTTTTCCCGCCATCTCGCATGCCCAGCCTTCCATTGCATTCGATGCGGAAACCCATGATTTCGGAACAGTTACCTCAGGGGAAACCATAGAACATGTTTTCCAGGTTAGGAATGCCGGAGATAAGGAGCTTATTATCGAAAAGCTGGTTCCATCCTGAGGGTGTGCGGCGGTCATGGCCAGTTCGAGCCATATCAATCCGGGAGACAGCGGAAAGATTACCGCAAAGATTGATACAAAAGGAAGAATAGGGCCAATCTCGAAGGGTATCCAGGTTTTTTCGAACGATCCCAAGAGACCGATTGTTTCCCTTTTTCTTAAAGCAGTCATAAAGTAGTGCGTCATATATTCTTTTCTGACCTACGGTCGAGACCCCGGTATCGATTAGCCAGCTTTGTTCATATATTCTGTGTAATCCGGCAGTTACAGTATTTTCGCTCATTCTCGGTCGTATCGACCTCCGAGGTGAATTCTGTCTTCGACAGTCTTCAAATCCGCTCAAATACAATATCTGCCGTCTGGTTTATGAATATTCAGATTATAGGTAAAATATGAGTATGTCCCTTAAGGAGAGTTGTCCGGGCAGTCGGGAAATACGAACGCCCTATCCGGAAGAAATAACGTGTTTCTGGTGTGATACAGTCTCAGAGATATGGTCTGATGAGGCTGAAATAACATGTAAGAAATGCAAGAGAACGATATCTCGGGAGATGAAACCTACCTGCATCGAATGGTGCCCTGCCGCAAAGGAATGTATCGGTGTCGAAAAATATGAGAGGCTGACGAAAGGCAGGAAAAAATAAGTCAGGGCTGGCGGAAAAAGCAGAGTTCGTCAGCTTCTCTCTTGAGAATTCCGGCAATTTCCTTGTCAAGACCGCTTCTTGCAACAAACGTCTGTTCATCGATGTCAGCAATGTCCTTTGCAAAAATAAATTTGTTGCGAAAGAGTATATCGAGGATAGGTTTTTTTACAGACGTCAGGATGGTTACCGGATACAAGCTCTTGTTTTCGATCATCTTTTCGAGGCTTTCTTTTTCAGGATATCTCCAGCTAACAATCTTGAGACCCATACATTCAGCAAATTTTATTGCATCGGCAGAACACCGCGTATTTGTCACAAGCCATCCCTGCCGAATCAGGACAGGACTATCCGGGGTTGATTCATAGGCTCTTTTGATATCGATGAAGCGTGAATGAATGTAGAGTGCTGTTTTCACGTCGGTGGGATTACCGCCATTGCTGTGATATTTACACTCTATGACAAATCCTTCATCAGCCTTCGTTGCAAACACGTCGACTTCATGGGTGACGCAATATCCGTTCAGAAACTTGTTGACTTCCACTGAATAACCATACTCCCTGAGGATCCGCGCAAAATATTGCTCGAACTGATAACCCGCAGGGCCGAGAGCATAGATACCCCTTTTGATGGAATACCGCATATCCGCTGCACGGTTGTATTGCCGCAGTAACTTCCTTGCCATTCTGAAGATGTGTTTTGTGCGTAACCGTGGAGTGATCTGCGCTGCAACTTTCTGTGCGATATTCAGTGCAATATCCTCAGATGCGCCTGAGCGGATAAGAGAGTCGACGAGTTTCCGGATGTCGAAATCCTCTGCCTGACCGGATGCCTTCACAATAGATACAGACATTGAGAAATACTATACCATACAAACTGCAGGTGAGAAAGGCAGCCAGGGAGGGTATCTGGCTGCCTGAAGGAGTGAAAAGAAGAATCGCTTTTTATATTTGATAGTAGAATACCTGAGAAATGTGATGAAATAATGAAGGAAGTATGAAGGATTGATGAAAAAATTTCGGAATAAAAAACAAAACATAATAACACTCTCTTTGCGGTACTTCACTTGCCTATGGCAGACTCACGGTGACAATATTCGTCGCACCAGCCAGATACTCTAATCCCTCGAATAAAATTATCAATAAAATCAATATAATACAGGATATTTCCCCTGGCAAACTCCTTGCTTATTTGTTATATTGTGAAAAGGAGAGATCAAAAAAATACATATAATACATTTTTTCTGATTCTTGTCGCCGTCTCTATCATCTGCTTCTTTTCGTCATCAGGCTATCCATCTGAATGGTGCTTTGTTGCCTCGTCAAAGACCTATTACTATTATGTTGACTCTGAAATCATCAATGCACATGGCAAAAACATAACGTTCTGGATCGTGCAGCAGGATATTGAAACAGGTAAAGCGCTCTATAAAAAAAGATTCACAATCAACTGTGAAGATGAAACGGTGGCAATGAGAGAAGTGGTGCGGTTTGGTTTTCGAGGTGCTCTCAAAGATTTATTTTTAGACGAACGATATGATGAATGGGTTGAGATTCTACCTCATTCAAAAATGCATGCAGTTCAGAACGTATTATGCTGTGACAGCAAGCCGAGAAAAAATATAACAGAATATCTGCAGAGAACAACGGTGAAAAAAGAGGAATTACGGGTATCTTCAGATGTTTTATCCGACAAGCATTGATTCTTACGCTGTCAGTTTTCTCCGCTCGTATTTTTTGAGCAGATCCCGGATTGCTTCCTCCAGAAGTTGATTAACTGATTTTTCCTGATTCGCTGCCAGGATTTTAATACCCTTTATAGTCTCTCTGTCGAGTCTTGTAGTAAACATTTTCTTATCGGTATTCATGATTTGCTCCCGGAATGTTGTAATTGATCATAGTATATCCATACTAATTTATATATGTCAATAAATTAGTATTGACAAATCAAAATACTATATGATTTAATGATGGACATATGTAAATATTGTTTTATGGGAGGTGTGAGAGTGAGGAAATATTTTAAAAAGGAGTGGTACGAAAGATTCTGTGGAATGTTCTCAGATATTCTGAAGAACAAAAATGGACTAACTCACTTTGAACTGCTTGAATATCTCCTGCTTATCATTATGGTGGTTGGTGTTGTGCTTGTTTTAGGGACATCCTTTTCCGAGGTTCAGGCCAAAATCTGGGCAAAGTTACATAATGAACTGTTGAACCTGAACTAAAGGATTAAAAGAAAACGCACTCACTGATACTCCTCTCAACATGATACAATTTCAAAAAGGTATTATCCTGGAGTGATTGGAGGGGATAAAATGGTCGAGAAATGGATAAAGGAGATTAAGGAAAATTCCGATTTTCAAGACCTCGGAATGATTCTCATTCATAACGGGGTAGTGCGGGCTACCTCAAAGGACGGGAAACCTGTCAAAGGAATGCATCTTTCTTATGACAAAAAGAAATTGGCTCATGTCGTAGACGCATTGTTGAAAAGAGATGGCATAACTGCAATAAAGGTCTGGATCAATGAAGGGGCGCTCACTGTAGGCGATGACATTATGTACGCGCTCGTTGCAGGGAAATTCAGAACCTATGTGATACCTGTACTTGAGGAGCTTGTATCCAGGATTAAAAAAGAGATCGTTTCTGAAGAAGAAAATTTCTAAATATTCTTTAGTATTCTGAGTGCAGTTACAGAGATGCCCCTGTCTTTAAAAATATGAAGACTTTTTCCGAAGGTTCTCAACCACCTGCTTAATATGGTATACCCCCCGGATGTTGAATTCCCCGGTTCTTGTTTTCAGCAGGAGGGAACCGATGTGAAAAGGGGCTTCAATCAGATTCTGTTTAAAAGAGATTTCGTGGATATCTGACACAAGAACAAATTGTTCTTTTCGAGTCAGATGCCCCGTCAGCAGGCGGATCCGGGTCGTATCTATTTCATAGTAACTCATAATATTCCACAGCAATACCCGCACGCCATAGATAAGAAAGGGAATTGACAGAAATATCCCGTAAGGCAGGTCATGCAGAAAATTTATCCGTGGAATATTCAGGAGCGTGATGAGATCGATAATTTTTTTAGAGATGACCGGAGAATTCTTTATCAACCAGTAGGAAAGACCAAAGCATATACCGTAAATGAAAAGAAACGATACAGGTGACGGTTTATGTTTATAATAAAAATCTGCTTTTTCCAATCGGGAATCCCTCTCTGCAACAAAAGTCACGGATGCAACATATGGCGGGGTGGACGGGACTTGAACCCGCGACCTCTGGCTTGACAGGCTCAGACAGCAATCCACCTCAACCAAAAACAAATAACATCAATAGCTTAGACGAGCCAGAAAATGAAAGTCAATAGCTTTTCGGTAAGGTTTTGCGGGA
>Ga0307380_10010617_pt1 | contig 11589 bp, 8 predicted proteins | sample UN3MG_FD_202239 | JGI IMG/M metagenome (GOLD analysis project Ga0307380, IMG submission 202239) | Soil microbial communities from Risofladan, Vaasa, Finland - UN-3 | ecosystem: Environmental > Terrestrial > Soil > Coastal area > Acid sulfate soil | place: Finland: Risofladan, Vaasa | collected... | reverse complement strand
GATCGTCAGGGAGAACCAGATGGCGAAGAGGACGCCGGGAACACCCAGGCACATGCTGCCCATCGTGATCAGCAACATGTAGAGGATCGCCGCCCACAGCACCCGAAAAATCCTGCGAAGGATGAAGCGGTAGCTGGCGCCGACCGAGATGTCGCCCCCGAGGTAGAACTCGGCCACGGCCTTCTGCAGCGCTGCCGCGAGCAGCATGCCCGTGGGAATCTGGGCAAGCCCCTGCCATTCCACCGGGATGATCCTTGACACGGCCAGCAGTGCAATCGGGATCTGCGCGATCGCCGCGATCGTGATGAGGCGGACGAAATGAGCGCGGTAGAGCCTGAACGCTTCGTCGAGAACCTGTCCGGCCGACAGTGGCAGGAATTGTCGTTTTTCCATCGGCGCCCGTTCCAGAGATGCTCGTGCCATGCCGGGGTTTCCGTGTTCCAAAAGCGGATTCTATCAGGTGCACGCGGCGGTGTCAAGCCGAATTTTGGGGCGGAATTCCGGGGCAGGCCGGAAGCATCTTGATTCTGGGAATGTGCTGTGCTATCCTGATGCTCGATGGAAAAGCGCGATGAAGAACGCACGATCTCGCGGCGGCAGTTCCTGATTGGCGGGCTTGCGGCCGGCGGGGCGCTGTACCTGGCCGGGAAGCTGCTGCCCGTGAGGCAGCAGGTCGGCTCGCCGCGCCGCCCGCGCACCGGCGGCCTCAGCGACGCATTGGCGGTCGCACACGGCGATGATCCCGCCGCGATCACCAGGCGGGCGGTCGACGCGCTCGGCGGAATGGCCAAGCTCGTGCGGCGAGGCGACACCGTGGTGATCAAGCCGAATATCGCGTGGGATAGCCTGCCTGAGTTCGCGGCGAACACCAATCCGCTCGTTGTGGCCGAGCTGGTGAAAATGTGCATCGAAGCCGGCGCCCGGACCGTCAAGGTGCTCGACCATACGCCGGGGCCGAACCCGCGGGCATCGTACGAGTCGAGCGGGATCATGGCCGCGGCATCGGCGGCCGGGGCGGCCGTGCGGTTCGTCGATCCATCTCGGTTCGTCTCCGTGCGGATTCCAGATGGCCCGGCGGGAAGATCGCTTGACTCGTGGGAATTCCTTGACGATATCCTCAGGGCGGACGTGCTCATCAGCGTGCCGTGCGCGAAGCATCACAGCACGTCGATGCTCACGATGGGGCTGAAGAACGCATTCGGCATGGCCGGCGGAAATCGCGGCCTCCTGCACCAGGATATCCATCGCAACATCGCCGACCTCAACAAGGTGGTGCGGGCGGACCTGACGGTGCTGGACTGCTACCGCCGACTGGTTCGCAACGGCCCCACCGGCGGCAGGCTCGACGACGTGGACAATTCCCGCGAGACTGCCCGCCAGGTGATCGCGTGCGCCGACCCGGTGGCCGCCGATGCGTACGGGGCCGGGCTGTTCGGCCTGCACCCGCAGGACGTGCCATTCATCATGGAGTGCGAGAAGGCCGGCATTGGCCGGGCCGACTATCGCGAGCGGTTGCGGCACGTGTGAATTGTACCCGGGCATCGCAAGTCCTGGATGTCCACTGCGTCCACTGTGTCCACTTGGTCCACTGTGTCCACTTGGTCCACTGTGTCCACTTGGTCCACTCAATCTGATGTCCATCCGTTGCGACAATTGCGGCCGCGAATACGACGTCACCCTCTTCCAGTTCGGGCGGACGGTCCAATGCGATTGCGGGCACGTGGTGACGCTCTCGGGCGTGCGCACGCTGCGCAAGGAGCAGGCGCCTACGCGAATGATCCTGGTAAGGCACGGCGAGACGGACTGGAACAAGGAGGGACGCATCCAGGGGCAATTGCCCACGCATCTGAACGAGCAGGGGCGGCGTGAGGCGCAGCTTCTCGCGCCGCGGGTCGTCGCCGAGCGGCCGCAGAACCTCTATAGCAGCGACCTCCCCCGCGCGCTCGAAACCGCCCAGCCGATCGCCGAGGCCGCCGGCCTGGCGATCATGAGCAGCGATAAGCTTCGCGAGGCATACTTCGGGCTGTGGGAGGGCAAGTCGTTCAAGGATGTGCAGAGCGGCTTCCCCGGCGAGTTCGACCAGTGGGTGGAAAGCGATTTCCATAAGGCGCCGCCCGGTGGAGAATCGGCTGTCGAGCTCCGCGAGCGGATCATCGCGTTTCTCGCCGATGTCGCTGAGAATCACGCCAACCAGACCACCGTCATCGTCACGCACGGCGGGCCATGCAAATACGCCGTCGCCCACGTGCTCGGCATCAGCCCCACCGGCGTCTACCGCTACGCCATCGACAACTCGTCGATCACCACGATCGAGATCGGCGTGGCGGGTTGGAGGCTGGTGACGCTGAATGATACGTGTCACTTGAGGGAAGGTGGGGTGATGGGGTGATCGGGTGGTGGGGGGAAGAAGAACGCGCCCGGTACATTGGGTCCGTTTCGTCCGTTTCGTCCGCCTCGTCCACTACGTCCACTGCGTCCACTTGGTCCATGGGAGCGCCCGAAGCCCGATTGCCATGAATCGCATCGCCGTGCCATTATTCGATCTCGCGCAGACACTGGAGAGCGGGCAGATCTTCCGCTATCGGAAGGTGGATGACCTGTACCTTGTGGCGGTGCGCGAGCGGTTCTTCCGGCTGAGGCAGTCGGGCGGGCGGCTGGAATTCGACGGTGCAGATGCGAAGTTCGTGCGGGATTTTCTGGATCTCGATTACGACCTGGACGCGGCGCTCGGGAGGCTGAGTCGGATCCGGCAGCTCCGGCCGGCGATCGCCGCGTGCCGCGGATTGCGGATCGTGCGGCACGATCCCTGGGAATGCCTGATCTCGTTCATCTGCTCGACCCGCTCGAACATCCCGAAGATCAAACGCTCGCTGAACCTGTTGGCGCAGTGCCACGGGAGCGTCGTCTCGTGCGGCGGCCAGACGGAGCACGCCTTCCCGCCGCCAGGCAGCCTGTGCAACCTCGAGCTGCTGAAGACGACCGGCATCGGATACCGGGCGGACTACGTGATGCAGACGAATCGCCTGTGCACGAACGGCATGCTCGAGCGGATCGCAGCGCTGCCGTACCCCGAAGCCAGGGCGGAGCTGATGCGATTCCCGGGTGTGGGCGACAAAGTGGCCGATTGCGTGTGCCTTTTCTCGATGCGATTCCGCGAGGCGTTTCCAGTCGACGTGTGGGTGCAGCGGGCGATGCTGGAACTGTTTCCGGGATGCGGCAAAAACGAACGCCAGATCAGGCAATTCGCGATGCAGACGTTCGGGCCTGACGCTGGATACGCTGAGCAGTACTTGTTCCATTACCGGCGGATGATGAAGAAGGCTATGGGCTATGGGCTTTAGGCTTGGGGCTGAGCAAAGCGTCCACTTGGCCATGGTCGTCGGATGGACTTCAGCCCCAAAGCCCAAAGCCCAAAGCCCAAAGCCCAAAGCCCAAAGCCCAAAGCCCAAAGCCCAAAGCCCAAAGCCGTCTTGAAATGAATACGGCGGAGTAGTAAGCTCCGCCATATTCAGTTTTGGCTTTCTGAGTTCCTTTTCAGAAAGCCAAACTCCCAAGTTCGCAAGTCAATTTCGGCTTCTCCGGTACTTCCCTTACTGAAGAAGCCGAAATGCTGTTGATTTCCCGGCGCTCAATTCCCTTGTGATGCCGGAAAACCGAGTTTCATTCCGACAGGATGTAGCACAAAACAGTGGCCACGGTTTTCCACTTGCGTGGGTGGCTCTTTCGAGCTTTTCCCGGAACAATTCCCGAAGGATTGCCCCAGGTTTTCGTGCCACCATTTTGCACTGCATCCTGTCGGTATGCTAATGTGAGAGGCAGAACCTGGCGCAAACCGGTTCGCCCACGTTTTCCTCTTGCGAGGTTTACCTCCCCCGAAGGGGATTTTTCCTCAGCCGAAGCCAAGGTCGCAGGCTAGCCGATCTACACCAGTAATCCTGCCTCTCACAATTCTGGATTTCAAAAAACAGCGTCGGCCTTGCGGTCAGGCCGGCTCGGTTTTCCATCGTCACTAGATGAAACAACAGCGGTTCCGCGAAGCGCGCCACCGAAATCGCAACCAACCGGGTTAATGGAGGATTTTTCTTGAAATCCTCCGATCCACGCGTCATAATTGTAGAGCAGCGTCCGGCCGGAAACCGGGCGCCGAGGAGCCACGCTGGTGAAGAAATGAGGAAACAGAACTCGCGAACCGCCCCGCTGCAGGCACGCCGGCTGTCGGTGCGCCATCGACGGCAGCGGCGGGCAGCGTAGTTCGCTCGTTTTCTCGAATCATCTCGTGGCTTTTTCATTTGAAAAATCCGGTCCGTTCATGAAACAAGCCACGGGTGACCGTGGTTTTTTCATGGCAACGTGATTCTTCGGCCAAGGCACGGGGGCCTGCCCCGGCACTGGCTGCGGGTTTTTCGGAAAGATGGAACAGCAATGCAACTGACGTGCACATTTCCACCGGTGATCCGTGGGCGGCTGGCCAGCCTCATCCCGGCGGGCGAGACAATCCGCTATTCGCTGGAGAGCGATCTGACGCTGTCGCGGCAATTCGGGTCAAGCTACGTCGCGGTGACCGACCGCCGCGTGGCGGTATGCGATGCCGGCGAGGCGTCCGGCAGCCGCGTCCTCGAGCTTTCGGCGATCAAGGAGGCCGAGATCGAGGAGCTGTTTGGCAGCGGCAGGCTATCGGCGAAGGTCGATGGCGGCGAGGTGGCGCTGATCTACTACAGCAAGACGCTTGTGCCCGAGTTTGCGGTGATGTGCAGGGTGATCAATGACCTTGCGGCGGGCCGTACGCCGCAGGTGCCCGACGAGGACGAGGCGATCCGTTGTTCCAAGTGCAACGCCCCGCTGCCCGAGCGCGGTGCCACCTGCCCGATGTGCGTGCCGCGGATGAAGGTATTTCTGCGGCTGCTCGCCATGATGCAGCCCTACCGCGGCCGCGCGGCTCTGCTCGTGGCCATGATCGTGGTGACGGTGGTCGCGCAGATGGGCCCGCCGTACATCACCAAGATGATCATCGACGACGTGCTGGCGCAGAAGCACCCGGAGCATCTGCTCGGCTGGATGGCGGCGATGGCGGCGTGCGGCACCGTGCTGCTGCTCGGGCGCGTCGTGTCGAACAGCCTGAACTGCTGGCTGGCCGCGCGCGTGGTGGCCGACCTCCGCACGCGCCTGCACACCCACCTGCAGAACCTCCGCATGCACTACTTCAGCCGGCGCGAGTCCGGCGAGACCGTGGCACGCGTGATGCACGACACCGGCGAGCTGCACAACTTCCTGTTCGATGGCCTGCCGTACCTGCTGGTCAATTCGCTGCTGTTCGTGGCAATCGCCGCGATCCTGCTGCTGACGGACGTGAAGCTGACGCTGCTGGTGTTCCTGCCGGTGCCGTTCCTGCTGGGCGGTGGGGGCTGGTTCTGGACGCGGCTGGTCGCGCTGTTCCACAAGCGCGGCAGCGCAATGGCATCGCTGCATTCCATCCTCAGCGAATCGATCAGCGGCATCAAGGTGGTCAAGGCGTTCTCGCAGCAGGACCGCCGCTCGCTCGCCTTCGCATCCACCAACGAAACGCTGTTCCGCGTGGGCTTCAGCATCGACCGCATGTTCATCGGGTTCTACGAGGTGATGGCGTGGGTGATGGCGATGGGGGTGACGGCGGTGTGGTTCTTCGCGGCGAGGCGGATCGGCCGGGCCGATCCCACGCTCACCCTGGGCGACCTGATGCTGTTCATCGGCTACATCTGGATGTTCTACGGCCCGCTGCAGTGGTGCACGGCGATCTTCCGGTGGATGACGCACGCGTTTTCGGGCGCGGAGCGGATCTTCGCGGTGCTCGACTCGCCGCCCGAGGTGTACGACGCGCCCGGCGCCGTGAGCATCCCGCGCATCCGCGGCGCCATCGGCTTCAACGACGTCCGCTTCAGCTATGAGCGCGGCAAGGAAGTGATCAAGGGCATCACGTTCGACATCGCCCCGGGCGAGATGATCGGGCTGGTCGGCAAGTCGGGCGCCGGCAAGAGCACGATCATCAACCTGATCTGCCGATTCTATGACGTCGATGCGGGGTCCATTACGGTAGACGGCCACCCGATCAAGTTGATCAAGCTGGCTAACCTGCGCAACCAGATCGGCGTGGTGATGCAGGACCAGTTCCTGTTCAACGGGACGATCCTGGAGAACATCCGGTTCGGGCTGCCGCAGGCCACGTTTGCGGACGTTGTTCGGGCGGCGAGGGCGGCCAACGCGCACGATTTCATCCTCGACAAGGAAGACGGCTACGACACGCAGATCGGCGAGGGCGGGCTGTCGCTGTCCGGCGGCGAGAAGCAGCGGATCGCCATCGCCCGCGCCATCCTGTACGATCCGCCGATCCTGATTCTCGACGAGGCGACGTCGTCGGTCGATAGCGAGACGGAGAAGGCGATCCAGGAGGCGATCCGCAACCTGGTCCAGAACCGCACGACGATCGCGATCGCCCACCGGCTGGCCACGCTTCGCAACGCACACCGCCTCATCGTGATCGACGACGGCAAGCTCGCCGAGATGGGCACGCACGACGAGCTGCTCGCGAAGGAGGGAGTGTATGCGAATCTCGTCCGCGTGCAGACCGAGTTGAACCAGCTTCGGGCGCAGGTGTGGAGCTGACGGCAATGAATACACCATTGAAAGAATTCACGCTCGTGAGGAGAATGGACCGCGTGATGCTGAAGTTCGCGGACGGTGCGGACGAGATTCCGGTGCGGCTGCTGTGGGCGCGGCCGGTGTACGGCCGGGGCCGGGAGATCAGCCTGCTCGACGACAAGAAGCGCGAGGTGCTGATGATCCCCGGGCCGGAATGCCTGGACCCGGAATCGCGCCGAATCGCCGAGGAGGAGCTAACCCGGCGGTACCTGATCCCGCGCATCATCCGCGTGTTCGGCACCGAGGCGCATTTCGGCAACCGCTACTGGCACGTCTGCACCGATGCGGGCGAGCGCCGATTCGCAATGAAGGATCCCGTCCTCAACGCGGTGTGGGTGACCGACGACCACCTGGTGATCCGCGACAGCCTGGGCAACCGCTACGAGGTGAAGCCGTTTTCCGGGCTTGACGCCTTCTCGCAGGCGGAAGTATTGAAGATCATTTGAGAAGTGACGATCATTGGAACAGGCTGCAGGCTGCAGGCCACAGGGTCCGCGGAAAGCAGGTGCCGAAAATCGAACAACATCGAACATCGAACACTGAACACTGAACACTGAACATTGAACATCGAACTCTTCCTCTTCTCCTGTGTTCCGTGGATCAACATGAAGAACACCCTCGGCATCTTCTCGTGGTTCGGTTACAAGCTCCCGATCCGGGAGCGGCTGACGATGATCAGGCAGGCGGGGTTCGACGCCTCCAGCGTGTGGTGGGGCCAGGAGGAAGATCCTGCGATCTGGAATGAACTGCCGGCAATCACTGGCGATCTCGGCCTGGTGCTGGACAACGTGCACGTGCCGTTCGAGCAGTGCAACAACCTGTGGAGCGAGGACAAGGCGGTCCGCGAGGGTCTGGTGAGCCGGCACATCTCGTGGCTGGACGACTGCGCCCGGGTGGGCATCCCGCGGCTGGTGATGCATGCGTCGTTCGAAGACGGCCCGGCGATGAACGGCCTCGGGATCGAAAGCGTGCGCACGATCGTGCAGGCGGCCGAGGAGCGCGGCGTTGTCGTCGCGCTCGAGAACGTCAGGCGCGTCGATTGTTTCGAAGCCGTGATGCGGGCCATCGACTCGCCGGCGCTCCGGTTCTGCTACGATTCGTCGCACGACCGGCTGACCGGGGGCAAGGGCGATCTGCTGCGGACGTGGGGCCGCCGCCTAGCCGTCACGCACTTCTCCGACAACGACGGCATCGAAGATCGGCATTGGCTGCCGCGTGAGGGGATCATCGACTGGCAGCGCGTCGCCCGCGATTTCCCACTGGCAACCTACACCGGCTGCCTGAACCTCGAGGTGCTCGTCAAGGGCGAGCCGACGGCACCGCCGCAGGAGTACCTGGCGCGGGCATTTCGCGAGCTGGCGTGGCTGGTCGGGGTGCTGAAATCACCGGAGGCGGAAAACCACAAAGACACAAAGGACGCGAACGACACGAAGAAGAGGGGATGATGAGATGAAGCGATGAAGGGATGAAGAAAGCTTTCGGCATTCAGTTTCCCATCATCCATTCTTCGCGCCGGCATCATACACACGATGAAAGGAATCGACGTGACGGTCATTGCGGAGAAACTGATGCTGATCGATCCATCAGTGGAGTACGAGAGGGAATTCCTCGAGATGGCGGCCGATTTCCGGCACGCGGGAGACTTGGCCTACGACGTAATACCGGAGCTGATCCGGGGCGACTTCGCAGGCTACATCCGCAGGCTGCGTGATTGCGCCGATGGCGTCGGCCTCGAACCGGGCCGCGTGCGATCGAACACCTACTGGTTGCTCCGAGAAGACGATTCCACCATCCTGGGCGCCAGCTCGCTGCGGCACGAGCTTACGCCATCGCTTGAGATCGAGGGCGGGCACATCGGCTATCGCATCCGGCCATCGCAACGCCGCAAGGGCTACGGCACGCGGATTCTCGCGCTCACCATCGAGAAGGCGCGCGAGATGGGGCTGCGGCGCGTGCTCGTCACCTGCGACACCGACAACATCGCCTCCGCACGCATCATCCAGAAGAACGGCGGCATCTTCGAGAACGAGATGATCTCGCCGTACAGCGGCAAGCGGGTGTCGAGGTACTGGATCGGCCTGTAAGACAGGTACGCAACTTTGCAGGCGGCAGGCTGCGGATATCCGGTGCCGCAATGCGATCCGCAGCCGACCCTGCAGCCTGTGCCCCTGTGTACCTGTCCCGCCTGCCCTACCCAAAGACTTCCTTCTTCGTCTTCTTCAGGAACGCCAGCGACCGCTTCACGCCTTCTACGCCCTCGGAGCCTTCGTACTCGAGCACGAGGTCGCCCTTGTAGCCGGCGTTCTTCAGTTCGGTGAGCAGGAGCTTGATGTCGATCTCGCCTTCGCCCAGTGCGGTGGCCTTGTAACCTGCCATGGGGCCGGCGCTGCCGTTGCCGTCCTTGACGTGCGTGTGGAAGGTGCAGGGCGCCATCTGCTTGAAGAAGCGGTGCACGTCGGCGACCGGATGGCCGAACCACCGGTAGTTCGAGCTGTCGATGCACACGCCGATGCGCTTCGAGCCGACGGCCTTGATGAGCTGGAGCTGCACCTCGGGCCGGTTGGTGAACCGCCCGTGGTTTTCCTCGGCGAACACCTGCCCGTACTTTTCGGCGATTCGGGCGAGCTCCTTCGAGCCGCGGATCATGTAGTCCACGATCTGGTCGTCGGTGAGGCCGGGCTTAGGCTCGCCGGCGAAGTACTTGACCACCTTGAGGCCGAGTTCTTTCGACAGTGCGGCGCAGTATTCGCCCCAGTAGACCCAGTGGTCGAATTTGCCCTTCTCGGGCTGAACGAAATCGGCGTCGCAGGCGACGTCGCAGGGGGCAATACCGCATTTCCGAAGCGTATCGCGCGCCTTCTGGGCATCGGCCTTCACCGATTCCAGCTTGCCCGACAGCCCGAGGTCGTCCGGGCGGAACTCGATTGCCTCAAACCCCAACTCCGCCGCCTTCTTCAGGCGAGCTTCCACGTCCTTGATGAACCCGAGCGAGTAGGTGTTGATGCCAATCTTGATCATTTGTGGCTCCTTGTGGGGTGCGCGGGTGCGCACGCGCGCGAGTGCGTCGGTGCGCGTCCGTGTGTGTCCGTGTGTGTCCGTGTATCCGTGTGTCCGTGTGTGTCCGTGCCCAGTGCGCCAGTGCGCTAGTGACCGTTTCCCTCTTCCCCTGTGGCCTGCCCCCCTGCTTCCCTACTCTCACTTCTTCTGCAGCGTATTGAGCATGTCGACATTGGCGTCGCGCGACAGCTCGGTCTGGATTTTCACGAGCTTGTAGTAGAGGCCGCCGAGTTTCACGAGGTCGTCGTGCGAGCCGCTCTCGATGATCTTGCCGTCGTCGACGACGAAGATGCGGTTGCAGTTCTTCAGCGTGCTGAGGCGGTGGGCGATGGCGATGGTGGTGCGGCCCCTGGTGACGCGCTCGAGCGCCTGCTGGATGAGCAGCTCCGACTCGGTGTCGACGTTGCTGGTGGCTTCGTCGAGGATCAGGATTCTCGGGTTGTAGAGGAGCGCGCGGGCGATGGAGATGCGCTGGCGCTCGCCGCCCGACAGCCCCGCCCCGCGCTCGCCGATGTAGGTGTCGTAGCCCAGCGGGTGGCGAATGATGAAGTTGTGGGCGTTGGCGGCCTTGGCCGCGGCGAGCACTTCCTCGCGGGTGGCGTCGCGCCGGCCGTAGGCGATGTTCTGGTAGATCGTCCCCCGGAACAGGAACGGCTCCTGCAGCACCACGCCCACGTAGCCGCGCAGGTCCTCGATCTTCACGTTGCCGATGTCCGCGCCGTTGACGAGAATCCGGCCTTCGTCGGCGTCGTAGAAGCGTGCGAGGAGGTTGACCAGCGTGGTCTTGCCGGATCCGCTCTTGCCGACGACGCCGATATGCTCGCCGGGCCGGATCTCGAAGCTCACGCCCTTGATGATCGGTTCGTGGCGGCTGTAGCCGAAAACCACGTTGTCGTAGACGACGCTGCCACCTTCATTGGGCAGGCTCAGCGGCTGGGCGGCCTCGGCGATCTGGGGATTGGTGTCGAGGATTTCAAACGTGCGCTGGGCGGCCGTGAGGAAGCTGGTGAACCACGTGGTGAGCTGCGTGAGGCTTCCCAGCGGGGCGTAGAACATCCACAGATAGCCCAGGAACGCCATCAGCTTGCCCAGCGTGAGGCCGCCTTCGTGCCTCAGGATCCACAAGCCGCCGAAATACCACACCAGCAGGCTGCCGAGCTGGAACAGCAGGCCGACCGATGGGTTGAAGAGGCTGGCGGTGTAGGCCACGTTGCGGTGGCTGTCGCGCACGTAGCCGGCCGACCGGCCAAAGCGGCTCTGCTCGTGCGGCTCCTGGCCGAACGCCTTCACAACGCGCACGCCCGACAGTATGCTGTTGAGCGCGCCGTAAAGCTTGCTGTTGGAGTCCCACACGCGGTAGTAGCGGGGGTAGACGCGCTTCCAGTAGAAGACGGCCGACAACGCCACCAGCGGGGCCGGGGCCATCGTGACCAGGGCCAGCCGCCAATCCTGCAGGAACAGCACCACGCCCACCGCCAGCACCGTGATTATCTGCGCCATGAAGCCGTGCGTGAGCTGCGCCACGAACCCCTGCATCTGCTCGGTATCGCCCACCACGCGGCTCATGAGCTGGCCCGTGTTGTAGCGGTCGTAGTAGTCCACCCCCAGGCGCGTGAGGTGCTTGAACACGCGGGATCGCATGTCGTAGGTGATCTGCGTGCCCACGAAGCTCGACAGCCTGCCGTTGATCATGCCGACGATCGCGATCAGCAGTTGCGTGCCGAACAAGGCAGCCACCAGGAGCAGCAGCAGGTGGAGGGCGTCGCCGATGCCGAGAGTGGGATTGCCCGCCTGGCCGGGTGCCAGCACGCGGTCGAGCAGCAGCCTCACGAGCTGCTGGGGCACGAGGCTCAGCCCGAT
>Ga0307380_10010616_pt1 | contig 11589 bp, 9 predicted proteins | sample UN3MG_FD_202239 | JGI IMG/M metagenome (GOLD analysis project Ga0307380, IMG submission 202239) | Soil microbial communities from Risofladan, Vaasa, Finland - UN-3 | ecosystem: Environmental > Terrestrial > Soil > Coastal area > Acid sulfate soil | place: Finland: Risofladan, Vaasa | collected... | reverse complement strand
GGCGATCGCGGCGGTTTTCCTGGTATTTTTTTATCTGCCGATGGACTGGACGCGCTTCACCGGCGGAATCATGGAATCGCTGCACCTGGCGAAGTGGTATGCGCGCGAACACGTGCTGCTGTGCCTGGTGCCGGCTTTTTTCATCGCCGGCGCGATCGGTGTGTTCCTGAGCCAGGCGTCGGTGATGAAATACCTGGGGGCGCGGGCCAACAAGGTGCTGGCGTACGGCGTTGCCAGTATTTCTGGTTCGGTTCTGGCGGTGTGTTCGTGCACTGTGCTGCCGCTGTTTGCGGGAATTTGGAAGATGGGTGCGGGGCTGGGGCCGGCAACGGCCTTCCTGTACTCGGGGCCTGCGATCAACATTCTGGCGATCATCCTCACCGCGCGGATTCTGGGCGTGGAGCTCGGAATTGCGCGGGCGCTGGGTGCCGTTGTTTTTTCAATTGTCATCGGGCTGCTGATGCACCTGTTTTTCCGCAAGGAGGAGATGGCCAAGGCTGACGGCCAGATGGCGATGCCGGAGCCGGAGGTGGCTCGGCCGCTGTGGCAGAATGCGGCTTTCTTCGCGGTGATGATCGGCGTGCTTGTGTTTGCCAACTGGGGCGCGCCCAACGACTGGCAGTTCAGGTTGGAAGATGGCCGCGAGTTTCAGGCGGCAATCGTCAAGACCACGGAAGCCGGCGAGGGAAATCCTGCCGAATACACGCTCAAGCTGCTTCGCGGGCCGGATGAGGGGAGCGAGCTGACGGTGCCGGCGTCCGATATTGCCGCGCGAGCTCCGGTTTCGGGGCTGTGGACTGCCCTGTGGCAATCGAAATGGATCATCGCGTCGCTGTTCGGTGCGCTGTTCGGCGCGGTTCTGGTCTTGTGGTTCGGCGTTGCGTGGTGGAAGGTGGTGCTGGCCGCCGTGCCGCCCGCCGTGCTGGCTTTCATTGTGCCGTCGGGCGGGTTGTATGTTCTGATACCGTTCTCCGCGGCGATCGTGGGGCTTTCCGCGATCACGAATTCGACTGAGGGCGAAGCGCAGGAGTGGCTCGCGGCCACGTGGGGTTTTGCGAAGCAGATACTTCCGCTGCTGTTTTTCGGCGTGCTGATCGCAGGCTTCCTGCTGGGGCGGCCCGATCACGAGGGGATGATCCCGGCCCGATACGTACAGATGCTTGTGGGCGATACACCCGACACCCTGCTGGAGATGACGGGGCTGGCGGGCGGCTCAATGGAATCTGCGATACGCCCGTTGTGGTCGCTGTGGACGAATTTCTTCGCGAGCATTTTCGGTGCGTTCATGTATTTCGCGACCCTTACCGAAGTGCCGATCCTGCAGGGGCTTCTGGGAGCGGGCATGGGCAAGGGGCCTGCGCTGGCTCTGCTGCTTGCCGGCCCGGCGCTCAGCCTGCCGAACATGCTCGTCATTCGCAGCATCATGGGCACGCGCAAGACTGTCGTGTTCGTATCGCTGGTGGTGGTGATGGCCACCATCAGCGGGATGGTTTTCGGATCGATCACAGGATAGGCGGCCAGACAGCAGCACCGCCTTCCACAAGGAGGAGAAGACATGGCCTGGCTCAGCGGATACCCACGAGAGAAAATCGAATGGCATCCTACGATCGACAAGAGCAAGTGCATCAAGTGCGGGATGTGCATGAATTGCGGAAAGGGCGTTTACGAGTGGACCGACAACGGCCCGGAGGTTGCGCATCCTCTCAATTGCGTCGTTGGCTGCAGCACATGTGCCAATCTCTGCGCGGGGAAGGCGATCTCTTTCCCGGACGTGGAAACGCTCCGACGGATTTACAAAGAAGAAAGCATCTGGGCAGCGGTGCGGAAAGAAATGGAACGGAAGGGCGTCGTGTGGTGAAACATCATGTCTTGCTGGCGGCCGGTCTGCTGGCTCTCGCCGGGTGTGCAAACGCCAGGCAGACCAGCAGCGGTTTCATACCGGATGCTCGACCGGCCACTGATTTCGTTCCGGCTGCAGAGGCGCACGACGAGGTCACAGGCCCGCTGACGCTGGATCTATGCATCGGGCTGGCTCTCGCTAATAATCCTGATATCGCAGGCGGCACTGCTCAGGCTGCGGCTGCGCGCCATCAGGCGGACATTTCAGCGGCGCAAAGGTGGCCAACCTTGAGCGCCGTGGGCAGTTACGGGCATCATCTGAACGCCCAGCGCCTGGCGCCGGCAAGCGGCCCGAATCAGCCGGGTGCCTACGGCAGGGACCTTTTCGGCGGCGATCTCGTGCTCGCGGTGCCCTTGTACACCGGCGGACGGATCAGCAGCGAAATCAGGGCGTCCGACCTGCTGCGCCGCGCTGCCGACCACGAGCTGGTGCGAACGTGGCACGAGCTGAGGTTCAATATCACCAGCGTCTTCTATGCGATCCTCGGGCAGCAGCACGTGGCCGAGTCGGTCGCCTTCTCGCACAAGGTGCTGGGCGAGCATCGCAAGCGTGTGGAAGAATTGATCGGAGCACAGAAGGCGGCGAAGGTCGATCTTCTGCGAACGGAGGTGAGGCTTGCCAGCCTTCAGCAGAACCTCGTGCAGGAAAATAACAGGTTGGACATTCTCAAGCGCGTTCTGGTGAACCTCGTGGGGCTTGACGGCTCGTCGCTTGAGGCCGGCATCAAGGGCGATCTGGTTCAGCCGGATGCACAAGAGCCGGAAGTCGACATGGCGGCGACGCTCGATGCAGCTTATGCAAGCCGGCCCGACCTCCTCGCGGCGCGTGCGGCAACTCAGGCCCAGACCGAGGAGCTTAAGGCGGTCAGGGCGGGGCTGTGGCCAGACCTGTCGCTGCAGGCTTCATACGGCTTGAAGGCCCTCGGCCATCCCAGCAGCGCCCCTGCCGGATCAGATGATTACGAGGACGTGGGCCAGGTGGGGCTGGTGCTGGATATCCCGCTATTTGAGGCTGGCCGAACGAGATCCGCCGTGCGGCGCGAGCGCGCGAAGCTCGTGGCACAGCAGCAGAAACTGCGGAAACTTGAGCTACAGATCCGACTCGACATAGAAACGGCCGTCCTCAACATGAACTCCAGCCTGGAGCGTGTGCAGGCCACGCAAACAGCAATAGACCAAGCACAGGAAAGCCTGCGCATCGAGCGTGAAAAATACACACAGGGAAAAGGCACAATAACCGACGTCCTCGACGCCCAATCGGCGCTTGTCGACTCACAAACCAGCTACTATCGCGCCCTCGCCGATCATAGCACAGCACGAGCACAACTACAGCTTGCAACAGGACAATAAGATGAAGCATAGGAAGATTCTTGCATCCTCGGCAGTGCTGGCTGCTGCCGCGGCAGTTCTGCTTTTATCGGGCTGCGGAAAGGAGAAGGACGCTGTTAGCGGGCCAGCGAAGAAGCCGCCGCTTGTCAGTACCGAGTTCGCTACAGAGGGGCCGATAGCCCAGAAGTTGAGTATCGTTGGCGAGGTGGCGGCAAACAATACCGTTGCCGTCCGTGCCGCTGTGGAGGGGCCGATAGCCTACTGCCCGTGGCGGGAGGGCGACCGGGTTGAGGAGGCCGGGCAGAAGCTTATTGAAATCGATCGCCCGCTGTATCGCGAGGAAGTGGCGGCCGCCGCGGCTGCGCTGGAGGTTGTTGAGGCGAAGCTGGCAGACATGAAGGCAGGGGCGCGACCGGAAGAAGTTGCCCAGGCTCGCGAAGCGGTGAGGCCGTTGGAAGAAAGCGCGGCATTCGCCCGAAACGATCTGCAGCGTGTGCAGAAGCTGGCGGACAGCGGGGCTGTGGCCGGCGAAGACGTTGAAAAGGCCCGCGTGTCGGCGGTGAAGTGTCAGGCCGACCTCGCGTCCGCCAAACAACGTCTGCTCATACTGGAATCCGGACTGACCAAGACGGAGATCGCCGTTCAGCAGGCAGTTGTCGATGAAACGGCAGCCCGGCTTGCAGTGGCGCGGGCGAGACTTCAGGAATGCACTATCAACGCTCCGTTTGCCGGGACCATTACGGCAGTTCACGTCCGGCCGGGCGATTTCGCCACCGCCCGCACCCTGCTGGTGGAGATGATGGATGATGACTCGCTGGTCGTCCGGTTCGCGGTGCCCGAGTCGGTGGCGTGGCTTGTCAAGCAAGGGGCTGATGTCAGTATTCGCTTCGATGCGTATCCCGGGCGGGAGTTCGCGGGGAGAATTGTCCGAACGTATCCCGAGCTTGACAGCAGCAGCCGCACTCGCACCGTGGAGGCGGCATTGAACGAGTCGATAGACCTGCTGCCGGGAATGTTTGCGCGCGTTTCGGTCACGCTGCGGCGGGCAGACGACGCTTGCATCGTTTCAGACAATGCGATCCTGAGCATGCCCAACGGCGATACCGTGGTTTTTGTGGCGGACGGCGGCAAGGCCGTGATGCGCAAGGTTGAGCTTGGCATAGAAGCGGGCAGCAGTGTGCAGGTGCTCAGCGGTGTCGAGCAAGGCGAGAACGTGATCGTCGCGGGCAACGAGACGCTCAGGAATGGGATGGAAATCCGTGTGAAGGGCGGCAACGCGGCGCCTGCCGGTCAACGGGAAGGGAGCTGACAGGATGCTGATAACCGCCGCAACATTGAGACGCCCCATTGCCGCCGGCGTGCTGGCCATAGCGGTTTTCGTGTCGGGCCTGTTCAGCCTCAAGCAGCTCGACGTCGATTACCTTCCCGAGATCACCTATCCGATGATCAAGATTCACATCTGGTGGCGTGGGGCGACACCGGAGGAGATCGACACCAACATCGCCGATCCGATCGAGCGCGTGCTCGCGACGGTAGACAACCTGGACTACCTGGATTCGTCCAGCATCGAAGGAATGTATACGCTGCTGGTCAATTTCCGGTATGGCGTGAAGGTTGAGGAGGCGTATCAGGACGTCATCACTGCGATGGGCCGGGTGGCGCGGCAGTTGCCGCCGGACATGGACCCGCCGGTGATCATCAAGGCGGATCCGTCCCAGCTTCCGGTGATGCAGGTCACCGTATCGTCGCCGAGCCGCGATCTGGTGTGGCTGCGTGACTGGTGCGAAAACTGGCTCCAGGATCGCCTCGTGACCGTGCCGGGCACTGCGGGCGTGGAGATTGTCGGAGGGCTTCAGCGCGAGATTCGCGTTCATATAGATTCCGAACGGATCCGGGCCTATCAGCTCGAACCGGGCCGCATCGCCAAGGCGCTTTACGAGGAAAACCGGGAGATGTTTGCCGGGCGCGTGACCGTCGAGAACCGCGAGATCATAGCCCGGACGATGGGCGAGTTCGAGTCGCTGGACGAAATCCGCAATGTGGTGGTTGCGCGCAACGGCGCGAAACTGGTGTACCTCAGGGATGTTGCCACGGTGGAAGACTCGCACGAGGAAGCGCGCGTAATCACGCGATTCGACGGCGAGAACTGCGTTCAGCTCAGTGTTCTCAAGCAGGCCCAGGCCAACACCGTTACCACGGCGAAAGGCGTGCGCGAGCGGCTCGATCAGTTGCGCAAGGATATCCCTGATGACATACAATTCGGCACAGTCGAGAACCAGGGCGACTACGTGACGGCCGCGATCAACAGCGTTCGCGATTCGGCCATCGTCGCGGCGATCCTGGTCATCGCCGTCACGTATTTCTTCCTGGGCCAATGGCGTCAGATTCTGGTCATGATCATCGCCCTGCCCCTGACGCTGGTGGCGAATTTCCTGTTTATGAGGGCGGCGGGCTTCTCGCTGAACGTATTTTCGCTGGGCGGGCTTGTTGTGGCGCTGGGCGTGGTGCTGGATAATTCGATCGTTGCCGTGGAAAACATTACGCGGCTGAAGGACGCCGGCGAAAACGATTACGCGCTCAAGGGCCTTGAGCAGGTCGGAACGCCGATTCTGGCCGCAACGCTTTCGTTCCTCGCGCTGGTGCTGCCGTTTCTGATGGTGCCCGGCCTGATCGTGCTGCTGTTCAAGGAAATGGTAATGGTGGTGGCGGGCGTGGTGGTGATCTCGCTGATTGTCGCGTGGACGGTCACCCCGCTGGTCTGCGATCGTCTGCTGCGCAATGCCCGCCTCCGGGAAGACAGCCGCGGTATGGGACGCGTGTTCAACCGCCTGAATGAAGCTGCGGCGTCGGCATACTCGGCTGTTCTCCGGCCGCTTCTGCGCGCGCCATTGCTGGTTATGCTCGCATCGCTGGCGGCGGTCGGCGGCGGCTTGTTTGTCGCGAGAGGTATCGGCTCCGAATTCCTTCCCACGATCGATGACGGCCGCGTGATGATTAAGGTGAAGATGCCTGCCGGCACGGCCGTGGAAGAAATCGACCGCATACTTGCCGGGCTTGAGGGGCTGGTAGCCGGCGATCCGGAGGTGCAGAGCTACTTCACGCTGGCGGGCGGGAAGGTCTGGGGGCTTTTCACTTACGAGATAGCACATGAAGGCGAGATAGACATCCAGCTCGTGCCGAAGTCCAAACGCACGGGGACGACGGATCAGTTCATCGAAAAGCTGCGGCGCAAGGTGGGGCCGGCTGCGCCGCCGGGCGCGAAGCTTCCCGTCATGCACATGAAGATCAAGGGCATCCGGCAGATAGGCGAGCAGGCAGTCGAGGTCAAGATCAAAGGCCCGGACGTGCTGCCGATATACGATTTCGCCCAGCGTGTCGCGTCGGGCCTGCGGCAGATCGACGGGCTTAGCGGTGTTAATATCTCAATGGATATGTCCAAGCCTGAGTATCGAATCCATATAGACCGCACGCGAGCCTCGGCCCAGGGCATTCCGGTGCGAAACGTGGCCGAGACGCTGCGGTCGCTTGTGCACGGCTCGGTTGCCACGCAGTATCGCGATGGTTCGGAGTATTACGACATCCGCGTGATGATGCCGGAGATTGAGATCGGCAGCAAGGACGATCTGGAGCGCCTGATTATGGAGACAGGCGACGGCTCCCCTGTTTTCCTGAGCGAGATCGCGGAAGTGCGGCGCAGCGTGGGCCCGGTCGAGATTGTCCGGGAAAACCAGGCGAAGCAGGTGATCGTTCGCGCCGATTCCGCCGGCATCAGCGTAGGCGAGGCGGTTCGACGGGCGCAGGCCGCCGTGGCGCAGATGGATGCGCCGTCGGGCGTCTATTTCGAGATGGGCGGCCAGGCACAGATGATGGACGAGATGAAACGAACCGCCTGGCTCGTTCTGGGCTTCGCAGTATTCTTCGCGTTTGTCGTGCTTGCCGTGCAGTTTGAAAGCCTGAAGCTTCCGCTGATCGTGCTGGCGTGCGTGCCGCTGTGCCTGGCGGGCGTGGTGCTCGGCCTGTACTTCACGGGCATCGCAATCGGCGCCACGGTGGCCATCGGCGCGCTGATTGTTGTCTCGGCGACGGTCAACGATGGCGTTCTGCTGCTTTCCTTCGCGGAGGAGTTGCGCAGGGAGAACGGGAATTCGCCCTTGGACGCAATTCTGAGGGCAGCCACGATACGGATGCGGCCTCGAGTCATGACGACCGCTAGCACGATAGCCGGCTTCGTCCCATTGGCGCTGAATCTGGGCGAAGGGGGCGACCTGCTTCAGCCGATGGCGGTGGGAGCGATCGGCGGTCTGACCATGGAGATCGTGGTGGCGCTGGTGATAATGCCGTGCATCTACCTTCTGTTCTACAGAAAACACAGTTGATACTATTATCCGACGCGGCGCGAGCGGCCGCCGCGTAGGTGAATTGAACAATCGGACGCCGCGAAGAACCAACAAAGGAGACAATCGATGGCTGACTGCTGCTGTGGAAACAACAACAAGAAGACCGTGCTGGTCTACGCATGCTCGGGCGGTGCGAATGTTGCGGAGATCGCCGACAGGGCGGCACGCGAGCTGATGTTTGCCGGCGAGGGCACGATGTGGTGCCTCGCGGGGCTGGGGGCGGACATTCAGGGCATGGTGCAGACTGCACGCGACGCCGATGTCAACCTCGTCATCGACGGTTGCCCCATGGAATGTGCGAAGAAGATTTTCGACCGCCACGGCGTGCCGTATTCATACCTGAAGGTGACCGACCTCGGAATCGAGAAGGTCAAAGGCGTCCGTTGCGCGCCGGAGCAGGTCGAGAAGGTGCTCGCGAAGGCTCGCGAGATGCTCGCCGGCGATGGCAAGTGCTGCGGATAAACATGAAGATTTCGCCTGCAACCGCAGGCTTGGGAGGAGCCGATGAAGAAACTGCAAGTGCTGGGCACGGGCTGCCCGAAATGCAAGAAACTGGCCGCAAACGCCGAGGCGGCCGCCAAGCAGCTCGGCATCGAATTCGAGCTTGAGAAGGTGACCGACATAGCCGAGATAATGAAGTTCGGCGTGATGATGACGCCCGCCCTGGCCGTCGACGGGCAGGTGAAGGTGGTCGGAAAGGTGCCCGACGCCGAAGCGATCATGGATATGCTGAAATGATGCTGCTGTTGGCACAATGCCCTTGCCCTGGTGGAAGCGGAGGCGGCATTTCCGTGCTGCCTCTGCTCGCCCTGGCGTGTGCGATCGGCCTGTGGCATCTAGTGTAGTGTGTGATTCAGATGATAGGTTATCGAGTGTCGCACCGCTTCGATGAAACGCACCAAGGGACTCCGCTGAAGAGCGGAGCGCAGCCATATCTTGCATGATTCCGTCATCCATAGCACCAAAGGTGCGTCGTATGATAGCCTATGGCAAGCGAACGCCCGAAGGGCGGAGCGCAGCCATAGGGAAGCGGGAAAAAAGGAGGAAGCCCTGAAGGGGCTTCGTAAGGGCCGGGATTTCATATGCCGCAGTCGCTCGCGGACGTTCTCATGCACATAGCCTTGAGCGCGAGTTCGCACCGGCGATGGGCGGCGAGTTGAGCGAGAACGGTATACATCTGGGAGTGGATCTTTTTACGACGCTCCTACAGAGCGTCATGTTTTGCTTCGCGGCGGTACCTATGGCATCGCTCGGCGAAGCGCCTCGCTTAGCCATAGGCTATCGTACGACGCACCGTTGGTGCGTAAGAACCGGAATAGCGTTCCGCAGGCCTGAGAACACGATGTGTGTGTGTTGCCTTCATCAGCGGGTGAAGGCTGGAATGAAGGCACCATAAACACGATTGTATATTCACCTGCAACTGTGGCGCACTACACTAGTAAAGCACACGAGATCAAACTGGAAACAAGGAAACAGCACAATGAGAAAGTCGTTAAGTATTGCACTGATCGCGGCGCTCGCGGTCGCAACCGGCGCCTTGACCGAGGCGGCGCAGGCGCCTCAGACGGCTGAGGGCGGCGCCAAGCTGCCGCTGCTGCTGGACCTCGGCTCTAAGACTTGCATTCCCTGCAAGATGATGGCGCCGATTCTCGACAAGCTAACGAAGGAATACGCGGGCAAGTTCGATGTCAAGTTCGTCGACGTCTGGGTCAAGGAGAACACCGCAGAGGCCACCAAACACCGCATCAAGATTATCCCCACCCAGATATTCTTCGACGCCGCCGGCAAGGAGCTATGGCGGCATGAAGGCTTCATCTCCGAGGCAGACATCCTCGGCAAGTGGAAGGAGCTGGGCTACGACTTCAAGCAGGCCGCAGCGGCCGCCCCCATCGAGCGTTGGGAGCCGGCCAAGGCCGACACTCGCGCGAAGGCGGACATCTGCTACATGTGCGACGGCGACGTTAATCCGAAGACTTCCGCAGCCGTGAAGACCGAAAAGGGCGACGTCCGCATGTGCAGCCCGCACTGCTATTTCATCATGTACTCGTGCCTCACCGAAGATAAGACTGATTTAGAGAAACGCGTTTCGATGACCGACTACGCGACCGGCCGGCCGGTTCCCGTAGCGGATGCTGCCTTCCTCACCGGCGTAGACGACGCCGGGCGGCCCTGGACTCGTGCGTTTGCGGCAGCGCCGGCGGCAAAGCAGGAGCAGCAGAAATCGGGCGGAAGCATCGTCGACCTTGCCGTCCTTCAGCAGAGCGAGCTGTCGCATCGCTGCGGTTTCTGCGACAGGGCGACCTACCCGCAGGACGCTGCCACGGTGATCGCCGGCGGCGTTTACACCTGGGGCTGCTGCTCGCATTGCGCGCTCGGCGTGGCTGCACGCACCGGGCTTGACATCGAAGTGCGCGAGCGCGACCGCCTCACCGGCGAGCCGGTAATCGTCAAGACGCTCGATGGCTCGGTTGCATCGCTCGAGCCTGAAGGCGCCGTTGCGTGGTACGGACAGCGCCAGAAGCCGGACGGCGCGTGGGGGTCGGCGGGCTGCTTCCACCAGGGTTTCTTCACCAGCGCCGAAAACCTCCGGAAATGGCTCGAGCAGAATCCGCTGGAGACCGGCAAGCAGATTACCATCAATCAGGCGCTGGCAGACAAGATGAAGCTGAGCCCGCAGCAGATACAGAAGGCATGCAAAATAGGCGAATGCTCGCCGAAATAGCGCCAACAGCGGAGGCTTGCAGAATGAAAATCGACGTCAGGAAATTGATTTCGCGCCTGCTGCTGGGCTTCGTGCTCATCAGCATCGGGTTTGCACTGGGCAAGGAGACGGCCGCCCGGCGCGCCGGCTCACCCGGCGATGCCGCGCCAGGGCTGCAGCAGGCCGAGGCGGGCGAGAAGGTGATTGTGTACTACATGCACGCGACGATCCGCTGCGTCACGTGCAACCAGATCGAGCAGATGGCAGCCAAGCTCGTGAATTCCGCCTTCGCCGAGGAAATGGAAGCCGGGCGGCTCGTCTGGCAGGAGGTCAACTTCCAGGAGAACACCGAGCTGGCCGAGCGTTTCGACATCGTGGCGAGCTGCATCGTAGTGGCGAAAACTGAGGACGGGAAGCTGATAGACCACAAGCGGCTCGACGACGTCTGGACGCTTGCGGGCAAGCCCGAGCAATTCAACCGCTACATTGCAGATGCCATCCTCGGCTACTTGCGTCAAGGAGGCGAGTGATGTCGTGGATTGCAATCGGCACCGCGCTGTGGCTGGGCATTCTGACGTCGATCAGCCCATGCCCGCTGGCGAGCAACATCGCCGCGATCTCCTTCGTGAGCCGGCACGTGGGCGACCATCGGAAGGTGCTGCTTTCCGGCACGTTGTACACCATCGGCCGCACGCTCGCCTACGTGCTTCTGGGCGTGCTGATTCTGGGCGCGTTCCAATGGCTGGCGGTTTCGGGCGGCGAGGTTTCGCGGTTCCTCCAGCGATACATGAGCCAGGCGTTGGGGCCGATTCTGATTCTGGTGGGAATGCTGCTGCTTGGGATGCTGGGGTTCACCTTCTCGCTGAACCTCGCGGGCGGCAACGTGCAGGAGAAGGCGTCGCGCGGGACGTTGCTGGGGTCGGGCGGGCTTGGCTTCCTGTTCGCGCTCTCGTTTTGCCCGGTCTCGGCGGGCCTGTTTTTCGGCGGGCTGCTTCCGCTTTCGGCGAGCAACAATTCCACCTTCCTGCTGCCGTCGCTGTTTGGCGTGGGCACGGCCGTGCCCGTGATCGCGTTTGCGTTTCTCATAGCCTTCGCAGGCGAAAGGATGGGCAAGGCGTTCAACCGCCTCACTCAGATCGAACGCTGGGTTCGGAAAATCACAGGCGTGATCTTCATTGCGGCGGGCGTGTATTACAGCCTGACCTATATCTATGGCGTTTCGTTGGCAGGGTGAGGGAATAACGAGCAGAGGAGAACGCCCGG